>Ga0182030_10011431_pt1 | contig 17923 bp, 18 predicted proteins | sample 812S3MmetaG_FD_121299 | JGI IMG/M metagenome (GOLD analysis project Ga0182030, IMG submission 121299) | Permafrost microbial communities from Stordalen Mire, Sweden - 812S3M metaG (Illumina Assembly) | ecosystem: Environmental > Terrestrial > Soil > Wetlands > Permafrost | place: Sweden...
AGAACCGCGCGCGCTTCGGGACGATCGAGCAGCGCGCGCTGCTGGTTTGCGAAGGTCTCCGGTGTGGAGCGCATCACCATTTGAGTCAGAGGGCCAAGGAGCGCGGTGTGATCGGGATGGAGCATCGGCGGAAGCCAGCGCGCGGCCATGGCTTCCATGCCCTGGGTGCGGGCGATCTCGACTAGTTCGCCGCGCTTCGATTCTTCCTGCGGCCCGCGCGGGTGGACGCCGGTGTCGAGGAGCGCAATGCGGTCGATACGGTCCGGGGCCAGGCGGAAGGCTTCGATGGCGACACGCGCGCCCATGGAGTGTCCGGCGAGGGCGAAGCGCGCGGGTGTTGCGGCAAGCGCGATCTGCGCCATCGCGGTGATCGAGTTGACGTGGCGGAAGTCGGGAACGATGACTTCCGCGATTTTTTCGAGAGCGCGGATTTGATGGCTCCAGATGGTCCGGTCGCAAAGCAGGCCGGGCAGGAGGAGGACGGTCATTTATTGGTGAGAGCCGCGACGCCGGGGAGTTCGATGCCGGAGAGAAATTCGAGAGAGGCGCCACCGCCGGTCGAGATGTGGCTGATCTTATCGGATACGCCGGCGCTCTTGATGGCTTTTTCGGAGTCGCCGCCGCCGACTACGGACAGGGCGCCCGATTCGGCAACGGCCTTGGCAAGGGCGACGGTGCCGCGGTCGAACGGAGGCTTTTCGAAGACCCCCATGGGGCCGTTCCAGATGATGGTCTTCGCGGTGCGGATGATATCGGAGTAGGCGGCGATGGTTTTGGCGCCGATATCGAGACCCATTTTGCCGTCGGGGATTTTCGCGACGGTTTCGTTTTCGGCGCCTTCCTTCAGTTCCGCGGCGACGACGTGATCCACCGGGAGAACGATCGTCGAGCCATGTTCGGCGAGGAGTTTCTTCGCGAGGTCGAGCTTGTCCTCTTCAACCAGAGATTTGCCGACGGGTTCGCCCTGCGCCTTCAGGAATGTGTAGGCCATGGCGCCGCCGATGAGGACTTTGTCGGCGAACTTGAGGAGGTTTTCAATCACTTCAATCTTGTCGGAGACTTTGGCGCCGCCGAGGATAGCGATGCAGGGACGCGGCGGATTGGTGGTGGCCTTCGTCATGAATTCGAGCTCTTTGTCCATAAGAAGACCGGCGGCGGCCTGTTTGACGAAGGCGATCATGCCGACGGTGGAGGCGTGCGCGCGGTGGGCGGAACCGAAGGCGTCGTTGACGTAGAGGTCGCAAAGTTTGGCCAACTGCTGCGAGAAGACGGGGTCGTTGGCCTCCTCCTGCGCGTGATAGCGGAGGTTTTCGAGCAACAGAACTTCGCCGGGTTTGGGGAGCATGGCTTCGACGGCGGGTCCGACACAGTCGGGCGCCAGAGCGACGGGTTTGCCCAGAAGCTGCGCGAGTTTGGCCGCGACAGGCTTCATGCTCATCTCGGGATTCGGCTTCCCTTTGGGACGGCCGAGGTGAGAGGCGAGGACAACGCCTGCGCCGTGGTCGAGAGCGTACTTGATGGACGGAAGCGAAGCGCGGATGCGCTTGTCGCTGGTGATTTCCTGCCCCCCGTTGGCGAGCGGAACGTTGAAGTCGACGCGTATGAAGACGCGTTTGCCATTCAGGTCAAGGTCTTTGATCGAGAGTTTGGCCATTTGAGATTGAGGTTAGCATCCGACCTGAAAGAAGACGCCGGTCAGAAGCCCGGCGGCAGGCTCGAAAGCCTGGCCCCACTAAGTGCTGTCAGTCTTTTTTGCCGCCGTGGTCCAGCTCGATGTTGGGGATACCGAGGCCCCCCAGTTTTTTCAGGTCGCGCGGGTCGAGCGCCCCCTGCAGGAAAACAACGGTGACTTCTTTGGGTTCGGCCACCAGAACAGCCAGGCCGGCGATTTTCCCGTCGGGCAGTGCCTGCAGATAGATTTCGCTGGTCTCGTCAGACTCTTTGACGTCGACGATCTTCGTCCAGTTCAGCGACTTCAGAAAGGTCCGGACGGGTGCCAGATCCTGCTCGTTGTATTGGCCTGTTTTCGCGAACTCATAACTGTGCACGTTGACACTGGTCAGATTTCGGAACGCATCGCCCATCAGGCCGGCCGCGGCCTTCAGAGCGTCGCCTTCCAGATTGATGTTAGTCGTCTCTTTGGCGTTGGCAGCGAGCTTGTCGAGCGACTTGAAATCGAAGCCCGGCTGCTGGGCCAGAGCGGGCAGAGCGGCGGCGATGAGAATCCATGTGAGTTTCATTGAGCGTGCCTCGTGTGGTGCTGAATCTGCTGCTGAATGTGAAGAAGCTGAACCTGCGTGATGGAAAGCGCAAGGACGAGCTGATCGCGGGCTTCAGTCGCCTTTTGACGCTGACGGTATTGATAAATGCCGGGCGGAACGAGCGCGGCAACAGTGACGGCCGCAGCGACGGCAAAGAGGAACGCGCGGCGCGGGCGGGTTCGCGCCAGAACGCGGGCCGCGAAATCCGGCGGTGCGGCCTCACGCTGGAGAGCGCGGCGAAGGTCGTCTTCGAGATTCATCGACAGATCTCCTGTTTCTGCATGCGCCCGCGAAGGACGGTGAGCGAACGGTGCAGGTGGCTTTTTACGGTGCTGATCGGCATGTTCAGTAAGCCGGCGATGTCGGTGGGGTCGAGGTCTTCCTGGTAACGGAGTAGGACGACCATGCGGGCGCTGTCGGGGAGTTCGCCGATGAGCCGGCGCAGGCGATCGTGGAGAAGGGGGTCGGGATTGACAGGTTCGGTGGACGGCTCCGGAACCGCTTCGAGAGCGACGCGCGGACGGAAGCGGCGTTTGCGCGCCTCATCGATGCATCGATGGCAGATGGCGCGGCGCAGCCAGCTGGTGGCGTGAGCCGGGCTTTCAATGCGGCCGAGGCGCTGGTAGAGCTGCAGGAAGACGTCCTGGGCAAGTTCTTCGGCGCCGGCGCGGTCGCGGAGAAAACGCAGGGCAAGGCTGAAGACCAGCGACTGGTTGTCGGCGAGTATGCGATTGAAGTCCAGCCTCACATTGGGTAATACGGATAAGCCGGGCGGGCGATCGCAGAAATCGACTAAAGTAAAAAGGCAATGCCGATTTATGAATACCAATGCCGACGGTGCGGCAACGAATTCGAGCTGCTGGTTCTGAAGGGGTCGCCAACGCCCGCCTGCACCGACTGCAAGAGCGAAGATCTTGAGCAGCTGCTTTCGGGATTCGCGGTGAGTTCGGAGGGCATCAGCCAGGCGCGGCTCAAAACCGCGAAGCGGAAGCTGGCCACGAGCGGCCGGGTGAAGGATCAGAAGGTCGCAGAGGCCGAGTACTTCAAGAAAGAACGCGAAGAGCACGGCGGCCACTAGTGCTGTGTCTCTGCAGTCTCTTGCCTGATGTGGGGTGGGATGGCATCCTGCAGCGGGGTTGTTAACCCCGCTGGCCGCTTGCAGCGCTCACCCGCGTGCATCCGGAGATGGTGAAGGAACTTCGGAAACACAACACTAAGCCTTCGCGCGGAGCGTTTCGCAGACCTTGCGGGCGGCATTGTGCGACGCCGCCTTCTTCGAGGAGCCTTCGGCGACGGCGACGAAATCCTTGCCCGCGCGGACTTCGACCGTGAACGAACGGGCGTGGCCGGGGCCGGTTTCCGAAATGAGGAAATAGAGCGGACGCGGCAACTTGCGATCGCGGGCGAGGCGTTCCAGTTCGGCCCGGAAATCATGCGGCGGACCGCAGCCGGCCAGCTGCGCGAGTTCGTCACCGGGCGGCATGGCGTGGCGCAGAAGGAACTCGCGGGCGGTTTCAAAACCGCCATCGAGATAGACCGCGGCGAGCACGGCTTCGAAAGCATTTACCAGGAGACGCTGCTTGGTGCGTCCGCCGGCGGTTTCCTCGCCGCGACCGAGCTGCAGATAGCGGCCGAGGTCGAGTTTGTGCGCGACGTCAAGCAGATGGGCCGCGCTGACCAGGTGGTTCTTCAGAACCGACAATTGGCCTTCGGAGAAGTTTTCAAAGAGGGTGAAAAGCGCTTCGCTGACCAGGAGGCCGAGTACGGCATCGCCAAGAAATTCCAGACGTTCGTTGTCAGCCTGCGCGGCCGGCGGCAGCGGCTCTGCCGCCGGAGGCTGAGATTCGTTCGCGCTGGAGCTGTGCGTGAGCGCACGGGCCAGCAGAGCGCGGTTCGCGAAGTGATAGCCGAGAGCGCGTTCGAGTTCGTCCAGACTGGATTGCAACTGATTCCTAAACGCGCACAACGGACCCGTCGGCCTGCGCGCTACTTGGCTGATCCCTTGGCCTGCGTGAAGCGCGTTTTGTCGTCCCCGGCAATCTTTTTGTACTGGGCGATGGTATCCGGCGAATCGATTACCTTCTGGTCGATGGCGATGGCTTCGTCGTACTTCTTCACGAGGAAGTAGGCGCGGCCCAGACGGATCATCAGCAGAGCATCGGGCGAGGCGTCGATGCCTTTCTGAAAGTCGGCGATGGCTTCGTCGTACTTCTTGCGAACCTGCGCCGCGATGCCGAGAGCCTGCCACGCCTGTTCGGTAGCGCCGGCTTTGGTCTTGTTCCAGGCGTCATCGGGAGCAGTGGCAAAGATAGCGGGCTTGCCGGCATCGAGAGCTTCCAGCGAATCGTGCGCGTACTTCTCGGCTTTGGCGAGCTTCTCGTTCTTGTCGAGGTCGTTTTCTTTGGTGGTGGCCGCGTAGAGATTGGCGAGGAGGTTGTCAGCGTCGTAGTTCTTTGGATCAGCACCGAGCGCGGTTTCGCCGTAGAAGATGGCTTTCGCGACGTCGCCCTTCTTCTGATAGGCCTCCGCTTCGAGTTCGAGCGCGAATCCTTTGTAGTCGGTATCGGCGTACTTCGAAACCAGAGCTTCAGCCGCGGCGATCATGTCGTCGGGCGACTGCGTCTGCGACTGGAAAAGAGCGCGAACAGCCGTTTCCTCTCCTTTGGATTTGGGGCCCGGGCCGTTCTTGTTAACCTTGGTCGGGGCCGGAGGGGCGGTGGCCGGAGCCTGGGCAAATGCGACTGCCGCGCCGAGCGAGAGGGCGAGCAGGGTGGCTGCGATGGTGGAACTTCTCATTGAACGAAATCTCCTGTAATCATTTCGGAAGCTTAGCTAATTCGGTCTGGGCGTTCTTGCGGGCCATGTCGGAGGCGCCGGGAACTGCCAGTGCATCTTTGAAGAACTTTATCGCACGTTCGGAATCGCCGACGGCGCTCGAGAGACGGCCGAGGTAATACAGGCTCCAGGCTTTGGTCGGATCGTCGGGAGAAGCGCCCAGGGTCTTTTCGAAGAGCTTTACGGCGGATTCGGGCTGGTTCTGCAGGACGGCGACGCGCGCGAGTCCGTACCAGGCGCGCGCGTGCTCATCGGGGCTGCCGTCCTGCTCGAGCGCTTTGAGGTAGAGCTCTTTGGCGGGATCGAGAGTACGTTTGGAGTACAGATCCTCGGCCTGCTCGAGAGTTTTGGCGGCGGGCGAAAGCTTCGGCTCCACGGCGGGGATGGCCACCTGTTTGCCGGCGCGAACCAGAGGCGCGGCGTCGTATTTGATGCCGGCCATGCGCACTTTCTCCCGATTCGGTTCGATGGCGTTGAACATGTCCTCCACGTAGTAGCGGAAGCTCTGGTCCTGCTTTTCGAACAGCGGAAGCTGCTCGGCGAAGAATGGCGCCAGCGCGTAGCCCTGACGAGCCGCCTGGGTGACTTCGCCCGGGTTCTTGTCGAGACGGGATTCGACGGCCTTGATCAGACTTTCGTTGGCCAGCAGTACGACGTCGTTTTTATAGGCAGTGTCGAGCGCGCCGGCCCCCTGGACGTAATCGAGCAGACTGCGCTTCTGTTCAAGCGCGATGCCGTACTTGATGCAGATGGGATCGATCTCAAAGTGCAGGTAGGCGTGGCGGATGTCGAACAGGCTGGGTTTGGAGGAAGGGGTGACGATGACAAATGCGTCGTTGCCGTAGTTCCGGGTCTGGACCTGTTCGGGAGCGCCGAGGAGATCGACGAAGACGGAGAATCGGCGCCCGAGATAGCCGCCGGCAGAGACGCGCAGATAACCGTCGATGGCGTTCGTCATGGCGACCAGCGGCGCGTGATATTTCTGCTCTTCCTTGTCGACATCCGGCTGCGCTTTCTGCCAGAGATCTTCGATCTTCGCCTGCTCATAAAAAGCCATGAGCAGCGTCTTGAATTCGGAGAGCGCCACGGCGTCTGGCGGCACATCGACATTGCGCGTGCGCCACTCAAAAGAAGGCGGCCCGGTGATGGACAGCGCGAAGGAGATGTACTGCGAAAGATCCGCCACGCCGGTGCGCTGCATGTGTTTCCGGTAATAGCTTTTGAGATCGGGAAGAACCGGAATGTCCTGTTTGGCGAGGTATTCGAGCAGCTCGTGGCGGAACGGGTGGTTGTCAGGGAGGTTCAGGCCCTCGTCGTAGCCCGCCGCATTGATGGCGGCAAGCACGATGAAGATATTCTCGTTCGAGCCGAGTTGCAGGTCGTCAGCCGCGCGGAGACCGGAGAGGCTCGCGAGAAAGACCGCGGCGAGGCACAGGAAGTGTTTCAAAAAGTTATTATATGCGGGCAGAGAGGCGGTCGTTGCGCGGCGGGCCGGCGGGTTGAACAACCCCGCCGCAGGTTTGCAATCCCCCGCACAGGAGAGGGCAGTTTACTATTTAACGAGTGAACAGGCTCGCCCGCATACTCATGGTTTCCTCGGAAGCGAGTCCGTGGGCGAAAAGCGGCGGACTGGCGGATGTTCTGGGAGCACTGCCGGGGGCGCTGGCGCGCATCGGACATTCGGTCGCGACCGTCATTCCGCGGTACCTGGTGGCAGCGGACGCGCCGGCGGCCCAGGTGATCCGGTCGATGCCTGTCGCGCTGGGGCGGCGAGTCTACGATACTTCGGTCTGGCAGCTCGTCGGCGGCGATGCGCGGGTCTATTTTGTGGATGTGCCGCCGCTGTTCGGTCGCGACGGATTGTACGGCGACTCGAGAGGCGAGTTCCCGGACAACCACATCCGCTTCGCCGTGCTCTCGAAAGCGGCGATTGAGATCGTGCGGCGGATCTTTCCGGCGGACATCATTCATTGCCACGACTGGCAGGCGTCGCTGGTGCCGGCGTACCTGAAAGATCCGCGAGCCGTGGATCCCTCGCTGGTGAATATCCGGACGCTGCTGACGATCCACAATCTCGGCTATCAGGGCGTATTCGGGAAGAACGTGCTCGAGGAGCTGGGACTGCCGGCGGCGTACGACCACCCGGCAGCCATGGAGTTCTGGGGTAACATCTCGTTCCTGAAGGGGGGCATTGTCTTCGCGGACGCACTGAATACGGTGAGCCGCAAGTATGCCGAAGAGATTCAGACGCCCGAATACGGCTTCGGAATGGATGGGCTGCTCCGCGACCGGCGGAATGTCTTGAGCGGAATCGTGAACGGCGTCGACTACGCACGATGGGATCCGGAGAATGACACGGCGATTCCGGCAAAATACACGGCCGCGCAGATTGCGGCCGGCAAGGCGAGCGGCAAACAGACATGCAAGCGCGAACTGCTGCGCGAAATGGGCTTGCCCGAGGCAGCGATGCATCGGCCGCTGCTGGGGGTGGTGTCGAGATTCGCGGCGCAGAAGGGGCTCGAGCTGATCGGACAAGCCGCAGAGGAGCTTTTTCGGGAGGATGTGTACCTGGTTGCGCTGGGGAATGGCGAATGGCACCTCGAAGAGATGTTTCGCTGGATGCAGTCGCGATTCGCCGGAAGAGTGGCGGTGCGGTTCGGCTATGACGATGGTCTGGCGCACCGGATCGAAGCCGGCGCGGACATCTTTCTGATGCCGAGCCGTTATGAGCCGTGCGGGCTGAATCAGATCTACAGTCTGCGATACGGAACGGTGCCGATAGTGCGCGCCACGGGCGGCCTGGATGACACGATCGTCGGGGTGCCGGCGCGCGACGCGACGGGTTTCAAGTTCGTTGATTACAATGGGTATGCGCTTCTCGAAGCGACAAAGCAGGCCTGTCGCGGGTGGAAGGAAACGAAGGCCTGGACTGCGATGATGGCGCGGGGAATGCGGAAAGATTATTCATGGACGGCATCGGCGGGCGAATACTCGCGGTTGTACCAGAAGATTGCATTGATGTAGCAGATGCAGCTTGCATCTTTCACTTAACAGACGCAGGTTGCATCTTTCACTGAAGCAGTTGAATCTGATTTTTTGAAGAGGACATAAATGGCTGGAGCAAACACGCTGAACTTTACCGACGCGGCCTGGGACACGGACGTGCTGAAATCGACCGAACCGGTGCTGGTGGACTTCTGGGCGAGCTGGTGCGGACCATGCCGCCAGATGACGCCGATCATAGACCAGCTTGCCGATGAATACCACGGCAAGGCGAAGATCGGAAAGCTGAACGTGGACGAACAGGGCCAGACCGCGATGCGCTACCAGGTGCGCGGCATCCCGACGCTGCTGCTGTTCAAGGGCGGGCAGCTGGTGGCGACGAAGGTCGGAGCGACAGGGAAGGGCGACGTCCAGAAGATGCTGGACGAGCATATTTCTAAGCTGGACGAGCGCGTCGCATAAGAAGGTTGCCGGTCAAAGATCGACCCAGCCGCGTTTGCGCGAGCTTTCCAGAACCGCGTCCAGGATTTCCAGCTGCCGCAGGCCGTCTTCGAAGGTCGGATATTCGATCGGTGCATGCTCGTCTGCTACGCGGCGGTAGAAGCGACGAAACACCTGTTTGAAGGTATCGTCGTAGCCTTCGCTGTGTCCCCCTGGTAAGTCCGCATAGCTGCGGGCTTTCTCCTGCAGAAGAACCGGGTCCTTGACGACGACTTCGTTAGGTAGATTGCGGCGGCCGATCCAGAGTTCGTCGGGCTGTTCCTGATTCCACGCCACGGAAGCCTTAGTCCCGTAGATCTCGACGAAGAAGCGGTTCTTGCGTCCGGCGGAGACCTGGCTTACGGTCATAGCTCCGCGGGCGCTGTCGCCAAGCCGGAGGATCATGGAGCCGAAGTCTTCAGTGTCAATCGGGACCTCGGTAAACTCGGTGGGCGACGCGGTCTTGCCGGTAAAGGTTTCCACCGATCCTTTGGGCTTTTTGCGCGTTTTATGGAACGTGTTCAGGTCGGCGCACAGGGAGGAAATGCGCAGGCCGGTGACGTGTTCGACCATGTCGCACCAGTGCGTCCCGATATCGGCGAAGGCGCGGCTGGGACCGGATTCGATGCGCCAGTTCCAGTCGGTATCGTAGAGAAGCCAGTCCTGAGAGTAAGTGCCCTGCACCACGAGAATGTCGCCAAGCTCACCTGATTCGCGAAGGCAGCGCATGTTCTGCACCTGCGGATAGTAGCGGAGATTGTGGAACGTGCAATTGGCGAGGTTCTTTTCGCGCGCGAGGCGGATCATCTCGCGGGCTTCCGGGACGGATGTGGCCAGGGGCTTTTCGCAGAGCACGTGCTTACCGGCGGCGAGCGCGGCTGCCGCCATGGGGAAATGCATGGAGTTGGGTGTGCAGATGTGCACGGCGTCGATGGAGGGATCGGCGAGGAACTCGCGGTAGTCGCCGGTGGCGCGCGGAACGGAAAGCTCATCTGCAAAACGACGCGCCTGGTCGGGCGTGCGGGCGGCGATGCCGGCGACTTCCACATTGCCGAGACGGCGCACGCCTTCGGTGTGGACGCGGCCCATGAATCCGGTTCCGAAGATCACGGTGGTCAGCTTTTTCATTGGCAAACGCTATTGATTGTATGAAACCGCGCGACGCTGGCCGTGGATTCAGGCGCCCGATGCGGACGAGGACTTATAGTGGGACTGAAAGCCTCAAATCATGATTGTCAGGGTGCGTCTGGGACGCGGAGCGGCTATATCGGCCAGGGAGGGTAAGAACAGCCGCATCGCGCGCGTGACGGCTTATCTGCTCTCGCTGACGTCGATCAGCTGCGCGTCATTCGGGGTGTGGCGCATCGGCGACGATCTGGGCTGGACGGGCGCCTTTGTATTCAAGGACGGGGCGATGTCGCACTGGCAGGTGTGGATCGGGGCGGCGATCGTGGAGCAGTACGTGGCATGGCAACTGACCCTGCATGCGCGCAAGGCGATGCTCCAGCAGGCGGAGACGGCTGAAGGCAGCGGCGCCCGGGCGGCCTCGCACCTCTGAAGCTGCAACATGCTGCTATCCTACGCATAGCCGGGGTCCAAAATGCGATACGACACCAGGTATCGAAGCAGCAGTTCTCTCTTCAATTGGTCGTTTCCGACCGGCGTCAAGTGGCTCGTCATTTCGAATGTCGCGGTCTACCTGATCTACTTCTTCGGCTCGTACGTGCGCGGAGAGCCGATTTTCGGCAGCCTGGAACTGGTGCCGGCAGAAGTGACGCGGGGCGCGGTATGGCAGCTCTTTACCTACCTCTTTCTGCACGATCTGCGAAGCATCTGGCACATCCTGTTCAACATGCTGACGCTCTGGATGTTCGGAGCGCCGGTGGAAGAGACCTGGGGCACCCGGCGTTTCCTGCAGTATTACTTCGTGTGCGGCGTCGGCGCAGGAATCTGCGTGGTGCTGGTGAATCTGTTGCCGTTTGGCAATCCTCATCAGCGCGTGATCGGGGCTTCCGGCGCCATATATGGCCTCCTGCTGGCGTTCGGCATGCTGTTTCCCAATCAGACCGTGCTGATGAGTTTCCTGTTCCCGATTAAAGCGAAGTACATGGTGATGATCTTCGGCGGGATCGCGTTCCTGAGTTCGTTCCAGACCGGAAGCACGGTGAGTAACCTGGCGCATCTGGGCGGCATGATTTTCGGGTTCGTGTACATCAGGACGCAGTTCCGGTCGCGTGGCGGAACCGGATTCCGCCTGGACCTGGCGCAGCGGTGGAAAGAGTACAGACTGCAGCGCGCGCGGAAGAAGTTCAAGGTTTATCTGAAGAAGCACGGCTCCGATCGCGATCCCTGGGCGAATTAGTGATCCGGGCGCACAACGCGGGTGAACTGACCGCCCGGCGCTGAAACCTGCGGCGGAATTTCCCGTATCATTTATAAAGTGGAAGTGCCTATGAAACGTTCGATCCTGTTTTCCCTGACCGTAGTGGCTTTGATTCCGGGTGTATGGGCTCTGGACGTTTGGGCGCAGGACGCGGGCACGGGAAGCCAGACGGTGGCAAAACCGCGGAAGCCGGCTGCGTCGGACGATTCAGGCACGGGCAACAGTTCGGACAATAATCAGGCGCCGATCCCGTCAAAGCTCAGTCCGCGCGCCACCAAGGGCAACGAAAACACCGGCGATGCGAGTTTTAAAGCGGAGACGAACATCGTCAACGTGGATGTGCAGGTGATCGATCCGCACGGCAATCCGATACCGGGGATTCCGCGCGACAAGTTCCGCATTCTTGAAGACAATGTGCCGCAGACGCTCACGCAGTTTTCGGTTTCGCAGGCGCCTATGACGGTCGCGATGGTGATCGAGTTCAGCGGGCGCTACCAGGCTTATTATTCGAGCGGGTGGGCGCAGACGCTGACCGCGGCGTATGGATTCGTGCAGACGCTGAAGCCGGACGATTATCTCGCGGTAATCGCATACGATCTGAGAACAACGATCCTGAGCGATTTCACGAACGACCGGTCGAAGACGATGGAAGCGATGTCCCGGCTGCGCATTCCGGGCTTCTCGGAGAGCAACATGTTCGACGCGCTGGCCGATACTACGGACCGGATGTCGAAGATCGAGGGGCGAAAGGCCGTGCTGCTGATCGCATCGGGCATCGATACGTTCAGCAAGCTGACGTATGACAAGGCGCGGAAGGCGCTGCAGGAAGCCGGCGTGCCGGTCTACTCGGTGGAAATGCTGCAGATCCAGCGCATGATGGCTGAGTCGTCGGGGCGGCTGGGCGCCACGCAGAATCTTGATTTTCTGCAGGCGGACAATGAGCTGAAGACGTTCGCGAAGGAGACCGGCGGGCAGGCGTATTTCCCGCGCTTCAACCAGGAACTGCCGGGCGTGTTCCAGCAGATCTCGATGTCTCTGCGGAATCAGTATGCGCTCGGGTACTCGCCGAACAATCAGGCGAAGGACGGAAAGTTCCGCAAGCTGACAATACAGCTCGTGAATCCGGCGACGAATGAGCCGCTGAAGATGCTGGACGAGAAGGGCAAGCCGATTAAGTACACGATCGTTGCCAAGGCCGGGTATCTGGCGCCGCGGGCAGTAGAATAGTATCTGCATGGCGCTGACTGACGAAGACAAACTCTGGATCACCGGGCAACTGACCGCACTCGACGCAAAGATCGAGAAGGTTGAGACCGCACTCCTGACGGAGTTCCACAAATGGGCCAGCCCCCATGATGCGCGGCTGCGTACTCATACCGCTGCGCTGCGCACATTCGATCTGGATCTCGAAGCGCTGACGGAGCGTGTGAAGAGACTCGAAGATCAGCGTCCCCACTGATCTTTTTGCAAGTCAAGAACTCGATTCGCCCTTCTTTCATGCGGATGCAAAATCGTTGACACTGTCGTAACCTGTCTGTTACCTTGACTCGGTTCCCGCATGAAAAAAGATCCTGTACCTGCCTCGAGAATTCTGCTCGTCGACAATAACATCCGTGGATTAACAGCCAGAAAAATGATTCTGGCGGAGCACGGTTACGAGGTTGTCACAGCGCTGAGTGGTGAGGAGGCGTGGGAGATCTTTCAGGAGCGGGAGTTCGATGTGATTGTGACCGACCTGCGGATGGGTGAAATGGACGGACTCGAACTGATCCGCAGGATTCGCGCAAAGGATTCACCGGCGCGCATCATCCTGCTCTCGGGATTCATCGACGCCCTGGGGCTGACGCCGGAGGCATCGGGAGCGGACGAGCTGATCAACAAGAGCAACAAGGAAGTGCCCGAGCTGCTGCGCGCTATACGGAGACTGGATGCACGGCCGCCGCGGCGAACACCGTCGCCGCAGCCCGGCGGTTCCGGCAGTGCAAAGCGGGCCAAAGCCGGGTAGCAGGCCGATCGCCATAAGACACGACATACACCACGTGGGCGTGAAAAAATACAAGGCATGACAAACCGGCTGGCCTGGGCAGCGGCGCTTGCAGTGATGGCGGGTATGCTTGCAGCGGCGCCTCCGCGTAACACTGCGCCGGCAAAGAAAACGCCGCCAACGCCGGCAATATCCGCGGGAGGCTCCGATGCGGCGATTGCCGCGCGGTGGATGAAGACACTGACGCCGCGCGAGAGAATCGCGCAGCTGATTGTCATCGGATTCAGCGGGCACCCGATGAACACGCGGACCGGCGAGTACCGGAAATTCGTGCATCTGGTTTCGCAGGAGCATATCGGCGGGCTGATCCTGGTGAACGTTTCGAACGGCCGCACGGTGGCAAAGGCCGATCCGCTCGAAGCTGCGAGCTTCATCAACCGCATGCAGAGGCTGGCGAAGATTCCTCTGCTGGTGTCGGGCGATTTTGAGCGCGGGGCATCGATGCGCGTGGATGCAACCACCGTGTTCCCGCACGCGATGGCGTTCGCGGCTTCGAAGGATCCGAAAGAGGCTGCGTCAGAGGGCGAGATCACGGCGCGAGAGGCCCGCGCGGTGGGCGTGCAGTGGCTGCTGTTTCCGGACGCGGACGTAAATAACAATCCGGACAACCCGATCATCAATATCCGTTCGTACGGGGAGAACCCGGATGAGGTGTCGGCGTTCGCGTCGGCGTTTATACAAGGGGCACACTCTGTGCCCGGCGCGAGAGTACTTACCACCGCGAAGCATTTTCCGGGACACGGCGATACGGCCACGGATACGCATCTGAATCTGGCGTCGATCAGTGGCGACCGCGAACGGCTGGAACGAGTGGAATGGGCCCCGTTCCGCGCCACGATTCAGAGCGGAACCGATTCGATCATGACGGCGCATATCGCCGTGCCCGCGCTTGATGAACCGGATCTGCCCGCCACGCTTTCGCCGAAGATCCTCAACGGGGTCCTGCGCGAAGAACTCGGGTTCAAAGGGATCGTAGTGACGGATGCGTTGGAAATGGGCGGCATCGCGAAAGGCTTTTCGGTGGGTGAGGCGGCGGTGCGGTCGCTCGAGGCGGGCGCGGACGTGCTGTTGATGCCTCCCGACGGAGAGGCAGCGATTAATGCGGTCGCGGCGGCAGTGAAGAGCGGGCATCTGACGCAGAAGAGAATCGACGAAAGCGTTATGCGCGTGCTGACGGCGAAGGCGCACGTGGGGCTGGCGGCGAAGAAGCTGGTGGATCTGGAAGAGATTCACGAGGTGGTGAATTCGCCCGAGAGCAATGCCGTGGCGCAGCAGATCGCGGATCGTTCCGTGACGCTGGTGCGAAATGAAAACGACTTCGTGCCGCTGAAGCCAACTGCGTCAACGGCGTATTTCGTGCTGGCGGAATCGAGCACTTCGCTTGAGGGTCAGGCATTCGCGCTGGAGGTGCGGAAGCGCGCGGTTATGGCGAACGTGGCGATTCTGGATAACCGGATGTCGGAGACTGATCTGGATGCGGCAGTCGAACGGTCTGCGGGAGCGGAACGATACGTTGTCGTGGCGTTCGCATCGGTGGCGGCGTATCGGGGCAGCGTGGCGCTGGGCGGAGGATTCCCGCAACTGATCGACAAGCTGGTGGCGACGAAGAAGCCGGTGGGACTGATCGCTATGGGGAATCCATATCTGTTGCGGAATTTCCCGAACGTAGCGGCTTACATGACAACGTACAGCACTGTGGCGCCGTCGGAGATCTCGGCGGTGAAGGCCCTGTTCGGGGACATTGCGATCGGCGGCAAGCTGCCGGTGACGATTCCGGGCTTCGCGCAGTATGGTGACGGGATCGCGCTGGCTGCGATCAAGTAGAGATTCTGGTTTGTCTGGTGATTTTGTTTTGTGGGGTGGGATGAAATCCTGCAGCGCGATTGTCAATCGCGCTCCCGCTGTCGTGGAAGGTGGTCCGCCGACCGCAAATCCCGAAAATTCTACTGCCGCCGATCGCGATGACGGCAGGGGCCGTTAAGGCCCGGACATCGGCTAATCGCCTGATCGATGATTCCGGCGATATTCTCACCTTGGCCGTCCGCGTGGTGAAGGGCAAGGCGCATCGCCGGCAATAGCGGCGCAGCACCGGCCGTGCGCGGGCAATTCTCCGCCTGGGATGCGCGCGGCGAAGCGACTCTCAGTTGTCGCGGATTCTACCGGCGTTAAATTTAACAGCCCTCGGAATCGACCCAGAGCCCGCTCTGCGCCGGGACGGGCCTGGACTTACGCCCCGCAGCGGAATGACGAGGCACGCACTCGGTTGAGCCGAAGCTCTCGGCACGCGAATCGTCCTCCGGTCCCCCGCGCCAGTCACACGTTTCCCAAATAAAGTTCCACGCGAGCTATCTCCGCGCGCCCACGCCACTTTCCTCCCCTTCCGGACGCTTTGCCCAACCCCGCGCCGCCCGTTTTCCGCCCTCCCCGTGCTACTGCTTATGCCGAAAGGAATCCTCCATGGCCACTGAGAAACAGATCGAAGCAAACCGCCTCAATTCGCAGAAATCCACCGGACCCCGCACCGAAGCCGGCCGCAATACTTCCCGCCTCAACGCCGTCAAACACGGGCTTACCGGCCATCTCGACGTCATGACCGACGCCGAGCGTGAGCTCCGCGACGCTTTCATGGCCGGCATCATCGACAGCCTCAAGCCCGCCGACGCTCTCGAACGCCAGCTCGCCCACTCCATCGCCGACGGCTACTGGCGCATCAACCGCGTCTCTGTCATTGAAAGCAACTTCCTTGCGGTCGACGCGTACAATCAGGAACTCGACGGCCCCGCGGATTCCGAAGAACCGGAAGTTGACCGCGCCCTCGCTCCCGCCCTCACCTTCATGAAGCACCCCGAGCGCTTCCAACTCCTCACCGTCTACGAAATGCGTCTGCACCGCAAAGTCAGGCTCGACCTCCAGCAGTTGCGCGAAATCCAGTCCACCCGCCGCGCCGAGGAGGCGAAGAAAGCCGAGCAGGAGCAGGCCGCCACCCGCAAGGCATTCGATGAATCGTGCGCCCTGCTCGAGCTGAACCTGCGCCAGGACGACCAGACCGATCTCGACGGCAGCTTCACCCACCCCGGTGGCTTCGTTTATTCGACTCCGGAACTGATCAACGCCATGGCGGTCAACCGGCGCATGAAGCACGCCAGACAGAATGTTGCCTCTAACCCTTTCACCGCTGCCGAACTCGAAAGCTTCCTTCCCGCCCTGTAACGCCGTCGGTCTTGCCGCGTTGCCTTTATTCGGGCAAACCAGCCGGAGGCTCACCGCATGTCTCTGCTTCTCGAGCACAGTGTTCATGTTTTCGCGGGCCCGGCGGAAAGCGCTCCACAACCTTGTCCTTATCGAGAACCGGCTGAGGGTTCGCCTACGGCGGTCAAGGCGCTGTTCAGAGAAATTGGGATGGGGGGGCAAACCGCCAGTGACGATTCCTGGGATTGCGCAGTAAGGCGGCGGGGATGACGCTGTCGGCGATCAATTAGAGGGCGGGTCGGCGACCCGCCCTCAGGCAAAACAACCTGCCCCACTTAGATGCGGCAGATCAGAAGTTCGCGCTCGTAGATGATCTCTGCCGGCAGATGGTCGTGCAGATCGATGAAGAGTTCTTCCTGCCCGATCACTTCTTCGCGCCACGCTTTGTGATCGAAAGCCTGGATCTCCTCGAATTTTTCACGCGGGAAGTTGAGGCCCTTCCATTCGATGTCTTCGTAGTGGGGTACCCAGCCGATCGGGCTTTCCTTGGCGACGGCGCGGCCGTGCGCGCGGTCGACGATCCATTTCAGTACCCGCATGTTCTCGCTGAAGCCGGGCCAGATGAACTTGCCGTCGGCATCCTTGCGGAACCAGTTGACGTGAAAAATGCGCGGGGTCTCGCTGAGTTGGCGGCGCATCTTGATCCAGTGGCGGAAATAGTCGCCCATGTGATAGCCGCAGAAAGGAAGCATCGCCATGGGGTCGCGGCGCACTTTGCCGGTGGCGCCGGCCATGGCAGCGGTGGTTTCCGACCCCATGGTGGCGCCGATGTAAACGCCCGAGGTCCAGCTGAAAGCCTGGAAGACCAGGGGCATGGTGGTGGCGCGGCGTCCGCCGAATATGAAGGCGCTGATCGGCACGCCGTTCGGGTCTTCCCAGGCGGGATCGATGGTGGGGCACTGCGATGCGGGCGCGGTGAAGCGGGCGTTGGGATGCGCGGCTTTAGCGCCTGTGGCAGCGGCGATCTCCGGCGTCCACTTCTTGCCCTGCCAGTCGATACATTCGGCGGGCGGCTGGTCTGTCATGCCTTCCCACCACACGCCGCCTTCGGGAGTGAGCGCGACGTTGGTGAAAATGGAGTTCTTCGCGAGCGTCTTCATCGCGTTCGGATTGGTCTTCATCGACGTGCCGGGGGCAACGCCGAAAAAGCCGGCTTCGGGATTGATCGCGTAGGGGAGGCCGTCGGGGCCCGGCTTGATCCAGGCGATATCGTCGCCAACGGTCCAGACTTTCCAGCCTTCGAAGCCTTCCGGCGGAATGAGCATGGCGAAGTTGGTTTTGCCGCAGGCGCTGGGGAAGGCGGCGGCGACATAGGTTTTTTCGCCCTTCGGATTTTCCACGCCGAGGATGAGCATGTGCTCGGCCATCCAGCCTTCATCGCGCGCGATGTTGGAGGCGATGCGGAGCGCGAAGCATTTCTTGCCGAGCAGAGCGTTGCCGCCGTAGCCTGAACCGTAGGACCAGATTTCGCGGGTCTCGGGGAAATGGACGATGTACTTTTCCTTGTTGCAGGGCCAGGGAACATCGGACTGGCCGGGTGCGAGAGGCGCGCCCACGGAGTGCATGCAGGGGACGACGCGCTTGAAATCCTTGTCGATCTCGCGGAAGACCGGCACGCCGATGCGCGCCATGATGCGCATGCTGACCACGACGTAAGGCGAATCCGTG
>Ga0182030_10011432_pt1 | contig 17922 bp, 10 predicted proteins | sample 812S3MmetaG_FD_121299 | JGI IMG/M metagenome (GOLD analysis project Ga0182030, IMG submission 121299) | Permafrost microbial communities from Stordalen Mire, Sweden - 812S3M metaG (Illumina Assembly) | ecosystem: Environmental > Terrestrial > Soil > Wetlands > Permafrost | place: Sweden...
CCCTTCAGGATACTGCACGCTGCGCTCATAGCTGAACAAGGGGGCAAACTTACCCGGCGTGTAGAAGACATCCGTCAACTTCTGGGTGGTCCACCAGGAATACTCCCGGCCGCCGCCGTTGTCATGATCGCAGCAGCCCACCCAATCCATACCGGCGGCGTCAATGATGTAACGCCATTGGTCGAGCAGGGTCCCGTCAAGGGCGCCGTCCATGGAAATTTCACTGTGGCGATGGAATTCCCCGCGCACGATCTTGAGGCTGTCACTACCCGAGGAAACCCGGTAGGCACGAACCGCGCTGACGTCCGCCCCTTCGGCCGCTGTCGTTGAAACCACCGCGGGCGCGGGAGGTGGACCAAGATCGCGCCCCGTCACCGGTCCCAGAGCGGGCGCGAGCGAGATCACATTGGCGTAGAGGTCGTTGTTAAAAGGATCGGCATAGCCGTAGCCCATCAGTTGCTTGAGGTCCCATCCCTGCTTCAAGAGGCGCTGGGCTTCACGGCGTGAATCGGAAGACTCAATGACCACCAGGTTGCCCGGACCGGTGGAAACAAGGGCGGGCCGGTTATCGAGAGTGTTGTCACTGCGGAATAGGAAGATCGGCTTCACCCACTGCTGCCCGTCGAACGACGTTACGTATTCCGTCCAGGAAGAACCCAGCGGTCCCCACACCTGCGGCGCATTCGTACGGAAAGCAATCCAGATGCGGCCCGAGGCATCAACTTGAAGCCTTGGCAGACTGTTGCGCGGATTGCCAGTGGGAAACGCGTGAGCATTCGGCTCGCGTCGCTGCCACAGCGTGGGATCGGGCTTCTCCCAGCCGGTATGGTCGGCCTGGGTGCCTTCGACCACATCTGAACGGATGCCGCTGATTCCGGGCAGAACAACCCCAGGATCGATGCCCGGATCAACCCGGCGACCTGAGGCGTCCAGTCCCACCAGCCGGACGGCGCTTGCCCAATAGAGCGGAACGCCCGAGCTATTGTGTGCGCCCCAGTCCTTGCCCCAGCCTTCCGGGCCTTCTTCATAAGCGATCCAGAGCCGGCCCTGCGGATCATAGGCGATGGACGGATAGGCCTCATAACGAGCGGTAGCGGCGACGGGAATTTCCCGATCCCACGCTCCTGGAGCGGTAGCGGTTCGCGCATAGATGTCATAGTTACCATTGCGGTAGGAGTCCCACGCCACGGTCACACGCCCACGGGAATCAGCAGCAATCGCCGGGTTCCATTCGTTGGCGGTGGAGTTCGATACTGCCTGCGGCGTTGAAAAGCTCTCGCCTTGCTCGGTTGCGGCGAAGATCGAGGCTTTGGCGTCACGCCATCCCTGCCACGCGACCCAGACCCGTCCTTGCGCGTCGGTCGTTGCCACCGCAAAAACATCGGCGCCCGAAGCCTTGGACACCACCGTCTCCGACTGCAGGGCGCCATTCTGCAGCGCCCGGGCGTGAAGTTCAAAGCTTCCCTTCGGGTCCCGATGGTCTGACCAGAAGACCCACACCTTCCCCTTGCCATCGATGGCGATGGCAGGACGATAGAGATCGCCGCTTGCCGCGCTCACCGCAACAGGATCGCCCCATTTGTTGTCGGCAAAATGCTTGACGAACACCTGATCACCACCGGTGGGCTCGGAGTAGGGGGCGAAGTCCTTGACCGGTTCGGTCAAGGGAGCTCGCAGCTTGTTGTGGTCCGGGTTGTGGCGAAACTGCAGATAAGCCAGCCAAATCTCGCCGTTTGCACCCGCTGCCGCGGCCGGGTAGTCCTCTTCATCGGGGGTGTTGGTAAGCTGTGTGTTCGCGGGAACACGGTCAAGTGCCACGCGACCACCGAGTTCGTAAACATATCTGCCGTAAGGGAGATCGCTCAGGCGAAATTCGAAGTTTCCCTGCACAGTCTTCACTTTGATTTCCGCGTTGGGGTTGTCTTCACTAAGCCAGACGATCACCCCGTTGTCTCCTATCGGTGGCGTCCGGTGGGCAATCAGATGAAAGAACGACAGGACCGGACGAGTGGAAATCTGCCACGAGCCATCGTCCTTGATGGCATCCTCTTTCCCGAAGCGCCACGGGTCCAGACGGGTGACGCGCGCGCCCTCCGCCGAAACGGAACCGTCCCACTTTGTGGCCGCCTCGTCCGTAACCCCAAGCAGCACACGCACCCCAATCTGAGCCTTGGCCGGTAAACTCACCCCAATCATCAAGGCCAGAAGTACACCAGGAAAAACCAGAGTCTTTGACACGTTGTTTCCCCTTTTCGTTTCTATTTGCTGCCGGACTGCGGGCGGTTAGGCCTCTGTCCGGGCCCATCCTTCTACGGATAGGTCCGACGCCGTTTCTCGAATGTCTTCCTTCACGATCGGCCCGTGAGCGGCGAGTTCGCTGCCCTCAATGTTGGATTTGAAAACCGGCCACATGAATTGTGCGTACCAAGGGTCCCCGTGGTAATGCGTAATTCCATACGCCTTCGGATACTGCCGCGAGATGTGGGCAGTGCCGAACAGAACGTCCCACAGGAACAACATGTTTCCAAAATTGCCCTTGTAATAGCCCACGCCGTCTTCCGAGGTGTCAGCATGATGCGCATGGTGCGTTGCCGGAGTAGAGATCAGCCGCTCCAACACCCACGCCACGGGATGGAGCGCCGGGTATCGGTATAAAGGCTTGTCCCACGGGATGCTGGAGTGTGCAAGCGCGGTGATGAGGCTCTTGATCACCAGGGCCACGGCGGCAGACCGTCCAAATCCCAGATACACCAATGCTGCAGTCGCGTAAATTTGCGAAAAGAAAATCGTGTACCAAACATTTTGCCGCGACGCCATGGCCATCCCCATGTAAGGTGCGGAGTGATGGGTGCGGTGAAATCTCCATAGCCACGGTATTTGATGGTGCAGCCGGTGGTACCAGTACTGGGTTAGATCATCGCCAATGCAGATGATGAGAAATCCCCAGAAGAAGGGCACCCACACAAACCGGTTATGGAGCCCCGGCAGCAGCAAGGGCAGGAATTTCGCACTGAAATAAGCGATGGCTGGCCCTGTGATCACGTACGGAACAGCAAATGAGGCAATGTCAAGAAAACGCTCGTTCCGGGTCCAGCGTGCTTCGTAAAGTCCGCAGGCAAACTCCACTACGCCAAGCGCCAACACAAAGAAGGCCAGCCAGTAGTCATGCAGGAATCTCTGCAGGTGACTGGCAGGAATTGTTGTGGACAACGGAAGGGTTTGGGTCCACGGCCTCTGGCCCGTCACCGCGAAGGCAACGAACATCAACACAACCGGCAAGGCATAGATCCCCGCACTCCAAAGAAGCTGCCGGGCGACTTTCCTGCGAACGCTGATTTCCATCTTCATAGAGCCTCCGGTCTTATTTCGCCTGTTGCGAAGATTGCGGGGAATGCGTTTTTGCAGCTAGCACCCGTTGCGCGAGATTCAGACTGCCGAGCAGGATCAGGACCGGCGCCAGGGCCAGCCCGATCCCGATCAGGATCTTTTTGCCGAAAAGTGTGATGTCCTGCCAATCCATCGCCTTGAATCCTCTCAGCCACGTGCGCATTCGGAGATATTCCCTGCTACTCGGTCACGGCGCTTCCGTAGGGAACGAGGGTCTTCACCTGTTCCGAACCCGCCACCTTGACAATTTTCCAGCGAGACGATTCCTTGCGCAGGAAGACGCTCTGAACCTCATTGCGATTGCTGTAAACGTACTCGACCCGTAATTGGGCCTCGGTGTCGCTGGGGCGGTCAGTAACGCTCACGGCCACGCCTTGAAAGGCCGTGTTTTGCGATTTAAGGTAGGCGGCGAAACCTGCTTCCGAGTTCTCCTTAACCACTTGCACAAGCTGGTCGTGCATGGCTCCGGAAAATGACGCCAGGTAGGTTTTAGTGTCTCCGGCGCGGGCGGCATCCAGCATCCCGTAAACTGCGTCCTCCGGGGTGGCAGGCGCTGACGAAAAGCTTCGCGTAACCCATGAAGGAAGAGGCAAACGCCAACCGTTAGTGCGCACGATGACAAGCACCAGCAACGCAACGATGAAAGAAACAGTGAAAACGATCTTACGATCCAGGATGGTGCTTTCTTCTGTGCGGCTCATCTCGATGTATCTCCGTTCGAATTGGTTGGGGAATTGTCGTCGCGGCGAACGATCGTGACATCGAGGTTCCCGTTCGAGTCGGCTATGACCTTCTTGATTTTGGGAAGAATCTGCTCCATGGCTTCGACATAAGCGCGTGTGGCCGTGACCTGGGGAGCCTTGGCGTACTCGTCCGCAACCTCATCAAAACGTGCCGCGTCGCCAGCGGCGCGGTTTATTTTCCCGTCTTTGTAGGCCTGTGAATCTTCTGCCAGTTGCGCCGCCTCGCCGCGCGCCCGGGGAATCAGATCGTTGGCATACCCTTCAGCTTCGTTCACCAGGCGTATGGCATCCGCGCGCGCCCCGGCGACGCCGCGGAAAGCGTCCGCCGCTTCCGCCGGCGGGGTGACGTCTTCAATGTTGATGCTGGAGATCGTCACTCCCACCTGGTATCCATCCAGTGCGTGCCGGGCGCTTTGGAGCACATCGTTTTGAATGGCAATTTTCTCTGTCGTGAGAATGTCATCGACCGGGGTGCGGGCAATTCGGCGCGCAAGTTCCGATTCCACCGCCGCCCTGACCACACGCTCCACGTCCACGGTCTGGAAGAGGAAGTCTTTGGGGTCGCGGACCGAGTATTGCACCACGACACGAACATTCAACAGGTTCTGGTCACCACTGAGAAATTCCGACAATGACGGCTCCGTGCGGCCCAGGATGGCATCAGGAATTTCCCCCCCGATTAGCGTTCGCTGCAATTGGCGCACCTTGAGCTTGTAGACTGAATCGACGGGCCAGGGAAGTGCGTAATGAATTCCAGGAGGGACGCGAGGGTTTACCACGGCGCCAAACCTTGTCACCACAGCCTGCTGATCCGCTGGCACGATGTAGGCGCCGGAAATGATCCACAATCCCAGCACCCATGCCCAAATATGGCGCTTCCGGCGCTTTTCCACAGGCACCAGAACTTCAGCGACCGCCTCCAACTCGGTTTGTGGACCAAGTAGTATGCTCACTTCGCCCCTGCCTCCCCACGGGTAAGAACCCTCAGCAACTCCGAGTCGGAGTTGAGAATAATCGTGGTCTTGTCATCCAGAACTTTCTTGTACGATTCGAGCGTGCGGAGCAGCTTGTAGAACTGGGGATTCTTGGAATACGCCTGCCCGTAAATGCGCGTGGCCTCAGCATCGCCTTGGCCGCGGACCTTCTCCGCGTCTTTATAGGCGGAAGAGATGATCTCTTCCTTTTGGCGGTCCGCACTCGCCCGGAGGATAAGCGCCTGCTGTTCGCCCTCCGCCCGATACTGCATGGCGATGCGTTCACGCTCCGCGCGCATGCGGGCAAACACGCTCTGCTTGTTCTGCTCGGGAAGATTCAGGCGCTTGATGCGGACATCGACGATGCGAATTCCGTATTGCTCGAGCGCTGCCCGGTCGGCGGTGGCCGTGAGCAGATCGAGCATGGGAGCAGCCTGGGCTTTGTCCGGAGTGGCGGAGACCAGCGTTTCCAGGTCCTGGGTTCCGAGAGAGGCGGAGAGGCCCGACCAGATGATGTCGTGCAGGCGCATCTCCGCCGCGGAAGTGTCTCCCACACTCTGCACAAAGCGGTTGGGGTCTTCGATTCGCCACGCTACGTAATTGTCAATCACCAGGTTCTTCTTGTCTCGCGTGAGGAACTCGGACGGCCGAGGATTGTAGATACGGAGGCGGCGGTCAAACCAGAGAATGCTTTGAAACGGCCACTTCACGTGAAGGCCCGCGTTCGAAACGGTCCGGACTGGACGCCCAAATTGGGTGACCAGGGCAAACTCCGTCTCCCGCACGCTATAGAGGGATAAGTAGGTCAGCAGGAGCGCAAAAGCCCCGGTCGCCAGAGCATATTTCTTCTTCGTCGTCATAGTTCCTCACTCTGCCGGAGGACGCAAGCCATTCGGCAGTTCAACTCCATCCTGCAGCAAATACAGATGCCGTTTGTTCTGGGTCTTGTCGAGAATCAGCTTCCTCTTGCCCGGCAAGACGGCTTCCATTGTTTCCAGGTAGAGCCGCGATTCGGTGGCCTGGGGAGCGCCGCGGTAGGCCTGCTCCGTCGATAGAAAACGGCTGGCGTCGCCCTCGGAGCGCGCCTTGCGCCCGATGCTGTAGGCGTTGGCATTTTCCACCATGGCCCCGGCATTGCCCCGCGCCAGTGCCAGTTGCTCGTTCTGATAGCCCTGGGCTTCATTGATCAAGCGGTTCTTTTCTTCAAATGCGTCGGAGACCTGGCGGAAGGCATCGACGACCTCGAGCGACGGATGCACGTCTTGCAGTTTCACCTGCAAGACATGTACTCCCGCACCGTACCGGGCCAGGCGCTTTTCCAGTTCCGTTTTTGCGCGCGCCTCGATCTCCCGGCGGCGAAGCGTCAGCACATCGTCGAGGGTGCTGGTGGTGGTAATGCCCTGGAGCACCGACTCCGCCGCGGCCCGCACCGTGGCGTCACCATCCACCTGCCGAAACAGGAAATCATCTGGATGGTCAGGGATGTAGTGAACAGTCGCTGTCAGCTCGATCATGTTTTGATCGCCGGTCAACATCAGGGACTCGTCGGAAACCTTCTGAAAGCGCCCACTCCGATGCTGGACATTCCATTCGTAAGCAGCGGGTTCCGACTCCGTACCGGCTACGTTCGACCGAAATCCGATCTCGATGACGCGCACGCGATTTGCCTGAATCCGCGTCAGGCGGTCGATCGGCCAGGGCAATTTATAGTGCAGGCCGGGGGCACGGTAGGGGAGAAGCTTGTGCCCGAAGCGTTCAACCACGCCGGTTTCGTCCGGATTGAGGGTGTAAATCCCGCTCAATGCGTACAGAGCAGCAGCCGAGTAGAGCAGGCCCCGCACGGTTCTTTCCCGATCTGGCAAATGGGCGATGAACGCATCGAGCAAAACGCTGAATTCAAGCCTGGCGAAAGCGGCTTGAATCCGCTCGAGGATCAGCAAAGCTGAAACACGCGATCGTGCCGAGCGCAGGAACGTGCCAACGCGCGATTCACCTTTGGAGGGGCCACGGAGGAGCCGAAGCGAATTCATCATAACGAAAAATGATGAAAGTTGATGAGTGAGTGCCGCGCCTGCTGGCCCAATCACTCCCGTGGCGGCACAGATCACCGCCGAGACATTCAGAACCCCTGCAAAGATAATGATGTTCTGCCAGGCCGTTTTGACAGCCCGCCGGCTGATCCGGAAAAAGTCCGGAAGGCAGTCGAGGGAATGATGCAGGTAGACGACATCAGCAGCTTCGGCAGTGATGTCGCTCGCTCCTGCGACGGCGATACCAACACTCGCTCCGGCGAGCGCCGGGGCATCATTCAACCCATCCCCCACCATGGCGGGCCGGTGCCCGGCGCCCAGAAGCGCCTGAATTCTCTCCACCTTCTGAACGGGCAGAAGGCCGGCTTCCACTTGTGTTACACCGACTTCTCGCGCGACATATTCAGCCACGCGTTTTCGGTCGCCGGTCAGAATGCGCTGGTCTTCGTAACCAAGGTCGCGCAGCGCCCCAATCGCCTCCGCAGCCCCCTCGCGGACCTGATCGCGGAACAAAATCGCCCCCACAAGCCTCTGCCCGTCAGCGACCAGAACCGCGGTTGCTCCTAATTCGTCCGCCCGGGCCAGCAGTGGCCCCGTTGCTTCAATTCCCGCTTCGGCAAGGAATTCGCCGTTGCCGGCTCGAATCTCGCGCCCGCCCAGGCGAGCCAATGCGCCGCGCCCCGGAATCACTTCTGCGTTTTCCGGCTTCTCGATGGTGAGCTTTCGCTGGGTGGCCTCTGCCACAATAGCCCGCGCCAGAGGGTGGTTGGAAGCGGACTCAGCCGCCGCCGCAAGCTCCAGCACCTCATCCTCGCTATCCACCGGCAGAATGCCGACAATCTCAACCTTGCCTTCGGTGATGGTTCCGGTCTTGTCAAAGATCAGAACATCAGTTTTGGCCGCGCGCTCCAGCACCGCCGCTCCCCGAACCAGAATGCCGCGCCGGGCAAGGCCGCCCATGGCGGCCACCATGGCGGTCGGAGTGGCCAGAATCAACGCGCAGGGGCAGGCCACCACCAGAACCGCGACGGTTCGCAGCCAATCGCGCGTGAAGTGGAAGGTCACCGCCGCGGCCACCAGCAGAGCCGGAAGGAAGTACTTGGCGACCCGGTCGGCAAGTCTTTCCACCGGCGCCCGCTTCTGCTGTGCCTCCTTGACCAGTTCGATGACACGGGCGAGCGTGGTATCTGTGCCACTGCGCGAGACTCGTATTCGCAGCAAAGAGTTGTGGTTTATCGTCCCAGAGAATACTTCGTCTCCGGGCATCTTTTCTTTGGGCAGTGGTTCGCCGGTAATTGAGCTCTCATCCACGGTGGAAAAGCCAGATTCAACGTGTCCATCCGCCGGAATCTGTTCTCCGCTTCGCACCAGAACCAGATCACCCACGTGAAGGAGATCCGCCGGAACTGTTTCCTCCTGCCCTTCTCGGATCCGGGTGGCGGTGCGCGGCATCTGCTCAACGAATCGCTCAATCGCCGCCGAGGTCCGGCCCGCGGCGTAGGACTCAAGGCCTTCTCCCACCAGCACAATAAACATCGCTTCCGCCGCGGCAAAATATTGCCCTGCGGCGAGAGCCGCAACCACGGCGACGCACAGAGCAATGTCAGCGGAAATGCGTTTTTCAAAGAGGGCAGACAGCGAGTTATAGAAGGTCTTATAGCCGGCAAGCAGGGTGATGAAGACGGCGGTGTCAATGCCGAAAAGCGTCGTGAACACGCCCAGCCAATTCAGCAGCAGCAGGACGCCCACGCCGGCGGCATAAGAGTAATAGATGACTCTTTCGCGTTGTTCTTCCCTCATTGCTACCTCGTAACCTCTCTCGCCTAAACCTGCCGAAGCGGCGGCAATTGATAAGTTCCGTTGAACAGCGACGGCCTCGGCTGGTAAGTTCTCAGGACGAGCTCATACGGTCCTGCTGGAGCCGGAAGCCAATTGGAGCTTCCGCGCTCGGGCGTTTGGTTCTGGATTTGAATCTCTAGCGAACCATCCGCACCATAGACCACGCCCGCGGTGCGATCTCCGATTGAATAACGATTGATTGGGTTCTGGACCAGGAGAAAGTCGGCGCCGTACAGTGTGAGGGACCAGAAGGCATCGACGGGCGGAAGGCCGCCAGCATTGAACTTGAGTACATATTTGTCGGTGCCGTTCAATGGCTGCCCTTCCGGCTTCGCGCTGAAGTACAGGGCTTCCTGAGCAATATGCGTTGCTGGGCCGTATCGATTCACCGCTGCTCGAAGCAACGGGTCTTTGATGAAGTTGGTGACTTTGTAGTTGACCGTCCAACCATTCAATTTCGTGGAATAGTCCGCCTGCTTAATCCTCGCGTCCGCAACGGGAACAGCGTCGCGCAAGGAAGAAAGAGTGGATCGATCCTGCGAGCGCGAAGGATGTCCTCCGGGCTCGATTCCAACTTTGGCAAAGCGTCGAAGAGAGGCCAAATCATCTGCCGGAGGTGGAGCAGCCGCCAACCCCGCAGCGAGGTCGTCAAAGAAATCGATGCCCCGAGCGCCGAAACGAGGAATAGGAAAAAGACTCAAGTCGGCGTCAGCGATTTCGCCGGGTGGATGAATACGGGGATACGAGCTGAGCGGGGCCAGCGCATATTGCCTCTGGATTGTCTGTGCCGCCGGCAAGTCCGCATCACCCGTCACCAGTGTTCGAGTAAACGCAAGCACCAAACTTGTGGGAGCGTCAATCCGCTGGATACCAGCAGGAAGTGAGCCCCGCCATCTCGGCCCTACTACTGCATATGTGCCTTCTTTTGTTCCGGTGGCACGACGGCCGACGTATTTGAATGTATTGGCGTACGCATCAATCAACTGAATGCAGTAATAGCGGTCATTGGTATCGGGAACACGAAGCACTTGAGGCTCTCTGGCCAGGTCCAACCACGCGTACCCATACAAGGTGTCGATGTTGGGGCCAATGCTTCCATCGGATGGTTTCGACAAATGCTGCTTTCCGTAAAATCGGTTCACGGCAACGTTTTTCTGGCGAGCCAGGTCGAAGTACCAGCGAGTTTGGACCAGTGGAAAACCCCAAATATAGGCATCTTGCGCGATCGCTGACGCCTCCGCGGACTCTATAGCGAGCGCAAATGGGCTAAGTGACATGGTGCTCATGCTTGCAGCGCTAGCTCCAACCGACCACAGGAAGCGACGCCGTGTAACTTCGGACTTGTCCGACATGTGTTATCTTCCCCTCCCCAGCTTGATGCTTGCAGCCTAATTCCCTGTGTAAGTAATCCAGAGCGGTGAGACCCAAACCAACTCGCCGTTGTCTTGCTCGCCGCGAACGTAGTAGTAGCTTGTTTTGCCACGGTTGGGTTGGTTGTCGCGCCAGGAGAAATCGACCGACTGGCGGTTGGGTGCGGTGGAATATACATATTTCCCGTCGCGCACAATCACCACCTTGGCAAAGTTCGAAGTGCCCTTCAGCTTGACCCTTAAGGAGGGAAGCTCAGAGGTGGAGAATTCATCCCCCGCCAGATGCGAGCCGCTTTCCACATCCGCCAGGATGTTGTCTGTGGCCGCGTAGATGTGCCGCTTGCGGAACCCATCCAGCAGCGATTCACGCGTTAATTCGCCTTTTACGAAAACATTGGCGTAGCTCAGGTGCGTGGAAATGTGGTCGGAGCTGGCCTCAAAACCCAGTCGGTAACCCTTGTCCAGGGCCACGCTGACAAATCCCTTGGGCCGCCATCCACCAATCGAGTCCTTCTCGCTGTTGGAGCGAGGAGCTTCGGGAATCTCGTAGTTCTGGCGATCCCCCTGATAGATTTCCACTGCGGGCTCGGCATTGGGATCGTTGTCCCGCCAGTCCGTTCCCATCTGCGTTGCGCTGGTGTGGGATGCCGTAACGCCTCCGAACTCACGCAGATACCGGTACAACATCTGCGTGTCGGGGGCATGGGCAAAGACATTTTCATTGGGAGCGCTTCCCACCGTGGAGAGCGCGTAACGGGGCAGCGGACGAATGCCGCGCTGCGCAAACAGGACGTTGCGGTGCCCCTCGGGATAGGCCACGCTGCGCTCATAAGAGAACAGTGGCGCAAACCGGCTGGGAGCATAATAAATGTCAGTGAGTTGTTGGGTGATCCACCACGAATACTCGCGACCGCCCCCGTTGTCGTGGTCGCAGCAGCCGACCCAATCCATATCGCTGGCGTCGCGAACATACCGCCACTGGTCAAGCAGCGTGCCATCGTTGCCGCCGTCCATGGAAATCTCGCTGTGACGGTGGAACTCGCCGCGAACAATGTGGAAGCTGCCATCCGACCCACCGCGAAAATCGCGGATGGTCTTGATGCCAGCCGCGTCGGCCGCGTCGACGGTGGGCGGCTCAGGCCGGGTTTCGGCCCCTAGCAGCGCGGCAACCGGGATAACCTGCGTCCCCGGTCCAAGATCGACAAGGTGGCTCCAGAGGTCGTTGTTGAAGGGATCGACGGGAAAGTCCGGATTGAGGCCGAGTGGATTCGAGATGGCCTGGCTGACCTGAAAGTTCCTGCGGCCATCCGACGAATTCACGATGAGCAGCTTGCCATCTGCCGCCGGAACCAGGGCGGGACGATTGTCCAGAATATTGTCCGAGTGATGGATAAAGATCGGCTTCGACCAGTCACGGCCATCAAAGGAGACCAGCTCTTCGCTCCACACCGTGCCAATCGGACTCCACCAGATAGGATGGGCGGTACGAAATGCGAGCCAAAAGCGGCCCGAGTTGTCGATGCTCAGTCGGGGCAAGGTGTTCTTCGAAGCGCGCAGATTATTGGTTGCGGTCGCGTCAGGCAAGCGCTTCAGGGCATTCTCAGGATTGGGATCGAAGGACTCTGCCTCCGCCTGGCTGCCCGTACGGTCCGCTTTGAAGCTTGGAGCCCCCACCAGCTTGGCGTCGAGCGAACTGTCCAGTGCCACCAGCCGTCCGTCCGGTTCGAGCCCGCGCAACTTAATCGCACGCCCCTGATAGAGCGCAACCCCCATCGTGGAATAGGCGCCAAAATCCTTGCCCCAGCCCTTGCCGCCCTCTTCATAGGCAACCCACAAGCGGCCCTGGGGATCGAACGCGATCGAGGGATAGGCTTCGTACCGTGCGGAAGCCGCGATCGGAGTCTCTGCGCCCCATGAGTTCGACCAAGTGCGCGCGAAGACGTCGTAGTTGCCATTGCGGTAGGAGTCCCAGGCCACGGCCACGCGGCCTTTCTTGTCAGCAGCAATCGCGGGGTCCCACTCGTTATTGCTGGATTTCGAAATCTCCTCTGGTTTAGTGAATCCACTCCCCTCTTGATGCGCGGTAAAGATTGCGGCCCGGCCGTCGCGCCACCCTTGCCATGCGACCCAGACCCTGCCGCTGGAGTCTAATACCGCCACAGGGTCAATGTCCGAGCCCGGATCTTTCGATATCTGCACCTGGTCTTTCGGCCCCGAGGCATCGACGGCACGAGCGAAGATGTCAAAATTCCCGCCGTGATTCTCCGACCAGAAGACCCAGGTACGCCCGCTGCCGTCGACGGCAACGGCGGTCCGGTACTGGTCGTTACCGGCATTCGTAACGGCGATGGGCTGGCCCCAGGCTCCGCTCGTGTACCTTTGCACCCAGATTTGATCCCCGCCCGTGGGCGCGGCATATTGCGAATACTTCCCCGGGTCCTCGCGCGGCGTGGCGCGAAGCTTCAGATGATCCGAGCTATGGTGAAACTGCACATAGGCCAACCAGATTTCACCATTTCCCCCGGCGGCGAGGGAGGGGTAGTCCTCCTCTTCCGGAGTGTTGGTCAGACGCGCCGCCGGCGAAACCCGATCCACATAGACGCGGCCGCCCAGCTTGTAGACCCCCTGGCCGAAGGGCACCTCGGATGCACGAAAGGTGAAATCGCCTTGCGCGGTAGTAATGGCAAACTCGCTGCTTTCGGTGACCGCGTCAGCGTTGATGAAGAATCCATTCGCAACAAAATTACCCCCGGCCGCATTGTTAAAGAGTCGGGCGGGATGGGTGCTCAGATGAAAGAGTGTTCCGTCGATGTTATCCACACCTTCGAAACGCCAGCCTTCGGTCGCGATATTGCCCGCGAGCCTGGGAGTGATGGTGCCGTCCCAGCGAGTCGTTACGGTATCACCCACCCCCAGCAGTACGCGAAACGAAGCCGGGGCCTGGGCATATAACGTACTTGTCGATGCAAACAGACCGATTATCAGGACTTGAAGAAACCGTTTCATCATCGCTCCTTGTCTTCCCTTAAATTCGAAGATCTCTCCATCCGGCACAAATCTGGAGGCGCGGGGCGGAATCGAACCGCCGATAGGAGCTTTGCAGGCTCCTGCCTTACCACTTGGCGACCGCGCCCTCGCCAACACCTTTCAAACATAGGGCGTCGTTCATCAGCCGATCGGAGGAAGGAATTTCGCCACGCCGAAAAGAAAAACTCCCCCGACCACAACGCTGTACGCTGCCGTTGCCGCAATAACAAATCGCAGAACCCTGGGCTTGGCGGCACTGAAGCCGAAAATCCCAGCAGCCGACGCCGTCATCAGCGTATTCATCAGCAATAATCCAAACAGAAATACCGAGAGCCCTAGAAAGCCGCGAGCGAGGCCACCCAGGTTCGCCGCCAGGAGAAACAGCAACAACTGGCTGGGGGTTTCTGCTCCCAAGCCATGAATGATCCCAATAACAAAGACCGAAGTGCGGCTGTAGGGTCCCGATCGCCGGACCGGTTCGACACTTGATTCCGATCCGAAGATCGCCCTGATTCTCCAGAGCAGCCAACGGCTGAAGTCGATCAAGATGGCGGCTCGCGATCGGGGGATATAGACGGCGTTATCCCGAAGTAATGAACCCAATACGTACAGTCCGAGAATAACCAAGGTGAGCCCCACTGCCCGCTCTGCCCAACTATCGATGCTGGCCGGCAAGGATCGTTGAAAAAAAATCACCAAGCTACCCAGAGCGGCGACCGTCGAGGCGTGGCCCAATACATAAAGGAGACCCATGCGCATTGCCCGCGGGCGCGAGGGCTCCACGCTCGTGATGTCGGTAATCGCGGCGATATGGTCGTAGTCGAACCCGTGGCGAAACCCCAGGACGCCGGTAGAAATGAGTGCCAGGTCGAGCGTTGTTGAAATCATGATGCGAGGTCTATTCCTTATACGGTGCTGGCCACGGTCTGCAGGGTGCACATGCTACAGCACTTTCGACAAGGCGCCTTGGGCGCCATGGAATTTAACCGCGCAGCAGGCGAAGGTTCCCTTTAATGCAGGAACACATCGCCCGCCGCACCACTTCTCAGAAGGACAAGTGCAAGGCCAATTGGATAATTCGCGACTGGTTGCCGGATTGCAGACCCGTGACCCGGCCAAACGTCGCGCTTCCAAATGTTGTATTGGGGTTGCCCCAATTGGGGTGGTTTAACACATTCAGCGCTTCTGCCCGGAATTGAAGGTTTGTACCCTCGCGCACACGGAAGTTCTTCAATACCGAGGCGTCCACCTGCGCCGTCCCCGGGCCGCTGCCAAAATCGCGAGGAGCATCGCCAAAGGTGTATGCAGGATTCTGCGCGAAGGCCGCAGTATTGAACCACTCTTGTGAGGTACGCGACCCTTTACTGAGAACGGGATTGCCCACTACGTTTGGGCGCACACCATCAGAAAACGAGCCAGTATTGTTAACCGCATCAATCACACTGAGGGGAGTTCCGGTATGCAATTCCGCAAGAGTACCCACTGACCATCCTCCGACTACCTGGTCGACCAAGGCCGAACCCGGCACGAATTTCCTGCCGTGCCCGACCGGCAATTCATACAGGGTGCTGATTACCACCCGGTGGCGAACATCATTCCCCGAAAGGCCCCAGCGGGACTGTGGATTGTAGTAGTCGGTGTAACTGTTGTTGCCGGGGAAGCCAGCCAACTCGTTGCGTCCGTCGGCGTTATCCTCAAACTTTGACCATGTGTAGTTGGCCTGGAACTGCAACCCTTGCGAGTAACGCTTCTGGATGCCCACATTCACGCCGTTGTAATGCGAGCCGCCGATGTTAGGATCCAGGAGCTGCACGTTGGCAAACTGCGGGAAAGGCCGCAGCGATTGTGCCAGAGCGGGATTAGCTGCAATCAGCGAAAGATCTGTATCTGGTACCTGATTGATACTGAACGGCCCGGTCGAATTGTCAGTCACCGGCAGTTTATGACCGAAAGTTCCGATGTAACCCACGTCCAACAAGAAGTCTTTGGAAAGCTCGTGTTGAATGTCGAAGCTGGCTTGATAGATGTAGCCGTTAACGTGATTGGGATCAAAATACTGAACCGCCGTGTGCGGTGTGTATTGGCCGGTGTAATACGGTGCCGTGGGACCAGGCGCCGCAGCGCCGAAGCTCGACGTCAAATTCGCCGCCGTCGGTGATATCCAGAACTGCGGGATGGCGCCAATTGCGAACGCGGGAGTGAGGATGCCCGTGTTGGCGTTATACACTCCGGTTGACGACCCCGTGGTGCCATACCCCAGATTGGCAACCGTAGGGGTGGCGGAATCGTACTCCGGCGTGTACAACACTCCCCCACCGCCACGCACCACCCATTTGTTGCGTGGAGACCAGGCAAAACCCAGCCGCGGCCCGAAGTTATTGAGGTCCCAATGGTGAGCGTAAACGCTTGCCCCATTCAGACCGGAGAAAGTCACCACTCCGGGGGTACCAGAGACCGGGTTGATGGCGGTTGCGTTAAACGCATTCTGGGCATTGGGGTCGGTTCGTCGAGGTGAATCCAGATCCCAGCGGACCCCGAGATTCAAGGTAAGGTGAGGTGTCACTTTCCAGTCGTCCTGCGCAAAGGCCCCGTAGGCATCCGCGACCGAGTGAATCGTGTAGTACTCATTGATCGAGGCGGTGTAGACGTTTCCCAGCAGCAGGTTGGCGATGGAGCCCACCGCTGTGTTGGTGCTGGTACCATCGTTATTGAAAGTGAAAGAGCCTGCCCCGAGCGGCCGGAATCGATCAGTATTGTTGGAGGTGCGGATTTCCCCGCCAAACTTGAACTGGTGTTTACCATGCAGCCACGACAGGTTGTCCACGTAAGCGTTGCTATTTACCGGGGTTTGCAGGCGCTCCTGCTGGGTCGTGTTTCCCAATTGTTCCAGCCCGGAGACAAGCAGGGTGGGAAAATAGGTCTGGTCATAGGTGTTCAGGCCTATCTGGGAATCAACGTTGCTATTCGCGCCCGCCGAATAGTAGAGGTATTGCCGGCGGGTATAGGTGAGCCGAAATTCATTGATCGTGTTGGAATTGAAAGTGTGGAACCAGTTGCCTGACGCATTGTAATAGTAATCGTGTACCAGGTTTCCAAGCGGGTCACTTACGGGATTGGGAAAGACCGATCCGGTTAAAGTGTGGTCCGTCTGGATCAGGAGCCTGCCGAAAATACGATCCTTCACACCAATCACGTGATCGATGCGCGCCACATAGGCATCCACGCGCGTCGCTGCCGGATCGTTGACCACAAACTGGCCGGTGGGAGTGGTTCCTCCGATGGCTTGCGGATAGAAGGCTGCCAGTTTGGCTCCTACCGAGTCCTGGGAGGACGTGGGGATGATGTTGTTGGCGAACACCTGCCCGGTCAGGGGATTCTTAACGACCACCTGGGCGCCCGTCTTGGGGTCAATGATGCCATTGAAATTCCCCGTCAACTCCTGGGCGTTGGGCACGGTCAGCGATTGGGGAGTGGCAATCGTCTGCCTTCTGCCTTCGTAGTTGAAAAAGAACTGTGTCTTGTCCTTCTTGATGGGCCCCCCCACGCTGGCCCCGAACAGGTTGTAGTGGAGGATAGGGTTGGAGGTGGCGAACTCTGGCCGCGTCTGCAATGCCGTATTGCGGACGTATTCGTAGGCCGAGCCGTGGAACGAATTCGTGCCGGACTTGGTGGTCATCTGCACCACCCCGCCGCCAGAGCGTCCTAGTTCCGCCGCATAGTTGCTAATGGAGACGTTGAATTCCTGCACCGATTCGACCGGAGGATCAAAAACCAGCGTGGGCACGCCGATCAGCAGATTCTGCACCGTGCCGCCATCGACGGTATAATCAGCATTATTACTGCGTCCGCCGGCGATCGCGAACGTGGCGTTTGCGCCCGAGTTGGTCTGCACCACAAAACCATTCAGCCGCTGCAATTGCGCCGAGCGGCGATCGACCAGCGGGAGATCGGTGATGCTCTTGTTCTCCACTACCCCCGCGACAGCCGCTGTTTGGGTTTCGAGCAAGGGCAAGCTGGCCTCGACGTTTACGACCTGCGTTTCCAAACCGACCTGGAGGGTGACGTTAACTGCGGTGGTGTTGCCGGTCAGAACTTCAATCCCTGATTGAGTTTGAGACTGAAACCCCTGCTTCTCCACATGGAGGGTATAGTGACCCGGTAGCAGAAGCGGGAACGAATAATACCCTTCCGTCCCGGAGGTCTTCTCCCGTTTGTCGCCGCTTTCCACGCGCGTGAGAGTAACCTTCGCGCCCGGAACTCCGGCGTGGCTCGTATCGACGATCTGCCCTGAAACCTGGGAACTTTGCGCGTGCAGAGAAGTGGCTGCAGCAGCAACCACCCCCATGAATAATAAAACCTGCGGTAATCTTTTCATCGCGTTTTCTCCTGTGCGCCGGTTAAACCGGCGAGGTGTAGTGAATGAAAGAGGCATACGGTGAAGGATTAGCGACCCACACCGGCCCCGAGTCCTGCGGAGCCGCTCGCGAGGGCGGTGACGAAGCGTGGACAGGGGAACGTGCGGGCCGGGTATTCAGCCGCGTAAGAAACTTAC
>Ga0182030_10011433_pt1 | contig 17922 bp, 9 predicted proteins | sample 812S3MmetaG_FD_121299 | JGI IMG/M metagenome (GOLD analysis project Ga0182030, IMG submission 121299) | Permafrost microbial communities from Stordalen Mire, Sweden - 812S3M metaG (Illumina Assembly) | ecosystem: Environmental > Terrestrial > Soil > Wetlands > Permafrost | place: Sweden...
ACGTTGCCCGTTGCAACGCAAGGCTCAGGCCGGGTGCGCTCCAGAAGGGGGATTGCGGCCGAGCCTATTGCTGCTTGCAGGAAATTGTCTGCTGCCCTTAGGGCTTTTCGCTCAATAGGTTCCTTGTCCGGTTCCTTTGCTTGGGTGGCTTCCCACGGGCTCTTGTTCTGGCGCAGGTTTTTTGGGGACTGGCATCCGGAAACGGCGGGGGAGGGCCTCTCTAGGCGAGCGGACGTTGCGATGTAAGTTCCTGCCCATCAATGACGCACCCGTAGCCCAATTGGATAGAGCCTCTGACTACGGATCAGAAGGTTTGGGGTTCGACTCCCTACGGGTGCGCCACGTTCAGAGTCCCTGGAGGCTCAATCCCGCGTTCCCAGTAGCGCTCATAATTCGATCGCGGCGTCTCGTTAATAGTTGAATTGCAACATTGTATCCCGGTGCGAGCTGCGAGAATGCTTCCTTGTGAATGTCGCGGGGCTTCCTCGAACAAGGTACTGGGCCGTTTCGTTGTTCGGACTCGGACTTGGCCTCCTTGCCGCGAACAGGGTGCACGCCCAGCTCTGGGACTCCGATCCGACTTTTCAGGCGACGTTGGCGGACTCACAGGCGATCTATATCAACGGCGACAACGTCGGTGCCTGCGCTCGGCAGAGCGATGGCAAGTACCTTTTGGCTGGCCCTTTCGACCACGTAAACGGAGTGGCGTTGGCCAACGTGGGGGGGATCAACTTCATCCGACTGAACACCGACGGGTCTCTTGACACGACCTTCCCGATACAGGTCGGGCCCAACGACCAGATGGGTCCCATCTTTGCCCAACCTGACGGCCATATCGCAGTCTACGGGCTTATTGGCGGAGTCACGGGCAACTTCCTGTTCAATCCGGATGGATCTCAGCAGGCAGGCTTTGGGCTGGCATCCGCGAATCTAAGCATCCTGGCGACGGACGCCTCTGGGAAATTCTATGTGTGCCCAAATGGCGGAACCCTTGCCCGGTACCTTGCTGACGGGAGCACGCTCGACACGTCGTTTTCGAGCACGCTTACCTACGCGACGATTGCCCCGGGCTCATTGACCCCTCTTGCGAGCGGAAAGTTGTTCGTTGTCGCTGAAAACGTCCAGCAGATGAACACAGTGCAGCTCTTGCGGCTGAACTCGGACGGTTCGATCGACAGCACGTTCACGAGCTACCCGCAGGGGCTCAACGGGAACCAGGGTATGATGGGCTTCTGTGGCTATTCGGACGACAGCATCCTCGTGGTGAGTAACCTGACGCCATGGTATTCGTATCCAGTATACGTGTCGTGCGTGCATTACAACCCGGCGGGCACGACCGATTACTCCTACTCTATGTCGTACTACGGCCCGAGCGACGTCCCGAAGTTCTTGGGCGCGGCATACGACCTCCTTCTGGCCACCGGAGGAAGTGTGGCGGAGATGCACATGGAGTATGGGCTGACGTTTGATGTCACCAGTGCCGGCCAGGCCACGGTCATTCCGTTTGCGGGCAAAGCGCCGTTTGAACCCAATCCCTGCAGGTTTTTGCGGTCGGCGCCCGGGGTTTGCCCGAGCGTCCCCGGGGCTCCGGGCCTCTTTTATCAGCCAATGGGTAAAGCGTTTAACATCGGCCAATCCATGTTTTTTTCAGTATTTCAGGTCGGGTTGGATCCCATGACCTATCAGTGGTTCGTAAATGGAGAGCTCTTGGGAACCACGAACAACAGCTTTTTCTTCCCAACGAGCACCGCGCAGCCCAGCGACGGGGGAACCTACACGGTGACGATGACAAATGCCGAGGGATCGTTTACGTCACAGCCGGTTGCGATTTATATTCAAGGGATTCCCGCGATCACGAGCCAGCCGGCGAGCGCGTCGGTGAACCAGGGCCAGCCGGCCAGTTTCACCGTGACAGCGGTCGATATACCGGCGCCCACCTACCAATGGTACCTGAATGGGTCGCCGATCACTGGGGCGACATCGGCCACCCTGAGCATTGCGTCCGCGCAGCCATCCGATGCCGGACCCTATACGGTCGTCGCCACCAATTCCTACGGCAGCGTGACCTCGAATGCCGCTACCTTGGCCGTGTCCTCGACTGGCGTGACTCCGACCCCCACGCCGACACCGACGCCCACCCCCACGCCGACACCGACGCCCACCCCCACGCCGACACCGACGCCCACCCCCACGCCGACATCGGCACCTACACCTACACCCGCGCCGACACCGACGCCGGCACCCACGCCCACACCCACGCAGGCTGGGTTGCCGTACAGCATCACGGCCCAGCCCGGCTCCCTCACGGTAACCGTCGGCCAGAGCGCGACCTTCACCGTCAGCGTCTCAAACGCCGCGGGCCTCGCCTACCAGTGGTCTTTTGACGGATCAGCCATATCCGGCGCCACCGGGGCCTCCTACACCATCTCGAGCGCTCGGAGCACGGACGCGGGCAGCTATACGGTCGCTGTGTCCGGTCCGGAGGGCTCAATCGTGAGCCAGGGCGGCGTCCTCGCCGTGCCGCCGGCATCGGGAGCCCCCACGATCGCTTCCCAGCCCTCGAGTCAGACGGTTAGTTCAGGCGCCTCGGTCGTGTTTGCAGCCCCTGCAGGCCAATCCGGCGCCTCGTATCAATGGTATTTTGACGGCCTGCCGGTCTCCAACACGGCGCCCGTGGCGAGTGCCGACGCCAGGGTGCGACTCGCAAATTCGGATTCCTCCATCATCGGCGCCACGTCGGCGACGCTCGTCATCTTCGGGGCCACTTCTGCCAACAGCGGGACCTACGAATGCATGGTGACGAGCTCAACGGGGAGCATCCTCAGCAACCCGGCAAGTCTCAATGTCTCAGGTTCAAGCGACCCGGGCAGGCTTATCAACATCTCCTGCCGCACCCAAGTCGGCACCGGTTCAAATGTGATGATCGCCGGCTTTGTCGTCGGGGGCGAGGGCGCCGCGGGCAACGAACAGGTTCTTGTCCGGGGCTCCGGTCCGGCGCTTGGGATTGCGCCGTTCAACGTCCCCGGAGTTCTGGAAGACCCGCAGCTGAAGCTCACCAACGTGAGCGATTCCCCGAACACGGCCGTTGCGTCCAACACAGGCTGGGCGGGCTCATCTGCGATTGCCAATGCGGCGGCCTCCGTTGGGGCGTTTTCATGGGGCACGAAGGCGACGGCCGATTCGGCCGTGTTCGAGTCCCTCCCCTTGAACAACTATACGGCGGAGATCTCCGGCGCCAGCGGCGACACTGGCGTGTCGCTCGTCGAGGTTTACGATGCCACTCCCGCGGGCACGTACACGATCACGACGCCCCGGCTGACAAACCTTTCGGCCCGAGTGCAGGTGGGCACCGGAGCGAACAGCGTTTTTGCCGGCTTTGTGGTCGGAGGAACGACCGCCAGGACCGTGCTGATCCGCGCGTCCGGCCCGGCCCTCTCGCAGGCGCCGTTCAACCTGTCGGGCACGCTTTCGGACCCGCAACTGATCCTTACAAACGTAGGCGTCACACCCAACACGGTTATCGAACAGAACACGGTCTGGGGCGGCGACCCTGTGATCTCGTCCGCAGCCGCCGTGGTCGGCGCCTTTTCGTGGAGCGCCGCCAGCAAGGATTCCGCAATTCTGGTGACGCTGCCTCCCGGCAACTATACCGCGGGTGTCGCAGGCGCCAGCGGCGACACGGGAATCGCCCTCGTTGAGATTTACGAAGTTCCCTGATGTGCGGGGGCCGGCGCGCGGGCGATGGGAGAGGGGCTGGCCTTTGGGAAGCCTTCTCGCCTCGGGTGTGCCCAACCCTGCCCGTTGCAACGCAAGGCGCAGGGCGGGTGCGCTCCAGAAGGGGGATTTCGGCCAAGCCTATTTCTGCTTGCCGGAAATTGTGTGTCGCCCGTAGTGTCATCCGCTCGGCAGGTTCCTTGTCCGATTCCTTTGCTTGGGTAGCTTTCCACAGGCTCTTGTTCCGGCGCAGGTCTTTTGGGGACTGGCGTCCGGTAACGGCGGTGAAAGGCCTCTCTAGGCGATCGGTCGTTACGATGTAAGTTCCTGCCCATCAATTACGCACCCGTAGCTCAATTGGATAGAGCATCTGACTACGGATCAGAAGGTTGGGGGTTCGACTCTCTCCGGGTGCACCACTTTCAGAATCGTCAGTGTAGATCCAGTGAGTGTAGCCCTTTTCAAGGGCCGGTGGCGTTAGGCCGGGAGAAGCTTGCGCAGCCTCTTTAATTCTTCACGCCGACGCTCCCGGAAGCGTCGCTGGCGCACAGCGTTGGATTCCCGCCTTTGGTTAACAGACTTTCTCGGCCGTCCTGCGCGCAGACGCAAAGGCAGATCCACACTGGAGGTGTAGAGATTGCGCCGTTTGAACGCCAATGGAGAGTGGAGAAGTGCAAATGCACGCAGTTTTGGGCTGGCGGATTCGTCGGCGAACCAAGGATCCGCGGCGGTCCGCGAGGCATCGAAGGCCCAGATTGGCGGCTCGCGGTCGATCAGTGACGCAGCATGCTCAGCATACGCAGCAAGCCAGGCATCAGCTATTTCGCCCTGCGGGAAGCGGCCTTTCAGCCTTGGCGGCTCCTCTGCCACTGCGCGCGCCAATTGCGGGCGTGACGAAAGGCTGCGCACTTCATGCAGCCAATCGCGCAAGTTTCGTCCGAAGTTCGCAAGTGAATCGGTCTGAATCGCCACTTCTTTCAGAGATGTCGGTCGCGATGTCATGATTTCTTGTGTTTCAAAACTGCTTGCCGGATCGCTTCGGAGGTGATTTCGGGCAACGGGTCATTCGGGAAGAAGCGATCATAGATCCTTTCTGCACCAGCCAAGGAGGATATCTCCATTTTGTGCAGGAGAAATTCTATATCCGCGTAATCTCCGGCATCACCAGGCAGCGGTGCACGACACGCACGCAACTTCATGGCCAGTAAATATGCCGCTGTGGGAACTGAAACCTGCAGTCCGGGGCCGAATTCGCCGCCCTTTAGCTTTCGTTTGGCCTCCCTATCTGCGAGGAAAACCCTTACCTCGTCGTTAATCCAATCGTCCGGAAGATCCTGTTCACGTGCGACTTGGATGATGAGCTTCCGGGCCAAATTCGAAGGATGGACGAGAGCGTCGACGTCTTTTGTAGAGTCGCGAGAACCGTAAATCATCGTGAATACAGCGCCTCCATAGAGCGAAACTTCCAGGCTCGAGTTCCTTTCCGCGGCAAGTGCTCCAAGGCGCCGCAAAGCTTTGGTTATTCTTTTCTTGTTTAATGATTCATAGGCCACATATAAAACGTTACGTAACGGTTTATCTATGTCAATTGTTTAGTCCCGAGATCAAACCGCGTTAGACGGTCCTGGGTTCGGAGGAGATGCTTGGCGCAGATCCGAATACCCCGATGTAAATCCATCCGCTATCTACGGATCAGAAGGTTTGGGTTTCGACTCCCTATGGGTGCGCCAATTTATTAACATTCAATAATTTAGCGGGCTATGCACTTGCCCCAAGTGTCGCAGACAATTTCTCCGATGGCTGCGTCAGCGGCCGACAGCCAACGGCTTCAGGCCTAGGACACCCGCAGCGTCAGACTGGCGGATGTCATAGGTGTAGATTTCATCGAAACTGTGGCGCAGCGCCGTCACTAGGTGCAGGCAGTCCGCGGAGCGGAGGAACACCGAATCCGGCAGCGTCGTATAAACCTGTGCAGCGGCTTCAATCACGGCGCTGTCCAAAGGTAGCCACGTCCAAAACCCGGCGATGTCGTCATGGGTGAATTGCCGGATCGCGGTCATGAACTTGTCCCGGCCCCAGATCTTCTCACGCAACTGTCGGTGAAAGACCCCCATGAGTTCGGTGCGGACCAGTTCTGATACGAACACCTGATCTTCCCCTTCAAGGCACGCTCGCATCGCGGGTGATTCCTTTTCGACGACGTAGAGCTTGGCGATCGCCGATGTGTCGCAAAAGATCATCGGTCAGCGATCCCCGCGGATTTCGTCCAAAGCGGACTGTATGTCATTTCCCGCCGGGCCGGCCATCATCGCCTCATATTCCGGAAGGAGCGTGCGTTTCCGCTTGCGGGGGGTTAACAGCGACGGATTGGCCAAAACAGCCACGGGTTGGCCCCTGTCTGTGATTACGACCGGCGCCCTTGACGAGCCCGCGCGCCGGACATGATCGCCGGTCGTGGCGTGAAGTTCCTTTATGGTTATACTTGAAGGCATGGTGTAACGGTGTCACCTGACGATGAAAACGTCAAGTGTAACGGTGTAACAAAACGGGTCATCTTGAGCCAAGTGCATCCCCCGTATAATTTATGTCGTATTTGAGTTACATTGTGAGCGTGTGAACGGCGAACTCTGCAGAGTGCGCCAATTTCTACCTCGTCCAGTGTCGTCGGCATTTGGGTTTACGCCGGGTGTTTTTTTCACGGTTCCTGCGCGACTCCGCATTCTTGAATCGGACCTGTGTAACTGATTTGGGGTAGGCTACGAAATCCCAGGCCAAGGGGACCTATTCCGAGGCGGACCAACTCGCGATTGCGCGACTCGAGAAGACATACCCGCTGATCTGCAAATGGAGCGGTTGGCGGGGATCGAGCGGGAGATCTGGGGCGGATGCTGAAGCCAATTCCAACTTTCCATCGAGTACCGACAGGTTTTCACCGTCTTTGAGGCAAATGCGCACCTTGTTCCCGATCGGCAGACCCCATGCCTTGGCAATGTCGGAAACAAGGGGATCGTCGGGCAAGGGCATTCCGAGTTGAGGTGAGGGACCGTCCGCGAACAGAAATTCGTGTTGATCATCCATGGTCTCCGAAATTCAACGGCGCGACGGTTTCGTCCCCGTCCATCACCATGCGATATCCCATCTGGCGGTAGGCTCCACTTCTCCTGCGGAACATCGCCGCCGTGATGGGGTTTCCCTGGTCCAGGTAGTCGTAAATGTGTACGTCCCTCTTTTCAGCGTGTGAACGATGTAGTCGACCGGCATACTGGATTAGCCGACCCTTGAAGGAAGGCGGCATCGTGAGGAAAAGCGTGTCCAGACGCGGAAGGTCGTATCCTTCTCCAATCAGCGCGGCGGTCGCGAAAAGGACAAATTTCTCGGCTCTCTCGTAATGCCCGTCGATCTCCTCCCGGATTGCCTGCCTTTTCTTTTTCCCGATGCCGCTTTCGAGCCGGTATATCGCGACGGAAATTGAAGCACCGTTCTGCTTCCTGAGTTCGGCTTCCAGGATGTCGAGGTGGGACTTCCGGTCCGAAAGCACCATCGGGCACCGACCCTCGTTAAGGCAGCCGAGAACGTCGCGGATAATTTGGCTTGTCCGGCCATTGTCGGCGACGAGGGCTTCCCAAACAGAATGAATGGACAGCGTCTGCCCCGGTGTTACTTGCAGATGGAATGAGCTTCGGCGAACGAACACGGTCCTTGGCGAAGCTTCGTCAATGACATCTTTGATCACATGGCGAATCGGACCGCATTGCAGATGAAGAAGCTTTTCGAGTCCGTCCTTTCGGACGGGCGTCGCGGTCAATCCGACTATCCTCTTGGAGGGGCATTCCTTGAGTAGCGCTTCAAAAGTGACCGCGGGCACGTGGTGGCATTCATCGACGATCACGAGGCCATAGCCTCTGAAGAATTCCGAATAGTTTTCGACGTTGGCTAGACTGGGAAGCATGGCGATATCGAATAACCGCGTGAGCCGCCGGGTGGTTCCACGCCAGATACCAATCTCCTTGCGTTTGATGATTCCGAGAAAGAGGGCCGCCTCCTTGCGCCATTGGTCCATGAGGAGCGCGCGGTGGACAAGAACCAGCGTTGGCGTTCGGAGGCGCGCGGCAAGGGCGCAGCCCATCACTGTCTTGCCGGAGCCGGGCGGCGCGCAAAGGACACCGTAATCGTGTTTGGCGATTTCCCTTACTGCAGCGTCTTGCTCCGGCCGCAATTCACCATGAAACGTCCAGTTCACCCGGTTGGCGTCAGGACGTGCGTCTTGGATTACAACGTTTGCACCGGCTGATTCAAGAACGGCGACGGCCGCGTCCAAGATCCCTCGCGGGAGCACGAGCCGATCCGGGTGCCACTCCCCCGCGAAGATGAACCGAGGTGTATCGTAGGTCGCAAACCGAAGGCGGAGCTTCTGGTGGAAAACAGGATTGGCGAAGGTTGCCAGTCTTTTAAGGGCTGCGAGAACGGAGGCAGGAATCGTTCGGGGGATGTGCAGGCGGGAGTCGAACCTCAAGGTTACGTCTCCCACCATCATGCCTGCCTTGATTCTGGGTCGGGACAGATCCAGGGCGCACTCGTCGCTCTCGAGTGCGAAGGCGATTTCATTACTTCTAGGCGGCGCTAGCCTTGTCATTGGCGCGACCTGGCCGAGTGTCGCGTCCAATTCCTCCCGTCGGAGTCTGTGCACCTTCGAAAGGAACGCCCACTGGTCGGGGTACGGCACCAAGCTGCCATCCAGAAACACCGTATTCCCCCTTTTCCTCGGGACGCCGGCCAAGGGTAGGGCGATGAGATTGCCGAAGCCGCCCTTGGGCATTGTATCCTGGTTAGGGAACAAACGGTCATAGGCGGTCATCCCCATTGTCGGGCGCGTGGACGCCGCCTTTGCCACGAAGATGGTGCCCAGCTGCCGCGCCAAGGCAGCCGGAACGGGTTCGGCAAAGAATATCCAGGCATGGGCACCGTTGCCGGACCGCGAACGCTCGAGTGCAACTGTCACGCCGGATTTCTTGGCGGCTTCCTGGTAGGCAAGCACGTTCTCTCTCCATCCATCTCCATCGAAATCGGCGGCAAGAAAGATACACGAGTCATCCTGCCTTAGGGCGTAAACCCCGATCGCCTGGTCCTGGTGGCCGCGGAGATGGCCCTCAACGACTCCCTCATCCAAGGCGAGATATCGTTTGCCTGATGCCCCCGAGTCACGATCATTGACGTAGGCTGGTGAATAGCCTTTTTTCCCCGAACTCGGGTTCTCCCAGTATCTTGGATACACGTCGCGTCGGGTACCGAAGAGATTGAGGAACAGGGCGATCTTTTCTTCGGGCCGAAGCACGGTCGAAGAAAGCCCTCCACGTCCGACACCATCGAACAACGATTCCGGCTCAATTTGAAGCTGACGCAATTCCTGTTCCTTTGCATTCTTTTGGGTTTCAAGCGCTTCAATTTCCAGGCGCAACCTTTCAGCTGCGGCCACGCGAGTAGATTTCACGCTTTGGACTGGACCGCCTTCGCCTTCATCTTGGGTTAGCATGTCTCTTCGCAGTCCTACGGGAAAAATGGAAAATATCCAGGCGTCAGCTGAGGCGGCCCTCGAAGGCGGCTGTTGTGCTATGCCGCTGCGGGACCGGACGCGGGAATTTGAAAAGATCGGATGTCGGCGATCCGTGCGAACAATCCCAAATGCCAGCGTGACCGATGGCGTCGTCGGTTTTTTTCATGCTCATCGCTCGTTTTCTAATTGGGGACCGAAGGGAGCGTCAGTTCAGCAGGTTTTCGGACGATCTTGGTCATATCTCGCATCATCATTCCCCGGCGGAACAGGTCAATCCACGCACGCACTTGGACCGTCACCGCCCGATTATCGGCGATGAGCCTGGGTTTGGGTCGTGTTCCGGAACCCGAATTGCGCTGCACTGGCTTGCCATCAGTTGAGCTCCCAAGTAGGTTCGCCTCAGATCTCGAAATTTGATGCCGACTGTCCTACGCATAGGCCCGTACCGTTTTCATTTCTATTCCGACGAACCCAATGAGCCCCCTCACGTCCATGTGCGCGTATCAGGGAAAGAATGCAAGTTCTAGCTTGAGCCGGTTTTGCTCGCTAGGAATCGCGGAATTCCGGCACATGACCTACGCGAAATCGAGCGTTTAGTGTTTGGGCACCAAGAGTCGCTAATAAAGAAGTACGATGAGCACCACCCTCACTGAGACCTCTGTTTCTACCGAGCCTGCAGCGCTGCGTGCATGGACGGAAAAAAGAATGATCTACGTCGAGCTCACGGATGGAAGGGTCGTCGGCTTTCCCGCGGATCGGTTCACGAGGCTCAAGGCAGCGTCGGAAGAACAGTTAAGGCAAGTGACGATGGACGTTGATGGCTATGCCTTGCGCTGGGAGGAGATCGACGAGGATATTACCGTACCAGGCATTGTCGCCGGACGATTTCAATTGGCGCCCCCGTGAATTCGGTTGAAGTAGCGGTTCCTTCCTGTCGTGGCTTGGCCCGCGACCGCGGGTAACACCCTTTTTCGAGTACGCGGTGTTCGACTGGTCGATGGCGGACACCGAGCCGGCCGTGGAAGACGCGAACCCAACGCGAACCGGCGGCCACTGTCATAGGCAAACGGCACACTCCCTACGGGGTGCGCCGCTTTTCTGAGGAAGCCGGTTTGCCGGGAACGGAAAAGGAAAAGAACTTCGGGCGGGAGCGCACTCGTGCATTCCTGGGCCCTGCAAGCGGTCTGCGTCTCATTCATGACTCACAATCTCCAGTGGCGCGCAGACCGGGTGCCTGCCTCATCGGAGGCAAGGAAAAGGTTCTGTCGGGGCTGCTGCGAGAATAGGCGCGCTCCAACCAAAAAGGAAGGTACGGAACCGTTGATTTTCGACGATGAGGGAGGCCTCTTTGCCTTCAGCAGGAGTCAGGCGTCCCCACGGTGGCTGCACTTTCGAGGCCGAAAGAACAGGGCGAGACGGATCTGAGGAACCGGAGTTTCCGGCAACGGCAAGGAGGTTACCCCTAAGCGATCGACACGCGAAGGACGAAAGGACCCAAGACTTGGGCACCGATAACCCCACGGGGGCCTGGGCAGGCGCAGCTTCATCGGCCTGGGCAGAGCGAGGCAGAAGGGTGGGGGGCGCAGGTCCGTGGACGGGCAGCCAGCTCGGGCAGGGTATCGGCTGCCGACCTGAGCCACCGCATCGGGCGAGCAGTCGGGAAAGCCCGGGAAGGCCCATTTACGCGCTGGTTTAACCGATCCGGGGACGATATGTTCAAGGGGTGATCGCTGCCTTGATGTTGCTTTTGGCCCCGGCCGTTTTCCAGGGGAGTCGATCGGGTGGCCTGACGACCGCATGAGCGCGACCTCCCCATCAGTCATTGTCGGGATCGGGGGATTCCTCGGGCACGACGCCAACGCAGCCGTGATCGTCGACGGCCATCTTGCGGCCGCGGCCCAGGAGGAGCGCTATACGCGCCAGAAGCACGACGGAGTGTTTCCCAGGCTCGCCGTCGCGGACTGTCTCGCGATCGCCGGCAAATCCGCGATGGACGTGACCGACGTCGTGTTCGCGGAGAAGCCGCTGCAGAGCCACCTCTACAGCCTGTGCGGACGCCCGGGAGGCCCGCTCACCCGGGCGCTCGGAAGCCTGATGCCGCCGCGCTGGCCCGGCCTCTACACCCAGCAGGCGCGCTCGCTCCTGCCGCGCGCCCGGCTGCATTTCGCGTGGCACCACCTGACCCACGCTGCCGGGGCCTTCCACACCTCCCCCTTTGAGCGTGCCGCCTTCCTGTGCGTCGATGGCAAGGGGGAGGACTACAGCGCCAGCATGGGGGTGGTGGACGGCCATGAGTTAAAGATCCTCTGGGAGCAGCCCTACGAGAACGGCCTGGGGCTCTTTTACACGATGGTGACCTACTACCTGGGGTTCCTCTCGTATGGGTCGGAATACAAGGTCATGGGTCTCGCGCCCTATGGCCGTCCCGTGTTTGTCGAGCAGCTCTCGCGGCTCTTCACGAGCGACCCGGACGGCGGCATCCGGCTCAAGGACCCGATCCGGTTTCAATGGGATTCCCTGCGGGAGGGCATCCGGAAGGTCGAGGCGGCGACCGGAGTCCCGGCCCGGGATCCCAAGGCGCCGCTGCTTAAGGAACACGTGGACATCGCCGCGTCCCTCCAGCACCTCTTCCAGTCGGAGGTCCTGAAGATGGCCCGTTTCCTCCGGCGCGAAACGGGCGAGCCCAACCTGGTGTTCTGCGGCGGCTGCGCCCAGAACTGCGTCAGCGCCGGCGCGCTGCGCGCGGAGAAGGTGTTCAGCAGCATCTACAATTCTCCCATCGGCGGCGACATGGGCAGCGGTCTCGGGGCCGCTGTCCTATTGGAGCGCGAACGGCGCAGGGAGGGGGCGCAGGGTGGGGAAGGAACTTCCCCGGCGTTCAAGCTGGAGCACCGAGGCTTCTATCTGGGAAGCGAGCCCGGTCCCGCCCCGGCCGAGGCGCGCCCCTGGCTCATCGAACACGGAGACGACCTGTTTCGGTTCATCGCGGGAGAACTGTCGGCGGGGAAAATCGTCGCCTGGGCGCGCGGGCGCATGGAGCTTGGCGCCCGCGCCCTAGGGGCGAGGTCGATCCTTGCCGATGCCCGCCAGCCGGGCATGCAGTCGCGCCTGAATCTGGCGGTGAAGTTCCGGGAGTCCTTCCGCCCGTTTGCCCCGCTGGTCTTAAGCGAGGAGTGCTCCGAGTGGTTTGATACCGACGAGCCGAGCGACTTCATGCAGTACACCGCCAACCTGGTGGCCTCGAGACGGGTGGCCCAGCCGGAGCATTTCGACTCGTTCCGGGAGCAGCTCGACTTCCCGCGGTGCTCAATCGCAAGCGTGGTCCACGTGGACTATTCGGCCCGCATCCAGACCGTCTCGAAGGCCGTCCACCCGCAGATGCACCGGCTGCTGACGCAGTTCAAGGCGCTGACGGGGGTGCCGATCCTGATCAACACGAGTTTCAACGTTTCGGGGCAGCCGATTGTCCGGACGGCCTCCGAGGCCTGGGAGTGTTTTCTTAACACGGACGTGGACTTTCTGGTGTTGGATGACGCCGTGTACCGCAATCCGTCCCAGCGCACGCGGGAGCAGAAACTTGCCTGGTTGGCGCAGTTCTCGAAATCGGCCTAGAGGGGCCCCTCCTATGACCTCCGGGGGTGAATCGAGCTGGGTGGCGGACGTGGCCGCCCGCCTGGGCCTGCCTCAGGGCGACAGCTATGCCCGGGGCTACGCCTTCCTTCCCCGCTGGATCGTCTTCAGCTTGGGCTTCGCGCTGGCGGCGTACCTCGCCTGGCGGCTCGTGCGCAGCCGCATGGGTCCCTTGCGCCGATGGGGGGCGCTCCGCCTGGGCTCGGGCCGCGAGTTCCTAGGCCTGGGGCTCTTCTGCGTGCTCGTCGTAGGGGCGTTCGACGCCCCCCGGTTCATGGAGGGCTTCTTCCGCCAGGACGATTTTTCCTTCCTGCAGGTGGTGCGCGAGACGGCCGGCCTGTGCCGGCAGCTGCTTCTCTACCACAACGATCATCTGTACCCGCTGTACCGTCTGGAGGTATGGGGGATTGTCACGGGGGCGGGGCCCACCGCGAGCACCGGGGCGCTCGCGGCAGGGTTCAACGCCGTCAACGCGGCCACGTGCGCCTTCATGCTGCTTTCGGGGTGCTGGCTGCTGCACGAACTGGGGGCGTCACGCCTGACGCTCCTAGCGTTCACCTTTCTCACGTGGGCGTGGCCGGGCTGGGGGGAATTCACCGCGGGTTATTACACGCTTTCGGCCTACGTCCAGGTGCAGGCGCTGGGCTTCGGTGCGTGCGCGGCGATGCTGCGGGGGCTCAGGCGGGGTTCGGCCGCATGGCTCGCACTGAGTCTTCTTCTGGCCGTGGGGGCGGCGGGGACCGATGTGACGGGCGTCAGCGTCTTTGCCGCCCTGCTGCTTCTCTGTGCAGCGTTCCGGTATCGGGAGAAGCTGCCCCTTCGCAGGCGCACCCTGCTGGCTATCCTGGGGACGCTGGTGGCGGTCTGCGCCCTCTGGATCGCGCTCGCGCACCCCTATTCCGCCCGCGAGCTCGTGCAGAATCCCCGCGGGCATGCCGTGAGCCTGGCGGGGGCCTCCCGCCTGCTCCAGAGGCCGGTGGCGCTCCTCGGTACGCTGCTCGCCTTGCTCGGCGGCCTGTTCCTGAATCTCGTCGCTCCCGCCTTCCTGCAGGTCGCGGCCCTCAAGGTGGGGGCGTCGGCGGCGCTGCGTCAGGGCCTCCTCGGCCTCGAGATCCTCGCCTCGCTCGGGATCGCAGGGGTGGCCTGGCGCCGGCTGCGGTTGAATTCCTCCGCCGACAGGGGCTGCATCCTGGCGCTCTCGGGGTGCGCGGCGGCCTGCCTCGGCATGGTGATCGCGGGCCGGCCCTCCTATGCCCTCGAGATGCCGACCGTCCTCTGGCAGGCCAAGTACATGGTCATGCCCACCTGCTGGATCGCGGTGGCCCTCGCCCTCTATTTCGAGCGCGCACCGCGGTTCGTGCCCGCGGGGGCGCTCTTCGGGGCCGCGGCCCTGGCCCTCTGGCTGACGGTCGGCTACGCGCAATGGGAGCGCACGCTGCTTCCCGGGCCGATGGGGTACATCGGACGGGGGCGGTGGGGCAACCTGGACAACGCCCGGGCCCGTTCCCAGCACTACCGGCGGGTCATGGAGGACTTGGAGAGTATCGCCGCCGCGGGTGGCTCCCGGACGGTGGTGCTGCCGCCGCCGTCGGCCTGGGCGGCGCAGTTCTACCGGGTCCACAGCATTCTGGAGTGGGGAGGGGACGAGCGCAGTAACGGGGTCACCTACCTCTTCTGGGACCTGCTCGCGGTCTGCCCGGACCGCGAACTGACCGGCCGCTGGGCGCCCTACGGAGCCTTGTCACCCCTCCAGCGGAAACATCTGGAACAGGTGGACTGGCTTCGGCACACTGACCCCGACCCGGCTGGGAGCGCGGCACAGGCCGCGCTTGCCGGCAGGTAGCCCCCCTCCCAAACGCCCATGCGAACCCTCTCCAAAGCCCTGCGCCGTCTCAGCACGCGTGCCGTGGCGCTCCTCGCCCGGGTGCTGTCGCACACGACTGCCGGGGGATGGAGCCGCAGCACGCGCACGGATGAGCTGCGCAGCCGGTGAGCCAGGCACGGATCGTCGCCCCGCATTTCCTTTGAATCGCGCCTCGATTCCGGGCCCAAGAGTACCTATGCGAGAAGGGTCATGCGCCGCCCCACGCTGAACCTTCCCCCGAGCGGGGCCGCCCGACCCCGTGAGACGGGCGGGCCGAGCACCCCTTCGACCTCACGTTGACCTCCCCTACAGACCCCAATCCGGCGGCCGGGACGGCCGCCCCAAGCCAGGACTGCGCCTCCGAGGAGGCGCTTTACCGGCGCGTGGCCTTGAGGGTCGTTCCGCTTCTCTTCGCGGCCTACGTCGCGGCCTACCTGAACCGGGTCAACGTCGGCTTTGCCCGGCTCGAGATGGTTTCCGACCTGAAGTTCAGCGACACGGTCTACGGGCTCGGCTCGGGGATGTTCTTTATCGGGTACCTGCTGCTCGAGGTGCCGAGCAACATTCTCCTGCACCGGATCGGCGCCCGGGTCTGGATCGCGCGGATCATGATCACCTGGAGCCTCCTCTCGGCGGCCACCATGCTGGCGCGGAGCCCGGCGCAGTTCTACCTCGCGCGCTTCGCCCTCGGCGCCGCCGAGGCGGGGTTCTTCCCGGGCATGATCCTCTACCTGACGTACTGGTTTCCCGCGAAGGGGCGCGCCCGGGTGATGGCTACCTTGGTCACGGCGATCGCCGCTTCGGGGTTTCTCGGAGGGCCGCTCTCCGGCTGGATCCTGAGGGACATGGACGGGGTCCGCGGCCTGGCGGGATGGAAGTGGCTCTTCATCGTGGAAGCGCTTCCCAGCCTCCTGCTGGGGTTCGCCATCCTGGCGTGGCTGCCCGACTCGATCCGCGGCGCCCGATGGCTTGAGGCTGAGCAGAAGGACTTTCTCGAGAAGGCGATCCACGAGGAGGGGGCGTCCAAGGCCCCCCTGCCGCTGCGGGCGCTCTTTGTCGACCCGCGGGTCTGGGGGCTCAGCCTCATCTACTTCCTCATCATGGTGGGCCTCGCGGGGCTCAGCTTCTGGATGCCGCAGATCATCCGCAACGCCGGGGTCCGCGGCATGATGGGCGTGGGGCTGCTCTCTGCGGTCCCCTATGTCGTGGCCGCCGCGGCCACCGTCGCCTTGGGCCGGCATTCCGACAGGACCGGCGAGCGGTTCTGGCACCTGGTGCTCTGCGTGGGTGTGGCCACCGCGGGGTTTGTCCTGATCGCGGTCTCGGGCTCGAACGCCGCCGCGGCCCTGGCCGGCCTGTCCCTGGCCGCGAGCGGCATCATTGGCAGCCTTCCCCTGTTCTGGACCTACCCGGCCGCTTTCCTGGGCGGCGTTGCCGCGGCGGCCGGGATCGCGCTCATCAACTCGGTCGGAAACATGGGCGGATTTGCATGCCCCTACATCGTCGGGGCGCTCAACGACGCGACGCACAGTCAGGTGCCCGGGCTCGCCTTCATTGCCGCAAGCCTCGCGGCCGCAGCCGTCCTCGTGGCCGTGCTCTTAAGGAAGGGCCGAACCCATGGAGGGGTGGACCCGGCGGTGGGGAGCCCGGGCGTTGGGCAACGGGACGCGAGTTAGGGCCCTTGCGGCGGAAGGCCCATTTCACTTGCTTGGCCACCCAGCGAAGTTAAGCACGACACGGCCCTTTCCCCCCGCACGGAACTCCCAGTCACCATGAGCGAACTTCCCGATCCCTTCCGCGAGCACCGGCGCAACGAGGGCAGCCTCGAGTGTGAGTTCCAGGGGCAGAAGGTCCCGATGATCCTGCGCCACGAGGAGGTGCGCCGTGCGGCGAAGGACTGGAAGACCTTCAGCTCGGACGCCCCGTTCCGTGTACCGATCCCCTCCGAGGAGGATGTCAGGAGCATGCGGCAACTGCCGATCGAGACCGACCCGCCGGAGCACACCGAGTACCGCGAGATCGTCGAGCCGTTCTTTCGCCGGCCCAAGGACCCGGCCGTCATGGCCCAGGTCGGGGACCTGGTCGACCGCATGTTGACGCGGGCCCTGGCCTGCGAGTCCGTCGAGGTCGTCCGGGAGTTTGCGCTGCCGCTGCAGTCACGCGCCCTGACCTACCTCCTCAACATGCCCGAAAGCGAGGCGGAGGTCTGGATCGGGTGGGGGACCCATGTCTTCAGGGACGGCGGCCAGGGGACGAAGAAGGGCGCGGCCCTCGAGGCGTACCTGGATGGGCAGTTCGACCGGGCGGAGGCGAATCCCGGCGGGGATTTCTTCAGTGCGCTCACCCAGGCGAGCTTCCGGGGTCGGCCCCTCTCCCGGGCCGAGAGGATGGGGTTCGCCAACCTGACCTTTGCCGGGGGGCGCGACACGGTCATCCAGTCGGTCGCCTCGGTCCTGGCCTACCTGGGCCGGCATCCGCAGTCCCTGGCCTCCCTGCGGGAGGATCCGTCCCGGATCCTCCACGCCTGCGAGGAGTTTTTCCGCGCCTTTACGCCGCTCACCCACATCGGGCGCGTCTGTCCGGTGGACACCGAGGTGCACGGCTCCCACGTGAAGGCCGGGGGCCGGGTGTCCCTGTGCTGGGCCTCCGCCAACCAGGACGAGACCGTGTTCGACGCCCCGGGGGAGGTCCGCCTTGACCGCAAACCCAACCCCCACGTGGCCTTCGGCTTTGGGGCGCACGTCTGCCTGGGCGCCCCCCATGCGCGGCTGATCCTAAGGACGCTCCTTGAGCGGTGCGTCCAGCGGGTGGCCTCCATCACCATCCTGGAGGCGAAGGAGCACGTGGAGCATGAGGAGCGCTACCAGCGCGCCGTGGGCTACGATGTACTGAGGGTCCGCATGGCTCCGCTCTGAGCCGGACGCGCATCCCCGCCGCTGCCGCGACCACGCTCGGGCGCGTTTCCCTTCCGCTCTCCCGTGGGATTAATTTTCGCTGGCGCTAACGCGGCCTAAGCACCGCTCTGGTCAGGTTCGCGCGCCGACGGAGACCAACACGCCAGGTGTTTTGTCCGCAATCTCCAGTAGTTTCAGGGCTGGGCCAGACGACTGGCGCCGGTCTTTTTCCTATCCTCGAACGGTATCAGCGGTTACGTAGAGATATG
>Ga0182030_10011434_pt1 | contig 17922 bp, 19 predicted proteins | sample 812S3MmetaG_FD_121299 | JGI IMG/M metagenome (GOLD analysis project Ga0182030, IMG submission 121299) | Permafrost microbial communities from Stordalen Mire, Sweden - 812S3M metaG (Illumina Assembly) | ecosystem: Environmental > Terrestrial > Soil > Wetlands > Permafrost | place: Sweden...
GCCATCCGCTCCTACGCGCATTTCGGCACCGGCAATTATCACCCGATCACGGCAAGGATTTACACCGACCTGAGTTTCTTCACCTGCGATCCGGCGCTGACCCGCGACGCGGCGCGGCTGTTCAACTTCATGACCGGTTACGCGAAGCCCGAGTCGATGGAAGCGGTGGCGTTCAGCCCCATCCTGACGCGCGACGTATTGCTGGACCTGATCGCGGGCGAGGTTCGTTTCGCCCGCGCCGGCAAGCCCGCGACCATTTGGCTGAAGATGAACAGCCTGGTCGATACGCGGTTGATCGATGCGTTGTACGACGCCTCGCGCGCCGGCGTGAAAGTCATGGCTGTCGTGCGCGGCATTTGCTGCCTGCGTCCCGGTGTGCACGGCCTGTCGGACAATATCCGCGTGAAGTCGATCGTCGGACGGTTCCTGGAACACAGCCGGATCTTCGCGTTCGGCAACGGTTACACGCTGCCCGGCCGCCACGCCAAGGTCTACATCAGCTCGGCCGACTGGATGGAGCGCAACATGGACTGGCGCGTGGAAACCATGGTGCCGATCACCAATCCCACGGTGCATGAGCAGGTGCTGGACCAGATCATGGCGGTCAACCTGCGCGATTCGTTGCAGTCGTGGGAATTGAAGTCCGATGGCACCTGGAAGCGCGTGCCGGTGGGACGGCGGCCGATGTCGGCGCATGATTACTTCATGACCAATCCTTCGTTGTCAGGCCGCGGCTCGGCTTTGCATGGACAGGTGACGATCCCGCCTTTGGTGCCCCAGGGCGTGCAGCGACGCGCGGACCGCATGAGTCAGGATTAAGCCGATGCCTTACACGCCGCGGGAAACTCCGCCACGTTGCGCCGTGGTCGATCTCGGCTCGAATTCCGTTCGGCTGGTGGTCTTTGAGGGCCTCGGCCGCAATCCGATGTCGATCTTCAACGAAAAGGCGGTGTTGCGATTGGGCCGCGGCCTGCAGGCCACCGGTCTGCTCAACACCGACGGCATGGCGCAGGCCATGATGATCCTGCACCGGTATCGCGCGGTGGCGCGGGCGATGGGCGCGCACCCGTTCGAAATCCTGACCACCGCCGCGGTGCGCGACGCCAGCAACGGTCCGGATTTCGTGCGCCAGGTCCGCGAACGCATGCCCGACGTGCCAGTGCGCGTGCTGTCCGGCGTCGAAGAAGCCGAGTTTTCATCTGACGGTTTGCTGTGCGGTATCCCCGAGGCCGACGGCCTGCTGGCGGATATTGGCGGTGGCTCGCTGGAACTGGTGCGGCTGGATCAGGGGCGGCGCGGGGCGGCGCTGACCTTGCCTCTGGGGGTCATCCGGCTGGCGGAACAATCCGGCGGCGATCCATCGACCGCGCGGCTGATCGCCGAGGGCGCGTTCCGTTCGATCGGCTGGCTGAATGAAGTTTACGACCGCGATTTGTATCTGGTCGGCGGCGCGTGGCGGGCGTTGGCGCGGATCGACATGGCGCGTACCGACTACAGCCTGCGCATGGTGCATCATTATGTGATCGGCAACGATCAGGCGAGGGAACTGTGCACCCGGATTCTCGGCGCATCCAGCCGGGAGCTGGCGCAAATGGCGGGCATCTCGCGCCGCAGGGTGGAGGATCTGCCGTTCGCCGCCGTGGTGCTGCGCCGCCTGCTGCGCATGAGCGGGGCGCGCCGCGTGGTGTTCAGCGCCAGCGGTTTGCGGGAGGGCTGGCTGATGCGGCTGGTGCCACCGGAGGTGCGCGCTCAGGATTCGATGCTCGCCGCCGGACAGGACCTCGCCGCCTTGTATGGCCGCGATCCCACTTTGCCTCCGGCGCTGCTGGTGTGGACCGCGCCGTTGTTCCCGAACGAAACGACCGCCATGGCGCGGCTGCGGGAGGCAGCGTGCTGGATGTCCGATGTCGGCAGCCACGATCACCCGGAGTTCCGTCCGGAACAGGCGTTTCTGCGCATCCTGCGGCAGCCCGGGATCGGTCTGGACCACCCGGCGCGCGCGTATCTGGCCCTGACCATCGCGCTTCGTTACGAGGCGGATTCGGCGGCGCCGTTCCTCACCCCGGTGCGCCGGTTGCTCGATCCGGCCACCGCCAAGCGGGCGGAAATCCTGGGGATGGCGCTGCGCCTGGCGTACACGCTGTCGGCCGGCACGCCGGACCTTTTGGCGGGGACGAAGTTGCGGGTCGAAGGACGCCGCCTGATATTGAGCCTGCACGAGGACGCCGGGGTGTTCGCCGGTGAGGCGATCGTGCGCCGGCTGACTCGTCTGGCGCAGGCGCTGGACCTGGAGGCGGCGACCGAAACCGTTGACGGAAGCGATCGTTCCGGTCGCAAGGCGGTCGCATGACCGTGACGATCCGTCCAGCCGTAATCGCTGACGCCGGCGCGGTCGCCGAGGTCGTCAACGCCGCGTATCGTTCTTATATCCCGCGCATCGGCAAGCCGCCAGGCCCTATGCTCGACGATTATCCGCGACGGATCGCCGATGGCCAGGTCTGGGTGCTGGATGACGCCGGCGGCGTTGTTGGCGTCCTGGTGCTGGAGGAAACGCCGGACGCGTTCTTGCTCGACAACATCGCGGTGATGCCCGATCGGCACGGAGAAGGTCTCGGCCGCCTGTTGCTGGAATTCGCCGAAGCCGAAGCGAAGCGGCGCGGCTGGGACGAAATCAGGCTGTACACCAACGCGCTGATGACGGAGAATATCGAGCTTTATGCACGGATCGGCTATGTCGAGACGGAACGTATGACTGAGAAAGGTTTCGATCGCGTCTACATGGTGAAGCGTTTCGGCGACGCTCTCAGGACGACTTCTTAAGATTCTTCTCCCGGTCGCGTAACTTCCCAACGCCTTCCTGCAAGAACACCGCGTAATCGTACACTGTCTCGTCTTCCTGATTCCAGCACACATACCCGCGGCAATCCGCCGGCCGAGCCTCATACACGCCGCACATTCTGTCTTCGGTCAGAAACTGGCAGGACTTGAAGCCCTCCTTGATGCGTTTCTCACCCTTTTTGGTCACCTCGACGATGTGCCGCTTTTCGAAATCGGTCACCGTCAGCCCCAGATGTTTCGCCAGCCGGCGAATATCCTCCCGTCCCACCCGCACATAACCCGCCATCCGGCAGCACAAACTCGGGCATTTGACGCAATCCAACCGCGGATGGGTCATGCGGGACGCCGGCGCACGAGGTTGATCGGCAACACCGTCAACACCACCTCGTCGCGCTGGTTCAACACCTCGGAGAACGGCCGGATGATGCCGCGGTCGGGCTTCGATTGAGACGTCCGCGCTTCCTTGATGGTGACGCGCATGCGCAACGTATCGCCCGGCCGCACCGGCTTCAGCCAGCGCACCTCATCGACGCCCGGCGCGGGCAGTCCATTCGACGGCAGAAACCCGTCGGCGTACATCCGCATCATCAAGGCGATCGTGTGCCAGCCACTGGCGATCAACCCGCCGGTCGCGCCCCGCGCCGCCGCCACCGGATCGGTGTGCATCGCCTGCGGATCGAACTGCCGGGCGAACGCGATGATCTCCGGTTCGGTCACCGTGATCGAGCCGAACTCGTACACCGAACCCACCGTGAAATCCTCAAAATATCTGGGTTTGGACTCCGCCGCCTGCTCGCTCACCCGCGTTTCCGTCCTTCGGTTGCCGCCTCGCCGTCTACCATGCGATACCGGCTTCGCCAACGATGCACCTCCGATGGGGCACCGCGTGAATCGCGGGCGGGAAACGGTCTGAACGGGAGATCTTGCCATGCCGTCACTTTCGCGCCGAACGGTTTTGGCCGGCGGCCTCGCGACCCCGGTGGCGGCGCTCGCCATGCCGGCCATCGGGCTGAACACGCCGTTGAAGATCGGCATGATGCTGCCGTTCTCCGGCACCTACGCCGCGTTGGGCGAGTCGATCGCGGCCGCGTTCGACATGCATCTGAAGGAACTCGGCGGCAAAATGGGCGGCCGCGTGGTGGAGCTGGTTCGGGTCGATGACGAATCGGATCCCGCCAAGGCGCCCTCCAACGTCAACGGACTTCTGGGCCGCGACAAGGTCGAGGCGCTGGTCGGCACGGTACATTCCGGCGTCGTCATGGCGCTGGTGCAGGCGTCCCGCGACCAGGAGATTCCTTTGATCATTCCCAACGCCGGCAATGTCGCCGCGACGCGGGAATTGTGCGCGCCATCGGTGTTCCGCTCGTCATTCAGCAACTGGCAACCGGCGTACGGGATGGGCAAGGCGCTGGCCGCCAAGGGCGTGAAAAAGGCGGCCTGGGTGACCTGGAATTACGCGGCGGGCATCGAGTCCGGCGACGGGTTTCGCGACGGTTTGCAGTCCGGCGGCGCCGAGTTGACCAAAGTGCTGACCCTGCCGTTTCCCGAAACGAACTTCCAGCCGCTGCTGGCGCAATTGCCCGGTCTCGGCGTCGACGCGGTGGGCGCGTTCTTCGCCGGCGGCGGCGCGATCCAGTTCGTGAAGGACTACGCCGCCGCCGGCCTGCGCGACAAACTGCCTTTGTGCGGCTCGGGATTTCTCACCGAGGGCGTGCTGAAATCGCAGGGCGCCGCGGCCGAAGGCCTGCAAACCGCGCTGCATTACGGCGACGGTCTCAACAACCCGAAGAACGTCGCGTTTCGCGCCGCGTATAAATCGCTGATCAACCGGGAGGCCGACGTCTACGCGGTGCAGGGCTATGACGCCGCGCAAATGATGGCCATCGGCCTCGAAGGCGCCAAGGCCTATGACGCGACCGTGAAGGAATTCGCCGCCGCCATCCTGGCCGCCAAAATCGACAGCCCGCGTGGCGCCTTTACCCTGTCGCCGTCGCATAATCCGGTGCAGACGATCTATCTGCGCGAAGCCCGGAACGGCGAGAACCGGGTCATCGGCACGGCGGCGGAGGCGCTCGCCGATCCGGGCACCGGCTGCAAGATGACCTGAGCTCATATGGGAGGATTCCTCGCGCAAATCCTCAATGGGCTGCAGTACGGCCTGCTGTTGTTTCTGATCAGCAGCGGGCTGACGTTGATTTTCGGCGTCATGGGCGTGATCAACCTGGCGCATGGCAGCCTGTTCATGATCGGCGCCTACCTGGCCTATGTCGTGGCCGGAACGACCGGCTCGTTCTGGCTGGCGCCGCCGGCCGCGATCGTGGGCGGCGTGGTGTTCGGCGCCGTGCTGGAACGCGGCCTGTTCCAAAGGTTTCGCCACCGGGAGCATCTCGATCAGGTTTTGTTGACCTTCGCGTTGATCCTGCTGTTCGAGGAAGCCCGCGCCGCTTTGATCGACAACCAGTTCCACGCCGTACCGGTGCCCCCGCTGTTGGATTTTTCCGTGCCGGTGGTTGGCGGTTTCGCGTATTCGGCATACCGGCTGGCGGTGCTGGCGATCTGCCTGCTGGTCGCGGGCTGCCTCGTCGCGTTCGTGGAACGAACCCGTATCGGCGCCGCCATCCGCGCCGCCGCGGAAAACCCCGAGATGGTCGATCTGCTCGGCATCGACGCGCGGTTGATCCACACGCTTGTTTTCGCCACCGGAACCGCCCTGGCGATGCTGGCCGGCGCCTTGGCGGCACCGTTGCAGTCGGTTTATCCGGGAATGGGCGATGGGTTTCTGATCCTGTCGTTCATCGTCGTCGTGATCGGCGGTCTTGGCTCGATCGCCGGGGCCTTCTGGGCCGCGCTGCTGGTGGGCCTGATCGATGCCTTGGGCAAGGTCTACGTGCCTCAGGTGGCTGGCATGGCGGTGTGCGGATTGATGGCCCTGGTGTTGGTATGGCGCCCGACCGGACTGTTTTCGCGCGGATGATGCGGGAGCAGATCATTGCCATATCGTCATCCTCGGGCCTGACCCGAGGATCAGCTGGATCAGATCGGTCGTCCGACGGTCACCACCCGGTCCGCCTCGACCGATGCTCGGGTCGAGCCCGACATTGACGGCGGTGCGTTGGCCGACGCCTGGGCCAGACCCGAGCCTGACGACGGTGTGTTGGCCGGCGCCTGGGCGATGACCCGCCTCTCCCTCCGCGGCAACCTGATCCTGCTCCTGGCCGCGCTGCTGCTCGCCGCCATGCCGTACTGGGCTGAACCCTACACCATGCAGTTGGCGTCATCCGCTTTGATCGCCGCGATGTTCGCGCTGTCGTTGCAGATTCTGACCGGCGCCGCCGGCCTCGTCAGCCTGGCGCACGCCGGGTTCTTCGGCCTCGGTGCGTACACGATCTATCTGCTTCCCGGCGCCAGCATCTTCGTCACGCTGCCGGCGGCCATGCTGTTATCCGGCCTCGCCGCCGCCGTGATCGGACCCTTGGCGTTGCGCACCCGCGGCTTCTACTTCCTGATGACCACGCTCGCTTTCGGCCAGATGCTGTTCTTCCTGTTTCACGACACCAGCCTCGGCGGCGGCACCGACGGCGTCTTTATCACCCGCCCGGATCTCCTGTTGACCGTAACGAAGGCCACCCGGCCAAAAATCTTCCTTTTCCTGAACCTCGCGATGCTGAGCCTGATGTATCTGGGTTTGTGGTGGCTGATGGGCACCATGTTCGGCCACGCGCTGGCGGGCATCCGGGTCAACCAGGACCGCATGCGCGCCATGGGCCACGACGTGCAACGCCTGAAGCTGGCCGCGTTCATTCTGGCCGGAGCGCTCGCCGGTCTCGCCGGCCACATGGCGGCGCTGACCGACGCCTTCGTCAGTCCCGACCTGCTCGACTGGCATCATTCCGCCGAGGCCCTGCTCATGGTTCTTCTGGGCGGCATCGGCGCGTTGCACGGGCCCATTCTGGGCGCCTTCGCGCTGACACTGGTGCGCGAACTCGGCCTCGCGGTGACCGAGCGGCAGCGTCTGGTCGAAGGCATCGTCATCCTCGCCGCCGTGTTGCTGCTGCGCCGCGGCCTGGCGGGCCTTCGCTCATCATGACCGCGGCGTTGCAAGCGACCGGCCTCAGCCGGCGGTTCGGCGGGCTGGTGGCGGTCGCCGGCGTGTCGCTGGACCTCCATCGCGGCCAGGCGCATGCCGTGATCGGCCCGAACGGCGCGGGGAAAAGCACGCTGATCAACCTGCTCAGCGGCGCCCTGAAGCCCGACGAGGGCAGCATCGTCCTCAACGGCACCGAGATCACTGAGCTGCCCGACTGGCGCCGCGCCCGCGCCGGCATCGGCAGAAGCTTCCAGCGCACCCAACTGTTCCCTGCCCTGACCGCGCAGGAGAACACCCGCCTCGCCGCCCAAAGCCGCACCCGAGGGTGGCGCCTGTTTCGCCGCGCCGGCGACGATCCCGACACCACGGCCCAGGCCGCCGCGGCCCTCGACCAGGTCGGTCTCGCCACGTTGACGACCGTGCTCGCCGGCACGCTCAGCCACGGCCAGCGCCGGCTGCTGGAGATCGCCCTGGTGCTGGCGACAAACCCAACCATTCTCCTCCTGGACGAACCGCTGGCCGGCCTGGGGGCGGAGGAAACCGCGCCAGTGGTGGCGCTGCTGCGGGCGCTGGCGGCGCGATACGCCATGCTTCTCGTGGAGCACGACATGGATGCCGTGTTCGCCGTCGCGCACCAGGTCACGGTCATGGTCGACGGCCGCGTGCTGGAAACCGGCACGCCGGACGATATCCGCCGCTCCCCCGCCGTGCGAGACGCCTATCTCGGCCATCGCGCATGACCCCCGTCCCAAAAGCCCCAATCCCGCGCGCGCCCATTCTCGAAGCCAGGCGCCTGTCCGCCGGTTACGACGAAAGCCGCGTGCTGCATGCGATCGACCTGACCCTCCACGCGGGCGAGGCGATCGGCCTGATGGGCCGCAACGGCATGGGCAAGACGACCCTGATCCGCGCCCTGCTCGGCCTGCTCCCGGCGCGCGAGGGCAGCGTCCTGATCGACGGCACCGACGCCGCCGCTCTGCCCACCTTCGCTCGCGCTCGGCTTGGCATCGCCGTGGTGCCGGAAAACCGCGGCATTTTCGCCAGCCTGACGGTGCGGGAAAACCTGCGACTGGGCGCCGCCAACCGCCAAACCGACTGGCCGCCCCAATGGTCCGAGGACCGCGTGCTCGCCCTGTTTCCCCGCCTGCGCCAGCGTATCGCCAACCGGGGCAACCAACTCTCGGGCGGCGAGCAACAGATGCTCGCCATCGGCCGCGCCTTGATGACCAACCCCCGCGTGCTGATCCTGGATGAGGCGACCGAAGGCCTCGCGCCCCTGATGCGCGATGAAATCTGGCGCGTGATCGGCGTGGTGCGGGAGGCGGGCGTGGCCGCGATCGTGGTGGACAAGACCGTTGACGCGGTGCTGTCTCTCGCCGACCGGGCCGTCGTGCTGGTCAAAGGCGCCGTGGCCTTCGACGGCCCGCCGGCCGCGCTGCGCGCCGATCCGGACCTGATGGCGCGCTACCTGGGCGTCGCGGGCTAACGAGCCCAAACCTACGACAACGGCGCCTCGCCGTCCGCCAGAGCCGCCCGCACCATCGCCGCGTTGACCTCCCGCTTGCGGGACGCCGTCGCCGCCTCGTCCAGCCGCTCCACCGCCCGCAGCACCTGCTCGGGACTGCGCGGCAGCCGCAGCAGCAGCCGGCCATGCACCGAGGCATCCGCGACCAGGCCCCGCTCGGTCAGCCAGCGCAGCAGCAGACGGCGCAGCAGATCGTCGTCCGGCGCCTCCACCTCCACGGCGGTGATCGCCCGCAACCGGCTGGCGAGGTCCCGCAGCGCCACATCCCAACGCGCCGGCGGCAGACGCGCGGCGAGCAGCACCGGCCGTCCCAGATCCCGCGCGGTGTTCAGCAGATGCAGCAAGGCCGCCTCATCCGCCCGGTCGGCGTCGTCCACCGCCGCCCCGGACGGTGAAGCGATTCCTGGAAACCCGGTCAGCGTGCGTCCCTTCAGCACCTCGGCGCCGGTCCGAGCAGCCCAGATTCGCAGCAGGTGGGTCTTGCCGCGCCCGGACTCGCCCCACAGCGCCAGCCGCCGGTCCGGCCAGATCTCGGATCCGTCGAGCCAGGTGCGTGCCGCCTCATTCGACGCGTCGGCCAGGAAGCTCGCCTCGTCGTACGTCGGCCGTCCAGGAATCATCAGCGGTAACTGCCGGGCTGTCATGGCGCCACCGGAGGGTCCAGGTACAGCGGGCTGGCCAAATAGCGGTGCAGCCAGAACCGCGCCAGCACACCGATCGTCGCCGCGATCGGCACCGCCAGCATCACGCCGACGAACCCGAACGCCGCGCCGCCCGCGAACAACGCGAAGATCACCCAGACCGCCGGCAATTCCACCCGATCGCCCAGAAACCGAGGATAAATCACGTAGCCCTCGAGAATTTGTCCCGCGATCAACACGCCGATCACCACCCCCACATGCCGCCAGTCCGGGAACTGCGCCAGCGCCAGGCCGATCGCCATCACCCCGCCGGTCACCGAGCCCACATACGGAATGAACGACAGCAACCCCGCCGCCAGGCCGATGATCAGCCCCAGATCGAGGCCCGCCGCCGTCAACCCCGACGCGTAATAAGCCGCCAGGATCAGGCAGCACAGCGCCTGCCCGCGCACCCAGGCGGACAGTATACGATCGACCTCCCGCGCCTGGGCCGAGATGACCTCGGCGTAGCTGCGCGGCACCCAGTTGGCGACGATCGCGACGATCTTCGGCCAGTCGCGCAGGAAGTAGAATCCAAGGATCGGCGTGACCACCGCCAATGTCAGCACGTTGAAAATGGCGAACCCGCTGGTTACCACGCCGGTCGCGGTCGACAGCAGCAGGCTCAGCAGGTTGGCGGCCTGGCTGCTGACCACGTCGCGCAATTTGTCGTTCACCACGTCCGACCCGAAATTGTCCTGCAAATGGGTCAACTGCTCGGACGCCCACCCTTGCAGCAGGAACGCGTATTGCGGGATGCGGGTGGCGAGCAATTTGATCTGCAACAGCAACAACGGATACAGCAGCAGGGCGAACAGCAGCACCCCTGCGATCAGCGCCAGCACCATCACCGCCGCCGCGCCACCGCGTTTCAGCCCCATCCGCGTGAGCCTCGTGGTCGGCGGGTCCAGCGCGTAGGCCAGCACCGCCGCCGCGACGAACGGCGTCAGCACCGAGGCGAACAGCTCCAGCGCCAGCGCCCCCACCACCAGCACCCCGGCGATCAGCCCCAGCCGCTGCGCCCGGGTCGAGTGCGGCAGCCGCACCGCCAGTTCCCGCGCTGGAAGTCCACCGGCCGGAGCGGCATCGCCGGGCTGGTCGGGTGGGCGGAAGCCGGCGGCGCCGATATTATCGACCATGCGCGGCGACCCAGACATAAGCGGCCCCCGAGACCAGCGTCGTGGCGGCGACCGTCCAGATGAGAGTGGTCAACACCAGCGGCGCCATCAGCTCGAACCCGGAAAGAAACAGTGTCGCCGCGACCAGCACGATCTGCAGCGCGGTATTCAGCTTGGACACATACAGCGGCCGGATCACCACCGGCTGGCCCAGAATGCCCAACACAATGACTCCGCCGACGATCAGCAGGTCGCGGAACACCACCAGGATCGCCAGCCAGTCCGGCAGTTCCCGCACCACCGCCAGGGTCACATACATCGTCACCAGCAGCGCCTTATCCGCCACCGGGTCCAGCAGCGCGCCGATCGAGTTGCCGCCATACCGCCGCGCCAGCCATCCATCCACCGCGTCCGACAGGCCCGCCAGCACGAACAGATAAAACGCCAGGTTCAGCCGGTGCTCCACCACCAGCCAAAACGCCAGCGGTACAGCGCAAAGCCGCCCGAACGTGATCAGGTTCGGCGCGGTCAGAAGGCCGGCGTTCGCGCCTCGTCCAAGTTGTGTTCCGTCTGGCATCGGCTGAAAAGGCGGCCCCCCTCATTGCCCGCTGTGGGCGGGGCATGTTTGTTACCAGTCCCGTGACCCGGCTTAGCGTATGGAGGCCCGCCATGACCAGTGCACATCCGAACCCGGGTGGCGGCCCCAATGTCCCCAGCGGGGATGTACAGTCCAGCAATGCCCCGAAACCGGGTTCCGCGCCAAATGAAGCGTTAACCTATCGCGCGGCGGGCGTGGACATCGACGCCGGCGACGCCCTGGTCGAGGCGATCAAGCCGCTGGCCCGAAGCACGCACAGGTCCGGCGTCATGGGCGGCATCGGCGGTTTCGGCGCCCTGTTCGATCCCAAAGCGGCGGGCTTCCGCGACCCGGTCCTGGTGTCCAGCACCGACGGCGTCGGCACCAAGCTGAGGATCGCCATCGACACCGGCCTGCACGACACCGTCGGCATCGACCTCGTCGCCATGTGCGTCAACGACCTGATCGTCCAGGGCGCCGAGCCGTTGTTTTTCCTCGACTATTTCGCCACCGGCCGGTTGAACGTGGCGCAGGCCAGCGCGGTGATCGGCGGCATCGCCGAGGGCTGCCGTCAGGCCGGCTGCGCCCTGGTCGGCGGCGAAACGGCGGAAATGCCGGGCATGTACGGCAACGGCGACTACGACCTCGCGGGCTTCGCCGTTGGCGCGGCCGAGCGCGACTCGCTGCTCCCCCGAGACGTCTCCCCCGGCGACACGTTGTTGGGCCTGGCGAGTTCCGGCCTCCATTCCAACGCCTTCTCCCTGGTGCGGCGCATCGTGGCGCGAACCGGCCTGCCTTGGACCGCGCCTGCCCCATTCGCTCCTGGGGTGACCCTGGGACGGGCGCTGATGACCCCCACGCGGATCTACGTGAAGTCCGTTCTGGCGCTGCACCGGGCCGGGTTGCTGAAGGCGGCGGCCCACATCACCGGCGGCGGCCTGCCCGGCAACGTCCCCCGCGTGCTGCCCGACGGCATGGTCGCCGCGCTGGAACCAACCTGGACGGTGCCGCCGGTGTTCCGCTGGCTCGCGTGCGCCGGGGAGGTCCCCGTCGCCGAAATGCTCCGCGTCTTCAACTGCGGACTGGGCATGGTCCTGGTCGTCGCCGATCCCAACGCCGCCACCGCGCTGCTGACCGCGCAAGGCGAGACCGTGTTCCGCGTCGGCTCGATCCAGTCCGGCTCCGGCGAGGCCCGCATCGACTTCACCCCGCCCCCCGGCTGGCTGGCATGAGGCTGGCTGGCATGAGGCGCCGCACCGCCATCCTGATCAGCGGCCGCGGCTCCAACATGGAGGCGCTGATCGCCGCCGCCCGCGGCAACGCCTTCCCCGCCGAAATCGTGCTGGTGCTGTCCAATCGTCCCAACGCCCCCGGTCTGGCGCGGGCCCAGGCCAATGGCATCCCCGTCCGCGCCATCGATCACCGGGCGTTCGGCAAGGACCGCGCGGCACACGAGTCGGAGATCAACGATGCCTTGGTGTCGGCGGAGGTCGAGATCGTCTGCCTCGCCGGCTACATGCGCCTGTTGACGCCGTCTCTGGTCGGCGCGTGGCGCGGCCGGATGTTGAACATCCACCCAGGTTTGCTGCCGGCCTTCCCGGGCCTGCACACTCACGCCCGGGCGATCGCCGCCGGGGTGAAGCTGCACGGCTGCACGGTCCATCTGGTGACCGAGCAAATGGACGAAGGCCCAATCCTGGCCCAGGCCGCCGTGCCGGTGTTGGAGGGGGATACGGAGGAGACGCTGGCGGACCGCGTGCTGGCGCAGGAGCATGTGATCTACCCGGCGGCGCTGGCGGCGTTCGCTTCGGGCCAGGTCGCGGGTTACGCGGCCGCGACGGCGGCGCTGCTCAACCCGTTGGCGGGGTGAGTGGATTCGGTTTGACGTTTGGCTTGCCGGCTCTTGCCGGAAGCGGCCGGGTTGCCATAGAAGGCGTCAACTCAACCCGTTCCGTCCGAGGCTTCGCATGGCTCACCAACCGACCGTTTTCCGGGGTCCCGAGACCGAGGAGGCGTTTTACGCCGATAAGCTTCGTTTCTGGGGCGGAGTCGGGAAGGCGATCGTCGGAACGGTCGTCTTCATGGTACTCCTGCTCGTTGCGATGGCGGTCTTCCTGTAAGGCGAGTTCCGGTCAGGTCCCACGACGGTTTCCTTACCGTCACGGCCCAGCCCCGGCGATCGTCATGGCCGTGCTCGACCCGGCCATCTATCGCCGCCCTTCCGTCAGGCGATCACCGGATCAGGTTTGGCTATCGGTCGGTCCTTGCTGAGCCGCGTTCCTCACGTTCCGCGGCTTCCGGCGCCGGTCGGTATTCGCGGGCCGACCGGCGACGCAACCGGTGCGGACGCATCGCGAGTAAGCAAGGGTTAAAGCGGAGAACGCGGAGACGCTGAGGACGCGGAGCAGGAAGGATTTTAGCGCCTATGGGGTCGAGCCCGGGGATGACGCGGAACGGCTGGCGAATCGGCGCACCGTTCGCCGCGAGGGTAACGAGGCAGACGCCATGACGTCTCCCGCCACAACCGTTGGCGCCAACGGCATCTTCGACCTCGCGGTCATCGGCGGCGGGATCAACGGCGCCGGCATCGCGCGCGACGCCGCCGGCCGTGGCCTGTCGGTGTTGTTGGTGGAGCAAGGGGACCTCGCGGGCGGCACGTCGTCCGCCTCGACCAAGCTGATTCACGGGGGACTGCGCTACCTGGAATATTACGAGTTCCGTCTGGTGCGGGAGTCGCTGGCCGAACGCGAAGTACTTCTGCGCGCCGCGCCGCACATCATCTGGCCGCTGCGCTTCGTGCTGCCATACCGACCCGGCGGCCGGCCATGGTGGATGTTGCGCGCGGGCTTGTTCCTCTACGACCACATCGGCGGCCGCCATTTGCTGCCGCCCACAAGGGTGCTGGATCTGAGCGAGGACCCCGCCGGCGAACCCCTCCAGCCCGACCTCCGCCGAGCCTTCGAATACTCCGACTGCTGGGCTGACGACGCGCGTCTGGTGGTGCTGACCGCGCGCGACGCCGCCGACCGCGGCGCCGACATCCGCCCGCGCACGAAATGCGAGTCAGCCCGCCCCGAAAACGGAACCTGGACGCTGCGTTTGTCCGATGGCGTGGAGGAACGCGCGCGCGTCCTGGTCAACGCCGCGGGTCCATACGTCTCGCAAGTGCTGTCCGACGTCGCCGGTCATAACGAGCCGACCCGCGTTCGCATGGTCAAAGGCAGCCACATCGTGGTGAAGCGGCTGTTCGCGCACAATCGTTGCTACATTCTGCAAAACCCCGACGGGCGGATTTGTTTCGCGATCCCGTATCAGAACGATTTCACCCTGATCGGCACCACGGACGAAGATTTCCGCGGCGATCCGGGCAACGTTACGATCTCCGGCAGCGAAATTGTCTATTTATGCAACGCCGTCAGCGAATGGTTCCGCCATCCCGTGACGCCCGCCGACGTGGTCTGGAGTTATGCGGGCGTCAGGCCGTTGCGCGACGACGGCTCCACCAAAGCGCAGGAAACCACCCGCGATTACGTGCTGGAACTGACCGGCACACCGCCCGTGCTGAGCGTGTTCGGCGGCAAGATCACCACATTCCGCCGCCTCGCGGAGGCCGCGATGGATCGCATCGCGCCGCTGTTCCCTGGCCTGAAACCGGCGTGGACCGCGAGCGCGTCGCTGCCCGGCGGCGACTTCCCCTGGGACGGGTTCGCGGCGCTTCGCGACGATCTGCTCCGCCGCTTTCCGTTTCTGACCGAGGCAACGGCGACCCGCCTGACCCGCGCTTACGGCACGCGCGCGACGGAAATTCTGGGCGACGCGCGATCGCTCGGCCGGGTATTCGGCGCCGACCTTTCGGAACGCGAGGTTGACTGGCTGGTCCAAACCGAATGGGCGCGCACGGCGCAAGATATCCTCTGGCGCAGAAGCAAGCTCGGGCCGCGGTTCGCGCCGGAGGACGTCAGCGCCCTCGAGGATCACCTGGCGGCGCGAGTTTCTTCGTGAGGAAGAACTTGCTGTAGCCGGGCGGGTATTCCGGCAAGGTGCCGAACACTTCGTAGCCCAGACGGCGATAGAATGCTTTCGCGGACGGATTGAACGTGTCCAGCGTCGCATAGGCGGCGCCATTCTCCGCGGCCATCGTTTCGGCCGCGCGCAACAGCCGCGTGCCCTGCCCGCGGCCGCGCAACGACGCCGCGACCCACAGCCACTGCACATGCAGATAATTCGCCCACACGTAGCCGAGGCAACCGCCCACCCACTCGCCGCGCTCCTGCCGCAGAAAATAGCCGACCGGCTGGTAATCCAGTGCTCCGGTCAACGCCATGGTGAAGGTCGCGACGTTGTCCTCGATGAACTGGCGCAGATCGTCGGAGGGGAACGGTTCGAACAGGAGTTCGGGTTCATCCGGCATCGTCAGATCCTTTCCTGTCCTGTCTTTGCGGCATGGTCGATTCAAGTTGAACCAATCATGCTGTACTACCAACCGGCCACCCGTCCGTCATGCCAGGGCCTGACCCTGGCATCTCGTGACGCAGGCCCCGTGCCTCAGAGGAGGGCACGATCTCTGTGCGGGTTGATCCTCGGGTCGAGCCCGAGGATGACGATACGGGTAGGTCACGCTTTCCGGCCAATCGTCCTCAGGCGATCACGCTCTGGCCCATGCGTAGAGGCCGCTTAGCACGACAATGCAAGCGCCCAGAATGGTCCAGGGTCCGGGCACGTCGCCGAACACCAGCCAGCCCAGAAGCGCGGCCCAGACCAGCAGAGTATAAGCGTAGGGCTGCACCGCGCCTGCTTCGGCGAAATCGAGCGCCTGGATCAAGGCGTAATGCGCCAGGCTCCCGAGCACGCCGACAGCGGTCAGCAACGCCCACCCGCGCGCGTCGGGGAGGCGAAACTCCCAGGGTGCGACAAGGGAAATCGTGACCAGGCCGACGGCGGCCGACCACAGCAAGGTGGTTTCCGGACGGTCGTCGCGCGCCAGGAAACGCACCATGATCTGGTAGACTGCCCACAGGAACGCGCCCAGAAGCGGGATGAACAACGGCCAGGAGACGTGACCGAAGCCGGGCCGGATGATCAGCAAAACCCCGGCGAACGCGGCCAGCACCGACAGCCAACGGTGCAGGCCAATGCGTTCCCCCAACACCGGCGCCGACAACGCGACCACCATCAGCGGCGAGGACGCCGCGACCGCGTGGGTGTCGGCCAGCGGCAGATAGCGGAAGGCGATGACGAACGTCGCGCTCTCGACCACCGACAGCAAGGCACGCGTACCCTGCAGCCAGGGTTTCGCGCTATGGGCGACGCGGCGAATGCCGTGCGGCCAGGCCAGCGCCAGAGTGAACAGCGTGAAGATCATGTAACGGATCCACAACGCTTCGCTGACCGGATAGTCGCGCACCAGCACTTTGCTGGTCGCGTCCATCACGGCGAACAGCAACATGGACAGCGCCGTTAGCAGGCGGCCCAGATGCGCGGCGGAGAAACGCGTCAATCGGGATAGATCATCTTGCGGGTCACTCCGCCATCGACGATAAACTCCGCGCCGGTGATGAATCGGCTGTCGGGACCGAGCAGGAACACGGCCAATGCCGCGATGTCCTCCGGCGTCCCGACGCGGCCGGCGGGATGGAAGGCGTGTTCCTCGGCGGTCGGTTGCGGGCCTTTGGCGCGGATCCAGCCGGGACTGATGCAATTCACCCGCACATCCGGGCCGAGGCTGATCGCCAGCGCGTGGGTCAGCGCGACGAGGCCGCCTTTGGAGGCCGCGTAAGCCTCGGTATTGGGCTCGGACATGTGGGCACGGGTGGAGGCGATGGTGACGATCGATCCGTTGGCTGTCCGTAACAGGGATTCGGCGGCACGGGCCAACAGGTACGTGCTGGTCAGGTTGGTGGCCAGGACTGACGACCATTCCGCGAGCGACAGTTCGGCGATGGGTTTGGTGATGCCGAAGCCGGCGTTGCAGACCAGCGCGTCGAGGCGGGTTTCGGTGGTGCGGATGCCGTCGATCAGCGTGGCGACAGCGTCCTCATCCGACACATCGCACACAACCGAACGTCCGATCGGCGCGGGATCCCGGTCGGCGACAACGACGGTCCAGCCGTCATTGTGCAGCCTCGCTGCGATGGCCGCGCCGATGCCTCGCGCGCCGCCCGTGATCAGGGCGACCGGCATCAGTGCTCCATCGCGTGCCGGTGCGCGGCGAGCAGGTCGGGAACCCGCTCGGGATCGCTTCGGCCCCAGCCGCATTCGGAGGCGACACCGAACGAGGGCACGACCGCGCTGGCCGATGCGATGCGGGCCTGATCGCCGTCGTGGTCGTCGTGATGGATCAAACCCAGATACAACGTGGTGTTCGCGGGCGAGCGTAGGTCGCGCAATGGCGCGTAATAGGCCGCGTCGGTCCGATCCTGAGGCACCGGCAGATGCAGGAAATCCAGCCGCCGTTTGAGGCCATCGATCAGGCCGTTGCCGATTTCCACCAGGATGCCGGTGTCCTTCGGCATCACCAGATGCGCGTCGCGCGGGGAGCCGTAGCAGAGGTGATAGCCGAGTTCGACGTCGGGCGGCACGGCGTCGCCCAGACGGGCGAGTTCGGCGAAGATGTCGGCTTTGTAGGTGTCGGGACGGTGGGCGAAGTAGTGCTCGAAAACCAGGACTTCCTGGCAGACATCCCACTGGATCGAGAGGTCCTGGCGCGGGATCGCGTCCACGATCTGGCGCAGCGCTTTCAGCAACGATCGTTCATACACCGGAAGATAAGCGGCGAGCGACGACGGACTGACATACATGTAGCCCGAGGCCATCGGCGTCGGCAGGCAAACCTGAAAACGAATGCCGGCCGGCAGCTCCCCGGCGTCGCGCGGACGGCGGAAGGTCGCGTACGATTCGATCGCGGCCTCGGCGTAGCCGGTGTCGAAGGTCACCGTGTTTGGATCGACGCCGGGACGAAACCGGATCCACTCGGTGGTGCGCAACACGGCGCCGTCCCATTGCCGCAACTCGAACGGCGGGGTGACAGGATCGAGTTCCATCGCGGGGTTGTTCAGCAGCATCTCCCGCTGAAACCAGATCCAGCGATGGCGGTTGCC
>Ga0182030_10011435_pt1 | contig 17921 bp, 15 predicted proteins | sample 812S3MmetaG_FD_121299 | JGI IMG/M metagenome (GOLD analysis project Ga0182030, IMG submission 121299) | Permafrost microbial communities from Stordalen Mire, Sweden - 812S3M metaG (Illumina Assembly) | ecosystem: Environmental > Terrestrial > Soil > Wetlands > Permafrost | place: Sweden...
GCGGTTCTTGCCGGCCTGGCCGTCTACTTTTTCGTCCGGTCTGTGAAGGATGGATACCTAGGGCCCAACAGCGAGGATCCAAAATTCCGGATGCTCGAAGACGATCCCGAACTCGAACCGCATCAACCCGCCGGCGCGTTGCGCCATGGAGGCTCCAATGGCAACTGAAACTCCCAAGCCCGAGCTGCATGAATATGCCGGCGGATGGATTACTGAGCGCAAAGGAACCGGCATTCCCGGGTTCCTCAAACTCGCCTATCCTATCATCGGCGTGGCCATGCTTACCTACCTAATGATTTTCATGAATGGCGAGATTCACCACTCTACCCGCGGTTCGCTTGTGCAGCAGCTCAACGCAGTTACCGGCAACGCCAACGGCTTCATGTACGCCATCGGCGCCATGATCGCGATCTATTTGATCATTCTCATGGTCTTCCTGTTTAAAAAACCCGGACACGAGGAATAAAAGACCGAGCATGGCGCAGCAGAACGGGCACAACGGACAATTCGATACGATCGGCGGACCTGGCTACTGGATGAAGATGGTCAAGTGCCAGGACGCCTGCCCGGTGCATACCGATGCCTGCGGGTATGTGAACGCAATCGCGGAAGGACGCGACGAAGATGCTTACCGCATCGCCCGCGCAACCAATCCCTTTGCATCCATCTGCGGTCGCGTCTGCGGAGCACCTTGCGAAGCCAACTGCCGGCGCGGATCGCTGGATAGCCCGGTGTCCATCCGCGCACTCAAAAGATTTGTGACCAGCCAGTTCGGCCCCGAGAGCGGCGACTTCCGTCTGCATCACGAAGCCTGCAATGTTCAGATGCTTCCGCCCGGCAGCGGTGCCGGCGAACGCATCGCGGTGGTGGGCGCGGGAGTTGCGGGTCTGACCGCGGCCCACGATCTCACACGGTTGGGCTACAACGTGACTGTTTTTGAAGCTCACTCGGCGCCTGGCGGAATGCTGACGGCCGGCGTTCCGGTTTTCCGCCTGCCGCGCGAGTTGGTGATGGCGGAGATCGACGCCATCCTTGCGCTGGGCGTGGAGCTCAAGTGCAATCAGCGGCTGGGCCGCGACTTCACCATTCAGAGCTTGCGCGATCAGGGATACAAAGCCATCTTCCTCGGCATCGGCTTGCCCAAGGGCCGCAAGCTCGATTTGCCCGGCGCGAATCTCACGGGCGTTTACGACGGCATGGATTTTCTGCGCGCATTCAATGAGGGGCACCCGCTCCCCGTGGGGAGGAAGATCATTGTCATCGGTGGCGGCAACGTTGCTTACGACGTGGCCCGATCGGCTGTGCGCCCGCAAGATGAGTTCGAACCCACCGAAGCTGCCGGCGACGTTCACACCGGCGATGCCACCGCGCTCGATGTGGCGCGCTCCGCGGTTCGCATGAGCGGCCATAGAGAGGTTCACGTGGTCTGCCTTGAAAGCCGGAGGCAAATGCCCGCCGACGAAGTTGAAGTCACCGAAGGCGCGGAAGAAGGCATCTTCCTGCACAACTCGCGCGGACCGCGCGTCATCCTCGACGGTGACGGTAAAGTGGCCGGACTACGCACGGTCGAGTGTACCGCCGTCTTCGATTCAACCGGCCGCTTCAATCCCAGCTTCAATGAAGAGAGCATCGAAGATATTCCCGGCGATACGGTGATTTTCTCCATCGGCCAGTCTGCCGACCTTTCTTTCCTGCAGCCAGGAGATGGTGTCGAATCCAATCGGGGCCTGATCAAGGTCGATCCTGAAACGTACCAGACCACCGCCCCCGATGTGTTTGCGTGCGGCGACATTGCTCACGGCCCGAGACTCTTCATCAATGCCATTCGATCGGCACAGATCGCGGCGCGTTCAATGCACGATTATTTGCGCGGCACGCACACGGTGGAGACCATTCGTTCCTCCTGGTCAATTGCCGAATACACGATGAGGCAAGGCTGGGACCAGCTTCGCCGCGACCATCCACCTGTAGTGGCCGCTGCAACCCGCGCCTCATCGCTTCAGATTGTCGAAGAGAATTTTCCCGACGAGGCCGCTCGCACTCAGGCCGCTCGTTGCCTTCGTTGCAATGTGAATACCGTCTTCGATACGGAAATATGCGTCTCCTGCACTGCCTGCGTCGACGTCTGCCCTGAGAATCTGATCCGCCTGACAGGCCTCGCTGAAGTCTGCCATACCTCGGACGGCCGCGACTGGGTCGCCGGAGCGCTTGCGATTACACCTGCCGAGCTCGATGGCTACAGCAAAGAGCAGTTAAACGCGCTCGGCGGCGTGATGCTCAAAGACGAAGCCACCTGCATCCGCTGCGGACTCTGCGCCGCACGATGCCCTTCGCACGCAATCACCATGCAGCGCTTCGACTTTCATCGCATGTGCGTCACAGCTGCGGGCCGCAATCCAAAATTGAATTACGGACCCAACCGGACACAGGAGGGAGATGGCCAAGCCAGTTCGCAGAGCCCGGGCCTGCTACGGCCATGACTCCCAGCGACTTTTCTCTTGTCCTGCTCCTCGGTTTTGTCAGCAGCCTGCACTGTGCACAAATGTGTGGGCCCATTGTGCTCACCTACAGTGTGGCCGCCAACACCAACGGAGCACGGCGCTCGCTTCTCGGCCTGCACCTTGCCTATAACTTTGGCCGCACCGTGACCTACATGTTGCTTGGCGCGGTCGCGGGCCTCGCCGGCGGCACCATGGGCTTCGTCGGCCACCTTGCCGGATTCGAAAACGTTGCTGCCATTATCGCCGGCATCGCCATGGTCCTGGCAGCGCTTACCCTTTTCGGATTTTCTCCGCTCTTCAAATCATGGCGAGGGTTCGCGATGCCGGGCCGTCTTTTGCGCCCCGCGGGCAAACTCATGTCTTCTTCGAGCGTGAGCAGTAAATTCCTCCTCGGCCTCCTGTTGGGTTTTCTACCCTGTGGCCTTGTCTACGCCGCGCTGATGAAAGCCGTGGGTGCAGCCAATCCGCTGGCCGGCGCGCTCACTCTACTCGCTTTTGGCATGGGAACCAGCGCTTCGCTTGTGGTTGTCGGCCTGGGTGCATCCGCGGCCACGCAACGAGTAGCTCGGTGGGGAACAACGGTCTCCGCATTTACCGTCCTGGTCATGGGCGCGCTTCTCATTGCCCGCGGTGTTATGGCCGGGCCAATGCATTGCAGCATGCACCATATGGGTTCGATGTAAATATGAGCACTCCAGTCAGCTCTTCAATGAATGCGGCGCCTCGAGTTACTCTCCCGGGAACGAAATTTCATCGCGTGCGCAAAACCGTTCAATCCATTTGTGTCACAATCTTCATCCTGCTCCCACTCTTCGATGTCATGCGTGTTGACCTGATTCGCCAGCGCTTCTACTTCTTCGGCGCTGAATTATGGATCAGCGAGTTCTCCATCATCTTCCTCACCATGATGTTCCTGTGGATCTTCATCGCCGCCATGGCCATGATCTACGGGCGCTTCTACTGCGGCTATCTTTGCCCGCAAATGATCTTCAGCGAAGCCGCAAACACGATTGAAAAGCGTGTCGCAAAGCTGGTCAACCGTAACTTCAGCGGACTCAGTTCCAACGCCCGCAAGGTAATTGCACACGCGGCCCTTTACGCAATCCTACTGCCGGCTTCCATTTTCTTTTCCTTCGTCTTCGTGTCTTTTTTTATTCCGGCCGCCGACCTCTTTCACCGCCTTCTCTCTTTCGACATCCGCACCGCCGGTGGCATCGTGGGCGCCAGCGTCACGCTGGTAACGTTCCTCGACTTCGCTTTCCTGCGCCAGACCTTCTGCACCGCCATCTGCCCATACGGCTACCTGCAAAACATGCTCGCCGATGAGCACACCCTTCAGGTGTTTTTTCAGGATGAAGGCGGCGGGTGCATCCATTGCGAGAAATGCGTACGTGCCTGTCCCATGGGCATCGATATCCGCAAGTCCTCGCACCAGCTCGAATGCACGCACTGCGCGGAATGTATCGATGCCTGCTCCAGTGTCCTTGGCCGCATGGGGCGCCAAACACTCATCCACTATGCATGGGGAGATAGTGGCCGCGGCGCTACCGCCGAGCACAAATGGTATCGCCGCATCGGCTTCCGCGACGGCAAACGAATCGCGATCCTGGGCCTGCTGACCGTTTACGCCACCGGACTCGCAATCGTAATCAATTTGCGCCAGCCGGTACTCGTGCGCATCATGCCCAACCGCATCACGCTTTACACCCTCGGCGCCGATGGCCTTGTTCACAATACATTTCGAATGGTCGCTTCTAACCGGGGCAAACAGGATGCCCGGGTCACGCTTTCGGTTGCCGATCTTGCCTCCGCACGAGTTGCCGGAGATCCCAATGGCATCGTTTTAAAGCCCGGCGATGAATTGCAGCGCGAGTTTGACTTGACTGCTAGCGCTGCGTCGATTGCACCCGGCGTGAACCACCTGCGCATTCTCGTGCACGTAGCGCCGGGAGCGAAAGACCAATCCCTGGCCGAGACATTCATCGCCCCCATGGACACGGAACCATCGACCCCGCCGGCACTGAAGGCAATCAAGAACAAATGAACGCATGAACGCAGTCGCGACAGATTTTCTACCAGGAGGTTGTTAGAACGATGAATAACTCGACTTATCCCTTGACGGTGACTCCCCCTTCGCGCAAACCCGTCGCCCCCCTCACCATCGTGCTGGCCATCGTCTTTGTTGCCTTCTGCGGAATTCTCGTATTCGTATTCGTGGCCACCAAGCGTGCCAATCCCATAATGCTCGATTCGCAAGGCAAGCCCCTCAACCAAGGTTCCGGTTCGGCCAGCTCAGGAGCGCACTGAATTCATGGAGGACGGCTTCACCTGCGGACTGTGCGATCTTCCCTGCGGAAGGCGGCCGATCGTCCGTGTGTATGACCCGCACGACATCGCCTTCTGCTGCATGGGCTGCGCGAACGTCTACGCCATCCTGCTCGAGAGCGGCGTGATTGCCAGTGGGCAAAATATTCGCGAAACCGAGATTTTTCGACGCAGCCTCGAGCTCGGCCTAATCTCGAATCTCAATGGAGCGCCTTCTCAACCCGCCGAAATCGATCCAAAGACACCAACCCAGGAAGTTCTTTTTGAGATCAGAGGGATGTGGTGTTCCGCGTGCGGATGGCTCATTGAAAACGCGCTCCGCGGCCTTCCCGGAGTGGTTGCGGCAGACGTCTTCTTCGCATCCGACTTGGCAAGGGTCAAATACTGCCCGCAATATCTTCCGCCGGATTCAATCCGCACGAGAATTACGCGTTTGGGATACGAAGCCACGGAGCATGGGTCGGAAGAAACCGTCCAGAAATCCGAAGCCCGCGCTTTGCTGTTGCGCCTGGGAGTTGCTGCATTTTTGTGGGCGAACATCATGGCATTCAGCACGATTCTCTACGTAGGCTACTTCGAACGCATTGCGCCCAGCGCCAGCCGCTTTCTTCCTTATGTGTTGTGGACCCTTGCCACTCCCATGGTGTTCTATTGCGCCTGGCCCATACTTCGTGCGGCAGGAATCGGTTTCCTCAATCGCCAGATTCGTATGGAGACATTGCTGGCCCTCGGCATCCTCGCTGCCTACATACTCAGCTCCGTCCAGGTCCTGCGCGGCCAGACCCACGTCTATTTCGACACGGCAGCTGCAATCGTCACCCTCGTCCTGGCCGGCAAACTCATTGAACGCGCCGCAAAGGATCGCGCGGCACACGCCGTGGGAATTCTTTATCGCCTGATGCCAAAGAAGGTGAGGATCTTAACTGCCGCAGGCGAGCGCTTTGTCTCGATTGACGCGTTACAGCCCGGCCAGGAGTTTATCGTCAAAGCCGGTGAACGCATTCCGGCTGATGGAATTGTGGTGGAGGGCAATACCCACACGGATGAATCGCTTCTCAGCGGCGAATCGGTTCCGATCCTCAAGAATGAGAACGCGCCGGTTGTTTCCGGAAGCCTCAACATCGGGAACGTGATCCGGGTCAAAGCGATCCGGACGGGCAATGAGAGCGCACTTGCTCAGATCATTCGTCTTGTCGAGAGCGCATTGAGCAGCCGCGCCCCGATCGAGCGAATTGTCGACCGGGTTTGCCGGGTCTTCGTCCCGCTCGTCGTGCTGCTCGCGTTGTTGGATCTTGGCGTTCTGTTGGCAATGCACTCGCAGGTTGCCGATGCTCTGTTGCACGCGACAACGATTCTGGTAATCGCTTGCCCGTGCGCGCTCGGTCTTGCCACGCCACTCGCGGTGACTGCCGCAGTGGGCTCGGCCTCGCAAGCTGGGCTTCTGATCAGCGACGCAAGTGTGCTCGAGTCGATGGAAAAGATTGACGTGGCTGTTCTGGATAAGACGGGTACATTGACCCGCGGCGATTTTTGTCTGGTTGACCATGTTCTCGAGGAGGTTCGAGTCCCGGCGCTGGCTATGGCCGGATCGGCGCTGGATGCAGCGAATCCTCGGCGCGAAATCGCTTCGGATGAGGAATTCATGTTTCAGGTTTTGCCTATTCTGTCCGGGATAGAAGCTTACTCAGAGCATCTTCTGGGGCGCGCGTTGCTCCAGTATGCCCGTGACCATAGGGTCCAACCGCTCGCGGCAGGGGCTGTCGAAATTCACAAAGGACAAGGCATCAGCGGATCGGTCGATGGTCGGCGAGTCTTGATCGGAAATCGCCAGCTCATGACTTCCTTTGAGCAGGCGCCCTATGAGGAGGCCGATCAACGCGCAGAGCAATTGCAGAGCGCGGGCCACACCGTAGCATTCTTCGCATGGGAAGGCGCTGTGCGCGGCATGCTTGCCTTTGGCGACGAAATCAAGCCCGGCGCGGCGGAGGCGGTCAAGCGCCTGAAGGCTCGCGGCATTCGCGTGAAGCTGGTTTCTGGCGATGCATGGTCGACCACCGCCGTCGTGGCAAACCAAATTGGCATCGATGATTATGTGGCCGAAGCGGCGCCTTCTGCGAAATGTGCCATTGTCGCCGCACTGCAAAAAGAGGGGAAGCACGTCACATTCATCGGAGACGGCGTCAACGATGCCCCTGCGCTTGCGCAGGCGGACCTTGGCATTGCCCTTGGAACTGGAGCCGACATCGCCACCGGTGCTGCGCGTATGGTCCTCATGAGCGGCTCATTGCTCAAGCTCGAAGACGCTTTTCAACTCGCCGCAAAGACAACGCGCATCGTTCGCCAGAACTTGATCTGGGCCTTCTTCTACAACATTGCAGGAATCACGCTGGCGATTCTTGGTGTGCTTACACCAATATATGCCGCGGCAGCGATGTTGCTCTCGAGTACTTCGGTCGTATTGAACTCCATGCGTCTGGCCAAAAGGCAGGAAGGAGTGTAGTCAAATGAGAAACTGCTCTTCGCAAATGCAGCTCACGCGTGCTGCCGATTATGGTGTGCGCGTGATGATTCACCTATCCACTCTTCCCGCGGGCGAACGCATTCTACTACCCTCTCTCGCCCGCGCCACCGATGTGCCGAAGAGCTTTCTCTCCAAAATCCTTCAGGCATTGTCGCGCGCTCAACTTATCTCGTCGAAGCGAGGGCCGGTGGGTGGATTCGAGATACTTTCCCAGGGCCGTGCTGCGTCGATTGTTGAAATCATCGAGGCGATCGACGGCCCGATCCGCTTAAATCTTTGCGTCCAAAACGGAAGATCATGCAGCCGGAAACCCTCGTGCCCGGCACATCCATTTTGGATTCAGGCCCAGATGGCGATGCTTGAGGTACTTAACACCGCGAAAGTTTCGGAACTGGGCGAGTCAATCGGCAAACGATCCTCGGAGTGACGCATCCATTGCGGAGTGTCTCATTGCATATCTCTTGCACGAGAGCGCATTTCCACTGGGCATCGTCAGGGTGGCTATCTCCGCCGTATAATGGAACCCTGGGCTGGCAAGTGCGCCCAATTGCACCTACGCAGTTTGGATAGATTTGCTTTATCTTTAAGGCTATCAAGGGCGGGAGTAGTTCAGTGGTAGAACGTCCCGCCGCCGTCAGCTTCGTGACCGATGATGAGTTCGGCATAGCGGGTGCAGTCCATCATCTACTGTTCATTTGATCTCAGTGTTCACAGGTTGCTTCTTGATCCCAATTCTCAGATCGGGAAAGTCCTTGCGGATTTGGACGACAAGCGGAGTTTCCAGATACTCCCTTTTCGTCAAGACCAGCACTGAGCCAGGGACTTTATTGGAAGCGTCGAAGATGGTTTTCGGAGACCCATCGTAAGTGAGTGCACATCCAAGAAACAGATTGTTGTAAAGCAACATTCCGTCTATCTTTTGGTTGCAGCTCCTCATTTGCGAATCTGTAAAAAGGACTATCCCATCCCCCATTTCTAAATTCATACCACCGCCGCTGACTGTCACTTGTTCCATGATGCTGAATAGGGCAGAGGCGCGTCGGTCTTGGGGCGTCAGCATCAGATTCTCTTGCTCTATCTTCGCTTTCCCGTGTTCAATAGTGCCGATCTCAATTGGACCACCTACCACATTTCCGAATCTCTTTGACGTCAGAATCTCAGTTTCACGGGCCGTCTCGATCATGTCCTCCAGACTCAGACTCCGTCCCCCGTCTTTTGTGACAGCTTGCCGAAACTTCAAGAGCGTTGGGTCGTCAACTCTTGTATCAGTTCCACCGAGAAGAGGTCGGCCAACATCCTCAATACCAGCTACCTCATACTCAACCACATCCTTGACCTCGAATTTCCGTCGGAGCGTCGGAACGAATCCGAATCCGCCATCCACCTCAGGAACGGGACTAATATCCATTCTGGCGACCTCAATGTGATCTCCAACGGAGGTAGCAAGGGTAAGTTCAGAAGGTTCTGCGCGTGTCTTATTGCCTGCCCATTGGGCAATCTGTTGCACTGCATTCAACGTGAAGGCTACGTCCCTCGCCAAGGCTGCGATCCTGTTTTCGACAGGGCTCGCCTTAGAAGCACTGGATTCCCTATGGGCGAAGCTACGAATGATACCTGGAACTGCAGAATACGCGGGAAAGGTCTTATCATCGAGTGTTGGGCCAGGATTGGAATACCACCCTGCAAGGACACAAAGGGTATGGTCATCCATCAGAATCATCTTTTCTCCGTGGTCGGAGACGTGACCGTGGCCGTCGCTTAGCCTGCTGTCCGTCACTGCAGCCAGACCATTACCGTTCCCAATGACTACGTCTATGGTGCCGCCGAGGGTCTCAGGTGGGCGTTGCGGCTGTGGTTCGTTTTTTTGCGCCATCGCCGCCGACATCTGTGCCGCGATGATCATGCTAGAAGCGAGAACGTTTCGCAAGAAGTTCTTTGATTCGGTTTTCATGCTCACACCCACTTTTGAGACTCCTCGATATTTTAGAAGAACAAAAGGCGAAAATACACACAATGACCTCTTCAAGCTATCGTTGCCGAGACTGGCGGTCGTACAATTCGAGCAAAAGTGGAGGCGCGCCAATGAAGTCCACTGTGTCGCTATGGTTGTGCTGCATCCTGGTTTGCGGCTTGGCCACCAGCGCGTTCGCGAAGACGAAGGTGCAGGATAGCGATTACCAGGATGGTGTGCTCGTCAGCTTCCGAACTGCGGCAACGGGGAGCAGCTGCTCATCGACGGGTTCCCTGAAGGGGTCCGTAGATAGTGGCGGTGATGTTGCAGCCACCACGGACAGCAACGCCTCATGCCAAGACATCGGAAGTCGCTTGTACACAATCAAGGTTGCAGACAACACATTCGTCATTAAACATGCGCCCGAGAATTGGAACCGTAAGAGCGTGCTATCGGAACAACTCCCTGGGTTTAAGTTCAAGGTCAGGACTCAGAAGGACAAGTTGTACATCAAGGTCGGGGACCGAGAATCCCCCTTCTTCATAGTGGGCGCGCAATAGCTTCTGTCCCGATGCGTGAACTCATCGTTCCCGACGCGGTAGACCATGTTGGACGCGCCCATGTGATCGGATCGAGGGCCCCCTGGTGGGTGGGAGCCTTCAGGTGTGGGTGTAGAATACCGAACGAGCAAGAGGGGGAGTGTCCATCATGAGCGGATTGAGATTGATTAGGCACTGCGCCGAGTTTTTGGACAGGAAGCAAATCAAAATGATTCCGCCGAAAACCCGAGGAATTTACGCGCTGCTTAAGGAGCAGCCTCCTGGGGTCGGGAAGCGGAAGTACGACGTTGTCTATATCGGTATGTCCGCAAGCGGAATCCGAGACAGACTCACCGCCCACCATCGGAGCAAGAGAAAAGCTGATCTCTGGAGTCATTTCTCGGTGTACTCGGTGTGGCCCAACATCACCGATGAAGAGATCAAAGAACTAGAAGGTTTATTCAGAGCAATCTATCGACGGGATTCGACTGCGAACAGTATCGCAATTCAGAAGGGATTCAGAAGCTTGAGAAATCTCCGCGATGACGCCTTCGAGTGGAAGGATGACTGACTCAAACGCGCTGCGATCCGCCGTAGATAGTGCTGGACGCGACGATGCGAACGTCGTGGAGCCGAGGTGTAAGGAACTGTCGCAGCATCGCCGTATAATGGGGTTGTGAAGCTGCTCTTCGAGACCAAGTGGCAACACAAATCGTAAGTGGAATATTCTAAAGGGCGGGAGTAGTTCAGTGGCAGAACGTCAGCTTCCCAAGCTGAATGTCGCCGGTTCGATCCCGGTCTCCCGCTCCACATCAACTCAAACGCCCCACTAGTGAATCGCCTGGAAAGCCGTGATGAGGCAGATGCTCACCATGCACCCTCTCCGCTACTCCGCCAAGGTCTGAGCAATCTTCACCACAAAACTGGTGAACGTCTTATCGCCGCGCACCAGCATCTGGTGGGGCACACCGGCCGGCACATGCGCCACATCGCCCGCCCTTAGTTCCTGCCGTGAACCGCCTTCGATGGCAGAGCCTCGCGTTTCTCCCGGACCCACGGTCCGCGGATCGACCACAAGTCCGCCTGTCACCAGAGTGGCGCGGCCATCCAGAACCAAAAACAAATCTGTGCATTGCTCGTGCACTTCGGCTTCTCCATCGCGAGCGCGAAACGAAAGCATGGTGGCGTGCTGGGGATACTCGCGCAATGTTTCGCTGGCCTGGCCATCTGCGAGTTTGGCCAGTTTGCGCAGGTACGCGGCGCGTTCCAAAAGCACAGGCGAGGCCCAATGATCGGAATGCGCCGCCTCTTTTTTTCCTGCACGGGGCTTGACCGCCGGCAGATTCTCATCCTGCTCGGCGCGCAGTATCCGATTCCATATTTCACTCGACCGATCGTTCATTGCTCTTACCGTCCGTTCTTCTCTTCGGTTTCCAACCGACCTTTCACGCTAAGCCTGCCTCTGCTCGTGCCCGCCTGAACACATCGGTAAACATGGCACGCGTCAATTTGCCTGTATTGGTATTTTGCAGCGAAGGATGATAACTCGCCATCAGCGTCAGGCCACCGGGCATCGCATATGCGGCGCCGTGGCGAAACTGGAATTTCGACTTTGCGGCAATCCTGCCGCATCGCATCTGATGCGCAAGGAAGCCATCGAACGCTATCTTCCCGAGGCAAACAACCACACGTAGGTCGCGCAGCAGAGAAATTTCTTCGTCGAGCCACGATGCGCAGTTGCGTTGCTCGCCTGGCGTGGGCTTGTTCCCCGGAGGAGCACAATGTACCACGGCACTGATCCATAGATTGTGGAGCCGCATGCCGTCGTCGCGTGAAACGGCATTGGGTTGCGACGCGAAACCGGTCTCGTACAAAACCGGATACAAAAAATCGCCCGACCCATCGCCGGTAAACATGCGCCCCGTCCGGTTGGATCCGTGCGCTCCTGGAGCGAGGCCCAACACCAGGATCCGCGCCTTTGGATCTCCGAACGACGGCACCGGTTGGCCCCAGTATTCCTGCTCCAAATAGGCTCGCCGGCGCACCCGCGCAATTTCAGCGCAATAGACCCGTAGCCGAGGGCATCTTCCGCAGTCGACAATTCGGGTGTTCAATTCATCAAGCGAAGCTCGAGGACGCTCCATGAGGGCATTTTAGCGTTGCAGCGCCCCCAGGATCGTGTGGCCGAGGCAGCGTCCACTCCGTTCCCCGCTCACTTCCCTGCCGCGTGGCGTAAAATGATCGCGCTGCTGGATTAAGGTTAGAGGCGATGGAAAAACTGTTCCCGCGCGCACAGGCCGTATCCGCAAACTCCAAAGTGAACTTCTACGGGTGGATTGAGATGAAGACGTTGATGCATGCAATTTCCCTTTTGACGATTTGTCTGCCGGTGCTTATGGCGACTGCGTTCTTCCCTGCCGCCGGCGCGCAAGATGTCACTGAAATTGGTGGCCAGAAACTCGTGACGCTCGCCCTCACTCCAGCCGACACGACCAAGCCGCAATTTACGAGCGTTGTGATCGCGCCTGGACGGGGCATGGAGATTCTTCAGATCAAGGCAAACTTCCCCGGCAAGGGCGTTCTCGACGTCCTGGCATCTCCCACCTTGCCAGACATCAAGAAAATGCTCGATGTGGACGATACGCCCAATGGAGACCTGGCGTACCGGCTCGGCGCGGCCTTTCTCGTGCCCTACCCGAATCGGATCCGCGGCAAACTCTCTGCCGACGGCAAGACGCTCACCACGGAATGGAAAGGCCACACCATTACCCTCCCCGCAAATAACATCGGCTCCAAGCCGGACGCGGAACGTCATGCCATGCACGGCCTCATTCTCAAGTCGAAAACAGACGACGTTAAGGTCGAAAACATCCCCGGCGGGCAGCAAGTCTCCGGCGTAATCCATGCCGGCGATTTCGGCGGACACTGGCTCTCGAAGACGCAGCTTGTCGTGACCATTCGCCTCACCGCCGAAGCCGTGGACGCCAGCATTGTCGCCCGCAACGTGGGCACCGAAGATGAACCGATGGCTCTCGGCTGGCATCCGTACATCAACCTGCCCTCGGGCGATCGCACTCAAGTACGCGTACGCATCCCCGCCGATAAAGTGGCGGAAATTGACGGCTACGACAATGTGTTCCCCACGGGCAAACTCTTGCCGGTTGAGGGTACGAGGTACGACTTGCGCGCGGCCGGTGGCGTCGCTCTTGGGACCAATTTCTTCGACGACAACTGGAGCCATATCGACTGGCAAAATCACGCCGCCACGGTGCAGGTGATCGACCCGGCGGCTAAATTCGGTGTCGACCTCATCGGCCTCTCGCCGAACATCAAGACCATTCAGCTATACGCACCACCAACCAAGCAATTTGTGGCCATTGAGCACCAATTGAACTTCGCCGACCCGTTTGGTAAAGAATGGGGATCGATGGACACAGGCATGGTCACGTTGAAGCCGGGCCAAACGACCACCTGGCATGTTCGGCTGCATGTCTTTGTTCCCTGAAGAAGACGCGCCACACAAGAGCGAGCGGCTCCGGGGCTCCTCCAGCTTCTGAGCCGCTCCGACTTCCAGATGGTGCACCGCGCCAACGCGTGGCCGCGCCGGCAAGAATTGACTTGCCACTTTCCTTCATCTCCCCGTAAGGTTCCCATAGCTTCTGCAGCTGCCCCGGCAAACGTGCCTTAAGCTGCTGTCGACTGAGTTACCAGAACGGTAACTCTGGTTTGCACTCCAGTGCCTTCGGCGTACACGCCTTTCCTCCCGGGGTGTGGTCTAATGTCCACATTCATCCGGGTATTCCGCTGCTTGTTTTTTGTTGAAACGAAATAAGAGGATCGCGCACCATTTTCACGGAGATTGCGGTTGCCAGTTCCGAAGGGCTATCTTCCCGAATTCTGCTTGATTCCTGCTTTTTGCTGAGAGACAGTTAAGCCGTTCGCCATTTGGAAATCTGAAATTACCCGCTCGGGTCCGCTTGAGGCGCCGCGCGCAAAGGACAGAGGAATGAACGCGCTCTCGCATCGTGCGTCGCTTGCCCGAACAGGCCCATTATGGGCAACCGTCTCTGCCTGTGCCCTGCTTGCTTTCATCACCGGTTCAGTGGTCCGTGCCCAATCTCTCGCGGAGCGGCTAAAAAACGTGCAGACCGGCCACGAAGGCCCTGGCATCAAGGTGAAATTACCAGCCTGGAAGCCCGTTTCGACGGCCACTTCGAACCAGAAGATTCCACTCGCACCCGGGCTTACCGTTGTCACTGCTGTGAACGATGCATCCGGAGACTACGAGTCGATCAAAATCCTGCAAACCGTGTCACCGGCAAAGGTGATTCTCAATTATTCTGCCGATCTTCCGGTTCCGAAGGGCGAGAAGCCCAAGACCGTCAATGGTTCCCGCACCATCGATGGGCCCGATCTTCAGAACGCAACGAGTTACAGTGAGTACTTTGCTTCCCGCTCAGAACATTTCCCCGGATCAACCGCCATCAGCGCCTCGACTGAGGTGCTGAACCAGTTGCGCGCGGGCAATTCGGTCGAATTTCATTTCGGCGCGACAAGTCTCGGATTTATGGGAATAGCCATCCCGTTGCCGGGCGGCGATAAAAGCGTCTCGACAAACAAAAATGGGCAATCGATGTACACCTGCACCCTCAAGAGGGTCGAGCCTCAGGATGTTTCTGCGCCGGTAATGGTCAACGATGTCCGTGTCGAATTACCCGCCGTGCATGCGAAATGCTCAATTTCTGACGATGAGGCCCACTTCTACTTCCTCGATCAACCGTCCAACCCCATCACGCTCGCGTTCGCGCTCGGCCCGGAAGACGCCGGCCTTCAGGCGATCAAGATTTCGTTTCCACCGCCACCACAAGATGCAGGCTCTGGAGGCGGAGGTGGAGGAGGTGGTGGTGGAGGTGGTGGTGGAGGCGGCGGGGCCTCCAGCATGGAGCAGACACTTGCAAATAAGAAGCCGGTCGAAGTCTACGGAATTTACTTCGATTTCAACAGCGCTACGATTAAGCCCGAATCCGAGGTCGTGCTGAAGCAAATATCCGACATTCTGCATAAAAATCCCGACTGGAAGCTCAACGTCTCCGGACATACCGACAACATCGGCGGCGACGCATTTAACCTCGACCTGTCGAATCGCCGCGCCGCAGCCGTAAAAGAAGCGCTCGTCTCTCGATACGGTATCGCGGCAGATCGTCTTACCCCTCATGGCTATGGCGCCTCCCGTCCGATCGAAACGAATGCCACCATGGAAGGACGGGCGCGCAATCGCCGCGTCGAACTTGAGCGCCAATAGCGATCCTCTTGCTTTTAATGGAACGCGGCACTACAACGAAACGCCACGCAACGGAACCGACGGGAATGAGGCCATGAAAATACGTTCGATCTCCTCGCGCAGGTTGAATTGGAAATCAGTTGGCACAACAGCCGTCATCGCGCTCCTGGCATTGTTTCCGACAAGCTGCAAGAAAAAGCCGAATGTCGCTGCTGCCAATACCCAGGCCGGCACGCAGATCGCACAGATCGCCGCCAGCTCCGGCGCCCCCGCGGCCCTGCATGTGCCCAACGGCGACAATGTCTCATTGGATGGAAGCAAAAGCTACGCGCACATCTCGTACCTGCCTTCAGTGAAGACGTTCGAGGACTCTGAAGTGAGGTCGTCGCTCATGGGAATCACCAGCGACGGCCACGGCTTCCTGTTCCAGAATGCAAGCCAGAACATTAAGGACCTGAAGGCGGACGACGTGTTCATGGTGAAGGGAGAGATGGCCGCCAAGGTGCTCGGCGTCGTCAACGACAGCGACAAGACGCTTGTGCTTGTTGACCAGGCTTCTCTCGCCGACCTTGTGCAAGACGGAAACATCAACATCGATACTCCGGTCCGTTTCACCGGCCCCAGGAACATTGCCAAGGTCAACGCGCAACCCTTCATCGAAAACCTTCTCGATCTGGTCGACTCGCCTGTCTACGCGCAATCGGGCCTGAAAGGATCGACAGCGGATGTTGCCCGCCAGCAAGGAACGCAAGACGCTGCCGTAAACGCCGCCAAGGCCATCGGTTCGGCCATCACTTCAGGATGGACAGTGTCTCAATATTCCTTCACGCCCGGCGATGCTCAGTGCAACTTCCAGATTGTCCTGGTCAAGAGCTCGCAGGGGTTTGTAGCCCGGATCGCCGCCAAGGGCTGGATCGGCAACTTCGACTTCGCCGCGAACATGCAGAACATTGCCGCCAACAAGGGGCGCGGCGCGGCCTCCCACATGTTCTCGTCGGTGAAAAACATGAAGGGAAATATCCAATTCGATTGGGAGATCGGCAAAGAGTCGCCCGGCGTCTGGGCCGTGGAAGACCGCGTCAAGCTCCCCGGCGGCCTCAGCGTTCCGCTCGCGCCTCTGCTTGGCGGTCTGCCGCTCACCCTCGATATCTCCGCGGCATTGCTGATCCATCCCGCTCTCACTGGCGGCAGCGAATATAGCCGCGGAGGCTTTTCCATCAGTTGGGGTGGCCCCGGCGGCGGGTTTGAAACCACGAGCGCCGGAGCTGTCAACAATGGAGACTCGGGCGGCAGCATCAATCTCACCTACCAGGTCACAACCGACCAGAACATATCACCCGTTGCGCCCAATGCCATGGTCATCTCGTATTGCGCGCCTCGCATCGAGCTGCGCCTTGACGTATTGGGGCCATTTGCAAGCTCGCTTTCCAGCTTCGGCAGCGCCATCGACAAGATTGCGAGCACGATGGAAAAAGTCCTGCCGCAAAGCGTCCTGGATGCGATCGCCAAGTCTCCGCTATCCAAAGTCACCGCCAGCAATATTCTTGCGTCCAACGCCGATGTCTATGTGCAGTTCATCGCCACGGAGGGAGTTACGCACTCGTCGAGCATGACTCCTGCTCCGTGTTCGAAACAGGAGATAAAGTTCGACGCCGACGGCGGCGTCAGCGCCCAGTTCTTCGGGCTCACCGATAGTGCCAAGAAGACAACAAATTTTTTCACCAAGACATTCACGCGATGGGATCCGGCTTCAGACTTCTGTAAGAGCGTCTGACGCGACCCCTACCGCTCGTTCACCGAAAACACTGCCAAGATCCAGAGGAGAAATACAATGCGGAAACTGATGACAAGCGCAATCGCAATCGCCCTGCTTGCCGGGCCCGTCTTTTGCTTTGCCGATGCCAGTTACGAGCACACCAGCCAGATCACTGGTGGCCAGTTGGTCAGCATGGTTAAGAGCCTGGCTTTCCTCTCCAAGCAGATGCGGCAAATCACCGAGCCCACCAGTGAAATCACCATGGTGCATGGAAACCAGAAAGCGATCGTCAGCAAGACATATACAGAAATCTGGGACCTCGACAAGGAGCAGATCATCCACATCGATAACACCCAGAAGAGCTACAGCATCATGACCTTCGCGGACATGCGCAAGGCCCTCGCGGAGATGCCCGCCAAAATGGCGCAGATGCAGGAGCAGATGAAAGAGCAGCAGGCGAAAATGCAGCAGGCGCAGAATCAGGCACCGGCAATTCCGCCCAATCTGCAATTTAATACCACCGTGGATGTTAAAGACACGGGCCTGACCAAGATGGTGGATAAGTACAACGCCAGGCAGCAGATTCTGACCATGAAGCTGATCGTCACCGACACCAATAATCCCACGACCAATGTGACCTACTCGTTCACCGACGAAATCTGGACCACTCCCGAAGTACCCTCGGAGATGAAGGATGTTCAGGAATTTGACAAGCGTTTCGGCGAAAAAATGATGCAGGGCGTCGACACAAAAGATCTGTTGTCGAGCATGCAGAACATGCGCAATAACTCCGGCATGATGATGGCGCAACTCTTCGGCTCCAAGCCCGGTGCCGCTGACGCATTCGCACAGATGGGCAAGGAACTCGCCAAAATCAAGGGCACACGTCTTATTGAAATCACCCGCATGGGCGGCTCCGGGACCGGCATCGATCAATCGGGTGCAAATGGCGCCCAGGCGCAGGCGCCGAATGGCAGCTCCGTCGCAGGCCAGGTAGCCACCAACACAGCACAGAACACCACCTCAGCCACGGCTTCCTCGGCCACC
>Ga0182030_10011436_pt1 | contig 17920 bp, 12 predicted proteins | sample 812S3MmetaG_FD_121299 | JGI IMG/M metagenome (GOLD analysis project Ga0182030, IMG submission 121299) | Permafrost microbial communities from Stordalen Mire, Sweden - 812S3M metaG (Illumina Assembly) | ecosystem: Environmental > Terrestrial > Soil > Wetlands > Permafrost | place: Sweden...
CCTCCGCCTTCGGGCCGGTCAGGTCGTCCGGAAGATTGGCAAAAGCAGGATTGAGAATCTCCAGCAGCGACCGGAACGCGCCTTCATTGCCGCTATGGGGCGTGGCGGTGACGAGAATGATGTGCCGATTCCCGTCCTTGGCGAGGTCCTGCAGGAGCCGGTGACGCTGGTGCTTCGGTCCCTGGCCGGAGAAAGCGCAGGTATGCGCCTCATCCACGATCACAAGCTCTGGCGCCTCGCGCAGGAACTCGTTCCGGTTGCGCTCGCTCTTCACAAAATCGGTGCTGACGATCGTGAAGGGATAAACCTCGAAAATGGATTGATCGAGACTCAGGCCCTGGCTCAGCCGGCGAACCGTGCTTGATAGAACGAGTTCGGCGTTGATGTTGAACTTTTTCGCGAGTTCCAACTGCCACTGTTCAGCGAGGTGCGGCGGGCAAAGCACGCTAAACCGGCGAACTTCCGCCCGGTCCATGAGTTCCCGTGCGATGAGTAGCGCCTCGACGGTTTTCCCAATCCCGACGTCGTCGGCCACCAAAACGCGAACCGGATCGAGTTTGAGCGCCACCAGCAACGGGACGAGTTGATAGGGTCTTGGTTCCACGTTGATGAGGCCAAAACTTCGGAAGGGGCCGGCACTGGATCGGAACCCCAGGCACAACGAGTCGCGCAGGAGACGACAGGAGCGAAAATCGCCGACGTCGGCGGGATCGGGCGGTTGAAAGGTCGCCACCCTGATTTCTTCGAGCCCGCTTACGATCCCGGTGATTTCCGCGTCCGATCCCCCGAGCGGGCGCAGCATCGTGATCAAATCGGTGGATTCAGGCAGAACCACCCACTCGCGGCTGCGGGCGCTGACAAGCGAACCGGACGCGAACTTCATGGGGCAATCTTTCCAAACACCATGGGAAACTTCGATACCTTGACCACCCAGTCATCTTCATGATGGAAGCGAACCACCGTCCATCCCCTGTCTTCCAGTTCCGCTGTTAGCTCGGCGTCACGATTCTGGCGATCGGGGAAGTCGTGAGGCGGGCCGTCGATGTAGATGGCGACGTTGTGGTTTCCCTCGAAGAGGAAGTCGGGCTTCGTTCCGTCAAGGGACTTCTGGGCGGAAGTCGGGATGTTGAGGCCATTGGCATCCAGAAATCTGAGCCACTTCTTTTCAAGGTTTGAATCGCAGCGTTGCAGAAGGCCCGCCAGGTGATCCGCCCGGCTCAACTGCACCGGCGAACTGACCACGGTCGAGGATCGCAGCCGGAGGAGAAAATCCCTGATGCTGTGACGGTCGAGGAAGTCATGGTCAGGCTGGTTGAAGTAGGAAAGCAGGCAGTCATAGCACGCCGTCATGCAGTCCTCACGAGCCCCTTCCGCACGGCGCTGGTCCACCCCGGACTCCGGGTCAAAATGGCAGATTTCAAGGGCGCGGCGGGCAACCCGGGGAAGGGCATCCTTCTCGTCCACCAGACGCTTCAGCACCCCGGCACCGCCCTCAGACGCCTCGTAGATCAGAACAACCTCGCGCCGTTCGCGGGATGGAAGCGCGACAACCCCCAGTTCGTTGTCCTCCAGGTTGAACTCGACGATGATCGCCTTGGCTATCGCCGCCTGGAATGCCGCCATCCATTCCTTTGGCATCAGTTCCCTGATTTCGATGAGCAGGCAGTTGCGCGCATCGGTGACGTACGGGACCACCCGCTTCGTTTTCAGCGCCGGATCAACCGACTCGTCATCCTCCGTCGAATCCTTGTCCGGGATCCACCGTCCGCTGGCCGGATCAATCAGGAAGCCGAAGGTCTTTTTGTTCGCGCGCCGATTCCAGCCCAGGTTGATTCGCCAGATTGAGGCTGCGTCCCCGTATTTCAGCACCGCAATCTCCCCGTTCCCGTCCGAGATGGAGGCGCTGCGGAACAAGGGCAGCCCGCCTCGCTCGGCGAACCGGACCCCGGTGCGAATCTCGTACCCCTTGCGCATCCGTTCCTCCTCGTCGCAGTTGATCTTGTCACGCTTGCGGACATTGACGTTCGAGACGCGGAATGCGTTCGGGATGATTTCGTCGAGCGCCGTCCCGCACATCAGGCAAACGTCCTCGCTGGCTCCCTGGATGTGTCCGCAGGCGGGGCACGGCTTGATCACCTCCGCGGCGAATTCGCCGTCTGTCGTGGCTTCGATGGCTGCCCTGTCAATCTGGTAACGGGACCCCTCATGGTAAATAAAGGCGCCAGGCCCAAACTCCGTGATCGCAAGGAACCGAGGCCGGGAGAGGTATTCGTCCCGCCTTTCCTGTGATTTCCGGCCGGGGATGAACGCGGAAACCGGCAGGCGCGGGAAGTTGTAGCCCGGCAGGAAACCTTCGCTGGCAAAATACCGGTAGCTGTAAAAGTCGCTTTGAAACGCGCTCTCCTCGTCGAGTAGAAAACCAAGCTGATCGATGGCCTCCTTGTGCAGGACCTTCGCCTTGTCCCGCTCCTGCTGGGAAGCATTGCCGGCTCGCATGATCTTTTCGTACTTGGCAGCCTGCGCCGATGCGGTGCGGTAGAGGGTGCGCCACCGCTGCGTCGAGTCCTCAAATCGAAGCGGGATCGCGTTGATTTCGCTTTCGAGCCACGTTTCCGAATACCATGGAGCCGTTTTCAAGGCGTCGGCGATGGCATCCAGGATCACCCGTGCTCGATCCAAGGCACGCCTGCGGGCACCCTGATCATCCAGGGCGGCACGGACCGATTCGAGCACGGCAAGCGAAGGTGGCTCCCCGCTCACGTCGAGCAAGTCCTTGAGACTTCGATGCAGGCTCAGGTTCGCCTCTTTTAGCCAGATGGCATGAACGTGGGACCTTTGGAGATCCTCGTTGGCGAGTTCGATTTTCGGCGGAGCCACCTGGCCGGACACCATCAACTGGGGACGGCGGAAGAAAAACTGGTCGTGAGGGCTGCCTCCGGCGCAATAGGTGAATACCAGTGCCGGCTGCCCGCTGCGGCCGGCCCGCCCGCTACGCTGCGCGTAGTTGGCCGGAGTCGGCGGGACATTGCGCATGCCGACCACATTGAGGTCGCTGATGTCGATCCCCAACTCCATCGTCGGCGAGCAATAGAGAACCGGCAGCAATCCGGCGCGAAAGTCCTCCTCGCGCTTCTCGCGCTTTTCCTTCGGCACCTGTGCCGTGTGCTCCTTGGCCCGCGCGTGGATGGCGTAGTCACGAACCGTGGAATAATAATCAACGAAGAACTGGTTGGTGGTCAGGCCGCCCGCGGGCAGCGTCGGCACACGAATTCGGTCGTGGAAGGCAGTCTTTCCGTCACCCGCCTTCCAAATGAAGGCCGACGCCTTGACCTGATATCCGGGAATGTCCTTTCCGCGCGGATCGGGGAATTCGCGCACGAGACCGCAATCCCTGAGAACGAGCAGAATTTGCCCGATGACATCCTGCGTCTCGTCCAGTTTGAGTTGCGTGCCGCTTGCCCTCTTTATCTGTTTCCGTAGCCACAATCCGAAGCGTCCGCGGGGTGAAAGGAAAACGGCATCAGCACGGTCGCTCTTCTGCCTGCTCCTGACCTTCGCATAGTACGAGGTGGCGAGCTTTTCACTTTCGTCCAGTGCCCAGGGATCTCTGAGGTGCTGGCTGCTCATTTGCTTGATCGCCTGCTGCCGGTCGGCATCGAGGTAATTGACGTCAATCGCCAATTCCCGGCGCAGGTGATCCAGGAGCGTGAGGCAAATCTCCTGCCGCCGTTCAGGGGCCAGTTGGAGCAAATCCGAGTGGACGTTCTGCCATACCGCGGCATCCGCGGCGATTCCGGAAAGGTTTTTGTAATCAATGACCAGGAGCCCGACCTGTTCCAAATTTGGGGAGGTAATGCGCCATCCTCGCCGCTGGTCGAGATAAAGCCGGTAACCAAGGACTTCGGCCAGTGCGCGCTTCACTTCATCCGCCGCCCACTTGTTGATGTTTTCGTCCAGCGCATACGCCGGCAGCGGCAGGCCCAGGGCGTCAAAGACGGCTTTGGTGATGTTCTCATGCTCGATGCCGGCGCTCCCGGCCGCTGCCACGGCCTTGAAGAGAGCGCCGCGCAGGAGTCCCACATCGACGAAATCGTTGAAATGGCCGGCCTGCAGGCTCGCATCCTGCCGATTGTCCGAAAAGGCGAGGAGCTTGCGCGCCCGCTCGCTGATGCCATCGACATTCTGCAACTGCTTGTAGGTCGAAAGGCTGAGAACGGTGGTGGCTGAACTTCGGCCTTCGCCGCCGATTCCGGCGATCCGCTCGAAATCCTTCGAGTTTTTTCGGACGTCGTAGCTCACGCCGCCGGCAAGGCAGAATCGGAAGGGCGCCTCGAACCATGCCACCTCAACCCCGTTCGCCCCGATGGTCCCATCTGGAAAGACAGAGATGCGTTCAGGCAGGTAATCCTTACGGCTTGGCATAACCGTCTGCCGCCCGTTCGTGTCGGTCTGAACCCAATCCTCCGGTATCCGCTGCAAGAACGCGGGGTCGTTCTCGTCGAAAATCCAAGGGTTGGAAGCGCTCAGGTAAAGGAAGCCGGCAACCTGGTTGTCCTCGCCCTCCCGAAGATCGATGTCGCGAGGCGTGAAGACGCTCACCCCGTTGGCATCGGTCTCCTTCCAGACGTTGTAATACTCTTGGCCGGTTTCGCGGCAGAAGGCCAGCGGGTAGAGGCGCTTGGTCCCGTCGTCCGCCGGCGCGTACTTCTGCTGCGACATCGTAAGGTAGCGATCCTTTTCCGGTTCAATGGTGGCGTAAACGGTGTCACCGCGGCTGATGAACTGGTGAAGGCGGAATGCAAACAGGGGCGTTCCGTTCTCCGTGCTCTTGATTTCAAATCCTCGAAGCAGGGTTTTTTGGATGACCTCCCGGCAACGGTCCGGCTCGATGCCGGTCAGTTCCGAGAGCTTCGCCGCCGCATCAATGATGCTGACCGGGATCGCCCGCTTCAACCGGTCTGTCCCCGGCTCGACGGCGACTCCAAGGTTGTTCTCAATCCATGCCGCAATCGGATCCGTGACAAACGTCGCCTCGTTTTCCGGCGGGACGAAAGGGGCGGCCCCAATGCGCTTTTGCAAAATAGCGAGGTCCGCGGGCTCTCCAAAATCGAAATTGGCGGAGAGCCGGCGCAATGTCTCCCCGATGACCGAGGACGGCTCGAACTTCGCGCCGAAAAGGCTGTTGGCGACATCCGCGATCGCTGCCTGCTGCTCCGGAAACGTGCCCTCGGTTGCCAGGGTCGCGGAGGTGGCGATGCAGCGCAGGTTTTCGCCGCCAACCAGATTGCGGAGCCGGCGCATGAGCATGGCAACGTCCGCCCCTTGCCGGCCCCGGTAGGTGTGCATTTCGTCCAGCACGACGAATGACAATCCCCTGGCGGCCTTGACCAGCTTGTCCTCCTCGGTCCGCGTCAGGATCAGTTCCAGCATCACGTAGTTCGTGAGCAGGATGTCCGGCGGGTTGAGGAGCATGGCCTCTCGGTCCTCCTTCGTCTCCTGACCAGTATAGCGTCCGAAGGTCACAAGGGACTGGCCCTCCGGGAAACCGGCCTTCAGGAATTTTTCCAGTTCGCCCGCCTGGCTGTTCGCCAGGGCGTTCATCGGATAGACGATGATGGCCTGGATTCCCTTTCCCGAGCCGGTGCGCAAAACGTGGTCCACGATCGGGATGATGTACGTGAGGCTTTTGCCCGAGCCGGTGCCGGTGCAAAGCACGTAATTCGCTTTGTCCCGCGCGAGCCTGATGGCCTGCTCCTGGTGCAGATGCAGATTGAGCGGCAAGCCGGCGTCGCTGGTGCCGCTCTTGTTCCGTCGAAAAATGCTGGCGCATTTGCTGTGGAGCACCCCGTCGGCCGTCAGATCGTCGATCGAGGCACCGGCTTCAAACGATGGATTGATCTGGACCAATGGGTCCCTCCAAAGAAGGCCGGATTCGAGCGCATCCTCCACTTCAGCCTGGATGCGCGGATCGGCAACGCTGATGAAGCTCTTGATGTAGCTCGCGTAGTCCCCGATTACGAAGTCCCGAAAATCGAAAATCTGCATGGCCTCAATCTGTGTTGGGTGAGCGCAAGATGTGGATTGTCACCGGAGACGCCCCTCCACCTGGGGCAATGAATCGAGGGAACGAAATTTTCATCGGGAGGATTGGAAATCTGGATTGATCCCCCGGATTTACTCCTTTTCTGGAACGGCAGGAAGAATCTTTATGAACGGATTTCGCGCGTCCCCGCACCAGAAAACCAGGCGTTAACCCCATCCCACCCAGCCTCTTCCGCGGCCGGTATCAAGCGGAAGTCGGGGCGGCTATTCCACCTCCGCCGCCGCTTTTGGCGACGGGTCGGTTTTAAGGCGATAGCAACCGACGGCGCCATTTTCGCCCGTTTGGATGAAAGCGACAACGACCTCCACTTCGGGATCGTACCCAGAGACCATGCGTGCCTCACGGGTTCCGTAAAACGGGCGAATCATTTTGGAGACCAGGCGCTCGGGCAGAAATGTAAAGCCTACCGTGCCCCCCACCTCGTCGTGGCTATCAGCGTCAACGACAACCAGGCCGCGGCCCTGGGTCTTGTGCCCCTCGTATGCGCAGGCTGCGATCCGAGCCATATTCCGGTGCAGGAAATCAATGTGGTCTTCGCGGGTCCTCATAATTTAGGCAATCTCGCGTTCCGTTTCCTCGGCCAGAATGCAGATTTCCGTCAGACCCTCGCGATAATTGCCGCCACAGTTGCGCTTAGCACACCCGAATTATCAACTATGTGATCGGAGATGCTGCGAATCTCAGCCGCGACCTGAATCTCGGTTGAATGCTCTTCCATTTTCCGAACCTCGGCGTCGGTCAAACCATCTCGAACTCGCAATCGTTCAAGTCGTAAATCGTCAGGCAGGTCAATATAGACCACCACGAGCAACTGGGGAATCAGAAGTCGCAGGAGTACCTCTCGGATGTGCCTGTGCCGCAGACCTTCGATGACTATCGGCTGTGACCCGAATGGCTTGGCCTCGACGAGAACGCGGCGGCATAACTCCTCGGGCTCGGTCGCAACCATCCTCTCGCCGAGAACTTGAAGGTCTTGGCGGGTAATCGGCAAGCCCCGCTCGCCAGCGATGTTCTTTAAGGTTGATCCGAAGCTGTTCCACCGGAAACCGAGGGCGCTTGCAACAGCTTTTGATACTTGCGTTTTGCCGCAGCCGATTCGACCCGCGAATACTAGATTTGCTTTCATATCACAGAAGTGACCGCTGCGCAGCCCCATTAAAGACAACCCATCCGCGCCGGTCTCGCTTGTCAATTTTGAAGGGTTCCACCGGGGTAATATTATTGATCAGCATGAGAGTGGCGACAGAGGCTTCCTTTCTTTCATTCCAAAAGGAAGGATCGGCAGCGCAAATCGCTTGTCCGAACCTTGATTTGATCAATGCCAATGATTTGGAGTCGAGGCGATAAAACCAAGCTGCTTCGACAATGCACACTCCGACAACATTGCCGGGTGTTCGCTTCAGCATGACTACATCCCCCTTGCCCACACGCTCAAAGGGGGGGCATTGACGCTTCGCAAAGCGTGTTTCGATAGTTTTCTTACCCTCCAGGATAAACTGCAAATAGGGCTCTCTGAGCACCGCAAGGTGAAGCGTGAAGCACTCAGTCTGGCTGGGTGCCAGTTTTTCGGCCCAGAAGGCATCTTTTTTCAACCTTTGGCGCAGATTACCGATCAGATGTTCGCGCTTAAAGCCCATCGATTTGCGTAAAGTATTCCGCCGCCTCACGCCATTCACGCGCGATGAGCCGGCTTAGCTGAATTGGCACACCGGGACTTTCCAAGGGAATCGCGCTGCACAAATCACAATCTCGTTCCTCAAAACGGGAACTGAGACTGCGACAGACATCGGAGATGTAGGCGGGAGAGGTGATATGAAAAAAGCGGTTTCCGGTCGTCACGACATTGGCGAGGTTGCGTCGGGGAAAGCGAGTGCTAACCGACGGCAGCACTGCTCTTTTTCCAACCGCCCTCATCAAGCGTGAGGACGCCCCCTCTTCCCCTGACCGAACTCTCAGCCGAATACACCCAAAATGGTGTTCTTCCCAATGGGCCTCCAACTCCGGAATGAGCGGACGGGCGACTTGGAAAGACGCTTCCTTTCGGAATACGAGGAGATCGCCGCGGCGCCAGTCGAGCGGCACAGCGGAGAAGCCTCCTGCGACAAGAGCGTTCACCTCGAATAACGGCGAGCGATAGGGCAGGCAGCCGCGGCGCTGAGAAATCAGTTCCGCGCCAGCCTGCCTCGCCCACTGGATGAGATCCACACGGTCGCGAGCAGCCGACGGGCGGGTCCCTTCGGGTGGAAAGCTTAGCAGAATATTACCACCCACGCAGACACTTCGGAGAGCGGCCCACAGGAAGAGGCGGTAGAAGTCATTGTACCAGGGCGGATCGAGGACGGCAGCAACCGCCGCAAATGATGGAAGCGGTTCGCGCCGGAGATCAATGTCAGCGAGCGCATGTGCCTCCGACATTTGGCCGAGCGAAGATGCATTCTTGTCCCACAGCACAAATTGCTGTTCCGGTATGAGATTTTTTCCCCGGTCGAACAAGGTGGGGCAACCCAAGCATAGGACCGTGCTGCCGCTGCCCAGGCAGGCTCCCCGCAACTCGCGTAAAATCACGTTCTGGGCTTCTCTCGTGAAAAGCCATTCAAAGTCCAGCGGGTGCTCAAGAAATCTTGGCGGCGTTTCTAATGCCGCCGCAGGCTCGCGACGATGGCACGGTCCCCGCAGAGTGCCTTCGATCACCGAACGGTATCTTCGGGGCAACCGCCTTCGCTTCTCAAGCCGTTTCAGAGACTCCACCGCCTCAACAGGCCATACACCGGGAAGGAGGGCGAGAAATTCGTCGGCCGAGGGCTGCGCAATGGCAGCCTTCTCAACCCAATCATCTATGCGGCCCAAGAAACCCGGATCAACCTCCTGGCCTGGCAGAATCTCAGAGCGGGTTCGCATATATTGACTGCTGTCGAAGTTCAGCGGAGAACCGTTGCTCCAACTCCGAATTCCAGCACCGGACTGCGCTCCACTGGACTTTGATAGAACGATCGTGGTCCGACCCCATCCGCTTGTGAACCGGTGCGAACGAACGCACTTCAAGCGGCACAACGCGGAGCGGAAGGTTTGGACTGATGCCTTGGAGTCGGTCCACGAATCGCCGCATCTCAGCCTCAATCCCCGTGTCTTGAGGCGCCGTGAATGTTGCGTAGCCGTAAATATCAATTCCCAACTCAAGATAGCGGTGGAACAGGGCAAACTGCTGATCAAAGAGTTCGGGCGCGGCGGCGGTATTGAAAGCGAAGGATTCACGGTTGAATCCCTTGAAGCAGCAGACCTTCCCATAATTGGCGTAACCACGGACCAACGCGATGTCTTCATCGGTGAGGAACCGCCAGAAGTAATCGCTGCTGAGATTATCGTCAGACCACAAATACACACTTTGATCCAAGGCCCTGCGTTTCAATTCACGCATCATCCAGGGCACCCATTCCGGAGTCAGATCGGGCTGGCCACCCGAAAGATCGATCATCGTCGGTGCATGAGTCTCCCGTTGATAGAGGTCGAGAATCTCCGCCACGCTCAACCACCCCGAATGCTCCTTGTTTGCGGCTAAGAGATTGAAGGGAACGAAGCAATACCAGCAGCGCCAGTTGCAGGCTGCATTCTGGAAAACCTGAGCTTTCACCATGTCCTCCCTCGGAAGCCCGAGTTTCCGGGAGGCCGGATCAATCGGCAGCGGGTTCTCAGGCCAACCGGGAGACCCCAGCCTGCGAAAGTGGTGGATTCGTCCGTAGCCTTCGCAGTTCGCCGGCTCGCTGAGATCCTCTTCTTGCTGCGAGCCGTGGAAGTTGGTGATTAGAAGCCTCTGATTGGGGACGTCAATCGCCTTCTCCCTCATCATTACCGAAGATTTTTCCGTGTTAATGCTCATCGCATTTTCCTGGCTGCCTACGAATGGGAGGAATCCATTCGCCTTCGGTGGTCAACTCCGGAATGCAGTCTTCAATGTATAGGCACACCAGTTCCGCACAATAATCGAGTTGCTCAGGAGCCAGTGCCACTCCTTGAGGAATATTGTGCCAAAACTCCAGACACTTCCGGCAGCAAGTCGCCGTGGCGTGCCGGCCGTACGGGATCGCGGTTGACACGTCATCACTCATTGTCGTTTGAGAGCCGTCGCGAAATGGGTTCGCCGGGCCAATTGCCTGCTCCAAGTGGCGTCGGACGCAATCGCGTAGCCTCCGTTTTCCTTTGCGCCGCGCGTGATTGATCGCGCGTTGATTCAGCGTCTTGTGCCAGAAAAAATGGCGAACGCACTCATACTTTAAGGCTTTGAAGGTATAGGCCACGTCAGCCAGGTTTCGGGTTCGGATACGGTCCCAATCCACGAGGTCAGCCCCGCATTGCCAGCACGGGCCGGCCCGATTCTTCGCCTTCATTTCCTTGGTTGCGTTGAAGCAATGCAATCCATGTTCGCAGTCCACGGCATCGCAGGAGATTGGAAGTTTCTTTCGTTCGCGTGGCATTTTTTTCAGTCCTCCGTTAAAGCACGCACGAGCAGATCCCGATCAAATGAGTTGAGCCTTCGCGTGCTTATTCGTTGAAAGAAAATTTCCCGTGCAGTGGCAAATGGATCAGACCCCTCGACCTGCAGGTTGTGCGCCGCGCCCCACCACTGCTCACCTTGCGCTGCAAGTCGGAACGCCATGTGGTTGGCAAGGGCACCGAAATTCACGTTTGATCGTTTCGCAACGGTTGGAATGACGCTATTTAATTGCTGCAGTCGGCCACCGCAGGCTTGGACGCACGCATCCTCAAGCAAACTTGAATCTCCGTCGAAGAGGGCGTCTTCTGCCCATTCGTTCGCTTCTTCCTCCTCGTTTCCGCGCGTTTCGGGCGAAATCGGCTGATCCTCGATCAATGCAACATCGTCGGTGACATGGCCCGATGCAATATGGCCGCCCTCGTGGAGCAGATCGTATAGCCATCGGGACTCCAGCGAGGTCTTTTGCTTCACTATGATCACAAAACGTCCGCGGATTTTCCAAACAGCACCGTGAAACGCACCTTCGTCCCGGAGTGGAAGAACGACGATGTTGTGATTCCACAGATAGTGGAGAGTCCTCGCAAAGGTCATTGGCTCGTCCGCCTTGGTCAAAGACTCATGGAGCGTGTGCCAATCATTCGGCAGTGACTTTGACGGTACAGGTTCGGAACAACTTTCGGCGAGCACGGCCAGGTAATGGGCGTAGATGGTGTATGCATTGAGCGCCGACGCCTTCGCGCGGGCAGGGAGCTTGAACCGCGTGGCGCCAATCCCCGCAAACGCGATCTTGGACGGATGCACGCTAACGAGATCACTGATCTGTGTTCCGAAGATTCGTGACACGGCACTCGCCGCGCGCAAGATCTCACGCAATCCGACAGGAATCTTGTTTCTTTGCCGGAAGACCGCCGCGATGTTGGATGGCAGCAGTCTTTGAAGAAGGAAATCCTTGGGGATGCCCGCTGAACTCAAATTTCGGAGAAATATTTGCGGCGTGAGCCGCTCATTTGGCACGTAAAGCTCTTCCCTGGTTTCCACGCCGAGTGCTTCGATTACCTGCTTCAGGGTGTCGATGGAGGCGTTTTCATAGTCGGTTGCCTCCCATCGCTGCACTTGTTGCTCCTTCACTTCCAGTCGTGCGGCAAGCTCTCTCTGATTTAGGCCCAGGGCGATTCGCGCCTTGATCAGGATTCGTGGAAGTTCGCTAAAACTTTCAGCGACGAAACGCGAGGTTTCGCCACGCTGAAGTGCTTCATATTCCTCAACCTCGGCCATCAACTCTTCGTGCTGGCTGGAGAGTGCAGCCTGCGTTACCGCCAGAAGCTCCGGCTCAACATCAGGCGGCGCTTCCATTGTTCCGACCTGTTCGAGCGACTTATGGAAGGCGCGAAGCTGCGCTTTCGTTACGCGGTATTGACGTTCGTTCTTGATCATGGCTTTGCGTTCAATTTGAGCCCGACGATGCCTTTCGGGTCGCCGGTCGATTTGTCGATTTGAAAAAAATTGAGGTAAATCGCGAGAGGTGCCGAAAGATTCGCCGGCGCGTGCGCTGGGAAAAACTCGCCATGGTATTTTGCCTTCTGAGCCGCCCGCCCGTTTCGGAAATCCAAGAAAACCGGGTCTAAATCTGCTCGGCGAACCCCTGCCATCTCCCAGCAGGCATCATAATCGTTTGGGAGCGGTTTCGCCGTTACGAAACTCCCGTCCAAATAGAGCGCACGGCAGCCTGCAAGCGCAAGGGCTTCAACTGCGCGCTGAAATCCGCGAACGAGGCTGAGGCGGTGAGAATTCGTCCCAAATCGATCCACAATTTCATCAATGAGCGCCCAGTGAATACCCCTCGGCAGCAAGCCGTCCGGCTGAAAGTTTGGAATCACGATGGAACAAATCAACACAACTCATACGTTGTGTCAATAGCATTTCTGAAACTCTCCTGTGCCTGTCGGAGTCTTCGGAAGCGCCCGAGACGACGCTGCTCGTCAGCGGCCCGCACGATGATTGGCACCCGTTCAGCCTTGAGCGGGATTTTCAGCGTAACCGCTGCACGCGCGCCAATCACCAAGCGATTGCGGCGAATCGCTCGCCCAAACCAAGACTATTGGGATGGCAGCAGCGCACTCAATGCCGCGCGAAATTCGGTCGAAAACGGTGCGATATCCTGCTGCAACTCATCCAATGCGCGCATGAGCGGAATCGCCGTGATCACCACCTCCGCCCCCGCGCGCCGATCAGCGATGCGGCGGATGTGCAGTCGGTGGCGTTCGCCGCCCCCGGCATCCGATGCGGGGAAAACAATCAGTCCGGCTGGCAGCCGGGCATTCGCAGCCTCGACGGGGGCAAAACCGAACGCGTAAAGGAAAAGCTGATAGACGTCGCTGGAATCGACCGCGCGCTCGTCGTAGAGCTTGTATTTCGCATCTACCGGCAGCGATGCACCCGCTCCGGAACGATGTGAGATCAGCAAATCGGGCCTTACCGCTCCCCAGCTTGTCTTTGAATGTGCGTTCCAAAGGACTGACCGGCATGGTACCTGTGCATGCATCCGCCAATCCGTTCCACGAAGCAGGGCGGCAATCCAGCGCTCACAGAAAAGCTCGAAGATGCGGTTCATATCAATGAGAAACGCGAAGCAGCGATCGGAGCCTGGCGCCAGTAGTTCCTCGATTCCAAAACCATCGAACACGAGCCAGCCAAGATCGTGCGACGTCCGGTAGTAACCATTGAGCCGATGGTAAACCATCTCTTGGCGCGCTAGGCTGACCTCGTGCCGGTCAGCGGCGCCGCAAGCACTTCCAAAGATTGCTTGGAGCCGACGCACTTGGCGCGCGAGGGCAGCGTTACGCACTCGACGCGAAAGCAGTTCGAGGGCGGCGAGAATAATCCGATTCTCAACAATGTCAGCGGTGCGCTCATCATAGCGGCACTCCAATCGGTCAATCCGGCCGAAACGGCGTGTGAGTTGGCGGTCGCCGAGCAAGCGCCCGCGGAGGACAGGCAGATCCTCTTCAAAGCGGCGGTAGTCCATGAGCAAACCGAGACGCACGACTTTTTTCACCGCAGTGGCGAATAGCAGCGCCACAATATCGAGCATATCACAGCCTTCGATTCGCACTCCTGGTTCGCCTTCAATGGTGGAGAGCGAGTCGAGGCCACCGACGTAATCGATCAGTCGGGCGACACCGGCGTCTCCACCGGCGAACTTCGGATGAATACGGATTTCAAACTGCGTGAATTGAATCACGCCAATCCATGAGAGCGCCTTTACGCGGACCCCGTCGCGCAGTTCCTCTACAATCGCTCGCTGCTGTTGCGCGAGAGTTTCGGCGAGAGATCGATCAGCCGATGTCGCCAGCGACGCGCCCTTGATAAGACGTGTTTGCCATTCACCCAGGTCGAACCGCGTCACTCCTCTTCCGCCTCCCTGCCGATCGTATGGAGGAGCGCCTCAATGAGCGCCATGGGGTCGGCAAGTTTTTCCGTGTCGATAGCGGGTGGATCGCCAGAAACCAAATCTGCACCGAGATATTCGCGGAGTTCCTCGTAGTCATCGTAGCAATACTCCTGGAGCAATGGCACAATCTCGTACCGGACGCGCTTGGCGAACTCGGCAGGGTCGGAGACCGGTTGCCCATCCCCAGCGAGCAGATAAGAGTGCCCAATCTGCTTCTCGCGTCCATTCTTTCGCGCGATTCGGCGATTCAGGATTTCGAGGAATTCGCCCAAATCAAGCGAACCGATTTTTGCACCGCGCAGCAGTTCGAGATCAGGCATCATCTCAATGAATGCAAAGCGCCGCCGCAAAGCGATGTCGAGCAGCGCAATTGAACGGTCGGCCGTATTCATTGTGCCGAGTATAAAAACATTGGGCGGCACCAAAATGTCCGTTTTGCTCTGCGGAAGATGGACCGGAACGCACCTTTTGTCCTTCTCCAAGACCGTCAATAGTTCGCCGAATACCTTCGCGATGTTGGCGCGGTTGATTTCGTCAATGAGCAGCAGAAACGTCGCGTCTTTCTGCTCTGCAGCCGTGCGGCAGATGCGCTTGAAAACGCCTTCTTCCATCCGCAGCGCAAGCCCTCCGGCGGCAGCTTCCACAGAAACAGGCCGGAAGCCCTCAATGAAATCCTCGTAGCTGTACGAAGCGTGAAAGGTGATCAGGGTGAAATGCTGCGCAGGCTCAATCTTTGTCGAAGCGCCGCCGTTTTTCTTTCTCAACCACCAGTCGGCAAATCGCCGTGCGGTATAGGTCTTCCCAGTACCAGGCGGGCCGTACAGGATCGCTTGGGCCTTACGCTCAAGAGCCTCGGCGATCTCTATGAACAACGGGTCGGTAACCAAATCGGGGGTTTGCGACCCGTCATCGGGTGCCGATGTACCGAGGACCGTCTTCTGGGTTTCGTGCGGCACTTTGCCGACAGTGACAAACTGCCAGAATGCAACTGGCGCGATCTCCCGAGCAAGGCCGGTGTCCCATTTCACATGGACGCAATGGCAGAACTCCTCACGTTCCTTATTCCAAAAGTATCCCGGCTCCTGCACTTCACCAACGGCGAGAATTTTGGAAATCCCGTGGTTTGCGAAAACGAGGTCTCCACGCTCAAGTTCAATCAGCGTCCACAGTTCGTTCGCCTTGCGTCCCGAAAGAGCATTGTTTCCGTCGTACGGGTAAGACTGCCGAAACGCATCGCGGAAAGCGGGCTTGTCCTCGAATTCTCGCAAATCGCCAACATCATCCCATCCCACACAGATATAGCCATTCCGCAGGCAATCTTCCCAGTACACCGCATTCTCACCTGGCGCGATCTTAACGACACGACGCGCCTCCCGAGGGTCTGACCACTGGTAGAGGAGAAAGCCGAGTTCCGAAGTGCTCATCGCATTCAGCGCCTGGATGCCCTGGAGTGCCTTGAGCAGAACCCGGTTGAGATACAGAGTACGATAGCCACTCTCCTCCGCCTCGGGTCGTCCGAGAAGCCTGAGAAAGTGCTGCAAATGATGCAACGAATAAACCGGCAGAACCTCGTTGGGAAAATAGACGTGCAGGGTCTTGGTAACCAGTGCCGGCCCCCACGACAACGCCTCGATCTCCTCGATTGCATTCCACGCACCCGCTTCTATGCGGGCAATGGCCTCGACAAACCCCGCGCGGACCGCCTGCCACGCTTCTTCGACCGAGGAATAACTCTTGGTGTTGTAGAACCAACCCGGCTTGTTCTTGTACTTGAAAATGATAAGCTTCCCGGCAGCCCCGCCCTTCATGCTGCCGAGATTTGGCGTGTTGAATTCGATCCACCAGCAGAAGGAGTCATGCGAATGCTCGTGACCGAGGGCATATTTTTCCAGCGGTAGCGTGGGCCATTGATCGCGCGGAAAACGCTCTATGATCTGGCGCCGCTCGTTCTCCGCCGCCGCGACTTTCGAGGCAAGCGCCGCCCTATCAAGCGTCGCGAGCGCGTCTTCCAAGGACTTTAATTCGAGCATGATGCATTCTCTATGAGAGAGACGCGGCGGTTCAAGCATGAACGGACGCATCCGGCATCACGCTTTCCCGAGCGCCATCCACAACTGCGTCAGATTCACATCAATGTGAGATTGCGTATTCCTTCCGCCGGTGCTGGTCTTGCCGCCTTGGCACCACCCGCCCTGATAGACCAAAGCCTGGCTTTCGAGGGTGCGCCAGGGTGCTCAACGGGCGAACAGACGGTCGCGACGTCGCCATCGGTCAAACCATTGGGGAGATCGAAAATTCCACCCTGGGATCACAACACCCCTTCCATGCCGAATTCCGCTGAGACTTTCATGATGCGTATGGTGAATGTTAAAACCGGTGGGGCGTCAGAATTCAAGACGATCACGCGCTGACGGACCTCAGAACCCCAACGTCCGCTGCTCCGGCGTCCCCGTATTTGATCCCGGGTTTCTGCAGGATCTCAACCAGCGCCCGGGCCCAGGCCTGCCACGCCCTCGATGGGTGCCTGTTTACGAGCCGGTTGCTCGCTCAGAAATCCGGTTGCCGTTGCCGCAAATCTCCAAATGCCGTCGGAAAGCAACCGGAGCCTTGCCGCCGCCCGAAGAGATTGACACACACATGAAAGCCAAATTGCTATATTATATGCTGGCATTGGGCGCTGTGGTGGTGCTCTCCCATTCCGCCTCTGCACAGGAGCATCATCACAAGGTGACCGACGAGGTCTTTGCCAAAATGGCGGCGGCGGGCGGGTTGACGGAAGTGGAACTGGGCAAACTCGCGCAGCAGAATGGCGGGAGCCAGGACGTAAAGGATTTCGGGGCGAAGATGGTGACCGATCACGGCAAGGCGAACGACGCTCTGACGGCGGTTGCCACCAAGGATAAGCTGACCATCCCGAACAAGCCGAATGCCGAGCAGCAGGCGCTGATAGACAAGCTTTCCAAGGAGACCGGGACGGAGTTCGATAAGGCTTACGTTCACGCCATGGTAAAGGCGCACATCGGGGACAAGGCGCTCTTTACCGAAGAGGTCGCCAGCGCGAAGAATCCGGATTTGAAGCAATTTGCGGAGGACACGCTGCCGGTGATCACGAGCCATCTCGATATGATCGAGGGCATGGCCAAGGGGGAAAGCGCCGGGAGCACTACACCCGCGACTGGCAAGTAACCGGGCTCACATCGCCAGTTGAAGCAATCCAAATCCGGGTGCCGAAAGCTAACCCCAAGTGGCGGTGGACCGGGGTTCTATTCACGCTGGACGCCATTGATGGCTTTCATTATGCCCGCATTTACGATCCAGTTAGCCTTGGATCGCCCTGTCGTAGCGCTCCGCGACGACATCCCAGTTGACCACGTTCCACCAGGCTTTGAGATAGTCCGGGCGTCGGTTTTGGTAATGGAGATAATAGGCGTGCTCCCAAACGTCGTTCCCAAGGATCGGCGTGTGACCGTCGGTGAGCGGGTTGTCCTGATTAGGTGTTGAGACGATTTGCAGCTTGCCGCCGCCATCCACCACCAGCCAGACCCATCCGCTACCGAATCTCGCGACCCCGCCTGCCTCAAACTTCGCCTTGAATTCGTCCAAACTGCCAAAGGTGGCTTTGATCGAGTCTGCGAGTTTGCCAGAAGGTGCTTTCGCGCCGCCTGGGGTCATGGTGACCCAAAATGCAGTATGATTAACATGGCCGCCGGCATTATTGCGGACTGCATTGCGAATTCCCTCAGGAACTGCAGAAAGATTCTTTATTAAATCCTCTACTGATTTCGATTCGAGTTCGACGTTGCCGTCAATCGCCGTGTTCAGATTTTTCACATAAGCTGCGTGATGCTTGTCATGGTGGATTTCCATGGTTCGGGCG
>Ga0182030_10011438_pt1 | contig 17920 bp, 13 predicted proteins | sample 812S3MmetaG_FD_121299 | JGI IMG/M metagenome (GOLD analysis project Ga0182030, IMG submission 121299) | Permafrost microbial communities from Stordalen Mire, Sweden - 812S3M metaG (Illumina Assembly) | ecosystem: Environmental > Terrestrial > Soil > Wetlands > Permafrost | place: Sweden...
AGAAGTCGTATATTTGACGGCGCGCGCCACGTTACCTGGATTGCCGGGGTCCGGCGGCGTGCTGGAGCCGAAACAGGTGGGACTCGCCCTTTACGGCACTTACCTGATCGGAGTCGAATTGGCTTCCATGTTGTTACTGGGCGCCGTGGTGGGGGCTTACCACCTGGGCCGGCCCATCTCCGAGAAAGCAGAGGTTCGCTATGACAGGAATTCCGATGGGTCACGCGCTCGTTCTGGCGGGCGTCTTGTTCGCGCTGGGGTTGGCCGGACTCCTGATGCGCCGTAACCTGATTTTTATTCTGATGTCGATCGAAATCATGCTGAACGCCGCAGGCGTAGCCTTCGTGGCGGCAGGGTCACGGTGGGGCCAGCCTGACGGCCAGATCATGTTTCTCTTCATCCTAGCCATGGCAGCGTCGGAGGTTGCCGTCGGCCTGGCCTTGGTCCTGCGGCTCTATCGTCACCACCCTACGCTGGATGCCGACGCCATAAGCGATATGAGAGGTTGAGCATGCCTGACCTCCTCTGGTTGATTCCCGCGATTCCGTTTGCGAGTGCGCTCGCACTGGCCGTGCTCCCCGTTCCACGAAAATTGGTGGCATGGATTGCTGTCGCTGCGACTGCGGCGTCCGCGGTGGTCTCGCTGCTCGTCGCGATCGCGTTCCTGAGCGCTCGACCCGTGGCCAACTCTTACACGCAGGTTCTCTGGACGTGGTTCGACGTCGGCGGGCTTCATCCGCAGATCGCCTTCTATTTCGACCCGCTCTCACTCATCATGACGGTGGTAGTGGCCTTCGTGAGCTTCCTCATCCACTTGTATTCAACCGAGTTCATGATCGACGATGAGGGTTACAGCCGTTTCTTCGCCTACATGAACCTGTTTGTCGCGTCCATGTTAACCCTGCTTCTGGCGGACAATTTATTGCTGCTATATCTGGGATGGGAGGGCGTGGGCTTGTGCAGTTATTTGCTGATCGGCTTCTGGTATCGGGATCCGGCCAACGGCCGTGCCGGCCGCAAAGCGTTCATCGTAACCCGCGTTGGCGACACCGCCATGGCGATCGGGTTGTTTTTGCTATTTCATAACCTGGGCACGCTACGGATTCAGGACCTCATGCAGCGGGCGCCGCAACACTGGCAGGTTGGATCGTCCGCCGCGGTGGCCGCCGCGCTTCTGCTGCTGGGCGGCGCCGTCGGCAAGTCGGCGCAGTTGCCCTTACAGACGTGGCTTCCGGATGCCATGGCCGGACCGACTCCCGTAAGCGCCCTGATCCACGCGGCTACCATGGTGACGGCCGGCGTTTACCTGATCGCCCGCATGCACGTGCTGTACTCGCTCGCCCCCATAGCGCAGTCCGCCGTCGCGGTGGCCGGCGCGGCGACTCTGCTCGTCGCCGGCTTCAGCGCGCTTACGCAATGGGACCTCAAACGCATACTGGCCTACTCCACCATGAGTCAGATCGGTTACATGTTTCTGGCTCTGGGCGTGGGAGCATGGCCCGCCGCCATCTTCCATTTCATGACACATGCGTTCTTTAAGGCGCTGCTGTTTCTTGCGGCGGGCATCGTCATAAACGCTGTGCATGACGAGCACAACATCTTCCGGATGGGCGGCTTACGCACGCGTCTTCCCTTTGCCTTCTGGACGTTCGTAATTGCGGGATGTTCCCTCGCCGGATTGCCTCTGGTGACCGCCGGCGCTCTCAGCAAGGATTGGATCGTCTGGGGCGCTTGGAGCGGGGGCAATGGCTCGCCGGAATTCTGGACGGTGGCGCTCATCGGCGTTCTGCTCACCTCCTTATATACATTCCGGATGATTTTCGTGGTCTTCTTCGGGGAAGCGCACAGCGAGGTGACTAAGAGGCCCGGCCTCGCGATGCGAATTCCGTGTTTCGTACTGGCTTTGCTCTCGATCGTAGCCGGATACGTGAAAATGCCGTTCGGGCGATTCCTCGAAACAGTCCTGCCCTGGAGCGAAGGGACGCACGCGATTCCGATTACCGAACTTGCTTCCGAAGGAATCGCGGGATCGGTGTTTCTGATCGGCGTCTACCTGGCCTACGTCTTCTTCTTGCGCAAGAGATCGTACGCGGCGGCGCTGGCTTCCAGTACGGCCGGCAACGCGCTGCACCGCTTCTGGTTCTCGGATTGGGGCATGGACTGGCTCTATGACCGGCTATTCGTTCAGCCTCTGGTATGGTTCGCGCGTGTCGACAAAAGCGATTTCATCGATGGTTTCTACACGGGCGTGGCCTGGCTGAACGAGTTTGCCTGGGGCGTCCTCAGGCGCACCGAAAACGGACGCCTGCGGTGGTATGCCGCCGGCATCGCCGGTGGATCCGTAGTCTTTATTGCAGTGGTGCTGTTCTTATGATCCTCCTCTCGCTGATCGTCGTCCTTCTCGCCGGCGGACTGGTTGCCTGGTTGGCCTCACGCTCAAGTCCGCTGCTGTGCCGTTGGATTTCGCTCGTAGCCGTCGGAATCGACTTCGTTCTGGCGCTGAGCCTGTGGGCTCGCAACTTCAAAGTCAACGTCACTGGCACGAACACCTGGTTCGAACAAGTGGACTGGAGCTGGATTCCGCAGTTTGGAATTCACTTTCACCTGGCAATGGACGGCCTCAGTCTTCTGCTGGTTCTGCTGACATTGTTCCTGGGGATCGCGTCGGTGCTCGCGTCCTGGACCGAAATCACCAGCGGCGTTGGCTTTTTTCATTTCAATCTTTTGTGGATTCTGGCAGGAATCATCGCCGTCTTTCTCGCCCTCGACTTGTTCCTCTTCTATTTCGCCTGGGAGCTGATGCTGGTCCCGATGTATTTTCTAATCGCCATCTGGGGCCATGAACGCCGCGTGTACGCCGCGGTGAAGTTCTTTCTCTTTACGCAGTTGAGCGGCCTGCTGATGCTGATCGCGATCCTGGCGCTCTATTTTGCTCATTACCGCAGCACGGGCGTGTACACGTTTGAGTACGCGGATCTGCTGCACACGCCGCTCACTCCCCATGCGGCCATGTGGATTATGCTGGGATTCTTCATCGCGTTTGCGGTAAAGCTCCCGATGATCCCGTTCCATACCTGGCTGGCGGACGCACATACTCAGGCCCCCACGGCAGGCAGCGTCATCCTGGCCGGACTGCTCCTCAAGACGGGCGCCTACGGCCTGATTCGCTTCGTTCTCCCGCTATTTCCCAGCGCTGCCCGGGAGTTCGCTCCCGTGGCAATGACGCTGGCAGTGGTGGGAATTCTATATGGAGCCGTCCTCTCCTTCGGACAGACCGATCTGAAGCGCCTGGTGGCCTATACCAGCATCAGCCACCTCGGTTTCGTGCTGCTGGGAATTTTCGCCGCCAACGCCTTGGCGCTCCAGGGTGCGTTGATGACGATGCTCTGTCACGGAATCAGCACCGGAGCGCTTTTCATATTGGTTGGAGCCCTGCAGCAGCGCATGCACACGCGCGAGATGGATAGCATGGGCGGCCTGTGGGCTACCGTGCCCCGGTTGAGCGGAGCCGCTCTCTTCTTCGCTCTGGCCTCGCTGGGACTGCCGGGGCTGGGCGACTTCATCGGTGAATTCCTGGTTCTGCTGGGAACTTACCAGGTGAACGTCGCCATGGCTGCCGTGGCCGCGATCGGTGTTCTGGCCGCGACCTTCTATGCGCTCCGGTTTGTACAGCGAGTGTTTCAAGGGCCCAACAGCCATGCATGGCAACTGCCGGACCTGGCCGTCCGCGAAGGGGTCATGCTCAGCGCGATGATGGCTCTACTGCTCTGGTTGGGCCTATACCCACAACCCGTGTTCCGCTTGTTTACACAGGCTGTAAACCAATTTCCCGCAATCTGGAGATAACTCGTGACTGCCAGTGACCTGTTCGCCCTCTTACCTCTTCTTTTGGTCGCCGCGACTGCGGTCATGATTATGTTGGCCGTCGCAGTGCACCGTAGCCATGCACTTGCTCTTGCGCTCACACTTCTGGGCCTGGCGGGGGCCTTCTGCTCGCTCTTCTTCGTTCCTCTTCGCCCGGTCACGGCGCTGCTGATCATTGACAGTTATGCGCTCTTCTTTATGGGATTAATCGTCGCTGCCAGTTTTGCCGTAGCCTTGCTGTCCTACGGCTATTTGGCCGCGCGCGAGGGCAACCGCGAGGAGTACTACATTTTAATCCTGGTGGCCACGCTTGGCGCGATGGTCCTGGCGGCCAGCACCCACTTCGCATCGTTGTTTCTCGGCCTCGAAATCCTCAGTGTGGCGCTCTATGCGCTCATTTCCTACCTGCACGGCCGCGCGCTTCCGGTGGAAGCCGGGATCAAGTACCTGGTTTTGGCCGCGGCATCGGCCGCCTTCCTTCTGTTTGGAATTGCCCTCATCTACGCCGGCCTCGGAACCATGGAGTTCGCCCGCATCGCGCAATTACTGACCACTCGAGGCGCTTTCGATCTGACGATGCTGCTGCCCGGTGTGACCCTGCTCGTCACCGGCATCGGCTTCAAACTGGCGCTCGTACCTTTCCACATGTGGACGCCGGACGTTTATGAGGGTGCTCCGGCGCCGGTGACAGCCTTCGTCGCAACCGTTTCGAAAGGCGGCATGTTCGCTCTGCTGCTGCGCTACTTCCATCTATCGGGGACGCACAGCTTCGCGCCGGTCGTTTTGGCGTTCTCGGTAATAGCCGTCGCTTCCATGTTTGCGGGCAATCTTCTGGCGCTGTTGCAGAACAACGTAAAGCGTATCCTGGCGTATTCATCCATCGCGCACATGGGATATCTGCTGGTGGCTTTTCAAGTCGGCGGCCCCATGGGTGCGAGCGCCGCCGCATTCTATCTGGTGGCCTACTTTGTAATGACACTGGGCGCTTTCGGTGTCGTTACGACGCTTTCCGAGCGCGGGAGAGATGCGGATCTCATCGATGACTACCGGGGGCTGTTCTGGCGGCGTCCCGCGCTCGCCCTGGTGTTCACTGCCATGCTTCTTTCCTTAGCAGGCATACCTCTGACCGCCGGTTTTCTCGGCAAGTTCTATATTGTTGCCGCCGGCGCCTCCGTGGGAGCCTGGGCGCTGATCCTGATTCTGGCGATCACCAGCGCCATCGGCCTGTTCTACTATTTGCGGATTGTAGTAGCGTTGTATCAGCAGCCGGCCGCCAGCGATCGGGCTCACGAACCGATCCCACGGCGGGCGCCGGCTGCAACGCTGCTTCTGGCCGCTCTCACGGTGATCCTTGTCTGGCTGGGAATCTACCCGACGCCGTTGCTGAGGATGATTCAGGCCGCAATCGGAAGCCTGGGGTGAGGCGCTGCGCCACCAGAGCGCATCCTGAAAATCTATGGCTTCCACCTGCTTACCAACTGCGACCGTCTTGCCGCCAATTATGGCGTCGACCGGCGCCAGAATCGTTGTATCCCGAGCTTAGTGAGGCTGTGGCGCCCACTCGATGACTTCCTTAATCGCCTCGGCGTGATGCTGATCCATAAGTCCTGCAAATTGATCCCACGGGTACCGATTGGTGATCAATCCTACGATTTGCGCGCCCCAACGCAGATGGGCCTGTGCCAGATCGTCGGCTGCCATTTGGAAATGTCCGCGCGCAGCGTTCACGCTGCCCAGCATGACCTGGTTGTCCAACACCAGTTGCCTCACGAGTTCGGCGCCGGAAATCTGGAGCGGCCGGTCGCCACCGGGAATGCCGGTGAGCACATAAATCCCATTCAGGCCCAGTGCATCCAGCAGATTGAACTCCAGTTCGGCGATTCCACTGGCGTCCAGGATTAAATCCATCGCACCGATCTTCTTCTCCACCTCGTCGGCCGGCACCTGGCGGCCGTCAACATAGCACCCGCCGATACCGCACAACCATTTTGGGCGCGCGGTGTTCGCATCGACCACGTCCAGACCGTAAACCTCGCCGCCTCGCAAGCGCAGGACCATGGCAGCCAGCAGGCCCACAGGTCCTAGTCCGGCAACCAGACAGCGGCGTCCATGGAACCAGTCGGGCGTCGTGGCGGCGTCGGGGCAACGCACCGTCTGCACGCGCAGGGTCTCATCGATCGCTTTTTCAACCACGGAAAGCGGTTCCATCAAAACCCCGACCGGCTCCAGTTCGTTCGGTACCCGCACGATGTATTGCTCTTGATCTACTGCGAATTCCGTTTGGTATCCGTCCATTCCGCGGATGCCCCTCTCGCGATACCTTCCGGTCTGACACATGTCCGCGCGATTCATCAGGCAGCAGGCGCATTCTCCGCATCCCCGCCGCACCGTGAACACCGCCAAATCGCCGGCCTTCACGCGAGTGACGGCTGAGCCGATACTCACCACCTGGCCGAACATTTCGTGCCCGATGACGAGTTCGGTCTGGCCATCGGGCGCCTGAGCACGGCCGCCGGATACCTCTTCCCGGTCGGTGCCGCAAATGCCCACCCGTATGATGCGAACCTTGACTTCATCCGGTTTGGCGATCGAAGGCTCAGGCCGCTCCACCAGACGCGAACCGGCTGTACCCGGAACAATAGCGATTGCTTTCACGAGTTCTCCATCCTTTCATATTTACGGCTTTCGGCCGATCCCCAGCCGTTCCAGCAAATGGTCGCCGACGCGCAACGCATTTGCCATGATGGTCAGGCTGGGATTCACGGCGGCAATCGATACAAAGAAGCTGGCATCGACTACGTAAAGGTTGTCCAAATCGTGCGCTTTGCAGTTCACATCCAGCGCCGATGTCTTCGGGTCGCGACCGAATCTGACGGTCCCGGCCTGATGCGCGGTGCCTCCGATCGGTATGTCCTTGCCCAGATAAAGCGAGCGGTGCATCAACCGATCGTGACAGCCGATCTCGCTGAGCATATCCTTGAGCTTCGCGGTCAGGCGTTTGTGTCCCTCCAGGTTGGTCTCCTGGATGCTCAGGACGATCTGCCCATCCGGGTTAATGGTCACGCGGTTGTCGAGATGGGGCAAATCTTCCGACTGCAGCCAGAAGTCGATGGAATGCTCGGCCAGATAGTCGAGGGCGAACTCGGGCTTCCACACCGCCCAGCCGGGCGCTTCCCCCTTGAGCATTTCTCCATCGGACTTGCCAAGCATCTGGATCTCGCCCAGCGGGTAGTCCCAATCTTCGGAGCGAAAGTAGAAGTCGTTCAAGGCGAGAGTCTTTTGGAATACCGTAGGATTGGGATCCTTCGAAATCGCCATGAAGGCGGAGCAGTTGTGACGCATGTAGTGCCGGCCGACTACATCGGAGCTGTTGGCCAGGCCGGCAGGGTGCTTCTCGTTGGCCGAGCGCAATAGCAGCGCCGCCGAATTGACCGCTCCGCAAGCGACCACTACGATATCGGCGGAGTATTCTTCCGCCGAGCCCTTGCGCGTGACGATGACTTTGGTCACGACGCGTCCGGATGGGTCTGTCTCCAATCGCTCCACAAGGGCGCCTGTCAGGAGTTCGACGTTGGAGTTTTCCAGGGCGGGATCCACGCAGATCACCTGAGCGTCCGCTTTGCCGTTGACCAGGCATGGAAATCCATCGAACGCGGCACATCGTACGCAGGCACTGTTGTGCAGGGGCTTTCCCTCCGCTTCGTCAAGCAGGATGCCGAGCGGCAAAGGGAACGGGTGATGGCCAAGCCGCCGGAAATCGTCGAAGAGCTCCTGAATGCGCGGCTCGTGGCTCACCGGCGGATAACGATAGGGCGCGCTGGCCGGACCCTCCGTCGGATCGACACCGCGCTGCCCGTGGACATGGTAAAGGTACTCCGCCTTGGTGTAATAGGGTTCAAAATCCTCATAGCTCAGCGGCCAGGCAGGCGAGATGCCCCCGTGGTGTTTGACTTCACCGAAGTCCTCCTTACGGAACCGTAGTAAGGCCGCGCCATAGACCTTCGTGTTGCCACCGACGTAATACTGAATGCCGGGGTAAAACGGCTTGCCGTCCTTATCGAGCCACGTCTCTTTGGCGCGGTACTTCGATTCGACGAAGACGGCGCGGGACTCCCAGTTATCTTTCTCACGAGGCAAGTAGCCGCCGCGTTCGAGAAGGAGGACCCGTTTTCCCGACGGCGCCAGATGGTAAGCGAGTGTTCCGCCACCGGCCCCCGTTCCTATGATGATGACGTCGTAATGATTATCCATAGTCATAATGCCTCGATCCGAACCCCGGCACAGCTATCGAGCTGGCAATTCGCGTGCCTTCTGGCGGGCCGCGACCTCCTCATCGGTCAGGCGGGCGTCGTAGATCGACCGGGGTTCGATGGTCCGCGCCACGAGAGTAGCGGTTGCCACCGCCAGCAACAAAGGCACGATAAACGATCGATCCCGGCCGGTCAGTTCCCTCATCAATACCACGGTTGAGATCGGGCCTTGCGTGGTGGCCGCGAGAACCGCCGCCGCACCCAGCACGGCGAACAGACCCGGGGGCACACCGGGCCAGAACCGGGACCAGGCATATCCCAGTGCGCCGCCGAGCAATGCGCCTACCGTTAAGGAAGGTGTGAACAAACCGCCGGGGGCGCCGCTGCGTACGCACATCGCGGTGGCTGCGGGCTTCAGGGCAAGCAGCATCAGAAGCAAGGCTGGCGCTACCTGGTTCGTGAAGGCAAGTTGCGAGATGTCTTTGCCGTTGCCGAGCAATTGGGGGAACCAGATGGAGACCGCGCCCAGCAGTCCCAATGCCAGCACTGGCGCCGCCAACCGGAGCCAGCCTTCAGGCTTATTGCGATCGGCCCAAGTAATAAGCCGAACATAACCGACCGAAGCGACACCCGCGATTGGTCCAGCCAAGAGCGCCCATGCCACGCACGAAATGGAGCTGGGATAAGCCGGGATGAGGTAGGTTGGAGCATCCGGTAGCGCCACCCACGAGACCGCCGTTGCAACCACGGAAGCGAAAAGAGCGGGTAGCACGTACCTCAGCGCCAGCACACCCCGCATCACCTCCAGGGAAAAAAGCGCGCCGCCCAAAGGCACGCCGTAAGCCGCGCCCATCCCAGCTCCCGCGCCGCAGGCCACCAGGAGCCGGCGTTGTTCGTCGGATAAGCGCGCTCTGTCCGAAAAGAAGTTGGCCATCACGGAGCCGGCCTGCTTCGGTGCGCCCTCGCGTCCCAGCGACACGCCCATACCGACGATGATCACAGAAAGCAAAGCGCTACCCAAAGTACGCCAAGCCGGCAGCCGGCCGGCATGGAACCAAATAGCGGCGGTAGTATCGATTCCGTTGCCGCTGGACAGGCGCTTAAGAACGATCTGTCCCGCGCCAGTCACCAAACCGGCGCCGAGCAGCACCAGAATGTGCCGCCACGGACTGGCATGCTCGGTGGCGTCCAACAAGTTGGTGCCCGCACCTTTCCACATGAAGTGCTGCACCACTTCCAGCAGCCGGGTCAATACTGCCGCGCCTATGCCTGTAGCGATACCCGTGAGCAACACCGCCAGCCAAAAGCGGGCGGCGCCTGAGCGAGCTAGTGTAGAAGGTATCGCGTCACCGTTGGCGGGTGGCGGCATTTGAGGCGGATGAATGTCCGTAGTCATGTGCCTCTATCGGAATACCGGCGCTAACGAAATGGAAACCAGCCCGAGAATGAAGAAGGTGAACATCAGAGCGAGCAGGCGCTTCACCTTGTTGCTGGCGCCGCGAAATTCGTTCCACACGAAAACACCCCAGACCGCGGAAATCATGGTGTTGCCCTCACCGAGCGAAAACGAGGTTGCCGGCCCGACCAAGGGAGTGTAGGCGGCAACAAAGCTACAAACGGTCCCGATTCCCCAGATGAGACCGCCTAAAACGCCCCAGGTATGTGCCGCGGCTCCGCCCCGGAAATAATCCCGGATCGAAAGCCGCGATCCGCTTAGCGGCCAGCGCATGAACGCATAATTCAGGGGAAAGTTGGAAACCAGAGCGCCCAGCGCGAATACGAAGTACACCGTGTACGGCCCGAGATGTTTCTCTCCGATCAAGGCTTTCGCGACGAGAGGATAGAAAAGCCCAATGACTACGCCACACAGCAGACTGAGGACGATCCCTTTCGTTCCGGCCTTTCCGCCTTTCGATAGTCCACGATAGGCCATTGCGTTGGCGCCGATAGCCCCGCAAACCAGGAGAATCCCGCCAAAGAGCAGTAGCGGATTGCCAGTAGGCGAGATGAAGTAATTGAGCACCGCACCGATTACGAGCGCCAGACCGGCTCCGAGCGGAAAGGCGACCGCCATGCCGGCGACCGAAATGGCGGCTACCAAAAGCAGGTTTCCGAGATTGAAAATCATTCCGCCAGCGAACGCTTCCACCAGAGACCGGGTACTTGCGCTATCCAGATTGCGAAAGAAACTTATGGGAGCCGCGGGATTCGTCCGGCCGAGGCTGAGACCGAAAAGAAGAGCGCAGACCACAACTCCCCACATGTAATCCCAGTAGTACAACTCGAATCGCCACCCTTTGTCGATTTTTTGTGTATTGGCCCAACTGCCCCAGCACAGCATGCTGAGCAGCATCATCAGGAGAGCAACCACGTATCTGTGGGGAATGAACATTGGTCAGACGACCGAAACCTGAAAGTCGCGGCCTTCCCAGGAATTGTTTGCGGTCCAAAAGAAAGTAAAACGCATGGGAGCCTGCTGCGCCGCAGGAATCGGAATGTCTGCAAATTCAACTCCCAGCGTGGTAGCGGAAGAAGGAGTATCCTTCACGGTCCGCCATTCGTCGGCCGACCAGTGCAGCCGGAAAGAAGACTGCGCCTGCACGCGAAGCACGTAGCCGCGTTTGACGCTCCGCATCTGCCGGGTAAACTTCCAGATTTCGAATAGTTGCCGGCCAGCACGCCCTCCGAGGTACCGTTTCGCTACATCGGCAATCAGATCGGACACTTTCCCGTCGCCGGCGGAGCGGAGCAGCTTAACGTACTCGGCGTGAGCCCACATTAATGGCATGGCCGAGCCAGTTGGCCGTCCGAGGTACATGTAGACTTGAGGCTGATCCGGACTATCCCATGACTGCTCGGGCAAGAGGCCGGTGGCTGAGGCCAAGGTCTCCATCGCCCGGATGAGTGGTTTGGCGTCGTGCCCTGCGGCCAGTTCGTAGTGACCCCGTTCGCCTGTGAGCAGCGGCCATACACGCCCCCGGCCCCAGCCTACAAAGGAGCCGCCATCATCGCGCTGTCCATATCCGTCGTGGTTATAGCGGTGCCAGCAGGGGCCGAATGGAGTCTCTACCTTCAACACCGCGTCCACCACCTTCAGGGAGTCCACAATGATCGGATCGTCGGGCCTGCGTATTCCATGACGCACCAGTTCGAGAAAGCCGGCATCCACGATTTCTTTGGCTGGAAAGACGTTCTGCGCGCCGGGCTGTAGGTTCGCAATCGTGATGTTTCCCTGGTTCGGATCCTCCTCCGGGGTTGGATTGTCCGCCCGCTCCGGAAGAATTCGCAGGTAATGCCGGGTTACCCCTGGGAGCAGGGTTCCCTGCGTTGTGACAGTCCAACTCTCTACATGACATTCCAGGAAATCGGCGTATTCCTCCAGGTATTTCGCGGTCGGCTCATCGCCCCTTTCGCGAGCAAAGCATGCGGCGCAGATCAGGGCCGCAATGTTGGACGCCAGGGTGGAAGGGGAATAGCCGCTGGCTTCCTCCCAGCGCTCCTGTGGAGTAACGGGACCATGGCGGACGAGATAGGCCGCGGCCCTCACAACCATGGGGTACGGGTCAAAGTCCTGCAAGGCGTTCTCGCGCCTGAGCCGCCAGGCAAGCAGAATGGGGAAGGCTACTTCATCGAGTTGTATCCCTCGCCAGTAGGGCTCACCATCAACCCAGAAATTCTGCGCAAAGCCCCCGTTCTCCTGCTGGGAGACGTCGAGGTAGATCAGCGCTCTAATTGGAGTAGTGCGATCTCCGGCGGCCAGCATCGCGTTCGCGCTGTTAACCATGTCCCGCGTCCATACCAGGTGGTAGCCGCCTTGGTCTGAATCGCCTGCGGCTTCTCCCCAAGGAATTGCAAGCGAAGCGATAAAGGCGCCTGGATACGACTTATCTTCGTGAGCCCGGAGCAAACTGCAGCTCGCGCAGTACAACTTACCTCCATCGTGTGAGGACTTCTCCAGTGGAAGAATGCCGGTAGTCGTTCGCACCCACTGTTCCGCGTACCGCTTGCCATGCTCTGCGAAAGGAGTACTCAGCGATTGAACGAGGGTAGAGATGGCATGGTGCTGGCTATTGCCGAACGCCAGCCCCAAAGTGAATTCGCGCGTGCCGGTCAGTTCCAGCTCTCCGGTAAGTGCGATGTTGCCGTCGGGTGCATGATCGAACTCCCAGTCCATTTGGAAATTGCCGGACAGGTCGGTCCAGCCATCGCTCTTCCCAACATAGCCGCACGAAACGCGCGAGAAAGGAACCGTGGCTGCCAGTGCCAGCCATGTTCCCTTACGCTCGGCAACAAGCACCGTTCGACCCGCCACGCGTACCACCGAGCCGTTATTGCCCCAGCCTCCAACCTCGAGATGAGGTGCGCACAGGGCGTAAAGCCGCAGGCTGGAGAGGAACGATTCGTCGCCGGTGAGTCTGGTGTGCTGGAGAACACAGGCCAGGTGCGGGTCGGCGATGATTTCTTTGACAATGGTATACTTCCCGGCTGGGTCCGAATTCGTACAGAGGTATCCCAAAACGTGGCCCGGTAACTGTTCGAGTTTGGACTTGAGATGCCGCTTTTCGTCGTGGAAAAAGGTCTTGCCGTCGGTGATGAGATACTGAAGGTCCCGGAGTTGCGGCCGGTCCACCGTCGGATAGTAAACTTCGGTGAGGATGCCGTTCCAGAAGGTAAACCAGACCCGGCTGGAAGCCGCATAAGCAGTGCCCACCCCATCCTTTCCCCCATACGTCCATCTGGGCTCGATGCCCGGCCACCCAAACGCCTTTTTCTGGTTAGGTGTATTCATGAATTTCATTTCCTGATTCGATTGGCTTGACTTCCTTGCCGGACGGCACTCGGGAGTTCGAAAGCTGCCTTCGAGCCTGCGGCGAAAAGAGCGGACGTTACGAGCAGCAGGAGCCGGGACGGCGAGCCCGCAGATTGGACTCGGCGCGGCATTTCACGAACATGGCGCATATAAATGGAACGAGGTGCGAATCGTCGGCGTTAAGGACCGCCCTTTTGCTACACTCATTTCTCTTGTGGAGCGAACTGCCTGTCTTGGCGACACGCCCGCACTCCGGCTATCCACGCCCAGTGTAGGAGGAAAAAGGTCAAAGGGCCGTCAAAAGGCTTCGAGATTTGGACGGGACATTACCTCCTTTTCGATGAATCCTTTTTGACGGCGTTTTGACATTCTTTACGTTAGATTGCAAGCATGGCGTTTGCGTTGGGAATGTTGGTTTGAGCGTCGTTCCCACGTTTATCGAGGTCCCGTTACACCGGCTAAATCTTGAACTTGATCGAAGCCGAAGTCGGCCTTGGGGAAGCACTTCCGCCACGGTTCTGCCGATACTGAGTGCAAATACCGCCGATTGTGCAATGCAGCCAGAGGTGCAGGTGATGAGACACGGCGAACGCGATACCCGCCGCCACTGCTGGGGGCGCTTCCGTGCAGAGATGTCTGTACGCGATTGTTCCCGCGCACTCACAGAATCACCGGTGGCGATCGGTCTGCGCAGGTTCGCGCCGGTCTCGGTAACGAAACGCTCTCGCGCCAATCTTCGGCCCGATCCTGCGCGGGAGTGCCCGGGAACTGTAATGAAATGCGCGGAGTGCTGAGTGCGATCGCCGCGTCGATTGCTTGCGGCGGCCGGGTCTCTATTCCACCAGCTCCCACGAATGGTCAGGGTCGAAGCGGGTAATCGGCAACGGCGCCTTCCCTGGAACCGGTGCGATATCTTGATTGATAAACTACGCCGTCCTGATTCACGATGAACGTGTTAATTCCAGTCACTCCCTATTCGGCTGGCCACCTGTCAAACGACTAGAGAGCTCCGGATTTGCCTGAAGGCGTCCGAGTCCCGCGGAATGGTATAACAAACCTGACGATCGTCCCACCCATCGGATTGCTCTCCAGGTTGATCCGTCCATCATGGGCTTCAATAAATGCCTTGCAGATGGCGAGTCCAAGGCCGATCCCAGTAGATGAGCCGTATTCCGCTACCCGGTAGAATTTGTCGAAGACCCTGCCCAGGTCTTCCGGGGGAACACCGACGCCCCTATCGACAACCAGAACCTCTAGTTGGTCATTGAGGATGCGGCCTCGGATCTCAACCGGCTGATCGGGCGGGGAATACTTGAAAGCATTGCTAAAGAGATTGATGAATACGTGGGTGATCAATCCAAAGTCCATGGGCACTAGAGGCAGGTCTTCGGGAATGTCGAAGGAGACCTCTCGCTGATGCGCCGACGGCCCCATTTCTTCCAGCGCGGCGCTAACCACGTCTAGTAGGTCGTGGGGTTCGGTTTGCACCGTTGACACGCCAGTCTCCAGCCGGGTCATGCTCAGCAGGTTGTTCATCAGCCGATTCAGGCGTCTGGCTTCTAAGTCGGCGGTTTCCAGGAGTTGGCGTTCGGCCACTTGATTCAGCGCGCCATCGGAGCTCAACAACCCGCTCAACGATGCAGTAATGGCGGCAAGGGGCGTGCGGACATCGTGCGAGATTGCACTGAACACGGCGTTTTGCACCATGGCCGACTCTTCGAGGAATCGGAGACGGCGTATCTTCTGCTCTACAAGCCCTCGCTCGATCGCGAACGCGGAGTGGCTAATGAAAGCGCCGAGAAGCTGGCGCTGCACATGGGAGAACCAGGCTTTCGGCTTCACTTCGAGGCCCAGCACCCCGATGACTTCCCCCCTCGCCTTAAGGGGCACGCACAGAGCCTGCGCGGCGGACAGAATATCGGTTGAGCGGCCGGCGTCTTGTCCATGCTCCCACGACCAGGCCGCCGCCGCGAGTTCTGACTCTCCAAGGACAAAGTCGGCGCTGCGAAATCGGGGAGTCAGTCCACCATTAAAGGGCAAAAGGATGACCGAGCGCCGTTTGAAGTTCAATTCAATGTGACGCCCCACAACTTCGAGGAGCTCATCGAAATCGCTCGCAGTGGTTAAGGACTGACTAAATGCGGCCAGCGCTGACAGGTTTCGATACCACAGCCAATTGTGGATGGCGAGCGAGGCGATCTGCGCAACCGCAAGACTCTGATCCAGATCGGCCTGGCTGAACCCGCCGCCGTCTCTTTTGTTGTAAACCTCAAAAAAGGCGATCACGTCCTTTTCGCTATCTACAATCGGAATAGCGATGCCACATGTTATCGCTAACCGCTCACGGACTTCCGGTAGGATTACGGGGTCATGCGCAGCGTCATTCGTGAGATAGTGAGTTCCCTGTTCAATGAGCCATCCTGGCCAGCCCACGCCGGGCGCGCAATGGTACGTCAAATTCAAAGGTACAACCCTGTGCCCTTGAAAGAAGTGACCGCACGACATTCCTTGCGTAGTGCGGAGACCGGCACAGCCGCTCTCAGCCCCTAGCAACTCCAGCAGTTCTTCGACCAGCCGATCCAGGACGCCATCCACATCCAACGCGGAGTTGAGCTTTTCGCTCAGATGACGGAGCGACCTTAGAGATCGCTCCGTCTCCTTCTGGGCCGTTACATCGTGTACACGGTATATGTTACCGTGCAGGCCGTTTTCGTCTCGCAAGGCTGCGGCGGTTACCAGGCAATCGATCTGCCTCCCGTTCTTCCGGCTTAACCGCATGCCATAGTCCTTAACGGATCCGCCTCCGTCCATATGGCCTTGGAGACGATGAAGGTCTTCCTGGGCGCCGGCCCGGCCGGCGTCTGTCCCGATGATCTCCTCGCGCTCATAACCAAACAGATCGAGCCAAGCCCGGTTTACGTCAATGACTTGGGATTCACGGGTGAGGATGACAATCGCTTCCTGGCTCTCTTCGAAAAGCTGTTGGTATCTCGCGATGGTCCCGCCAGAGCTGTCGTCCATGTGTCTCGTCATCCTCCTGCGGTGAGATTATCAGAATGCGGCTGTGCCTTCCCGGGGTGGCCCATGCCTTCAGTCCTCAGCCGATATCCCACCCCCGGTTCGGTCACAATGTAGCGGCGCTTCATAGGATCAGATTGCAACTTGCGGCGCAGGTGGCTCAAGGTGACGCGCAGCAGGTGCACCGCATCTTGATATTGGGTCCCACCCCAGAGTTCGCGGATCAGTTGATGGTGAGTCCGAACGTTCCCGGCGTGGTGAATGAGCACCTTCATGAGGTCATATTCGGTCGCCGTCAGTTTCACCGGGGCTTCGCCGACAAACACCGTTCTCCGCCCCAAATCGACTCTGAGATCGTCGACTGCAAAAACATCATCCCGTGTGGCGCTTACGCTGCGCAAGGTTGCGCGCATGCGCGCCAATAACTCGGGTATGGTAAACGGCTTGGTCAGATAGTCATGGGCGCCAGTATCGAGGGAATTGACTTTTTCGGATTCTTCGTGACGAACCGAGATGACGATAATGGGGGTGATCGCGCGCTCTCGCAAATGCCGGATGACTTCCTTGCCATCCATGTCGGGCAAACCGAGATCGAGGAGGATCAAATCAGGCCGGACGGACTGAACCCTCTGAAGAGCCTCTTTTCCATTCCGGACTTGATAGACCGTGTAGCCTGCGGCCGGCAGAACCACACCGAGAGTCTGCTGGATCGATTGTTCGTCGTCCACGAGAAGCACTCGAGGACCTTGCTTCTCCATCGATCACGCCTTTCGAGGACTCGGTTTTGGTGGAAACACACTGCGGCCCCATTTGCTCAAGTTTACTGCCAGGTACGCAGTCCGTCCATACCCCAGAAATAGTATATTTCGTCTGCCCAACGTAGTAGACGAATGGCCCAAACCTCAACCATGCGCGCATGGCCGCGAAGTTGCCCAGGTGCCACCCGCCGCCAAAGCTCTTATGTACAATGGCTTCCCAGTCTGGCGGCCGGTGCCCAAGCGGACGCAGGCAGGTCTTCGACTAAACGCAAGAAACACTCATCAGATGCGGATCACTCAAAGACGGTTACAATTATTTCGCGGTTGTCGTACGCTCGCAGACGGAACCGGTGCCGAGGGGCTCCCGGTTCGGCGGCCGAACCGGCGACGCGTTGTCGGTGCAAGGTCGGGGAATTTAGTCCTGAGGCCTCTATCGACCGTTGAAGCTCGATGTAATTATAAGCGTGACGAAACCGCTACGAGAATCAACGGAGTGACCTGACCTTGCCGGCTCCGCACGCCAAGAACGTGGGCGCTTCCTGGGGGTATCAGCTTGCGGACGCTCCAAAACCGGATCGCGGCATCACGTGAAGAGACGAAAACGGCGGCGCACGGCTCGTGATGGTGCCAACACTGTCTGATTTTGGAGTGTCAACCGGCCGCCGCTCAAACGAGGGAACCGCGCTTTGCCGGGGGCAAAATCGCGCGGCGGCGTGACCTTGATGTTGGCGGGCTTGAGGTCGCGGTGGACGATGCCTTTTTCGTGCGCGCACTCCAGCGCCTCGGCGATCTGCCGCGCGATGGGCAGCTTCCTCCATCGGCATGGCGCCCTGCTGAATGCGCTCGGCCAGCGTGGGGCCTTCCACCAGCTCCGGGATGAGCGCGCGGTCTTCCACAGCACCGTCTATGCCTCCCGTATCCGGCGGCCGCCTCGGGCCCGCCGCGCCCGCCGCCGCCGGCGTGCGTGCTTCGGCCAACTCGGGTATCATCGAAGAGGGCGTACATGAGTCTCGAAGAAGCCATCCTGGACAAGGTCCGCCGCCTTCCGCCGGCGAAGCAGGAGGAAGTGCTGCGCTTCGCAGATGGCATGCAGGATACTGCCAGTGCCCGAATTGTACCGTCCCGTGATCGAACCGTGGAAATGAAATGGATCGATTTGAACCGCGCCGCCTACGCGGATCAATGGGTGGCTGTGGAAGGCGATCGTTTGGTCGCCGCCG
>Ga0182030_10011439_pt1 | contig 17919 bp, 15 predicted proteins | sample 812S3MmetaG_FD_121299 | JGI IMG/M metagenome (GOLD analysis project Ga0182030, IMG submission 121299) | Permafrost microbial communities from Stordalen Mire, Sweden - 812S3M metaG (Illumina Assembly) | ecosystem: Environmental > Terrestrial > Soil > Wetlands > Permafrost | place: Sweden...
CCGAGACATCCGGCACGCCGCGCATCGTCAAGGCGAGGCTCGCGCCGCCCGTCTTGTGCGCCTGCAAACCCTGCTGCCAGGCGGGCAGCGCAAAGACGGTGCTGATGCCGCCGCCGCTGGCTCCGCCCGCCGCGCCGTCGTTCCAGACACTCTCCTCGCCAACGGTCCCCGCGCTGGCTCGCAGCGTCGTACCCCCGCAAGCCAGGGCATACGTGCTCGAGGCCGGGAAGTCGACGTTATCCCCGCTGGCGGCGCCATCGCTCGAGCCATTGTCGCCGGACGCGACACACACCGTGATACCCATCGTGGCGGCCGCCTGGAACGCGTCATCCATCGCCGTCATCGACTGCGCAGTCCAGGAAGACTCCGGCCCGCCCCAGCTGATTGACATCACCGAGGGACGATTGGTCGTGTCGTGAATCGCCGTGGTGATGGCGTCGAGAAATCCGGCGTCCGTGTTCGGTGCGAAATACACCGCGATGGTCGCCGCGGGAGCGACGGCGCCGACGACTTCGACGTCGAGCATCACCTCACCGTCCGGACCATTTCCCGAGCCGGTGGGCGCGTTGGCCGCGTTATCGACGGAGACGGCGGTGACGGTCGGAGATCCCACACCAAGCCCCGCAAAATATTCCTCCAGATCCGCCGGCCGGTAGCCGCCACCGAGTTCGATGAGCGCCACGCACTCCCCCGAGCCGGCACCGGCAGGATACCCGTACGCCTGGGCAACCTGCACGGGCGTGTAGGAAACCGACGTGGCGGCGGCCGGCCGCAGCCGGAAGTGCGGTGTCGCCTGCGGCCGATTGTCGAGGCCCAAGACGGCCTCGACGATACCCTTCAAGGCAGCAGGCAGATGGATGGCGCCCGTGCGGCCGCGGTAGGTGCCGCCGGCATGGGACATGAGATGCAACTCCACGGAAAAAGCCCGGGAGAACTGCGCCACCGTGCCGGCCAGAATCACGGTGCGCCGCGCGGCATGTTCCTGGAGCACGCTGAGTCCGTAGGATGCGGCGAAACTGCGCACGGCGGCAAGATCCGCGGCCGCGGCGCCGTGCGCCCGGGCGAACTCCTCCCGCGTCAGGATGCCGCCCGAGCGCGGCGTGGCCACCAGCGAGGCCACGCGCCGGCGCATGTCCTCGCGCCCTTGCCGGCGCACGAGGATGCTCACCTCCAACCGCTCGGTGGGGTCGGCCGGCTTCAAGATCTGCGCGCCAGGAATGGCAACGCGTTCACTGCCTGGTAACGGGGTCGTGGTCATCACAAGCCTCCTCGTTAAAGTTTCAGCCGAACGGATTCTTCCGAATGATCGTCTGGTCGCGATCCGGGCCGGTCGAGATGATGTCGATCGGAATGCCGACCAGCGCCTGCAGCCGTTCCAGATAAGTGCGCGCGTTCACCGGCAGATCCTCGTAGCGGGTGATGCCGACGCTGCTCTCCTTCCAGCCCGGATGTTCCTCGTAAACCGCCTGACAGTCGCCGAAGTGTTCGGATAGCAGCGGCGGCGTGAGCACCGTCGCCCCATTGACCTTGTAACCCACACAGACGCGGATGGTATCCAGGCCGTCGAGCACGTCGAGCTTGGTGACGCACAGGGTCGAGCAGCTGCTGTGCACGATGGAACGCCGCAGCGCGACGGCATCGAACCAGCCGCAGCGCCGGCGGCGCCCGGTGACGGAGCCGAACTCATGGCCGACGCGCGACAGGTGCTCGCCGAATTCATCGAACAGCTCGGTGGGAAACGGTCCTGCGCCGACGCGCGTGGCGTACGCCTTGACGATGCCGAGCACCTCATGCAGGCGGCGCGGGCCGAGGCCGGTGCCCGCGGCAGCCCCCCCGGCGGTGGTGGTCGAGGACGTCACGAAGGGATAGGTGCCGAGATCGACGTCGAGCATGGCGCCCTGGGCGCCCTCGAACAACACGTTGCGGCCGTCGACACTCAGCTCCTCGAGAATGCCGGTGACATCCGCGACCAGCGGCTTCAGCCGCTCCCCGAGCTCGAGATTCGACTCCAACACCTGCTGAAAATCAACGGGTGCCGTCTGGTAATACCGCTGCAGGATGAAATTGTGATAATCGAGAATTTCACCGAGCTTGGCCGCGAACCGCTCGCGATGAAACAGATCCGCGACCCGCAGCGCGCGCCGCGCCACCTTGTCCTCGTAGGCAGGGCCGATCCCGCGACCCGTGGTCCCGATGGCATTCGCCCCCTGAGCCTTCTCGCGGGCCCGATCGAGCGCCACATGAGACGCGAGGATGAGCGGACAGGATGGACTGACCTTGAGACGCTCGAAGACGGGGATGCCCTGGCCGATGAGCATTTCCGCCTCCTTGAACAAGGCCTCCAGCGACAGGACAACGCCATTGCCGATGAGACACTGCACCTGGGGATGCAGAATGCCCGAAGGAATCAACGAGAGGATGGTTTTCTTGCCACCGATGACCAGCGTGTGGCCGGCGTTGTGGCCGCCCTGAAACCGCGCCACCGCCTGCACCTGATCGGTGAGCAGATCGACGATCTTGCCCTTGCCCTCGTCGCCCCACTGCAAACCGATGACGACGACATTCTTACCCATTGCGTGCCATCCAAAGCAGTCCCAATCCGGCGATCATGCTGATCAGCCCGCCCCAGCGAAGCTGCCGCGTTTCCGTCTGTGCGAGTCTGGCCATCAGCCGCTGCGCGGCGCTCGGGTTCAGGAAGGGCAGCACCCCCTCGAGCACGAGATACAGCGCGAACGCGCCGCCCAAATACCGCGCCAACTCACTCCAACCGATTTCCATGACCTGGCTTCCCGGATTATCGCTGCAGCTGCGGCTGTTTGAAATACTTGAAATACGCGCTGTCCGGCGATAGCACCAGCAGGTCACCCTGGGTGCCGATCGATTCGCGGTACAACTGCATGCTGCGATAGAAGCTGTAGAACTCCGCATTCTTCGAGTACGATTTCGCGTACACCTCGCTCGCCGACGCATCGCCCTGACCGCGTATCTGCGCCGCCTGGCGGGCTGCGTCCGCGAGCACTTCGGTCTGCTGCTTGTTGGCCTCGGCGCGGGTCCGTTCGGACGTCTCCACGCCCTCGGCACGCAGCTTCGCAGCCTGGGCCTTGAAGGTCGCGCGCATGCGGTCGAACACGGAATCGCGCACCTGCTGGGGCAGATCGATCTTCGTGATGCGCACGTCGACCAACTGGACACCAAGCTGCTCGGCGGCGGGCCGGGCGTTCTTCATCATGGCATCGGTGAAACCGGCACGGTCCGCGGTGATCACCTGCTGCAGTGTGCGCTGCGTCACCACGCTCTTGATGCTGTCCTTGATGGTTTCACCCAGGCGCGCATTCGCGACCTCCTCCGTGCCGCCCGTCGCCTCGTAATAACGACGAAGATTGTCGATCCGCCATTTGACGTAGAAGTCGACGTTTAGCTGTTCCTGCTCGCGGGTCAGGAAACGCTCCGCCGGATACAGCTGCGTGATGATCCGCTTGTCGAACAGCGCGACCTCCTCGACCAGCGGCACGCGGAAATGCAGGCCTGGCGAGATGTTCGAGTCGACGATGTTGCCGCCCACGGACTTGATGGCGAGACGCCCCTCGGTCACGGTGAAGACGCTGGCGCGCACCAGCAGGATCGCGGCGACCAGTCCGAGCAGGACGTAGAGAAGTCTGTTTTGCATCAGCGCACTCCGCGCGCGCGCGCCGGATCTTCCGGCGGCGACACCTGCACGTCCGGAACCCGCGCGGGGGCCACCGTCATCGTGTCGTTGGGCATGGCGATCGCCTGCGGACCCGCAGCGATCAGCTTGTCGAGCGGCAGATACATCACGCTGTTGCCGTTCTTCGCGTCGACGAGGACCTTGCGGGAGTTCTTGTACACGTTACCCATGGTATCGAGAAACATACGCTCGCGCGTGACGGCCGGGGAACGGTCGTACTGCTCGAGCACCTGGTCGAAGCGCGACGTCTCGCCCTGCGCCAACGCCAGGACCTGAAGGCGATAAGCCTCGGCGTCCTGCACCTGCTTGGCAGCCTCGCCGCGCGCCCGCGGCAGCACGTCGTTGCGGTAAAGCTCGGCCTCCTGCTGATAGCGTTGCCGGTCCTTGTCGGCCTTGATCGCGTCGCGCTGTGCATCCTGAACCGCCTCGGGCACGTTCACGTCGGTGAGATTGACCGACAGAATGCGGATCCCCATGTCGTAGGAATCGAGCGTCCGTTGCAACAGCGTCCGTGCGCGATCCGTGATCGACGGATCGAAGGCGAGCGCCTTGTCGAGCGAGGCCTGACCGACGGCCTCGCGCATCGCGCTTTCGCTCACCTGGCTCAGGGTCTCCTCGACGTCGCGCACCTTGAACAGCAGCTTCAGGGGATCGGGTTGCGTGTACTGCACGGCGGACTTGACCTCGACGAGGTTCGTGTCCGAGGTGAGCATGCTCGCATCGTCCGTGACGCTGTACTGCCGCGACACGTTGACGATGATCTTGCGCTCGATGGGCCACGGCAGGTGCCAGTTGTAACCCGGCCCTGTGATCTGCTCGAACTTCCCGAACCGCAGGATCACGGCGCGCTCCTGGGCATCGACCCGGTAGACGCCGCTGCCGATCCAGACGGCGGCGATCACGAGGAGCGCGCTACCCAGACCCTTGTTGAAATTCCCCGATCCCTGACCGGGTCCGATGCCCCCGCCGCCGCGGCCGAACCACGCAGAAAGCCGGCGTTGAAAATTGCGCAGCACGTCGTCGAGATCGTTCTGCGATTGTTGCGGGCGGTTCCACGGGTTGCGCTTCTCGCCGCCAGGTTCGTTCCAAGCCATGCGTAATGCCTAATATGTTTGCAGAAAGGTTGATTCGTTTATGAGCAGCCGCGCATTCTAGCAGCCGACGGGGGACTCACAACCTAAGCTATGCCACGCGCTGTTCGCGGCGCTTCTTCGAATTATCCACCAAGATGACCCCCCGGCCACTCAACGCTTTGGCCAGTTCGGTCAAATCCAGCTCAATATCGAGCTCCCAGCTGCCGTCGTCGCACTGTCGTTCGGCGCGCACGGCGTTGCGCCGGTAAAGGTCGGATCGAAGCGCGGCGGCCTTCAACTCCAGGTGCAGGGTGCGACGGACGCGGTTCGGATGGGCGGCATGCGCCATGGCATCCCGCAATTGCGCGAGGCCCGTGCCGGCCGCCGCGGACACCCAGGCCTGGGTGGCCACCCCATCGGCCCCCACCACCACCCGGGGTAGAGCGCCGCCGGCCTCGCCGATGACGAGATCGAGCTTGTTGAACACCAGAAGCTCGCGGATGCCGCCCGCGCCGATGCCTTTCAGCACGTCCCGGACCTGAGTGATGCGCTCGTCACGCAGGGGATCGCTGGCGTCCACGACGTGCAGGAGCAGGTCCGCATCGCGCGCCTCCTGCAGGGTGGAGTGGAACGCGGCCACCAGTTCATGGGGCAGCGCCCGCACAAACCCCACCGTGTCGGCAAGCACGACCTCGCCGACACCGGCCAATTCGACCTGCCGCACGGTCGGATCGAGCGTCGCAAACAGCTGGTCGGCCACATAGGTCGCAGATCCGGTCAAGGCATTGAAAAGCGTAGATTTCCCGGCGTTCGTGTACCCGACGAGGGCAATGGTCGGCACCGGTACCTCGCGGCGCACGTGGCGGCTGGTATCGCGCTGCCGCGCCAGCTTCTCGAGCCGGGTTTTGAGCGTGCGAATGCGCTTGGCGATGAGACGGCGATCGGTCTCGAGCTGGGTTTCGCCGGGACCGCGCAGGCCGATACCGCCCTTTTGCCGCTCAAGGTGGGTCCAGCCCCGGACGAGCCGGCTCGCCAAATGGGACAATTGCGCCAATTCCACCTGCAACTTACCCTCGAAACTTCGGGCCCGCTGGGCAAAAATGTCCAAAATCAGTCCATTACGATCGAGAACGCGCCGGCTCGTCAGCTTCTCGAGGTTACGCTCCTGGCTCGGGGTCAGGGTTTGATCGACGAGCACCACGTCGGCGTCGTGCTCATCGGCACAGGCTTTGATTTCCAGGGCCTTGCCCGAACCCACGAAATATTTCGGATCGGGTCGTGGCCGTGAAGCCAGGACCAGACCCACCCCGACGGTGCCCGCGGAAGCGGCCAGGGCCTTGAACTCGGCGGTATCGTAAGGATCGACCGGGTGTCCGATTCCCACGCCCACCAGAATGGCGCGCTCGCCACCCCGGGGGCGCTCAAACAATTGCAGAGCGCCCCCCGATCGCCGTCACGGGAGTCATGGCATCGTCCGGTCGCACAATCCAGTCGCGCTCACTCGACAATCGCAGGTTCCGTCACTTCGCCGTCTTCGCCGGTGGGCAGGCGGACGTTGCGCGCCGGCACCACGGTTGAAATGGCGTGTTTGTAAACCATCTGGCTCACGCTGTTTCTGAGGAGAACGACGAATTGGTCGAAGGAATCAATTTGTCCCTGAAGCTTTATTCCGTTCACCAAGTAAATGGAAACGGGTACTCGCTCTTTGCGCAGGGCGTTCAAAAAAGGGTCCTGAAGGGACTGGCCACGGGCCATGGGAGAGCTCCTTATTTTTAGTTTCATTTGCATTGCCGCGTCACTTCCGTGTGGCAAGGCACATATGACTTGAATGCTAGCACAGGGACCTCGTGTCGAGTTACACGGATGACCACTCTGTAATTCGGCTTCCGGATAGGGTGTCCAAAAGCAATGCAGCGGCTTGCGGATGCTCCGAATCGAACCATTTTGCGCGGCGTCGTGCCCTAAGCCAGGTCATTTGCCGCTTGGCGAGCTGTCGCGTCGCCGCAATTGCCTCCACTCGCGCTTCGTCCATCCCGCACTCACCCGCCAGATGTCGCCATACCTGCCGATATCCGACCGCGCGCATCGACGGATGTTCCGCACGCAGGTCGATTCTTTCGCGCAGGGCCCGCACCTCGTCCAAAAATCCGGCCGCAAGCATCCCGTCGAAGCGCGCCTCGATGCGCGCATGCAGGACCTGCCGATCGTGGGGGCTCACCGCCAGTTCCAACACCTCGACTCCTTCCAGGACCGAGACCCGCGTCTGTTGCAGCAATGAAATGGGCTGTCCGGTCAGGCGGTACACCTCGAGTGCCCGCTGGATGCGCTGGGGATCGTTGTTGTGAATCCTCGCCGCCGCGGCTGGATCCACGACGGCCAGATCCCGATGCACGTCGGCCCAGCCGGATGCCTCAGCCTGCGCGTCGATTTCGGCACGCACGGCAGGATTTGCCTCAGGGAGAGCCGCCAGGCCGGCTGTCAGGGCGCTGAAATAAAACATCGTGCCGCCGACGAACAACGGCAGGCGGCCGCGCGCCCAGATCTCGCGCATCGCCGCCGCGGCATCCAGCACGAAATCACCGGCCGAGTAGTTCTGCGCCGCGTCGCGGATGTCGATGAGATGATGGCGCACGAGACGCTGCGCCTCACGACCGGGTTTGGCGGTGCCGATGTCCATGCCGCGATACACCAACGCAGAGTCGACGCTGACGATTTCGAACGGGTGCTCGGCCGCGAGGCGCAGTGCAAGCTCCGACTTGCCGGCCGCCGTCGGCCCCATGAGCAAAACGGCGCCCCGCCGCATCAGCGTCCGCGCAGGAACAGCCGATCGAGATCGCCGAGCGAGAGTCGCACCCACGTCGGGCGGCCGTGGTTGCATTGGTCGGCCCGCTCGGTCCGTTCCATCTCGCGCAGCAGCGCGTTCATCTCCGGCAAGGTCAGGGAGCGCTGCGCGCGGACCGCCGCGTGACACGCCATGGTGCCGAGCAGATGGTTGATCGACTCCTCGACCCGACGCGACTGGCCGGTTTCCACCAGATCCGACAACACGTCGCGCACGACGGCGCCCGGATCGCGTCCCGCCAGCAGACTCGGCACCGCCCGCAGCGCCAGTTGATCGGGTGCGAGCCGCGTGAGCAAAAAACCCAATGCCGCGAATTCTGCGGCGTGAGCCTCCGCGGCCTCCGCGTGCGCCGGCGGGACGGGAAGGATCTCGGGGACGAGCAGCTGCTGCCGGGCCGTCTCGCCGGTCAGCAACCGCTTCATCCCCTCGTACATGACCCGCTCGTGCGCCGCATGCATGTCCACCAGCACCATGCCGTCCGTGGTTTGCGCGAGAATGTAGACGCCATGCAGCTGCGCGATCGCATATCCCAACGGCGCCGCGGCTGTTGCGGCATCGGGCCCCGACTCGGGCTCGGCGACGCCGGATTCGACGAAACGACGATACGCATCGACGCCGGCGGCCGGCGCGCGCGATTCGGGCAACATGAAGCGGGCCTGGGTCGGCGGAAACGCCTGCGTGCGCCCGCCAGTTCCCGTGAGCCATTCGGACGGCGCGCTGCCCGCGGATTCGACGGTCGGCCGCGTGTCCGCGAGCGTCCGCTCGACCGTGCGGAACAGAAAATCATGAATCCGGCGCGAGTCGCGAAAGCGCACCTCCAGCTTTTGCGGGTGAGCGTTCACGTCGACCAGCGTCGGATCACATTCCAAATAAAGCAGGTACGCCGGGAATCGGCCATTGAACAGCACGTCCTGGTAGGCAAGGCGCGCCGCACCGGCCAGCAGTTTGTCCCGCACGAAGCGTCCGTTCAAAAACGCGAATTGCAGGTCGGACTGGCTGCGGGAGAAGGTCGGCAGTGCCAGCCAGCCGCGCAGCCGGAGGCTCCCGGACTCGCGGCTCAACTCGATGACGTGACCGGCGAATTCGTCGCCGCACACGGCGGCCACGCGCGCCAGCCGCTGCCCGGACGACTGCGCGGCAGGCAGCGCCCAGACCTGCCTGCCGTTGTGCGTCAGGGAGAAGGCGACATCGAAGCGCGACAATGCGAGCCGCTCCAGCATGCGCACCAGGTGCTGGAACTCGGTGGACTCGCTACGCAGGAACTTGCGCCGCGCCGGCACGTTGAAAAAGAGGTCACGAACCTCGACGCTGGTGCCCGGCGGATGAGAGGCGGGCTCCGGATCCGTCAACTCTCCATCCCGCGCCGTGACCGTCCAGGCATGCAGAGCGTCGGCCGGACGCGACGTCAACGACAGACGCGACACGGAGGCGATGCTGGGCAGCGCTTCACCGCGGAAACCCAGGGTTGCGACGTTCTCGAGGTCTTCGAGCGAGGCGATCTTGCTGGTCGCGTGCCGCGCCAGGGCGGTCGTCATTTCGAGCCGCTGGATGCCGGCACCGTCATCGCGCACCCGGATCAACCCGCAGCCACCCCGCTCCAGATCGACGTCGATGCGTCCCGCGCGCGCATCCAACGAATTTTCGACCAACTCCTTGACCACGGACGCCGGCCGCTCGATCACCTCGCCTGCAGCGATTTGATTGACGAGCTCGTCGGGTAAAACCTGAATCGGCAAGCGGACACCTCGGGAATTCGCCATTTTCGCACAGCGCACCCGGGTCGGCGACTGACGCCACGGAAATCAGCCGCCGGTGTCCTCCTGGGCGGTGGCAAGGACCGGACGCGCCGAAGCGGCACCGGCAAGCTCGGCAATGCGCGTACCGGGCGGCGGGTCGGAATAAAAATAGGAGCGCAATCCCTGATGAATCGCAGCCGCCAGTTTCGCCTGATGCGCCGCCCCGCGCAGGCGCTGCTCCTCCTGCGGATTCGAGATGTAGGCCGTCTCGACCAGCATCGAGGGAATATCCGGGGACTTCAGGACCATGAACCGGGCCTGCTGCACCTGAGGTTTGCGCACTTCCCCGACCTGATACAGATGATGCAGCACGCGTTGGGCGGCCGCTTCACTGGCCGTGAGCGAGGCCGATTGCGACAAATCGAGCAGCACCGAGGCGAGGACGTCGGTTTTGTCGTCGAGCGACACGCCGCCGATCAGGTCCGAGGCGTTTTCACGCTCCGCCAGCCAGCGGGACGCCTCGTCCGTAGCCCCCCGTTGCGACAGAATGTAGACCGACGAGCCGTCGACGCTGCGGTCGCGGATCGAGTCGGCATGAATCGAGACGAACAGGTCCGCCTGTCGCGCGCGGGCGCGGCGCATGCGGTCGCGCAAGGGTACGAAATAATCTCCGTCACGCGTCAGCACCGCCCGCATGCCGGGTTCCCCGTTGACCTGACGGGCGAGCGCGCGCGCGATGGCCAGCACGACGTCCTTCTCCCGGGTGCCGTTCTTGCCGATCGCGCCGGGGTCCTCGCCGCCATGCCCGGCATCGATGGCGATGACCAGGTCGCGCGCATCCGGACGCGCATGCTCCACCTTGACGGCAGTCTGCACCGCGGCGGCGGCGGCGCCCAGATCGAGCAACAGGCGGTAGCCATAATGCACGTTGGGATTGGTGAGAAAGCTCTTGGCGTGGACCGGACCCGTCAGGTCGAACACGATTCGCAGCTCGCCGGAGGGCCGCTTTGCCATCCGCACCTGTTTGACCGCGCCGACGGCCTGTGGCGTCGCCCGCGCCCTGGCCGCCAGGTGCGCTCCGGAGACGTCGAGCACCACACGATCGGGGTTCTTCATCACCGACAAGCTGTGGCGCGCGCTGCCGGACAAATCGAGAACGACCCGCGTGCCCTCGGGGCCGGCCCAGAGTCGGACGGCGCGAATTTCCACGGCTCGCGCGGGCATCGTCAGCACGGCGGCCGCCAAGCCCGCCAGCAACAAACACGACGGTCGAATGTTCATGAGGCGTTAAGTTAACGCCAGGGTAAATCTTTTTTCAAGTTAAATTAGATACATAGGGCGTTAAGCTAGTGTCCCGCACTAGGATATCGAGCCATTGCCGCCCCACGGGCGAGCAAACTCGCAACCCGGCACCGCGCGATTCGCCGCGGTACGTGAGCGCCAGCGCGAGATCGGGCGCCGGCAGCGCCGCCCCGCCCTTCTCCGGCCACTCGACCAACAAGAGGCACGGCGCGTCCAGATAGTCGCGCAATCCCAACTCGTCCACGTCCGCGGGTCCGTGCAACCGGTACAGGTCCACGTGAACGCAGGTGAGGGATGGCGTCTCGTAGGCCTCCACCAACGTGTAGGTGGGGCTGCGGATCAATCCGGCGACTCCGAGGGCGCGCAGCAGGCTGCGGGCGCACGTGGTCTTGCCCGCCCCCAGCTCGCCCGTGAGGTACAGCACCCGGCTCTGGCGCAAATCCGCCGGGCACGCATGCGCCAGCGCAGCGCCCAGTGCCTCGGTCGCCACGGCGTCGGTCAACAACAGGTCCAATTGGGGTTGAGGCACGTTATCCGCCATTATACGGACCCATGCAGGACCACGAAGCCCTCGACCGACCGGGTCTGGTGGCGAACATCAAGCGCTGGGGCGCAGAACTAGGCTTTGCCGCGGTCGGCATCGCCCGGATCGAACTGGCCGAGGATGAGCGCCGATTGGGAGAGTGGCTGACTGCCGGCTTCAACGGCGAGATGGCCTACATGGCCCGTCACGGCACCAAACGCTCCCGCCCGGCGGAACTGCGGCCGGGAACCGCCTCCTGCGTGAGCGCGCGCCTGGACTACTGGCCGGGAAAGGCAGCCGATCCCGTTCGAGTCTTGAGCAACGGCGAGGCCGCCTATGTCTCCCGCTATGCCCTCGGACGCGACTACCACAAGGTCCTGCGTCGACGCCTGCAGGCGCTCGCCGACAGGATCGCCCGCGAGATCGGCCCGTTCGGCCATAGAGTCTTCACCGACAGCGCGCCAGTGCTCGAAAAGGCCCTCGCACGCACCGCCGGCCTCGGCTGGATCGGCAAGCATACGAATCTGATCGATCGCGACACCGGCTCCTTTTTCTTCCTCGGGGAGATCTACGCAGATCTCGCTCTTCCGCCCGACCCCGCGGCCACGCCGCATTGCGGCTCCTGCAGTGCCTGCCTGCCCGCGTGCCCGACCGGGGCCATCGTCGCGCCCTACCGGCTCGATGCGCGCCGCTGCATCTCATACCTCACCATCGAACTCAAGGGAGCAATCCCGACGGAGTTCCGGCGCGCCATCGGAAACCGGATCTACGGCTGCGATGACTGCCAGCTCGTCTGCCCCTGGAACAAATTCGCGCGCCCCACCCTGGAACCCGATTTCGCCGTCCGCCACGGCCTCGATCGACTCTCTTTGGCGGCGGCTTTCGCGTTCAACGAGGCACAGTTCGGGACCGTCATGCGGGGAAGCGCCATCCACCGCATCGGACACGAGCGCTGGCTGCGCAACGTGGCCGTCGCCTTGGGGAATGCGCCGGACACTCCCGAGGTGATGGAGGCCTTGCACAAGCGACAGAACGATGCGTCGGAACTGGTCCGCGAACACGTACGCTGGGCGCTCGACGAACACGCGCGCCGGCGCGGGAGCGCGTCCGGATGAACCGCGATCGACACGTTGGCGGAGAGACCGCGCCCTAGCCCGCGGGCAGCAGGCTGCTGCCGGTGGGATTGAAGAAATGCCGGCCACGCCGGTTTCTGGTGATTTCCGTGAACAGAAGCTGGTAATCGACGTCGTTGTTCACGGGATCGATGGCCGCCGAGTTGACGATGAGCAGAGGCGATGCATCGAAGCTGTGGAAGAAACGGGCATAGGCCTGCGTCAACTTCTCGAGATACGAACGTTCGATGTTCTGTTCATACCGGATGCCGCGCTTGCCGATTCGATCCATGAGCACATCCACAGGCGCCTGCAGGTACACGACCAGATCGGGCTTGGGTGCGTCCACCACGACACGCTCGTACACACGCTCGTAGAGGGCGTATTCCGCATCGTCCAGCGTGACCCGCGCGAACAGGCGATCCTTCTCGAGCAGATAATCGGCGATGCGCACCGGGCCGAACAGATCCTCCTGACGCACCTCCTCCAGTTGACGCGCCCGCTGGAAAAGAAAGAAGAGCTGTGCCTGAAAGGCCGCCGCCCGCGGATTTTTGTAGAAGCGCTCGAGAAACGGATTCTGGTCGGCCTGTTCCAGCACCAGCTGGCCACCCAGGCTCTGCGCGAGGCGGCGCGCGAGGCTGGTCTTGCCGACGCCGATCGGCCCCTCAATCACGATGAATTTGTGCGGAATTGCGCTCACCTTGCCGGACATCCGTGCTACTCCAAAACCGACATGCCGTCGCCGCCCACGCGCGAGGTGAGCTCCATGACTCGCCCGTGTCCCGGAATCAACAAGGTCGGAGCAATATCCAGCAAAGGATACAGGACGAAATTCCGCGCTGACACTCCCGGATGGGGCAGCGTCAGGCCGGGCTCATCCACGACACACCCGATCATCCACACGAGATCCAGGTCGATGACGCGCGGACCCCAACGCTCCTTGCGTTTGCGACCCATCGCGCGCTCGACGTCGAGCAAGGCGTCGAGCAGACCGTGGGGCGGCAGCCGCGTCAACAGGCCGCCCACCGCGTTGACAAAATACGGCTGATCCTGAGGTCCCATCGGACGCGAGAGGTAGTCGCGTGAACGACTCTCGACCCGCGTGTCGGGCAAAGCCTCGAGGCGCTCGAATGCCTCGGCAACCCGTTCGCGCGGCTGGTTTAAATTGCTGCCGACCGCGACATACGCGGGGCGCCAGAGAGGGAGCATGCGCTGGGCCTTTAGCCTAACTGCGCCCCGCCCCGCCGCGCCGACGCCGGCGGCGCCGACGCCCCGGCTCCTCGGTAACGCCATCGCCTGAGCCCGCACCCGCGCCCGGCGCATCGGCTGGCCGCGCCTGGACCAGCGCCACCCGCTCTTCCTGTGGCATCAATTGCACATCGGTCCACCACTGCGCCAGCTCGGGGTCGGCGACCCCCACCTGCGCCCGCAACAGCAGAAAATCATAGGCTGCGCGAAAGCGCGGATGCTGCAACAGACTCAGCGCCTTCACGCCGCTGCGGCGATTGAAGCGCGGCTGCAGCATGAGCAGCTCGCGCATCGGGATGCCGAAACGGCGCGGAATGGCGACCCGCGACTGCTGCGCGCGCAGGACCGTGTCGCAGGCCTCCATGAGCTGCGCCAGATCGGGTGCCGGACCCGCCGCATGCTTCTCGTTGAGCTCGCGGAGCACCGCGCCCCAGAGCAACACTGCGAACAGATAGGTCGGCGTCACGGGCTTGTCGGCGGCGATGCGTTGATCGGTGTTCGCCAGTCCCAGCTCGAGCATGTCCCGGGAATAGGCATAGGGCGGCAGGCGCATCGCGGCGGCCGACATGGGGAAGAGATGTTCGAACAGGCCGTACTGCTCGAGCAGGCGAAATGACCTGGCACCGAAGCCCGACAAGAAGAGCTTGAGACACTCGTCGAAAAGACGCGCCGGCGGGACGCCGTCGAGCAAATTCGCGAGCCGCCGAATCGGCTGCTCGGTGGCGTCCTCGATCGTGAAATCGAGCTTCGCCGCGAAGCGGACCGCCCGGAGCATCCGCACCGGATCCTCGCGGTAGCGCGTCTCCGGGTCGCCGATGAGCTTCAAACGCCGGGCCTTCACGTCGCTCACGCCGTCGACGAAGTCCCATATCGAAAAGTCATCGATGTTGTAATAGAGGCCGTTGGCCGCGAAATCACGCCGCCACACGTCCTCCTCGATCGTGCCGTAAATGTTGTCCCGCAGGATGCGGCCGCGCGTGTCGAATGCCCGGTGCTCGGAATCCTCGACGGCCGGACCTGCCGCGGATGCCGCCTCCTCGTCCCCGTCGTCTTCGGCGTCCTCCCGCTCCGGCGCCGCGGCCGCCCGAAATGTCGCCACTTCGATGATTTCCTGACCAAAATGGACGTGCGCCAGCCGGAACCGGCGGCCGATGAGGCGGCAGTTGCGGAAAATGCGGCGCACCTCATCCGGCAACGCATTGGTCGCGACGTCGAAGTCTTTCGGGGTAATGCCCAGCAGCAAGTCTCGCACCGCTCCACCGACCAGGAAGGCCTGGAAACCCGCTTCTTTCAGCCGATACAGGACTTTCAGGGCGTTCGGCGATATCGCGGAGCGCGATATCGAATGCTCGGACCGGGGAATGACCAGATGAGGGTATTGAGTCGCAGCTTGGTTCAAAAAAGGGAGTTCCGCTTGAGTCCAAAAATTTGGTCCGTATACTACCAGCCCTCTTGGGTCCTCGCGGCCTAAGATCCGCGGTCATCGCTCCCTTCGTCTAGAGGCCTAGGACACGGCCCTCTCAAGGCTGGAACACGAGTTCGAATCTCGTAGGGAGCGCCATTAAATCAACCACTTACGAGTGGCCGACGAAGCAGAAATCGGACGTGGGTAGGTTTTGGGTAGGTTTCAAAATGCTGAAGCCTACCCAGCGCGTGTAGTCGTCTTCGAGCCTCGCCGCGAATCACGACGCCGTCATGTCCGGCCAGAACACTCGAGGCTCTCGCCTTGGTGAACCGTAACGACCGGCACTGCACGTTGCCGGAGAGACACCTGGGGCCCGTCGGGAAGTCGGAGTCCGACGCTGAGCATTCCACCCGGACGCGATGTCCTCGAGATGGCCGGTCGACTCGCCCCAGGCCGGCAAGCACCAGTCAACGAGTCTGCGCTCCCCATGCACCGTTGGAGCATTCACGGGCTCGTGGATGCGCGTACAAACCCAATGGCGTCACCTCAATGGCAGCTCCCACCGCCAGACACCGGTCGTTCAGCGACACGACCGGCCAGGACCTGCCGGTCGCACCCATCGATTGCTTGCCACATAGCTGCCGTTGCCCAAATCGGCCGCCATAAGAATCGTCGATTTGACACGCCCACTGAACACTGTACACTTTCTGTGTACACGATGGAGCAATACATGAAACACGTGGGCATTAGGCAGGCAAGACAAGATCTACCTGATTTAATTGACCGGGCAGAGGCCGGCGAAGAGGTCATCATCACCCGCCAAGGGAGGCCTGTTGCAATGCTTGTTGCAGCTCCTAGAGACCCGATTCCTCTGCCATCGCTTACGGATTTCAGGGCCAGGGTTGGTCGATCCGGTACTCCAGCCGTGCAGCTGATTCGTGATGAACGCGACGCCAAGTGAAGGCGTCTATGTGGACACCAGCGTTCTCGGTGCGTACTACTGTCCCGAGCCACTGAGTGAAAAGGCTGAGGACACTTTGCGCAAGATCCCGGGCCCGGTCATCAGCGGCCTGAGCGACGTTGAGTTCTGTTCGCTGATTTCAAGGAAGCGCCAGCTAAAGGAACTGGGTGAACGTCAGGCGAATGAAATTCTCGCACTATTCGATTCGCACGTGGCGCAGGGATTCTACCGTCGTGTCTCGCTGTCGGCCGGCCATTTCCTCAAGGCGCGTCAACTAGTTTCGGATGCCGATAATAGCCTGCGAACATTGGATGCTCTGCATTTGGCGGCGGCGGTTACTGAGTCCCTGACGATGCTTACAGCCGACCGTAATCTCGCCAAGATCGCCAAGAGATTCAAAACGGGCGTCATCTTCATAAAGTGAGAAAGGTTGAGCTCATCGGGCTCGTCCCGGCCATTACTTGACGGTCACGACCCTGGAATAGCCGCCCGGAAGCGGCCGCTCAGATCTTGCGGTAGGCTATGCTGAACGCCAACCAAGAGCCCGTGCATGGCCGACCCAAACAAGGCGGTGTTTCTTAGCTACGCGTCGCAGGATGCGGAGGCTGCTAAGCGCATTTGCGATGCACTGCGCGCAGCGGACATTGAAGTTTGGTTCGACCAAAGCGAGCTTCGGGGCGGCGATGCCTGGGACCAGTCGATCCGCAAGCAGATCAAGACCTGCGCCTTATTTCTCGCCGTCATCTCTCGGAATACGCACGATCGCGTCGAGGGGTATTTCCGGCTCGAGTGGAAGCTCGCGGTCGATCGATCCCACCTGATCGCGGCAGACCAAGCCTTCCTGTTGCCGGTGGTAATCGACGACACCCGCGATAATGATGAACGAGTGCCCGAGCGATTTCGCGAGGTGCAATGGACGCGCCTGCCGGGAGGCGAGACGCCGCTCGCCTTCGTGGAGCGGGTCAGTCGGCTGCTCTCGCCCGAGACCTCTCCCGCGCCCAACAGCGCCTATTCCACCGCGAGCACTGGCGCGCGTGTCGCACTTTCTCCACGCACACTCATCCGCCGGCGGACGGGAGTTGTCTACGGTGCTATCGCGACTGCAGTCCTGCTGGTAGCACTCGGGTATTTCGCGTTCGAGCGGATTGAACTATCAAAACCTATCGCACCTGGTGCGGCCTCTATCGCTGTACTGCCGCTGGCGAACGAGAGCGGCGAGGCGAGTCAGCAATATTTCTCCGATGGGATCTCGGAGGACCTGATCACCGCGCTCGGGCAGTTCTCCGGCCTCAAGGTGATCGGACGCAGCTCCGCTTTCAGGTTCAGAGATTCCAAGGAGGACAGCCACAGCATCGGCGCCAAGCTCGGGGTGGCGTATCTGGTCGAGGGAAGCGTGCGAAAGTCCGGCGACATGATCCGGGTAAATGCCGAGCTCATCGACGCCGCCGATGGGAGCTTGCAGTGGTCGGAGCGCTACGACCGTCCGTACAAGGATCTCTTTGCGCTGCAGGATGAGATCACTCGTGCGGTGGCGGAGGCACTCAAGGCGAAACTCCTGCCAGGTGAGCATGCGGCAGCGCAGAGCGAGCGACCCCCAAGTGGGAACCTTGAGGCCTACAACGCCTTCTTGCAGGGCCGGTTCTACGCTGCCCGTGCGACGGAAGGCGATATGCGCAAGGCGATCGAGTTCTTGACGCAGGCGACAGTGCTTGATTCGCGCTATGCACTTGCGTGGAGCTGGCTATCGCGGGCCTGGACCAATCTCGGTGCGGGGTTTCTCGACGGCGCAACCGCGCAGGAGGCGTACGCCAAGGCGCGCGAGGCGATCGACCGGGCGCTCGCACTCTCACCCGACCTTGCAGCCGCGCATCTAGAGCGGGGTTCTCTACTTATGGACGCCGACTTCGACTGGCACGGGGCGGAAGCGGAGTATCGCCGTGCGCTGGCGCTGGCGCCAAATGACGGCAAGGTGAATTTCGAACTCGGGGTCATGCTCGCGACTCTCGGTGAG
>Ga0182030_10011440_pt1 | contig 17919 bp, 13 predicted proteins | sample 812S3MmetaG_FD_121299 | JGI IMG/M metagenome (GOLD analysis project Ga0182030, IMG submission 121299) | Permafrost microbial communities from Stordalen Mire, Sweden - 812S3M metaG (Illumina Assembly) | ecosystem: Environmental > Terrestrial > Soil > Wetlands > Permafrost | place: Sweden...
TCATCGCGCTCGCGGTCATGCCGAAGTCCTGACCCCCGTCGCGGGTGGTAATGACGGTGACTCCGCTGGCGAAGCGTCCAACGACATCACGGAAGATCGAGCTGTCGAATTCGGGGTGCTGGAATCGGTCGTCCACGGACGCGAGCGTAACACAATTCTGGTGAGCGCAATACCATTCTGGTGAGCGGGACGTGTATGCCTTCGGATGCCGGCTGGTTTCGACGGCCTCGACGCTTCGGGCGCCCCTCCAGCACTTGTAGACCAAGTTGGGCGTGAATCGCCGGACGCTGGCGGTAGTGCAGGCGCCCGAACTCGGGATAGCGTAAGCGAGAGCCTTCATATCGCATCGGCGCGAGCACCGGAACAAGAATGTCCCGATGCTCGCGCCCGCACGCTGATTACCGCGCCCTGCCCAGGCAAGTCACAGCGAAGCGCGCAGCTGCAGATACCATTCCCGAGGTTCGTTGTAGGTTCCGAAGTAACCAATAACTGACGGCTGCGCTGCGCCCGCAATCAAAAATCGGTCATCGGTCAAATTCGTGACACCGGCGGTTAGCGTCCACCCGGAGGTGGCCGCATAGCTGACCGATCCATCAAGCATGTCGGTACTTGGGCGCCTCAGCAGTGGCGTATTTTCTGTATCGTTATATAGCGAGGAAGTATAGGTGTATTGGACAGCGGCTCGGAACTCGCCCCGAAACACCGGAAAAGTATATTGAGGGCTTAGCGATGCCTTCCACTTAGGAGTCTTGGGTAGGTCAGAACCCAGAGTGATCCCAGTCACGCCCGGCTCAAGTTCGGTGTACCGTGCATCAAGATAGGCAAGGCTGCTGCTCATCTTAAGTCCGTGAACTATAACGGCAGAGGCCTCCACTTCCACGCCATTGATTCTTGCAGTGCCTGCATTCATCGTAATTGGGGTGCCAAAGCCAGGCGCAATGAACGGAAGCTGTATATCTTTATAGAGGGTAGAAAATAAGGCGACGTCGGTGCTCAATCGATTCTGCAGAAAGCTCGACTTAAAGCCGACTTCTACGTTCCCTGATTTTTCAGGTCCAAATTCGGACACATTGGAGGAAGGGAAAATCAAGCGCGTCGTCCAGCCACCAGATTTAAAGCCGGTCGAATAGGAGGTATATAGCAGGGATCTATCCATCAAATGATACTCGGCGCCCCCAGTCCACGTAAAAACATTAGACGTTTGGTTGTTGGTACCTAACGGACTGAAACGATTAGGATCGCCGGCCACTGGAAAGTCGAACGTGCTGTCCTGAAATATCTGCTTGCCCAAGAAGCTGACAAATTGCTGGCAGTCCAAACCCGGTACGGGAGATGGGGAATCGCCAGGATAGCAACCAAAGTTTCGATAGAGGTAGCCATTCAATTCATGAGAGTCAGTCGCCAGTTTCTTCTGCTCGGAGGTGATACGACCACCAAGCGTAAACGAGAGTTGATCCGTCGCCTGAAAAGAACCGCGGGCAAACCCTGCTTCAGTGTGGGTATTGATTATCGTATCGTCAGTAATTTGCTGCAGTCCCTGGGCAAAAATCACGTCCTGATTATCCTCACCATTCTCATCAAAATAGTAGGCACCTACCAAATAGCTCAAACGATTGTCTAAAGCCTTGCCTATCAGCTGCAGTTCCTGGGAGAGCTGATGCTGCCACATACTATAGGTCGACTCGTAGAACTGCAGCGGCGAGGCGTCATTGTCGTCCCCATTAGCGAAGTACAAATCGCGATAGCCGGTAATTGAGCGAAGTGTGAGTGCGTCGTTGAAAGCAACTTCGGTCGTTAACGCACCGCCATAGTTCGTAACATGGACGAAATTAGGGCCGTTCGCGTAGGTTGTATCAATATTTCCAGTCACATACTGATTTCCCCACGTTAATCGGTTGGTGGCAGGATCCAGGTTGGCGCCGAAGAGCCCTGTCCCGACTTGTGCGCGCGCGCCACAAATTAAGGGACCGGAAACATTAGGAATCGTAAGGCCCGCGAGGCAATCGTTATAAGCCAAGTTGAACGTGCCGGTCGTCGATGCCTGTAAAAGTGTAACCGGCGATGACGTCTCGTCAGTGCGTGAGTAGTCGCCGGCTAAGGTGAGCGTTACGTGATTGTCGCCATGCCATACCAGCTTCCCACGCGCCGTCTTTTCATCCTGTCCGCCTTGGTCATTGCCTAATGAACCGTAGCCCAACTGGCCAAAGGCGTATGGACTATCGCTGACGTAGGGTGTGGAGGAAATATATGGAATACGCGTCTGGTACCCATTGCGTTTGATGGAAGAAAACGTGAACGTGGAAAGCAGCGTATCGCTAAATGGTACATCCAAGCTGGCTTGCACGTCTCGCCGGTCGAAGCTGCCGATAGTCACATCGCCAGTTGCCGCAAAATGGTCCTTTGGATCACGAGTCACGATGCTAATTGCGCCGCCGATAGTATTTTGACCAAACAAAGTACCCTGCGGGCCACGCAGGACTTCTACGCGATCGACGTCCAGAAGCTGACTGTTGGCACCGATGGTTCGGGCAAGATAGACGCCATCGATGTATACGCCCACCGCAGGGTCGAGGTTGAGTGCAAAATCGTCCAGACCGATTCCTCGAATGGAAGCGGACAAGACGGACCGGGAACCCGAAAATGCGGTCGATGTGTCAAGGTTCACGCCGGGTACGAGTCTCCCGAGGGCGTCGACATTGCTGACGCCCTGCTCTCGAAGTTCGGCGCCCGTGAAGGCTGAAATCGCAATCGGCACATCGCGTAGGTTCGTCGCCGATTTCGTTGCGGTGACGACGACCTCTTCAAGGGTATCTGCCGGACCCGTGTTTTGATCGCCCGCCGGCGTCGCTCCCAGCACTGCTGCGCTGACTCCGGATAGCACTACGCCCATTGCGACAGACCACCGCAATGAACTTTGCACCGTTGTTGAATTACTCATTGTTCCCCCCTTTGAGTTGCCATCTGTGTTTATTGAATCGCGGCTCTGTCGCGCACTTATCTGGTACACAGAACTGTCATCTGCTTAGCATAACGTACCAACCTATCACGCCAATTGCTAGGGGAGCTTCGCAAAGGCAGCACTGGCGGGAGCTGTATACAGGAGGGGGAACGTGGGCAAACACTCGCGCCACTTCGAGCGCCGGCGCGCGCTCCAGGAACGTTGGCACTACTTAGCAAATGCCAGCTCACCGATGGCGCAGCGCTGGAAGGCACGGTGGGCGCGTACCAAGTCCACCGCTGGACCGACGGGCGCGAAGCCGGCCCCGCGTCCAGGGCAAGCACCGCCCACGCGCCGACGACAGTCGTACCCCCGCGACCAGGAGGGTGCGTGTACCCACCCCTATTCTAGGTTCTTTTGGTCGCCGTACTTGCCAAGCTGGTAGATGTTCACGAGCTGGTAGGCTGTTGCCGCGTCAAGGCGCAGCTGCATCTGGGCCTTGATGTGCTGCCCAGCCACACGCTTCGTCCAGGCGAGGGCATAGGCGGACCGCTTCAACAGGGCCGCGACGATCTGTTCGACGCGCGCATCGAGCTCGTCGGCCGGCACCGCATAGTTGATGATTCCCCTGTCGGCAAGCTCGCGGCCGGTGAACACCCGCGCTAGCATCAGGTACTCCTTCGCCAGCGTCGGGCTCATGTGCGCGGGGATATGCGCGAGACCGCCGTCGCCGGGGACCATTCCGGCCACCGTGCGAAACGGCTGGACCTCCCCCATGCCCATATGGTGATCAGCGAAGCGCGCGTCTTCACGGGCGATGATGAAGTCGGAGGCGAACGCGACGCTCGACCCCCAGCCGATCGCGTCGCCGTTAACCTTGGCGACGATCGGCCGGTCGAGATCCACCATTGCCTCGTGTAAGCGGATGATGCCGGTCGTAGCGGTCCACACATTGGGGGGCGACATCACGTCCTCGGCGCCTGCATCCGACAGGAGCTGGGGGACCCAGAACACGTCCGGGTTCGCTCCCTCGATGACCACTACCCGCACGCGATTGTCCGTCCGTACGGCATTGATGATCTCGAAGAACTCCCAGTGCCGGTCCGTCCACGGGCGGCCCTCGATCTTGCGATCCAGGCCGTGCATCGCGATGCGCAGCACCGCGTCCTCGAGGCTCACCGAGAAGTAGATGAACTCGTAGTCCAGGTACCAGTATTTCGACATTGTGCGACCCCTATGCGTGATCCGCGAGCAGAACGTTGACGTTCTTAGTCTGGAGGTAGGACAGCATCTCGCCCAGATCTTCCTCGCGTCCCAAGCCGGATTCCTTGACGCCGCCGTAGGGAGTCCCGGGGAAGTGCCTCGAGCTGTCGTTCACCCACACGTAGCCTGCTTGGACGTCGCGTGCGAAGCGATGCGCAGTCCGGAGGTTTCCCGTGAAGACGCTTGCGGTCAGGCCCAGCCCGACGCCATTGGCTATCCGCAAGGCCTCATCGTAGTCGCGGAAGGGCATCGCGACCAGAACCGGGCCGAAGATTTCCTCCTGCGCGATGCGACTGGCCGGGTTCACATTGTCGAACAACGTGGGCTGCACGAACAGGCCCCTGGCCAGTTCCGGGGCCGTCGGCCGCCCGCCACCAACAACGAGGCGGGCTCCATCTTCGAGGCCGAGGGCAATGTATCGGCGGACCTTGTCGAACTGCCCTTGATGGACAATGGCACCTGTATCGGTGTAATCCTCGCATGGATCCCCGACCCTGAGTTTTCCGATCCTCTCGGCAAGCTTGCCGACGAATTCGGCGTGCAGATCCTGGTGGACGATCAACCGGGAGGTGGATCCGCACGATTGGCCCTGCCACGTGAAGTTCATCCCGCGCACCACGCCATCGAGTGCAGCGTCGAGGTCCGCATCGGGAAAAATGACGATCGGATTCTTGCCACCAAGTTCCAGGGTCACCGTCTTCACGGCGACCTCGGCTGCCCTGCGCTGGATAGACCGGCCGGTCTCGCTGCCGCCGATAAAGGCGATACGTCGCACGCGGGGATCGGCGACGAGCGCGTCTCCGACGTCGCGGCCCATTCCGGTGACCACGTTGACGACGCCCGGCGGGAAGATGTCGATCAGATCGTCGACGAGGGCCAGGATCGACAGCGAGGTGAACTCGCTCGGCTTCAAGACGACGGTGTTTCCCGCGATCAACGGAGCCGCAATCTTCGCGACGGCGAACATCAGGGGATGGTTGAAGGGAATGATACGGGCGGTCACGCCGAATGGCTGGCGCAGCGTGTAGTCCAGTCGATCATGGGCGACCGGAATCGTCTCGCCCCTGGCCATCAGGGCAAGGCCGGCGAAGTACCGCACCTGGGCAGCCGCGATGCGAACATCGTTGCGCATTTCGCGGATGGGGCTGCCATTGTCGGCTGTGTCGATCGCGGCCAGTTCCTCCCCTCGCCGCTCGACGACGTCGGCCAGCCGCACCAGGGTCGCCGCCCTGGCGAGCGGGGACTGTGCGGCCCACCCCGGGAACGCGCGTTCCGCCGTGTCGACTGCATGCTGGACGTCGCTTGCGCCGCACCTCGTGAACGAGGCGATCAACTCGCCCGTTGCAGGGTTGATGGATTCGAGGGGAGCCCCCCCGCAGCCCAGGTACCGCTTGCCACCGATCAGGGTGGGCATGACCTCGCTGCCCAGCAGATTCTTGCCGGAATTGCTCATGGCCGCTACACGCCCGCCCGGAGACCGCCTCGCCTGGCGTCGTTGAATGCCGGGAGCACATCCTGGATGAAGGACGCCAACGACGCATTCGACTCATCTGGCGACATGAAGGCGAAGTTGAAGAGCATGCCCAGGTGCCGCACGCCCGCATTGCGGTACACGTCGATCTGATCGATCACCGACGCTGGCGTACCGACGATGAATTGCTTGCGGACGTATTCCTCCGGATTGCCCGTGGGCCCGATCACGGCACCCAGCGCACCTCCGGGGATCTTAGCACTGGTGCGAACACCATATTCGTGCAGCATCCGGACGCGGCGAATCGCCTCCTCATAGGCCTCAGTGTCCGAGTCGCGCACGACCACGTTGCGAAAGCAGAAGCTCCACTCGAGCCGGTCCTCAATGATGTTCTCGGAGAAGCCAGCCGTGGCCATCGCACTGCGATAGATCATCAATCGCTGAAGCAACTCTGGCAACTCCAGGCGGGCCATGTAGATGTACTCCGCGACCAGGCCAGCGTCGTGGGCGGCCTGGTCGTTGATCGTCATCCTGGCCAGGGGCGGATGCGCGCGGTGGTAACCGCTGGGCATCACACGGGAATAGATCGTGCCCGTCTCGTATCGCGTGGACCACTTCAGAGGCGCGTCCCCCTCCTTCATGCTCCAGGCGGCCTTGAGCGCAGCCAGCACCGCGCGGAAGTCTTCTTGCTTGTCGGCGGGATTGCGGCCAAGCCCGACGAATTCCATTGCGTCGCCACCGGTGGCCAGGCCAACGATCGTATTGCCCTTGGTCAACACGTCCATGAGGTTGATGTGCTCGGCCAGGGCAATGGGGTTGTGCAGGGGAGCGATGACGGCACTGTGGATGAAGCGAGTGCCCGGAGCACACCGGCCGGCCAGGTGCGCTGCCATCATCAGGTTGCTGCTGTACGTGTTCCACTCGGAGAAGTGGTGCTCGGTCAGACCCACTCCGACGAAGCCGGCGTGGGTGGCCCGTACAGCCTGTTCGATGCAAGTCTCGATGATGTCCGCGTCATGCTCCGCGCCAGGGGTCTGAGCATTGATGTAATAGGTGAATTTCATGTCTCAGACTCACTCTCGTTATGCTTTGCAGAATATCGTTCTGCAATGTAGCAGTCGAACTGTCGCATCACAACTGCGGCCAGCTGCCGGCAACGCCACGTTGGCGAGTCAGGGGGCTGCGGGGCCGCCAGGCCCTGCCGCCGGGGCGGCCTCGTCAGCAGGTCCCGCGGTCTGATGATCCGCGGGCAGCCCAGCCATTCGAACCTGCGGCATGGGTCGCAGTCGTCGCAACCGGGCCTGGGCCGAGGCCGCCATCATCTCGGGCTTCCATTCCCAGGCGCCCGAGCGGGTGTCGCAGGTGACCCGCTCGACGCCTTCGATCCTCATCAGGTTGTCTTCGATCGCCGTGATGATGTTCGAGGCCTGCCAACAGAGGGGGCTCGTGAATCGCAGTTGTATCTCGACGTGCGACCCGTCAATGCTGATTCCCCGCAGCATCCCCATGTCGACCAGGTCGATCGGTGCGCCGGTGGCGATGCTGCAGGGATCGACCACCTTCCTCAACGCCTCGGTCACCTGCTCCCGGGAGATCATCACTCGGCCCGGCCAGCGGACGCGGTCGTGGAGTAAGGGGCAGCAGGAGCGCCCGTGCCCCGGCGCTTCGCGAACTCGTCGTTACCGATTGCAGCGAGGCGCGATCCGAGATCGAGCCCGACCATCTCGGCGTAGTTGTCGGCCAGAATGCGGTGCTTGTCGGCATCGGTAATCTGCCTGACGCCGCCCAGTGTGACGGTGTCATCGTTGAACCGGAATTCGCGGACGAAGCGCTCCAGCGCGGGGCGCGGGTGGATCGCCATGCAACCGGTTCCCCACATGATTCGGCGCAGCGCGTGCTCCTGCCCGACCCGCATGAGGTTGAACATCGCATCGTGGAACTGCCCGGGAGCGTGAACCAGCATCGCGCTCGTGATCTCGAGGTTGACCCAGACATTTTGGAAGCGCGCGAGCTGCCAGGCGGTTTCCTCGACAAAGGCGGCGCCGCCGTGGACTATCTCGAAGTTCAGCTCCGGGAACGCGATCGCCGCGCGGTCGATATCGTCCACCTTGTAGACGTCCATGGGGACGGGACCCATCGGCACCGCCTTGTGAATCGCCACGACCTTCAGCCCGAGCTTTCTCGCGCGCTCGAATACCGGGAACGCCACTTCCGGGTCATCCATCCGCCAACCCTTGACCTGGTCTGCGACGAAGGTGTTCGGATAGAGCTTCACGCCGACTGGCTTGAGCAACTCCACCTGGCGATCCAGCTCGTCGAGCGCACGCTTCCCGTCCAGCGGGTCGACGCCGGCGTACGCCACCGTGCGGTTGGGCCAGCGTTGCTTGGCCTCGAGCGCCTTCGCGAACGAACAGCTGCCATCCTTGTAGGCGCCGATCTGCAGGGCATGGTGCACGGCAATGTCCGCATAGCTCTCGACGAACGACACGTTCGAGATCTCTTCGACCGACCAGTCGCGGATCCAGGTGTCCTGGGGAAGGCGATATCCCGGAGCCGCCGCGGCATGCGTTGCATGATACACCTGCTGCGCCAGGATCGCGCCGTAGCGGTTCGCGTAATTGTCGGGTGCCCAGTTGTAGGCGTGGACAACCGCGTCAATGACTGGAAATCCATCGATCATATTGCTCCCCTGTGGGCCGCCGACTTGCCGCTGCGGCGAACGTGACGCCCGAATCCATCAGGACAACGTCGCGCAGAAGCCATCCTGCTGCACCCCAATTGCTGGTGGTGGCTTTATTGGTCAACCCGACCGCAGGTCGGTCACATCGGCACCTCTGGGAAACGCCGCGCCACAACTGCGGCAATTCGCTCTCCAGAATGTCACTCTGCAGGCCATAATACCAAGAAGGCTTGAGCGCCTGCAAGCAAGGCGAGCCTGGCGCCCCCGACGGAATTCCGGCCGCGAGGGCAGCCAGGCGCAGGGCTTACTTCAGGCGAACCTTCAGCCTTCGCATGCCGCGGGCCGTAATGCCACCTATCCACTGGGGCTCTTCGTCGATCAGCTGGAGTCCGGGGAAGCGGCGCGCGAGTTCGACGAGCACGATGTTTGCTTCAAGCCGCGCGAGATGCTGCCCGATGCAGACGTGGAGCCCGCCGCCGAAACTCAGCGGCCTGACATCCTTGCGCGTGATGTCGAGCCGATCCGGGTCCGGGAATCGCTCCGGGTCGCGGTTTGCCGCCCCCATCAGCGGGACCACCGCATCGCCCGCGGGAATGGTTGCGGTAGGCAACTCGATGTCTTCCGTGGCGATCCGGTGCGGCGGCTCGGCCTGCACGGACGATTCGAAGCGCAGGAGTTCCTCGACAGCGCCATCCACGAGCCCGGCCGGGTCCGAGGTGAAGTGGTCCCACTGGTCACGATGGCGAAGCAGCGAGTAGACCGCGTTGCCGAGGAAGTGTGTCGTCGTCTCGAACCCAGCGATGTAGAGCAGGCCCGCGTTGGCGAGGACCTCCTCCTCGGTCAGCGTTCCGGCTTCCATGGCGGCAGTCGACCTGCTGAGGAGGTCCTCGCCCGTGCCGCCGCGACGCTGCTTAATGAGGTCGCCGAGGAAGTCATTGAGCATATCCATGGCCTTGTCGGCCGTGCGCAGCACGCTCTCATCGACCATCGGCTCGAAGGTCGGACCCACGGCGGCCGCCCAGTCGATGAAAGGCTGAATGTCGGTCCCACCCGGAAGCCCGAGAATATGGCCCATGACCTTGATGGTGAGCTGATAGCCCAGCTCCCCGACGATGTCGATCTCGCCGCGCTCCGCCGCGCTGGTGAGCAGCTCATCGGCCAGCGAGGTGATGAGTGGCCGCAGCTCCATGACCCGTGAGCGGTTGAATATGGCCGAGTTGTATACGGCGCGCTTCGCCATGTATTCCGGCGGATTCGAAAAGATCAGCCAGCGACGCTGGCTCTCCACGAACGAGCGCTTGGCGGCCACGTCGGTCCCGCTGTTACGCTGGTGGAAGTCCTCGAAGTGGCGGACGAAGCGCTTGTCCTTGAGGATCTTCTGGACGTCATCGTACCGCGTGAGCACCCAGAATTTGCCCATCGATGAGCGGTGGACCGGATCGAGTTCGCGCAGTCGCGCAAAGAGCGGATATGGATCGGACTGGTGCTCGGTCATGAGCCGCCGCAGGACGGCGTCGGCCTCCTCGGCGCGTGCTGGTGTCGTGGCCATTTGGGAACCCCTATATATATGTGTTGGACAGGATGAAGATGGAACGGCGCATAGGCGTGACGCAGTTCACCGTGCGGCGCCCAGGCGGTTGAGCAGCACCGCGCTCACCAGGATTACGCCCGTGACGATCTGCTGCCAGTAGCTGGAAATATCCGAGAGGCTCAGCCCGTTCCCGAGCGTCGCAAGGAAAAGGACTCCGAGCGCGGTGCCGCCTACGCCACCCGACCCGCCATTGATGCGCGTGCCGCCAAGCAGGACCGCTGCGATGGCCTCGAGCGGAACGTTGTTGTCGACAGTCGGGCTGGCAGCACCGCTGCGCCCGATGCCGATCACGGCGGCGAGTGCGGAAGCGGTTCCGGAAAGAGCGAAGACGAAGGCGATCGTGCGCTCTGTGTTGATTCCTGCCAGACGCGCGGCTTGACGATTGCCTCCCACCGCGTAGACGTCCCGCCCGTAATACGTACGGTTCTGGAGGAGTTGGGCGAGCACGAAGGTCACGCCCATGATCCACAGGGAGATGTTCACACCCAGGAAATTGCCGAAGGCGATGGAGTCCGTGACCGACGCCTGTATGGGAATTGCCATTGTGTCCGACCACAGGTTGACGAGCCCCGTGAACGCCGTCAGCGACGCCAGGGTCACGAGCAGGAACGAGAGCCCCAGGCGGCCGATGAGCACGCCGTTGACGCCACCGCCGAGCAGCGCTCCGGCCGCGATCGTGACGGCCAGGGCAACGCCGCCGGAGACACCGGCATTGAGAAGCATCCCGAACATGATGGCCAGGAACGCCATGATTGCCCCGACCGACAGGTCGACGGCCCCCGCAAGCATGACAAAGGTCATCCCCATCGCAACTACCCATAGCTGGGCGTTGCTCGTGAGCAATAGCTGGAGATTGCCGCGGGAAAGAAACACCGGGTTCGTGATTGCGAACACCGTGAAGGTCAGGATGAGGAGCGCCAGCACCGGCAGTAAGTGCCGCCCCGAGTGCCAGATGCGACCGACGTGCGACCTGTCGGGTCGCCCGTTGCCAGAGAGCGCATCGTTCATATGCCCTGGCTCCTTTCTTCCCTGCCCGCCGTTGGCGCTTCGAGGCCCGGCGCGGAGGCCATCCTCAAGAGCGTTTCCTCGCTCGCATCGGCGGCCTCCACGACGTCGACGATCCGCCCTAGTGACAGGACAATGATGCGGTCGCACAGGTCGAGCAGCTCGGGCGCCTCGCTCGAACTCACCAGGACGGCCATCCCCTCGGTGGCAACGCGCCGCACGAGTCGATGGATCTCGACCTTTGCGCGCACGTCCACACCGCGGGTCGGCTCGTCCAGCAGCAGTACGTTCGGCTTCCTGGCGAGCCACTTCGCCAGAACCACCTTCTGCTGGTTGCCGCCGCTCAGGTTCTCCACTGGAGCGTCGTAGTCATGGAGCCGCACGCGCATCGCAGTGCAAAGCCCGGCGATGACGGGGTCCTCTTCTTTCTTGCTCGGGTGGCGCAGGCGGTTACGTCCTGCGGTTGCGACCGACATGATGTTGGTTCGCACGCTGCCCGAGAGGACCAGGCCTTGCTCCTTCCGATCCGGGGGCACGAAGGCAATGCCGGAGCGGATCGCGCCATGCGGGCCGCCGCCGTGCGCCGGCGACCCACCCACCGAGATCGCTCCGCCGGTCACGTCACGAACGCCAAACACGCACTCGAGCAGTTCACTCCTGCCGGAGCCGACCAGTCCGCACAGGCCCACGATCTCCCCGGGTCGGACACTGAGCGAGACGTCCGTCAGGCAACCGGTCGAGTGCAGATGATGCAGCTCCAGGGCTGGCGTAGAACCAGTGGAGGGTCGTGGCCCACGAGCGACGCGCTGGTCTGCCTCGCCCCCGACCATCGCCCGGACGATGGAGTCTGCGTCGAACTCTTGCACGGGCCCTTCGACGATCGTCTTGCCGTCCCGCAGGATCGTGAGGCTGTCGCATATGGCAAAGATCTCGTTGAGGCGGTGCGAGACGAAAAGCACGGTCACGTCCTGCGCCTTGAGGCTCTCGATGACAGCGAACAAGGCCTTGACCTCGCCGGCGTCCAGGGAGCTGGTTGGCTCGTCAAGGATGACCAGCCGGGCGTTCGTCGAGATCGCGCGGGCAATCTCGACCATCTGGCGCTGGTCCGGCCTGAGGTCGCGCACCAGCCAGTCGGGGTCGTAGTCAAGGTTGAGGCGCTCGAGGACACGGGAGGCCTTCCTGCGGCTAGAAGACCAGTCGATGAGAAAGCCCGAGCGGGCAAGCCGACGCCCCATAAGGATGTTCTCGGTGACCGTGAGGTCCGGCGCAACCGCCAACTCCTGGGCGACCATCGCAATACCGTGGCGAAGGGCGTCGGAGGGGGAATGGAAAGCCAGCGCTCGACCCGCCAACTCCAGTTGGCCCTCATCGGGCTGGTGCTGGCCGGAGAGGACACCCAACAGCGTGGATTTCCCTGATCCGTTCTCGCCCAGAAGCCCGTGGGCCAGGCCAGGCCTGGCAATCGTGAGGTTGGCACCGCGCAGGGCATGGACTCCGCCATAGCGCTTCGAGAGCCCGCGGAGGGCCAGCAGGTTGGCGCGACCACTCGGTCGCACCGCTGCCGCTGCACACTCGACGTGGGAAGGCTTCACGCTGGCTTGTCCTTCACGAACGGTCGGTTCTCTGGGGGCAACGGGAGCATCACCAGGCCGGGGGCTGGTAGCTGGCAACGTTGTCCTTGTTGATGACGGCCCCGATGGCAGTGACCTTCTGGGGGATGGTCATGCCCAAGGCCGCATCGATAGCCGCAGTGGCAAGCTGCTCGCCGTCGGCGAAGTTGTCGAATGCCCAGGTCATGAGCACGTTTCCGGTCTTGATGAGCCCGGTGACTCCGCCCTCGCCGTTCACCCCGGTGATGAGGATGTCAGGGCGATTCAGGGAGCGAGCCGCGGCCGCCGTTGCCTCCGCCGCCGGATCGTTGAAGGCCATGATCGCCTCGACCTCCGGGTGCTTCTGGATCAGCGCGCTCGCTGCCCTCGAGGTCGCTCCATTCGAGTTGTCAGGAGTGCCCTCCTGCCCTACGGACTTCAGCCCAAACTTCCGTGCCCAGTCCTTGAAGCGATCGACCTGGTATTGGAGGTTGGCTGCCGGGAAGAACGGATAGATGAAGCCGACCTTCGCTCCGGGCCTGGCGTCCGCAATGGCCTTAGCGGCCGCGTAGGCTGCGGGGTCACGCCCCGAATCGAAGTTGGTGACGGTCCCCGGGACATTCGGTTGGTCGGGCCCGGAGGGAGAGTCTTGCATGATGATCGGGACGTGCTGGGCGTTTGCTTGCTTGATAGGCGCGGCCAAGGACTGTGCAACCAGCGGATCCACGACGATGGCCGAGGGACCCTGGGCCAGGAGTTGCTGCATTCCGGTGACCTGGAGCTGCGGGTTCAAGCCGCCATCCTTGATGATGAGGGTGCAGCCGTAGCGTGTCGCAACGGCTCTCATGCCCTTGAACTGTTCCGGGAGGCCCGGGATCGCGTTCAGCGGCGACACGTAGCCGATCTTGCAGCCAGCGCCCGGCTTCGCGGTCGGCTCCGGGTATTTCCCTGGGAGGCGAAAACCACCTGGCGCCACATATCCAGGAGGCACGACCCAATTAACGGCCGTCTGCGGACCCGCAGCGCTCGAACTCGCAGCGCGGGCGGACCCGGACAGGGCAATTGCACACAGGATGGCGATCGCCACCTGGCTCTGCACCTTGAATTGACTCACTGCTGCCATCTCTCTTGATTGGCGGCCTCGCCCCACAATCATCTGGTAGTAAGAATATTAATCTGCGGAGCATAACGTACCAGCCTGCCGCCCGGATTGCCATTGCTTGTGTTGCTTGTGCATGCAGCGGGATCAGTGGGTGATCGGCAGGTGCCGTGCGTCGACGGCCTAGATTGAGTTGTTCACCAACGCTGCCATCGCGAGCGGCAGTGCCCACTTGGGCGCGACCGAAAAGGTTCCAGCCAGTCGCTGCCGCAGTTGCGGGACCAAGCCCCGCGACTACTGTTGTGCCTGCGACTACGGATGTACCAGGACCAATCGCTTCAGTAGCCGACAAAGGGCGAGCGCGACGACTTCGGCTCCTGCCGGCACACGACGTCCAGCACGATGGGGCCCGACTCGAGCGGGAGGTGGCGCGCGAGGGCCGCTGTCAATTCGGCCGGCGTCTCCACTCGTTCGGCGGTTGCGCCGAGCCCGCGGCAGATGGCGGCGTTGTCCGCCTTCCATCCGAACCGGAGGTCCATCCCCGCTTCGAGGACGGCAGCGGCTCCGCGCGCAACGCTGCCGCGCATGCTACTCCAGCCGCCGTTGTTGAGGACCACGACGAGCAGGGGCCGCTTGTACTGGACGGCCGTCCATATGGCCTGCATCCCGAAGAGGAATCCTCCGTCACCGATGATTGCCACGACCGGCGCCGCCCCCAGTGCGAAGGACACTCCCACCGCCGCACCGAGACCCCAACCCTGACAACTCGCCGAGGCGCAGACGTAATGCCGACTCGTCGGCAGCGGAAAGTTCTCGCGCACCAGCAGGGTCGCGGTGGTCGCATGCTCGACCAGGACCGTTTCGGGCGGGAGCGCCGTGCGCAGCTCTGCGCAAATCCTCGCCACACTCATCGGCTGCGCGTCCCAGGATTTTTCGCGCGACTCGTCCAGGTGCCGGCGATCGGCCGCTATCTGCTCGCGCACCGCGGCCGCGCGCTGCAGGAGCCTCGGATCGGCGAGGCCTTCGCCTAGCTTCCGACATGCAGCGGCCAGGGCCGCCACACTGGGCCCGACCGGCCCAATTACGGCGATCTGCGCATGCACGATTTTGTTGAGTTCACGGCCGGAACTTCCCAACCAGAAGTGCCGCTTGCTCGGCCCGGCGTGCAGAACCCGACCGTGGACGGCCTCATAGGTATTGGCGCCCACGTGCAGGATGACGTCCGCGCGCTCGACCAGCTCGGCCGCCTCGACCAGCGTTCCGCCGAAGAACTCGAATCGCACTGGCGCAGGAAGCATGGCGGGATCCGGCTCGGCGACAAGGGGACACGAGTAGCGCGATGCCAGCGCCATCAGCTCCTCGCTGGCATCCGCCATGATTGCTTCGTAGCCCACCACCAGCAGGGGAAACTCCGCACTTTCCAGCGCGCGGGCGATCTCCTCGATGCGCTCGTCGGCAGGGTCGACGCGCACCTGGGCCAGGAGGGTCGGCGCCCAGGCGGTGTACTCGATCTCCTGGTTCCAGTAATCGACCGGGATTGCCACGAAGGTCGGCCCATAGGGCGGCGTCGTCGCGATCGTGTATGCCCGTCGCAGAGCCTCCGGAACCCGCTCGGCGGTAGGGGGCATCCAGGCCCACTTCGTGAAGGGGCGCACCGAAGCGATGATGTCGCTGATCTCAGCTCGGTGATCGGCTCCCAGGGCCCACGACTCCGCCTGCGTGGCGGTGACGACAAGCGGTACGCGATCGCGAGCCGCGACGAAGATGGCGCTCGCGCCATTCAAGACGCCCGTGCTCATGTAGAGGTTCAGGAACGATGCCTGGCCGCGCACTCGCGCGTAGCCATCGGCCATCGCCGCCAAAGGAAATTCGTGCGGCGCGGTCACATGCTCCAGTTGCGGGAACTTCGGCAGTTCATTGAGGAGCGGGTATACGCCCCGGCCAGGCATGTCGAACAGCCGATCTGCGCCGGCATCGACCATGGAACGCAGGGTGGCTTCTGCGCAGGTCATACGCTGACGGGACATCAGGTGCTCCTAATCACAGAAGGTGCGACGACCAGCCTCGTGTTAGACCGCAAAGCACTCGAGGCTTTCCGCAACGAAGAGTTCCGCGGGTTCCCGCACTGTGCTTGCCAATCCCTGTGCATGCGAATAGCGCAGGAATGTGGCCAGGACCTTGCGGTTCCCCTCACTGAGGCCGTACGCCCATGGGTTTGGTCCCATGATGGCTTCCGTCTCCTCGGCGTGGGCGACCAACCACGGGAGCGAGAATCTCAGTGCGGTGGTGTCGTGCTGCGCAGGCCGAACCTCGTTGAGCGAGGCATCAAAGGCCTTCTGGAGGCTCTTCGCGATCCACCGGTTCCGCTCGTAGATCTCCCGCCGGATGGCGACGGTGTGCATGATCGGAAAGATCCCGGTGGTCCGGTAGTAGTTGCGTTCCTCGGAAACGGCATCCGGGAACAGCCTTACCACGCGTCCGTTGCCGAAGGTGCTTGGGGTTCGCGGAGCGTAGATCGCATCGATGGCGCCCTGGTCGAGCATCTCGGACAGGGTGGCACCCTCCGGGGCTCGCTCGATCGACACGGATGCAGGAAGCTTGACCCGGGCCTTCTCGATGCGGCCGGGCTCTTCCAAGCCGCCGGTGACGTAGGTGACGCTGTCGAACGGCACGCCGTAGAACTCCTCGAGGATTCCCCGGATCCAGACGATCGCTGTCAATTGGTACTCGGGGATCCCGACTCGCCTACCCATGAGATCCGAGGGTTGACCAACCGGACCGCTCCTGCGAACGAATATCCCCGAATGCCGGAAGGCGCGCGAAGGGAAGACGGGAATGGCCACGAAAGGGCGCCGTGGATCTTCGAGGGAAAGCACGTAGGACGAGAGCGACATCTCGGCGACGTCGAATTCCCCGAATCGCATCATCCGGAAAAATGACTCTTCAGGGGTCAGGGTCAAGTACACCAGATCGATGCCCTGCGGGCTCACGCGCCCGTCGCTCAAGGATCGGGTGCGGTCGTAATCCCAGCAGGCAAGCGACAGTCGGAGCGTGGAGCCGGACACGGTACTAATTTCTACTTTGCGGAATATCAGTCTGCACACCATAACGGACAGACCAATCCTTTGCAAGAAGGCGGGACCGGCTACAACTGCCCGCTGACCTCCGCAACCGCGGCAGCCAGGCGCGGCACCGCGCGCGAGGCGAATTGCTCACTGAAGCGGCTGACCGGCACCGCCACGCTCATCGCTGCCGTGACCTGACCCGAGGGAGCACGGATCGGGGCCGCGATGGCCGCCACGTCACTTTCGATCTCGCCAACGCTGACGGCGTAGCCGTCGTGCGCGATCTTCTTCAGCGACTTGAAGAGCACCTTCCGGTTCACCAGCGAGGTCCGGGCGCCCCCTGGCAATTGCTCCTCTGGATACAGCTCGACAAGTCGATCGCCCGGCAACGAGGCCAGAAGCACCTTGCCAAGGGCCGTCATGTGCGCTGGCAGGCGCACCCCTACCCTCGATCCCACCCTCACGATGAACCGGCTCTCGACTGAATCGAGGAAGATCACCTCATGCCGATCGAGGGCCGCGAGATGGATGGTTTCGCCGAGGTCGCTGCCCAGTAGCTCCATGATCGGACGCGCAATCGTGCGCACGTCCATGGCCCGCACGACCGCGAGACCGATCTGGGCCAGGGCCGCGCCCGCACGATAAGCCTTGGAGCGCGGATCCTGCTCCACGAAGCCGTGGTATTTCAGCATGGCGATGAGGCGATGCGCGGTCGAAGGCGCTACGCCCAGGGTTCGACTCGCGTCCGCCACTCGCAACGTGGGCTGTTCCCGGAACAGCAGCAGCAGCTGGAGCGCGTTATCGACCGACTCAATGGGGTACGCGGGCGGCTTGGGCGTGGCACCTTTAGGCATGCAGACCCTCCGGGGATTGCTGTTGTTTGAGTACGCACTAGCAGTGCCGATCGGGCGGCAGCCCGACCGGCGCTTTGGCAAAGTTTAGCCCAAGTGGTGCGATTGCGGTGGGTTCGCCGCGGCGCCCGAAGCGTCGAGGTCGTCGAAGGCGGCCGACATCCGAAGGCATACATGTCCCGCTCACCAGAACGATTTTGCGCTCACCAGAATTGTGCTACGCTCGCCTCCGTGGGCGACCGACTCCAGCACCCCGAATTCGACAGCTCGATCTTCCGTGATGTCGTTGGACGCTTCGCCAGCGGAGTCACCGTCATTACCACCCGCGACGGGGGTCAGGACTTCGGCATGACCGCGAGCGCGATGA
>Ga0182030_10011443_pt1 | contig 17917 bp, 16 predicted proteins | sample 812S3MmetaG_FD_121299 | JGI IMG/M metagenome (GOLD analysis project Ga0182030, IMG submission 121299) | Permafrost microbial communities from Stordalen Mire, Sweden - 812S3M metaG (Illumina Assembly) | ecosystem: Environmental > Terrestrial > Soil > Wetlands > Permafrost | place: Sweden...
CGCATTGTCGAGCGCTTGCGGCAAGTCCACCCTCACCTGCCGCCAGGCGCGGCCCTCCTCCTGGTAGACGATCCGCTTCCGCCCGGCTTCGAGTTGCTGTTTCTAACGCGACTGGCCTATGCCGACCCGGCTCTCGAAGTAGATCGGATCAAGATGTTGGCCCAGCCTCCCAGCCAAGAGGAACTGACGCGTTACGACTTCGTCCTCGCCGGGAACTGGCAACTCCACGATGTCCGCGGCATTGCCGACCCGCGCCCACCGCTGGAAGTGCGATTCGGCGCTCCCACCGGCAAACCCGGTGAAGGCTATACGGTGGAGATACCCGAGTTGGCCGGTAAGACTGTCGATGTGATCGCCCGCACCATCGCCCGGAATGGTTCCGATCGCCGGACAATCCAGCAACGTTGCACGGTGGATGCATCGGGACGCGCAACATTGCTGCTAACTCCGGACTCCACGCCGGTAACGATACAGGTCCGGTGGGTGCGCCCCCGCGGTGGCGACTGGATATCGGCGGCAGGCGAGCTGGATATCCCACGGTGAAAAGGGAGCAGCCCGGTCCGTTATGGTGGTGGCTCGGTCAGTGGTTCCCGGGGAACGCCTCCCCCAAAAACGGTCGGGCCCCACGCGCTGACGCTCTGCCGCGTCCCGCGCGGCCGGCCCAACATGCCCTATACTGGTAATTACCCCCTTTTTGACGACAGGAGTTCGCACGTAAATGTTTGATCTGTTCCGTAAATCGGAGAAAACTAAGAAGTACTTCATGGGCGGCATTCTGGTCTTTGTTTCGGCGTCCATGTTGCTGTACCTGGTTCCGAACTATAACAACGGCTCGAGTTCGAGCGATGTGGTAGTGGCCAAAGTCGGCGGCGAGGAGATCACCGAGGCGGAAGCCCGCAAAATGATCGAGTCGCAAACCAGGGGCAAACAGATTCCCGCCGAAATCATCCCCAACTACGTGCCCCAGATCATCGACGAGATGATCAGCGACCGCGCCTTGGCGTACGAAGCCCGCAAGCTCGGCTTCCAGGTGTCCGACCAGGATGTGGCGGACTATCTGCGGCAGAATTTCCCCGGCCTTTTCCAGGACGGCAAGTTCGTCGGCAACGACGTCTACGCCTCCATGTTGGCGCAGCAAGGCGTGACGATCGACCAATTCGAGTCCGAAATCAAGCGCACGATGTTGGTCGGCAAGCTGCGCGAGGTGGCCATCGAGGGCTCCGTCGTGACCCCCGCCCAGATCGAGCAGGAATATCGCAAAAAGAACGACCAGATCCAGCTCCAGTACGTGAAGGTGACGCAGGACAAGTACAAGAAAGATGCGGAGCCCACGGAGCAGGAAATGCAGCAGTACTTCAAGACCAATGCCGCGCGCTACCAGGATCCGGAAAAGAAGAACCTGGTCCTGCTGATCGCCGATGGCGCCAAGATCGCGGAGAGTCTCACTCCCACCGACCAGGATCTGCAGGTGATGTACAACGAGAACCAGGCCAGCTTCCGTGTTCCGGAACGCGTTCACGTGCGCCATATCCTTCTGATGACCCAGGGCAAGCCCGCTTCCGACGACGCCAAGATCAAGGCCAAGGCCGAGGACCTCGTGAAGCAGCTCCGCGCCGGCGCCGACTTCGCCGCAATGGCCAAGAAGAACTCCGAAGACAACCAGGGACCCGACGGCGGATCGGCCGCCAAGGGTGGAGACCTGGGTTGGGTCACGCGCGGCCAGATGGTGGGGGAATTCGAGAAGGCTACTTTCTCGCTCAAACCGATGGTCATCAGCGACCCCGTGAAGACCCAGTACGGATACCACATTATCCAGGTTCTGGCGCGCGAAGACGCGCGTTTGAAGCCCTTCCCGGAAGTGAAAGACGATCTCGCCAAACAGTGGAAGCAGCAGCGCGTCAACGCCATGATGCAGAAGATCTCCGACAACGTGGAGGCGGCCCTGCAGAAGGACCCGGCTCATCCCGATAAAGTGGCTGCGGATCTGGGCATGGAAGTGGTGCATGCCGATGGCGTCGCGCCCGGACAAGTGGTTCCCGAAGTGGGAGCCAGCCCGGATTTCGACCAGGCGATCGCCTCGTTGAAGGTGGGCGAAGTGTCCCAGCCGGTTTCGCCCGCCGCCAACAAGGTGGTGGTCGCCGAGTTGACCGGCGTCGTGCCGGCGCATCCCGCCACGTTCGACGAAGTCAAGACCCAGGTCCACGATTCCATGCTCAATAGCAAGCTCGCACACATGGTGCAGGACAAGGCGAAGGAATTGGCCGATGCCGCCAAGGCGAACGGCGGGGATCTGGCCAAGGCCGCCAAGGCCATGGGTCTCGAAGTGAAGACCACGGAGCTGTTCAAGCGGCAGGCCCCCGTGGAAGGCCTGGGGTCGGCCAATTATTTCGATGACGCCTTCACCACCGCGGTGGGCACGGTGCTCAATCCGATTCCCATGCCGGAAGCGACGGTGGTGGTCAAAGTGGTGCAGCACGCCGACGCGGATATGTCCAAGCTGCCGGAGCAGCGCGACCAGATCCGCGAGTCTCTCAAGGGAGACATGGCGCGGGAACGCAACACCATATTCGAAACCGGACTGATCGACCGCTTGACGAAAGACGGCGTGATCAAAATGCATCCGGACGTTGTGGCGCGCATCATCTCGAGCTTCCGGACCAGCAGCTAACCGATGCTCCATACCATCGTCGACTTCCTGCGGTCGCTGACCGATCCGGAGCGGCTTATCCGTTTGCTCAGCACGCTGCTTTCCGGCTGGCTGGGCTACGCGGCGCTGTTCGGCATCGTCTTTTCGGAGACGGGTTTGCTGGTGGGTTTGTTCCTGCCGGGCGATTCCCTGCTGTTCACCGTAGGGGTGGTGGCCGGCGCCGGGCAATTGAACATCGTATTAGTCAACGCGCTGCTGATGATGGCCGCCATGATGGGCGATTCCACCGGCTACCTGCTGGGCCGGCAGACCGGCCCGCGCATTTTCAGCCGCAAGGATTCGCGCTTCTTCAAACAGGAGTACATCACGCGCACGCACGCCTACTACGAGCGGTACGGCGGCAAGACCATCATCATGGCCCGCTTTGTGCCGATTGTGCGGACTTTCGCGGCGTTCGTCGCGGGTGTGGGCCGGATGCCGTACCTGCGATTTCTGCCCTTCAGCGTGTGCGGAGGTATCGGCTGGGTCTTTCTGATGACCATGCTGGGATACGAATTGGGCGGCATCCCGTTCATCCGCCACTATTTCGACAAGGTGATCCTGCTGATCGTCTTTGTTTCCCTTTTGCCGACCGCTATCGAAGTGTATCGCGCCAGACGCGGGCATAAGGTCTGACGGCGGAGTTTCCCCCGCGCGGTTAGCCCGCTTCGGCGCTCACCCGCGCCTTGCCGAGCCGCACGCGTAAGCAAGCGGTGTACAGGTTTTGTCGAAGGGTGGGCCGTGGTTCGCCGCGATCCGTGATCCGCGCCTTGCAACCGGCCCCCGGAATGCCGTATCTTCAAGAAGCACTTTCCGAGGGGAGGGCCGCCACGTGCCGCGTATTTTGTTCCTTGTCTGCTTTCCGGTCTTGCTGCTGAACGCCCAGGAGCCCACCAGGGTTTTCATGCAAAGATGCCAACAATGCCATTCGCCCAATAGCGGGGCGCACGCTCCCTTGCCCGAAGATATGGCTTCCATCCCCTGGGAGGACATCCTCAAATCCCTGGAGACCGGCAACATGAAGGCCCAGGGAGCGTCGCTGTCGCCGGACGAACGCAAGGCGGTGGCGCGCTATCTGGGCAAGCCCGGGCCGGTGGTCCTGCCGGTGATGGGCGGACACTGTGCGGCGGGCGCGAAACCCGTGCCGGGATCGGCGTGGAACGGATGGGGCGTGGACGACTGGAACAGCCGCTTCCAACCGGCCGCCGCCGCCGGGTTGAGCGCCGGCACGGTGGGCAAGCTGCAATTGAAATGGGCCTTCGGATTTCCCAACGGCACCACGGCCTTCGGCCAGCCAACCATCGTGGACGGCCGCCTGTTTACCGGCAGCAACGACGGCACGGTGTATGCCCTCGACGCGCGCAGCGGGTGCATCTACTGGATGTACCAGGCGAAGACGCTGGTTCGCTCGGCAGTGGTGGTGGGGCCCGGTCCGCGGGCCTATTTCGGCGACCTGTCATCGAACTTCTACGCCCTCGACGCCGCCACCGGCAAGCTGATCTGGCAGAAGAACCTCGATTCGCAACCCTTCACGCGCATCACCGGCACGCCCAAACTGCACGCCGGCAAGCTGTACGTGCCCATCGCATCGCAGGAAGAGAACTCCGGCTCCAATCCGCAATACCCCTGCTGCACGTTCCGCGGCAACGTGGTGGCGCTGGAAGCCGCGACCGGCAAGGAAATCTGGCGCACCTTCACCACCCCGGAAGCCAAGCCCACCAAGATGAGTTCCACGGGCGTGCAATACTACGGGCCATCGGGCGCCACCATCTGGTCTTCCCCCACCCTCGATCTCCCGCGCAACCTGCTCTACGTGGCCACCGGCAACGGGTACTCCGATCCGCCGGTGAAGACCGCCGACGCGGTAGTGGCGATGGACCTCGACACGGGCGCGATCCGCTGGACCCAGCAGGCCACGCTCGATATGTTCAACTGGGGCTGCGGGCGTCGCGGCCCCACGGCCAACTGTCCTGCCGATCCCGGCGACGACGTCGACTTCGGTTCGTCGCCGATTCTGGTGGACTTGGGCGGCGGGAAGCAGATCCTGGTGGCCGGGCAGAAGTCCGGCATGGTTCACGGATTCGATCCCGGCCAGAACGGCAAGATCGTGTGGCAGACGCGGATCGGCAAGGGCGGAAAACTGGGCGGAGTGCTGTGGGGCATGGCCGCCAGCGGCGGGGTGGTCTTCGCGCCACTTTCGGATCTGGGTCAGCCCACGGCGGGCGGACTATTCGCGCTGGATGCGGCCACCGGGAAAATCGTGTGGCAGACGCCGGCGCCGAAACCCCCTTGCGCGGGGCAGCGGGGATGCTCGCCCGCGCAGTTGGCGCCTCCCACGGCGGTGCCGGGTGCGGTGCTTTCGGGATCGATGGACGGCCACCTGCGGGCGTACCGTATGACCGATGGCGCGATCGTGTGGGATTTCGACACGGCCCACGACTTTCCGACCGTCAACAGGATTCCGGCGCGCGGCGGGTCGTTCAGCGGCACCGGCCCGACGGTCGCCGATGGCATGGTCTACGTGAATTCCGGCTACGCCAACACGGGCGGCATGCCCGGGAATGTGCTGCTGGCGTTCGCGGCGGGAAAGTAGGCGAGGCCCCAGCGCTGCTTGGCGGCCCTCTCAGTTTTTCTACGCCAGGCCCGAACGCTCCAAGAGCGCGTTGGGATCGGGATCCCGGCCCATGAAGCCGCGGTACAATTCCGCCGGGTCCTGGCTGTCGCCGCGGGAGAGAATCTTCTCGCGGAATTCGCCGCCCACTTCGCGGCTGAAAATACCGTGCTCGCGGAAACGCGTGAAGGCGTCGGCGTCCAACACCTCGGCCCACTTGTAGGAATAATAGGCGGCGGCATATCCCACCGGGCTGGAGAACAAATGGCTGAGGGCCGCGATCATGGCATGCTCCGGCGGCAATGGCGCCGGACTGTATTCCTGCAGCACCCGCCGCGAATACGCCACCGGATCGCCGTCGCGCTCCGGCGAGTAGCGCGTATGCAGCATCAGGTCGACGAAGCCGAAGCCCAACTGGCGCATCTGTCCGTTGGCCGCGCGGAAGGCGCGCGCGCGCTTCATTTTTTGAAACAGGTCCTCGGGCACCGGCTCGCCGCTCTCCCAATGGCGCGCGAACAAATCCAGCGAGGCCCGTTCCCAGCACCAGTTCTCCATGATCTGCGAGGGCAGCTCCACGAAATCCCACGCCACGCTGGTGCCGGCCAGCGAGCGGGTTCTGACGCGGCTCAACAGGTGGTGCAGCAGATGGCCGAATTCGTGGAAGATGGTCTCCACGTCGCGATGCGTCAGCAACGCCGGCTTGCCGCCGATCGGCCGGCTGAGGTTGCCGCAGATGAGGCCGAGGTGCGGCTGGAATCGGCCGTCGGAGGGTCCGCCGGTGATCAGCGCGTCCATCCAGGCGCCGCCGCGCTTGTTTTCGCGCGGATACCAGTCGGCATAAAAGCCGCCCAGGAACTGGCCGTTCTCGTCATGGACGTTGTAGTAGCACACCTGGGGGTCCCACGCGGGCACGCCCTTTTCTTCGGTGACGCGAATAGCGTAGAGGCGGTGGACCAGATCGAACATCCCGGCCACTACTTTTTCCAGCGGGAAATACGGCCGCAGCGTCTCCTCGTCGAAATCGTAGATCGCGGCGCGCTGCTTCTCGGCGTAGTAGGCCACGTCCCAGGGCGCCAGTTCGGGCGCGTCCGGTCCTTCGAGCGAGCGCCGGTACTCGAACAGTTCGCGATTCTCCTCGCGGAAACGCCGCTCGGTCCGGGCTTTCAGGTCTTCCAGGAAACTCAGGGCGTGGGCGCCGCTGTGGGCCATGCGGTCTTCCAGCACCAGGTCGGCGAAATCGGCGAACCCCAGAAGGCGCGCCTTCTCGCGCCGCAGTTCCAGAATGCGCACGATCAGCGGGCGGTTGTCGCGTCCCTCTTCGGTGGCGCGGACGCTGAAAACCTGGTAGAAATGGCGGCGGGTGGCGGCGTTGTCCATGTAGGTCATCACCGCCAGGTAGTCCGGCGCCTGCAGGGTAAAGCGCCAGCCTTCGAGCCCCTTGCGTGCGGCACTCTCGCGCGCCGCGTCGACGGCCGTGGGCGGCAGGCCGGCCAGTTCGGCCTCGTCGGTAATCGACAGTTCGAACGCGTTGGTGGAATCCAGTACGTTCTCCCCGAATTTCGTGGTGACTTTCGTCAATTCGACGTCGATTTCCTCCAGCCTCTTTTTCCCCGCCGCGTCCAGGTCGGCCCCGTGGCGGCGGAAGGTGTCGATGGTCTTTTGGAGAAAGCGCCGCCGTTCACCGGTCTCCGCCTGGCCCTCCCCGGTGGCCGCAAAAGTCCGGATTCCGCGCCACAATCCCTCGTTGAGCGGAATCCCCGAGTAGAACGCGCTCAACGCGGGCTGCACCGCGTTGAAAGCGGCCCGCAGTTCCGGGTAAGTGGCCACCGATTCCAGGTGGCGCACCAGGCCCACGGCGTAGTCCAACGGCTCGGTCAGCCGGTCGAGTGCGTCCATGGTGTTCTGGTAGGTGCGTTCGCCGGGCAGGCTGGCGATGGCCGCCAGGCGGGCGCGCGTCTGCGACAGCAGTTCGGCGGCCGCCGGCTCCACGTCGGTGGCGCGTATGCGGTCGAAGGGAATCCGGAATTCGACCGTGAGGAGCGGATTGGCTGGTTCGGAGCTGGACATTCTCCTTCAGATTAGCAGCAGAGCCCGGCCGCTTGGTCAAGGGTGAAGCGCCCTGCGGACCGGCGCAAAATAGTTACCATAGGGTGGATGGATTTCGATTCGACCGAGCAGGCAGTCCGCATGCCACCCGAGAAGCGGCTGAACGTCTTCGCCCTGGTGATGTATATTCCCGGTCCGCTAGGCATATTTCTGGACGATCTGCGCCGGAAGCTGGTTCCGGGCTGCAATCCGCACGCCCACGTCAGTTTGCTGCCGCCGCGGCCCTTGGCCGTGGACTGGCGAGTGGCGTCGGAGCAGGTTCGCGCGGTGTTCGGCCCCTGGGCTCCCTTCGAAATCGAGTTGACCGGTATCGAGGTCTTTCCGGTGACCGACGTGATTTATATCGAAGTCGGCGAAGGCGCCTCGGAACTGCGCCGGATGCACCTGGCGATGAACACCGGTTCGCTGGAATTCCGGGATCCCTTCCCCTACCACCCGCACATCACCCTGGCGCAGGAACTTCCGCCCGAACAGGTGGCGTCCACCAACGAATTGGCCGGGCGTCTCTGGCGTGAATTCCCGGGCCCCCGGCGCTTTACGGCGGAACACGCCGTATTCGTTCAAAACAGCCTGGGCGATTGCTGGATTGACTTGGCGGAGCACTCGCTGGGCGGAAGCCCGGCCAAATCCTGAGATCTCATTCATCGCGAACACACTAAGGTATTCGGAATTTCGGCCGATCTGATAGGAAGAGGCGCGCGTGGAGCGTGACAGCGAGTGGAACTAGTGGACACCGTCGCGGTGTGCGATACCGAGCCGATTGCCATCGAAGGCCTGCGGAGCCTGCTGGAATCGGCCGAGGGGTTGCGCGTTGTCGCCGCCGAGACGTCTTTAGCAGACGGTCTGGACGCCGTCCGCGACCTTCAGCCAACCATCCTGGTGGTGGACAAGGCTTTCGGCATTCACGCCGTGATGGACTGTCCCAAGGGCTTGCGCAAGTTGGAGTGCCGGACGGCCGTCATCGTGTGGGGCGCGGCCATACAGGAGGCCGAGGCGCTGCGTTTCCTGCAGGCCGGCGCCTCAGGTGTGCTCCGCAAGACGGCCAAACTGGATGTCTTGCTCGCCTGCCTGCGGGAAGTGGCACGGGGCGCCACCTGGATGGAGGAAGATCTGGTGCGCGAAACCGAACGCCCGGTCCGTCCGGTCCACAGTCCCCTCACCGCGCGCGAGTTGCAGGTGATGGAACTGGTGGAGCGCGGCATGAAGAATAAGGATATCGGCGACGTGCTGGGCATCCGCACCGGCACCGTCAAGATTCACCTGAAACATATCTTCGAAAAGACCGGAATCCGCGGCCGTTATGGCCTGGCGCTATCGGGCCTGAAGGAGAAGGGCTTGCTCGTGCCGGCGCTGATGGAGGTATAGTCCGCTAATTCGTCCCCAGCAGGACATTGACGGCAAGGTCCGCAGCCGGACCGAGCGGTTGGCCGCCATCGTGGCCGCAGGCTGGACACGGCTGGACATTGCCGCCCAGAGCCGGTGCGAGTTCGTGCGCCTGGCGCTTACCGCGTTCCTCAATCCGGATATCACGGCGCTTGCATCCCACTTCCGCAGTCGTGAAAAGGATCGCGCAAGCCTTGAGCAACCGCCCGACCAACTTCTTAGGCGCCGCGGCCGATGGCGGTCAGCTCGATGCGCAATGGTAGTAGAATCTGGGTGTAGCAGCATTCAGCTAGCGTCTCATAGTAACGGGATAGGAGGCTCTGCATGTCACTCGAAACAAACACTGCCGCGCGCATGATCTTTCGCAAGACCAATGCCGGCTTGGGCCGCCACGTTGCGGTTACACCGGCTAACAGCACCAATCGCCATCTTTCCTACGGCCGCATCATCCTCAACCACCAATTGCCTTCCGCCAGTTTCCGCAACGGCGATCAGGAAACCGGTTTTATACTCCTGTCGGGAGCCGCCAAAATCTCGGTGGATGGCCGCCCCTTCGACCTCACCCAGTACGACGGTATATACATTCCCCGCGATTCGTCCGTCGAGGTGAGCACCGCGACTGATGTCGATATCGCCGAATTCTCCTCCGACGTGGCCAACCACTATCCGCTGCAGGTAGTCCGCTACGCCGATATTTCCAAGGACCCCTCCCTGAAATTTACTGCGGGCGTTCCGACCCAGCAGCGCAATCTGAACATCGTGTTGGGCAAGAACGTGGAAGCGGGCCGCCTGGTCGCCGGCTTTACCATGTCCGAACCGGGAAACTGGTCCAGTTGGCCGCCGCACGAACACACCGCCATGCTGGAAGAGATGTACGTCTACTTCAACATGCCAGATCCGGCTTTCGCCATCCAACTGGTTTACGAAAATACCGAATCTCCCGAGTTGGTGACGGTGGTGCGCGACGGCGACGCGGTCCTCATGCCCGCGGGCTATCACCCCAACGTTTCGGTGCCGGGACACCGCATGTGCTTCCTGTGGGCCATGGCGGCGCACCGCGAAAAGCTCGACCGGCAATTCGGCGTGGTCAACGTGCAGCCGGGTTTTGGAGCCGGCGGCTCGGGTTTGGAAGCCAGTCACAAGTAGATGACGATACCCGGCTGTTTCAACCTCAAAGGCAAAAACGCCCTGGTGACCGGATCGCGCGCCGGCCTGGGAGCGGGGATGGCAATCGGCCTGGCGCAGGCCGGCGCCAACGTGGTGGTCAACGGACCCACGGATGACGGCATCCACGAAGTGTGCCATGCCGTGCGCGCCACCGGCGTGAAGGCGGTCTGTTCGGTGGCCGACGTGTCCGATCCGCAATCCTGCGCCGATCTGGTGGAGCTCACGGTGAGTGAATTCGGCTCCATCGACATCCTGATCAATAACGCCGGCATCATCCGGCGCGCCCCGGCGGCGGAGTATTCCGCCGAAGATTGGGCGCAGGTAATCGAAGTCAACCTCAATGCGGTCTTCCGGCTCAGCCAATTGGCGGGACGCAAGATGCTGGCGCAGGGCAGCGGCAAAATCATCAACATCGCCTCCCTGCTGGCTTTTCAGGGCGGCGTGTTCGTGCCCGCCTACGCGGCGTCGAAGGGCGCGGTGGCGCAATTGACCAAAGCGCTGGCCAACGAGTGGGCCCCCAAGGGGATCAACGTGAACGCCATCGCCCCGGGCTACATGGCCACCGACAATACCAGCGCCCTGCGCGCCGACCCGGTGCGCAGCCGGCAGATCCTGGATCGCATTCCCGCCGGCCGCTGGGGAACGCCCGAAGACCTGGCCGCGGCCGCCGTTTTTCTGGCCTCCCCGGCGAGCGACTACATGCACGGCCATGTCCTGGTGGTCGACGGCGGATGGATGGCAAGATAAAGAAAGAGAAGCATGCCCCTGACAATCAAAGCCAAAGAAAACTGCCGCTACGACCTGGTGGCGCTGGGCGAGATCATGCTGCGATTCGACCCACGCGACCGCCGGGTGGCCACCGCGCGTTCGTTCGACGTATACGAAGGCGGCGGCGAATACAATGTGGCGCGCGGGCTGAAGCGCTGTTTCGGCCTGGACACCGCCGTGGTTACGGCGTTCGCCGACAATCCCGTTGGCCGTCTGTTGCAGGACCTTATCTACCAGGGCGGGGTCGACCAGAAATACGTCCGCTGGGTGGAATACGACGGTGTCGGCCGCGCGGTGCGCAACGGGCTGAATTTCACCGAGCGGGGATTCGGCGTGCGCGGGGCGGTGGGCTGTTCGGACCGCGGTCACACGGCAGCCTCGCAGCTCAAGCCGGGGGATGTCGATTGGGACGAGGTGTTCGGCCGCGACGGCGCGCGCTGGTTTCACACCGGCGGGATTTTCTGCGCCCTTTCGGAAACCACCCCGGAGGTCGCTTTGGAAGCCATGGAAGCGGCGCACCGGCACGGCACGATGGTGTCCTACGATCTCAACTACCGGGCGTCGTTGTGGAAGGCGGTGGGCGGCAAGAAGCGCGCGCAGGCGGTGAACCGACGGTTGGCGCCGCTGGTGGATGTGATGATCGGCAACGAGGAGGATTTTTCGGCCGCCCTGGGGTTTGAAGTGGCAGGGCTAGACGAGAACATCACCCACATCGAGACGGCCGGTTTTGAGCGCATGATTGAGACCGTGGTGAAGGAATTTCCGTTTGCGGTGGTGTCCACCACGCTGCGTAAGGCCACCACCGCGTCGCGCAACGATTGGGGCGCGCTGTGCTACTCCGACGGAGCGTTTTACCAGGCGCAGAACCGTCCGGACCTGGAAATCTACGACCGGGTAGGCGGCGGCGACGGCTTCGCTTCGGGGCTGATCTACGGATTCCTCCGCGGCGAGACCGCACAGTGGGCCGTGGAATGCGGCGCGGCGCACGGCGCGCTGGCCATGACCACTCCCGGCGATACCACCATGGCAACGGTGTCCGAAGTGCTGCAGCTCATGAAGGGCAAATCGGCCCGCATCGTAAGATAAGAGGCTGGCAGCTCAGGTAAGCCCCAGCGGTCTCGGGAAGCGCGGGAAGGCTGTTTGTCTCGCACCGTCGCAGCCGTAGAGTGTCTTCCCGGATGCTACGGCACGGCGGGCGCCTTGTTTACCATGTTGGCGATTTTGACGGCGTCAAACCGCGCTTTGAATTCCAGGTTCTGATTTAACCTGGCCTCGAAGATCAGCTCCGCGGTGTTCGTCTGTAGAAGCGGCCCGCGGATGCTCTTCTGGTCGAACGCCACCTTCCACAACCCGTTATAACCGCCCACGAAATCCAGATGCTTGGCGGCCACGACATCCTTGGATTTCTCATCCGCCAGGGAAGCGTCGTACGAGCTTCCGCGCATGATGGCAACCCTCCGCGAGAATTGATTCTACACGTTTCAATCCGTGGGGGGCAAGGCCCGTTTATGCAGCATCCCGTCGCCGCCACGGCGCGCCCAGGCTGGTTTGCCGATGGGGGAATGCGGAGCCCCGGCCGCAGTCAGTATTTCCTGAGTTCGTCCACCAGGGCCGGGAGGCCCTTGGTCACGTACAGGTTCGCCAGCCGTTCTTCTTCCACCGAAGGCTCCATCACCCGCAGCAGGAGCGGGTCGGCTTCCAAATTCTGGCGCGTTGGTACCCACACTGTGCCGTCGGCGAATTCCACCTGGTTGACGAAGCTGGTGAGGCTGCGGATGCTGAGCGGCTTTCCGCCGGTAGAGAACTCCAGCGTGTTCTGCTGGCTCACGGTGCTGGCGCCGCGGGCGGGCAGCGAGAACCCCGTGCCAGTGGAAGGGAGTTCGCCCGCCATGTAGGCGCGGCCGTTGGAGTCGGTCAAGAGCCAGCCCAACTCCACATATTTCACCGGCCTGTCGGTACGGTTCGCCACTTCGATGCTGGGAGTGCGCGCTTCGCCGCCGGCAATCAGCGCCGAGCCGCGCAGCAGTTGGATCGGCCCATCCGGAAACTGCACGAAAGCGAATTGCTCCTGCCGCTCGGGCGCGATGGCAGCCAGCGCCACATTGGTGATGGTGTGGCCGCGCACGATTCGTCCCTGAATCTCCGGCGCCGCTTCCTGCCGCGCCAGAATCTTCAGCATGGCGTCTTTCAGCGCCGGATTGCCGCCTTCGGTCAGCAGGCGCTTCAATGCCAGGCGGTCGCGCTGCGCCTCCATTTCGGAGGCGGTCATAATGCGCCGGGAGTGCAGCTTGTCGGGACCGTAGAAGGAAAGATCCTGGAACAGCACGCCATCCAGATTGACCTGCAACAAGGGACCGCCGGCCATCTGCGCCGGCCGCATGAGCTTGGTGGCGATGTGCACCGGGAAAGCTTCGCCCGGCCCCACATTCAGGCCCGGCTGGAAAACCGAACCCACGCCGCCCATGGCCACTTCCTGCGATACCACGCGCAAGGTGACGCCATGGATGCGGTTGGAACTGATATTGCGCAGCGTCAGCGAGAGGTTCAAATCCAGCACCAGGGCGGCGCCGCGAGCGGTGGTGCGCGAAGAACCGGTGGTCATCCCCATGAATGCCACCGGGGAATCCTTGGGAAGATCGATACTGACCGAACTCGTCGCCAGCGGTGCGTCCTGCGCCAGCAACGCGGCTGCGCCCAGGAGCCCCCATATCGCCACCCGAATCTTCGTCTTACTGTGCATATACGGTATTGATCGTTACCGAGCCCGTTTCGGGATCGATATAACGAGCCCCCATGGAACCTTGCGCATCCAGGGTATAAATCACCCTTTGCGCGCCGCCGTTCATCAGGCCGAGCATGCGTTGTTCGCCGGTCTGCACCTCGATCCCGTACCTGGTGGATTCGACCGATCTCTCCGCCGCGTGCGCCACCATGGGCGTCCCGTTCTCCAGCACCATGCATCCGGCCACCAGGACGATTACGCTGGCAAACGCTACCGCCGCCCGCCAGCCGCTCATCGAAGCCTGACGGCGCAGCGGCATTTCCTGCCCTCGGACGCACTCGCCGGCTTCCAGCCCCAGCCGGACGTTGGCCTTGATTTCCGCCGCCATGCGGTTCCAGGAAATCTCCGGCAATTCGGCCAGCTCGGGCAACAGTTGCCGCATTTCGTTGAAGCCGGCCACCTCTTCGCGGCAAGCCGCGCAATGGGCCAGGTGCCGTGCCGTGATCCAGCGCCGGAATGGACCCAGGTCTCCCCCCGCGTGCAACGCCAAGGCTGCCTGATTCGGGTGTCTCATCGTGTTACCGCTTCCTTCTTTCCATGTACCGGCGAAACTTGGTGCGTCCGTTGGCAATATGCGACCGCACCGTGGCTTTCGAACAATTCAGCCGCTCGGCTACTTCGTCCGCCGGCAAGCCTTCCACATCGCGCATGATGAGCGCGGCCCGTTCGCGGGCGCTGAGAAGGCGTAAACCGTCTTCCAGGTACTCCCGATGTTCCGAGCGCAGCAAAATCTGCTCGGGGCTCTCCGCATGGCTCTCGGGAGCCTCATCGAGTTCACAAAACGTCGCGCGGCCGCTCTTCCGCATAAAATCGATCGCCGTGTTGGTGGCGATTCGCGACATCCAATGGGCCGCTTTCTGCTCGTCTTTGAGCTGTTCCTGGTGCTGCAATGCCTTGATGAAGGCTTCCTGGGTCAAATCCTGAGCGTCGGCGACGTTCTGCACGAGGTGGTAGATCTGCACGAAGATCCGCCGGAAGTGTTGGGAAACAAAGCGGTTCTGTCGCTCCTGGAGCTCCAGCCCTGGCTCGATGACGTCGCTCATGCCGCTAACGATGCACGCTTCCACAGGTCCCTACATACGTAAATGACGCGAAAACCCGGGAAACGTGGAACAAAATCGTGGCCCTCAGGGACCGCTACGGTCATTTTACTCCTACGGTCAATGGACTTTGCGGCCTCACTTGAGTGGCTGTCGGTCTTCCGCCAGAATAGGGGATGCATGGCAACTCCCTTTTCCCCCACCCGGCAGGGTGTGGAGCAATACCGCCGGTTTCGAGCCCTCAGTGTGGATCTGGGTGAGAGACTCATCAAGACTATTCCCCGGCAGGCATACAACGAGGTCGGGGACGCGATCAGCATCCTGCACAACGGGGTCTTGGTGCTCGACAGTATGGACATGACCAGCGTAGTGGCCGACTGTTGCCTTTATGACTGGTTTCAAGACGGCAAGAATCTGGTCCAGCGATACGCGGAGACGCACCCGGCGCAGCCAGGAACGGATGAAAGCTGCGTGTTGAATGCGTGCCTACGCGCCAAATACCGGGTCCTGGTGACGCAGTCGATAGTGCGGGATGCTGGCATCTACTGCCGGGATGTCCTGAACGGCGGGGAGGTGTTCCTGATGGATGTTGCTTTTAGCCGGACCCTGCAGTTCGGCAGGGCCGCGCTCGCGAGCCGCACCATACCTCTGGGCGAGTACTGGATGACCGGTGGCGCCGCTCTCCCCATAAACTCCGCAACAGGTATTCGGGAAGCCTTGAGCCGGATAGAGACCGGACGACAGGAACTCCCCGAAGGTCCGGGCGCAGTGTCGCTAACGATAGTGCGCGCTTGCCTCGCAGCCGGCGCCGCCGAGTACATCGCCTACGAGAGCCCGGAGGCGAGGGCGGCAAAGGCTCGGCGCCAGCCCGGTTGGCCCGGATTCAAACGGCGTCGCCACTGACCGCTGGCGCTTCTCCGGCCCTCTGGCTCCCCTGCGTCTACCCCAGGAATTTCACCGCAGAGACGCAGAGAAGAAAAACAAGAGCTGACGGAAAAGTCGGAGTCTTTCAACAATATGTGCGGGCGCTCGCGCCGCAACTCTTCCGCGGCCGTGAGCTCGGCTCGCCGGAGATCGCGCGGCCAACGCTTCTCTGCGCCCCCCAGTTTCCGTCAGCCTTTCTGCTCCTCCTCTCTGCGCCTCTGCGGCTCCGCGGTGAAATTCCCGTCGGCCCCCAGCGGAGTCTCCACCATCCACAGACGCAGCTCGCGGAGGTCCTTCAACAATATGTGCGGGCGCTCGCGCCGCAACTCTTCCGCGGACGTGAGCCCGGTCGCGACAGAGATCGCGCGAATGCCATTGGCCAGCGCCGCGATCGCGTCCGCGGGCGCGTCGCCGACGAGCGAAATCGGCGCGTCGCGCTCGATCAGTTTCTCGCGCCGCGCCTGGCGGATGGCCAGCTTCGCCAGGCCGGCGCGCGTCCCGGCCATCTCGCCGAATGCGCCGAAGCGGAAATAATCGCGTAGGCCCGCGCGTTCCAGCTTGCGCCAGCCGATGCGCGTCAGGTTGCCGGTCACCAGCGCCAGCAGGATATTGCGCCGCGCCAGGCGCGCCAGCAGCGGCTCCACGCCGGGGCAGTGCTTGTCGCGCAGATCCGGGCAGAGGCGCAGGTAGTAGCCCTCGACCGCCAGCATCACCGCGGGCATGGCCGCGCGTACTTGCGCCGCCCGCGCCCCGGCGCGCCGCATCATGGTGGCCAGAATAACCGGGTCGAGCATGCCCTGCACGGGAATGCCGTCGGTGGTGGTTGCGAGGCCGGTGACGCGGCGGATGCCTGCGGCCAGAGCCTCGCGATGGTGCGGGCCGGCACGCCGGGTGAGGGTGCCGTCGATGTCGAAGAGAACCAGCGCCTGGTAGCTCAAGAGCAATCATACAATGGTGTTGTGCAGATGGCGAAATTCCGCGTGGGCCTGATCCAGATGGCCTGCGGCCTGGACCCCAACGAGAATCTGGCGAAGGCCGAGTGGCGCATTCGCGAAGCCGCCGGGCGCGGCGCGCAAATCGTCTGCGTGCAGGAACTCTTCCGCTCGCAGTACTTCTGCCGCGAAGAGCGCGCCGATCTGTTCGACCTGGCGGAGCCCATCCCCGGGCCCACCAGCGAGAGCTTCACGCGCCTGGCGCGCGAGCTCGAAGTGGCCATCGTGGGCTCGGTCTTCGAACGGCGCGCCGCCGGCGTGTATCACAACACCGCGCTCGCCATCGACGCCGATGGCGCGCTCCTGGGCATCTATCGCAAGATGCACATCCCCGACGATCCGCTGTACTTCGAGAAATATTACTTCACCCCCGGCGACCTGGGCTTCCGCTGCTTCGACACCCGCTACGCGCGCATCGCTCCGCTGATCTGCTGGGACCAGTGGTATCCCGAAGCGGCGCGCCTGGCCGCGCTGGGTGGCGCGCAGATTCTTTTTTACCCCACCGCCATCGGCTGGCATCCTTCGGAAAAGGCGCAGTACGGCAAAGCGCAGCACGATTCCTGGCAGACCATCCAGCGCTCGCACGCCATCGCCAACGGGGTATATGTCGCCGCGGTGAATCGCGTGGGATATGAAGGTCCGCCCGGAAAAGGCATCGAATTCTGGGGCGGATCTTTCGTCTGCGATACCCATGGCCAGGTGATGGCCGAGGCGTCGCACGATGGCGAAGAGATTCTGGTGGTGGAGTGCGACCCGCGCGCCATCGACGATACGCGGCGCAACTGGCCGTTCCTGCGCGACCGGCGCATCGACGCCTACGGGCCCATCTTGAACCGGGTGATCGATTGAAATCCGCAACTCCGCGCCAGCGCGGCTTCCGCATGCCCGCGGAATGGGAGCCCCACGAGGCCACCTGGTTTGCCTGGCCGCACAACCCCAACGACTGGCCGGGCCGCTTCGCGCCTATCCCGTGGGTGTATGCCGAGATCGTGCGCAAGCTCAGCCGCGTGGAGAAAGTGCGCATCCTGGTGGAGAGCCGCGCGGAGGAAGCGCGCGCCCGCGGAGTGCTGCGCAAGACCGGCGCGGTAATGGAGGCGGTGGAATTCTTCCCGTGCCCCACCGATCGCGTGTGGACGCGCGACTTCGGCCCGATCTTCGTGAAGCGTCGCCGCGGCGAAGTGGCGCTCACCGGCTGGCGTTTCAATGCGTGGGCCAAATACAACGATTGGCGGAAGGACGTCCGGGCGCCAGCCGCGCTGGCGAAGCAGTTGGGGTTGCCGCTGTTCCAGCCGGAGATGGTGCTCGAAGGCGGCAGCATCGACGTCAATGGCTCGGGCTTGTTGCTGACCACCGAGGAATGCCTGCTGAGCGAGGTGCAGCAGCGCAATCCGGGGATGAGCCGCGGCGGCATCGAGCGCCACTTCCGCGACTATCTGGGGATCGAGCGGGTGATCTGGC
>Ga0182030_10011445_pt1 | contig 17916 bp, 9 predicted proteins | sample 812S3MmetaG_FD_121299 | JGI IMG/M metagenome (GOLD analysis project Ga0182030, IMG submission 121299) | Permafrost microbial communities from Stordalen Mire, Sweden - 812S3M metaG (Illumina Assembly) | ecosystem: Environmental > Terrestrial > Soil > Wetlands > Permafrost | place: Sweden...
CTCCGGCGTCCAATTCGCAATGTTGGCGCCGATGCCCAGCGAGCCTTGCATCGAGCTGAGCATCCGGTAGCTCAGCGACGTGGTCCGCTTGTTGAGCCAGTGCGGCGAATCCGTGACCCAGGCCATCATCACCTGCGGCGTGTAGGCGTAACTGAAGCCATCCTGCTGGCTCAGGCGATCGAAGGGATCGGTGTTGTCCGATGGCCACACCTCATCGGTATAGCGCAGAATCCCCAGGTCCACGCGCCCGCCACCGCCCGAGCAGCTCTCGATCTCAACCTTCGGATGCTTGCGGCGCAGCTCGCTCAGAATCCAGTAGAGGTTCTGCGTAAAGTCCACATACACGCGCTTCTGCTCCGCCGCCGGCAGCTGGTCCCAACCCGGCTCAGTCCAGTTGCGGTTGTAATCCCACTTCAAGAAAGCAATGTCATTCTCGGTGAGAATCTTGTCCAGGAATCCGAGCACATAGTCGCGTACGTCCGGCCGCGCCAGGTTCAGCACCAGCTGATTGCGCTGCTCGGTCTCCGGCCGGCCAGGGAAATGCAGCACCCAGTCCGGATGCTTGCGATACAAATCGGAATCCGGGTTGACCATCTCCGGCTCAACCCACAGCCCAAAGTCCATGCCGAGTTGATGAACTCTGTCTACGAGCGGCTTCAGCCCGTGAGGAAACTTCTCCTGGTTCACATACCAGTCGCCCAGGCCGGCGCGGTCGTCCTTGCGCTGGCCAAACCAGCCGTCGTCCATTACGAAGCGGTCGATGCCCAGGGCCGCTGCCTTCTCCGCCAGCGCCTCCTGCCCCGCCTCGTTCACCTTGAACTCGGTCGCCTCCCAGGAGTTGTAGATGACCGGACGAACCTTGGGCACCGGCTGCCCTGCGGTAGCCTGGGTGCGCGGCAGAATGTGCTTGAGCTCATAGCCGTGCAACAGCCGCGAAGCCCCGCCCAGCCCATGCGTCGAGTAGCCGCCATAAAAGATGGGCGTCTCCAGCTTTTCTCCACCCTTCAAAACATACCCAAAGTCGAAGGGATTGAAGCCGCCGGTCACGCGCACCGCATCCAGTTGATCCTGCTCGACGGTGATGCGCCACGACCCGCTCCAGCCCAGCGCGCCGAACCACACATCCCCATGATCCTCGTCCGCCGCGCCAGCCTGAATCGCAAACCAGGGATTGGCCTGGTGTCCAGTCGAGCCGCGCCGGCTTTCGAGCACCCGCGCTCCGGGATGGATGGTCTCCTGGGTCAGCGTCCACTCGCCGGCCCAGCGGCCAGTCAGGTAGTTCAGCGTGTACTGCCCAGCCGGCAGCGCCCATGCCGCCGCGGCCGCCTGCTCCACGGTCACCGCGCCCGCATCGGATGCGGGTCCGCGATTCTCGATCGTCGCCGAGCGCGCCAAAATTCCACTCTCGGGGTCAATTGCATAATGCAAGGTGACAAAAATTGGCTGCTTGATGTCCTTGAGCACCACGTCGAATCCGTTGGCCGTCTCCGTGTGGCTCTCATAGTGCAACACCAGGTCGCGGTTGCCGTCAGCAAAGGTCACCTTCAGCGCCGGCTCGTTGAACAGGCCCGCGCCCCAGCCGGCGTACTCCTGCGGCGTGTTGGTGTAGGAGGAGTCGAATGAGGCCCACCCTGGCATCGGCTTCGCTTGCGGAAAGCTGTCCGTTGCGCCCAGCCGTCCGCCCCAATAGAGTTGCTGCAACTCGCCGCGCGCATTCACGCCAAACACGTAAGAACTATTGCCGCCGTCCAGCCGGAAGACTTTGGTCGCGGCATCAAAGTGTGCGACGGCAGATTGTGCAGGCGCAACCAGCTGCGCAGCCAGCAAAAGCAGCCCAGATGAAAAGGTTTTCAGCATCGGCGATCTCCTCGTTCTCTTCCCCGAACCGACCCATCATAGCACCCGCCCGGCCCGCACCTCGCAGCGGTGTGTTTCAATAAGATTTGAGCCAAAACTTGTCCCATTTGCCTGTGATCCGCAACCATGATTTTCCGAGCCGGCATCGCAGCCGATTGACCCGGCCGTGCGCCAGGGGCCGAAGCACTTTGCTGAATCTGAGCCCTACCCCGGTTTCCGGAATAAGCCGCGCAGAAAGTCAGGAGAGCCGTTCATGATCAACGGAAAGCGGATCGCGGTGGTGATGCCCGCCTACAATGCCGAGCGGACCCTGGAGCAGACCGTCCGCGGCCTGCCCGATGTGGTCGATATCCGCATCCTGGTCGACGACTCCAGCAAAGACCGCACGGCCGCTCTGGCCAAGCAGCTCGGCGTCACCACGTTTGTCCACGACGCCAACTACGGCTACGGTCGCAACCAGCAGACTTGCTATCGCGAAGCCCTCGCCGCCGGCGCCGACATCGTGGTCATGGTCCACGCCGACTACCAGTACACGCCCGCGCTGGTCGCGGCCATGGCCGGCATGGTTGCCAGCGGCATCTACGACATGGTGCTGGCCTCGCGCATCCTCGGGGCCGGCGCGCTGAAAGGCGGCATGCCGCTCTACAAATACATCGCCAACCGCCTGCTCACTGCATTCCAGAACCTCTTTCTCGGCGTCAAGCTCTCGGAATACCACACCGGTTTTCGCGCCTTCTCGCGGAAATTGCTGGAGACGCTGCCGCTGCTGGAAAACTCCGACGACTTTGTCTTCGATAACCAGATGATCGCCCAGGCCGTCATGTTCGGCTTCCCCATCGGCGAGATATCGTGCCCGACAAAATATTTCAAGGAAGCCTCGTCCATCAATTTCAAACGAAGTGTGCAGTACGGCCTCGGCGTGCTGGCTACCACGGCCATCTTCGTCGCGCACAAGGTGGGCATCATCCACTCTCCGCTCTTCAAGGCCACGGGACGAACTGTTGCCCTGCCGCATGACACCGAGTACTACTCCGAAAACCCGCGGCGGTGATCCGCCCCATCGCACACCCCAGACCCAGCGTGGTTGAGACTCGAAGTGAATACACCCTCATGAATCAAATGCTCTCTGTCGAACCAGCCACCCAATCCGCACCAAAGCCCTCCTTCGCATCGCGCCTCCCCTTCATTGTTGTGGTGGCGCTCGTCATGCGTCTGATCGTGGTCTGCTTCGTCTACCGCGATCTGCCCGACGCAGACAAATTCTACGAGGCCTTCGGCTGGGAGATGGGCTGGATCGCGCGCGCACTGGCCACCGGCCACGGTTTCAGCTCGCCCTACTGGCCGTGGTCCGGCCCCACGGCCATGCAGCCGCCGCTTTATCCCGCGCTGGTCTCGCTGGTCTTCCGCGTGTTCGGTGTCTACACGCTCACCTCGGCGTTCGTCGTACTCTCCATCAACAGCCTGCTCAGCTCACTCACCTGCATCCCCGTCTACTTCAGCGCCAACTATTCGCTGGGCCGGCGCGGTGCGAAAATTGCGGCTTACGTGTGGGCGCTCTATCCCTTCGCCATCTACTTTTCCGCCGGTCGCGTGTGGGAGTACTCGCTGACCGGCCTCTTGTTCACCACCAGCTTCTGCATCGCGCAGCGCATTCACAAGACGGCTAATCCCCTTGCCTGGATCGGTTGGGGCGCGCTCGCCGGCCTCACCGCCATGTCCAACCCGTCCACGCTGGGCACGCTGCCGTTTCTGGCTTTGGTCGCGGCCTGGCAGCTGCGCAAGGCCACGCGCGGCAACGCGAGTAATCGCTGGGCGCTCAACTTCGTCCTCACCGGCCTGGCCGCCGTCGCCGTGCTCACCCCGTGGACCGTGCGCAACTACCGCGCCCTCGGCATCCTCTGCCCAGTGCGCGACAACTTCTGGCTTGAGCTCTACGACGACAACGGCGGCGACGCATCGCTCGACCCCAGTTTCGCCCACCCGGCCAGCAATCCAGTCGAGATGCACAAATTTCTCACCATGGGCGAGACCGGGTTCCTCAAAGAAAAACACCAGATCGCGGTCGATTACATCAAGGCCCATCCCGGTTTCATGATTCACAAAACCATCCGCCGCTTTTTTTATTACTGGACTGGCATCTGGAACCTCTCTGCGGAAGAGCTGCGCGAGCAGCCCTATGAGCCCGGCAATATCTTTTACGTCTGCTCCATCACCTTTCTCATGCTGCGCGGCATCGGCCGCTTCTGGCGCATGAACCGGGCCGCCCTGTGGCCTTACCTGGTGCTCGTTTGCGTCTTCCCCATCACCTACTACATCACCCACCCGCTTATGGATTATCGCCAGCCCATCGAGCCCGCCGTCATCGTGCTCGCAGTCGCCGGTGCGGTTCCGTGGAAGCGCCTCAAGCCCGGCCAATCCGCCGCGTGGATCGGTGCGGAGCACTCAGCCCGGCCCTGAGCAACAATGTCGTGGCCTCCATTCGCTTTTCCGGAGAGAGCAGGGGCATTCATGCCCCTGACACAATGTTCGAAGCGATCGGGCTTCGGCCCCGGGCCTGAAGGCCGCACTTTCCGCCGTTCCATTCAGGGGCATAAATGCCCCTGCTCCCTCCCGCACAAGAGCCCGCGGGGTAATTCCAACTTCCGGCCGTCGACCAAGAAATTAACATGAGCTTACCTTTCCCAACATCCCGCCTCGTCGAGTCCCGATCCGGCCCATGGTCTATCCTGAAGATGCTTGCCCGGAGGTTCCCGGATGCTCTCCCCAGCCGTCACCCCGCCTGCCTGTCCCACACCCGCTGAAAAGATCGCGGAGGCCATCGACCACATCGTCCCGCTGCACGGACTGCCCCTGGAAGACCGGCTCTGGCTCGCCCGCCACGGCAGCGAACTGATTGCCAACGCCGGCGAGATTCTTTTTGAAGAAGGCGCGCCTGCCGAGCAGATGATGCTCATCCTGCGCGGCGAAATCCACGTGCGCCGCCAGCACGGCGGCCCCATGGCCCTGTTCATCGGCCGCACCGGCCAGATGACGGGCCTGCTTCCCTTCTCACGGATGAAGGGCTACGGCGGCCAGGGATTCGCCGTCACCGATTGCTGGGTGCTCGCGGTTCACAAATCCAGGTTCGACGAGATGCTGCGCGCCATTCCTTCCATGGGCCAGCGCGTCGTCTCCACGCTGCTCGATCGCGTTCGCGAGGTCACCCGCATCGAGCAGCAGGCGGAAAAACTGACTGCGCTGGGCAAGCTGGCCGGCAACCTGGCCCACGAGCTCAACAATCCCGCCTCGGCCGCACAGCGCGCCGCCGCCGGCCTGATGACCGAGCTGCGCGCCAACCGCCAGAACCGCTTCAAGCTGGTGAACCTGTGCCTGAGCCAGGCGCAGATCGAGTCCATCGAGGAGTGGGAGCAGAAGATATTCAGCCGCGGAGAAGCTCTGAACGGATCACAGGACAGCCGCCTGAGCAGCGCGCCCAGAACCAACGTCGGCGCCGACCTGGCTCGCGAAGAAGCCATGCGCAAATGGCTGGAAGGGATCGACTGCCCCGACTCCGCGGAGATTGCCGCGCAGCTGGCCGAGCAGGCCGCACAGGTCGCCGACCTCGATGAGCTGCTCACCTTCCTCGGCCCCAACGAGAGCTGCGTCCTGCTGCAATACCTGGCCCGCTACCTGCGCTCTACGCGCTCCGTCGATACGCTGGTCAGCTCCACCGCGCGCATCTTCGACCTGATCAGCGCGATCAAGGCCTACTCCTACATGGACCGCGCGCCGATTCTCGAAGTGGATGTGCGTGATGGCCTGGACGCCACGCTGCAAATGCTCGGGTCGCGCATCGGCAATGTGCGCGTGGTGCGCGACTATGCGCCCGATCTGCCTACCATCAGCGCCTACGGCGGCGAGCTGAACCAGGTGTGGACCGCGCTGATCGAAAATGCTCTCGAAGCCATCGGCGAAGTGGAGCCAGCCGGCGAGCAGGCCGAGCTGCGCATCGCCGCGCGGCTTGAAGCCGACATGCTGCTGGTGGAGATATGGGATTCGGGCCCCGGCATCCGCCCTGAGCTGCAGGACCGCATCTTCGAACCGTTCTTCACCACCAAGCCGCCCGGCCAGGGGCTCGGTCTCGGCCTCGACAACGCCATGCGCATCGTCCGCAAGCATCGCGGACACATCAGCGTTCGTTCCGAGCCCGGCGATACCTGCTTCCGTGTTCGCCTCCCCCTGGACCAGCTGCAAGCCTATTGAGTCTCGCTCAGCAAAGAAAATGGCGGTCCTCAAGCCGCCATTTTCTATTCCCGATTCCCTAGCCCCAATGCCCAGGCTATAGCATTTTCGGAATTGGTGTAGACCGAAAGCACACACTCAAGTGGCTTTTTCCTCAAGAAAAAGCCACCTTTCACGGCTCCCAAAAAGTCTACGTGTATTCCGAAAATGCTCTAGCCGGGTGCCCCATCCATTCCGCGTCGTTTGCGGAATGGGTGGGAAACCACGAACCCCATGCGAGCCTCCCGCGAGCCTCTGCCCCACCGCAGGTGGTTGCAGAAAATTAACCGCTTCCGGCGCACAATCATCCATAGAACCAGCCCGGAAAGAAACACGGAAAAGAAAAATGTGGGCCAGTCCCTAGTCCCTCAGTCCCTGGTCCACCCCACCGCCGGCCGCGGCTCAACCCTCCGCGTGGTGATCACCAGCTTGGCCGGCGTCAGCTCCAGGCCATCCCAGCCTTCCTTGAAAGCCTCAATGCGGATCTCGCCAGCTACGCGGCTGGCTTGCAGAATCACCTGCGCCAGCCCATTGAAGAGCGATCGCCGCGGCTCCTTGTCGCTCTCCTGGCAGTTGGGATCGCCATTGCCCACGCCGATCAGCGCGCCGTTGCCAGACACCTTGAACCCGATCAAGTTGTTCGCCGTCGGAACCGCGCGGCCCTCCTTGTCCAGAGCTTCGACCTTCAAGATTGCTACATCCTCGCCATCGGCGTCGATCGCCATCCGGTCCGCTGTCAATCGAATCGCGACCGTCGGCCCTGTGGTCTCGCGCTTCTCGGTCAGCGCCACCTTGCCGTCCTTCGATCCGCGCGCCTCAATCACGCCCGGCTCGTACTTCACCTTCCACTCCACGTGTCCCAGGTGCGGAACCTTCTGGCTGCCGGCGCTCTGCCCGTTCACAAACAGCTCCACCTCGTCCAGGTTCGAATAGACCCACACGGGAATCATGTCGCCTTCCCGGCCCTCGAAATTCCAATGCGGAAACAGATGCAGCGACGGCTCCTTGCCCCACCACGCCTTGTAGTAATAAAACGTGTCCTTGGGAAATCCGCACATGTCCACAATGCCGAACTGCGAGTTGATCGACGGCCATCCGTAGGGCGTCGGCTCGCCGCGATAGTCGAAACCGGTCCACGCAAATCCGCCCGCCTCCCACTCCCGCGTGCCATGAAACTTCCACCACTCCTCGGCCGTTTCGCCCCACGGCACCACGGAGTTGTAGGCATTCACCGTGTTGCGCATGGGGTCGGTTGTGTAAACTCCGCGCGTGGAGATGGCGCTGGAGGTCTCCGACCCGTAGAGCGGCCGCTTGGGATTGTTCTTGTGGAACTCGTCCGGGGCGCTCAGGTCGTAATTGAAGCCGATTATGTCGAGCGCATCCGACGGCCCCTTCTTGTTATCGCCGTTCACTGCCGCCGAGACCACGCGGGTGGGGTCCAGTTCGTGGCACAGCCGCACCATGGTCGCGCCAATCTTCGCGCCCTGCTCGGCCATCGGGTCCTGCAGATTGTCCTCTTCATTGCCGATGGACCAGATAATGACAGAAGGCGAATTGCGATACCGCTTCACCATCACCTCAAGCTGCGCCAACCCCTCGGGGTTTGAGCTCATCTGCCGCGTCTCGCACATCATCATTACGCCCATCCGCTCGCACGCTTCCACCCACTCCGGCGTGGGCATGTTGTGCGAGGTGCGCACCGCATTGTTGCCCATCTCCTTGAGCACCGCTATACGGAAGGCCTGCAGCCGGTCGGGCAGCGCCGCGCCCACGCCCGCGTGATCCTGGTGGTTGCAGGTGCCCTGAATCTTGAGCGATTTTCCGTTGAGCAGGAACCCCTTGTCCGCGTCAAAGACCGCCGTGCGCACGCCAAAGCTCACCCGCTCTGCGTCGCGTGCCTTGCCGCCCGCCTCGACCGTCACAATGGCCGAGTAGAGATTGGGCTCCTCCACGCTCCACAGCGCCGGATTGGCCAGCTCCGCCGTCGCCGTAAAGCTCGCCGCGCCATCCACGGCAACTGTCTGCGCCGCCGCTTCGGCCGTCGCCACGGTCTTTCCGGCCGCGTCAACAATCTTCCAGCTCGCCTTGGCGCTTTCGGCCTGCTTGCCCTGGTTCTCGACAACCGTTCCCAGCGTCAGCGTCGCGCCGCCGCCGTCCACTGCCGTCCGCACCGTGCTCTCCCACTTGCCAAGGTGCAGCGCATCGGTCTTGGTCAGCCACACGTGGCGGTAGATGCCCGCGCCCTCGTAAAACCATCCATCGCCAAAGCTCGCGTCCACCCGCGCCACAATATAATTTTTTGCGCCGTAGGCCAGAAAATCGGTCAGGTCGAAGCGGAAGGGCGCGTAGCCGTTGTTGTTGCGACCGATAAAACAGCCGTTCACAAACAGAATCACATCGCGAAAGGCGCCATCGAACTCGACTGTGATGCGCCGTCCCAGGTCGCTGGCCGGAATCTCGAACGCGCGCCGGTACCAGCCCACGCTGGTCTCCGGATAGCGCCTTCCGAGCGGCTTGAAACCGTGCGAGTTCAATTCCTCGTCGCGCACAAAGGGCAGCTCCACCGCCCAGTCATGCGGCAGGTTGAGCGAGCGCCACTTCGAGTCATCAAAGCCGGCCTTGGCAAACTTGAAGTCGCCGGTCTTGGCAAAGTCTCCCTGGGCCATGCCGAAGCCGAGGTCGCGCGCCGGATCGCTGCCGTGGCCGAACGTGAACTTCCAGCCAAAGTCGAACAGCAGATGCTCGCGCGGCGCAACCGCTGCCAGGGCGCCAGCCGAGACCGTATCTGCATTGCCGGCGAGCAGCGCCGTGCGCGCCCAGGCCGAGCGCGCCAGAAGTGAAGAAGCCGATAGAGCAGCTCCGGAGCGGAGCAGGTCGCGACGAGAAATCCCAGTCATAAAGAACCCTTTCAAGTGCTTTCTGCGGCGAAACTCAGCGTTTCGCGCGACAAGCCGAAACAAATGATGAACCAAGCCAACGGAGAACTATAAACCAGCCTGGCGGGCGCAGTAAACGATTTCATTTTCCAGACACTGGTAGCATGTTTCTTGACTTCGTGTTACTCTGGTTTTTCCCCGTGAAAAGTCGCTGATTGCGCCGGGAGTGCGTGTGGGCATTGTTGCCAAGGGTGAATGCAGGCGTGACTCCGGGACTACAGCTGGCAAGTCTGCGCGGTGCGGCAGCAGGTTTGTCATTTTCTTCCTGGTGAGCTGCGTTCTGTCCAGCTTCACATCGCAATTTTCAGCTCAACCATCCGTAATCCGCATCGCCGGCACAGTCCTCGATCCTGCAGGAAGGCCGGTAGCCGCCGCACGCATCGTCGCGGACTCATCCACTGGTGCGCACGCAGCTGGCACCACCAGCAGCGACGGCAGCTTTACCCTCGCCTTGTCCACAGCCGGCGTCTGGACTGTGCGCGCAGAGGCCGCGGGCTTTGCACCGGTCATGCGCAACGTCGAGTTGAGCGCGGCAAACGCATCAGCGGCCGCAAACCTGACTCTGCGCCTGGAGCAACTGGCCTCGGCAGCCGAAGAGGTCGTCGTGACGGCCGATCTGAGCGAGGTCGCTCTCACTTCGCCCGACCCCTCGGAACAAGTGCTCATCCGCGAGGAACTGCTCGACGCCAATCCCGGCCGGCCCGGCGCGCCCATCTCCATTCCCGGCCTGCCCATCGAGACTGCCTCCGGCGGCATCAAAGCACCGCAGTACTTTGTGCCCGGCGTGGCCGGCGATCACGGCGAGCCCATCGCGCAATACATCGCCGTGGGCGGCTACCTGGTCACCAACAACCTCTCCGCCAACGCCCATGGCAACGGCTACGCCGACCCCAATATTTATGTCTCCGGCGCGCTGGGCAGCGTAACCACGGATGGCGGCGCCTTCAACGTGCTTGAAGGAAATCACGCACTGAATCTTGCCGCCTCCTACGGCCTTCGCCCGCAGTTGAGCCGCTTCCTCACGCTCACCGGCGACTCCCGCGACGCGGACCTGACCGCCGGCCTGGCGCCCAGGAATCCTGAAAAGAAAGAGTGGTTGGCCCTCGAAGCCAACTTGGGCAACGGCCTGATGAAGCGCCTGGAGCATCGCAAGCAGTTCAAGTGGAATGCCCTGCGCGTGCTCGATCCCGGCAGGCACGAAACCACGCTCTTCTCGCTCGGCTACTGGGGCATATCGCATGAGGGGAACCTGCTTCCGGTGGGCTACGGACTCTTGCTCGCGGATACTGTCGATCCGCGTCAGTACGACCAGACGCACTCTTCCATCCAGGCCATCGACGACGTGTGGAAGCTGAGGCCGAGCGACGAAGTTGCCTTCTCCGGCTTCTTCCGCACCTACAACCTCTCTCTCTATTCCAACTTCGGCGAAGGGCTCATCCGGCAGAGCGAGTTCCGCACCGTGGAAGGCGCGGAGGCGCGCGAGACGCACACGTTTACACCGATCTTGAACGGCGTGGGGTTGCAGGCAATGGCCGGCCTCGATTATCACGAGGACGACATTCACCGCGACAACCTGGACCACTTTCTGTCGGACAACGTTCTCCTCTACGGAACATTTCTCAAGGTTCTCTCCAGCAACGTCACCATCCGCGACGCAACGCCCTATGTGGCCCTGCACGGCGACCTCGGCAAACATCTGCGCTTCTACGCAGGCCTGCGGCCGGACACGATCGAGTTGAAAAACACTGACCTGCTCACCCCGGCGCGTTCCTTCGACGAGTGGAGCACGTTTCTGGCGCCCAAGGCCACACTGGCATGGGCGCCAGGCGCAACGGCAGCACGATGGATGCCCTCGGCTTCGTTCAGCACAGGCCAGGCCTTCTTCACCGAAGATCCTCGCATCGCCGTCGCCAGCGCCGCGGTGCAGGGGCCGTTGCCTTCGCCCTTCGAGCGCTCCCACTCCGAGCAGCTGGTGCTCGAAAAGCAACTCGCCGCAACCGATGTGCGCATCACCGTGGGCCGCACCACGACTACGCAGACGCTGGGCAAAATCGATCCCGACAACGGCACACAGCAGCCTCTGGGACCGGGGACGCTGAAGTTTGTCACCGCCAGCGTGCGCCGTGCGCTGGGCAGCTATGGAACAGTGCAAGCGGTTTTCTCCAAAGCCGATGCGCGGCTGCTCGGCGCCGGCATCGACGGCGTTGCCATCCCCGCGCAGATCACGCCGGAGGCGCCGCGCACCATTTTTGACGCGCTCTCGACATTGGACCGGCTGCCCCTGGGCCTGCACGCCCGCGGCGAGTACGAATCCGTGGGCCACAAGCAACTCGACCTCGGCAACAGCCAGCATCCGCAGACGTATGAGGCCATCCCCGTGGGTGAAGTGCGGCTGGCGGTGGTGCGTCCACTGTTGAATGGACGGCTGGAACTGGGCGCAAACGGTATGGTGGCCCGCGGCTACACCGGCCAGACCACGGAGACCTTCGCCCCTGCCTGGAAGTTGGGCGCGGTTCCCTACTGCGCGCCCGGCTCCGGCCCCAGCGGCGCACAAAACGACTTCGACTGCGGAAGCAACGAACAGGCCGTCGGCATTCGCATGGTGTCGTGGATCGGCGGCTCCGTCTCCTGGCGATTCACTCCGCTCAGGTGATCGCTGGTCTAGAGCAGTTCTCCAATTCACGTGCCCCGTTTGGTTGCTTGCAACGTGGCCTTTTTTTAAGGAAAAGTCCACTTATCATCCTGCTTCTGGCGAACAGCGATAACACCGGATCCGCGCTTCAGCACCGCCTGCGCCCGCCGTTCCGAAGTACAATCGGGATGGAGAATTTCAATGACCCAGTTGAGCAGGACAGGCGTATCGCTTGAGGATGCCTTGTTGAAGGAGTTCGATCGGCTCATTGCCAAGCGCGGCTACGCGAACCGCTCCGAGGCCTTCCGCGATCTGATTCGAGAGGCGCTTCTTGCCGAGACGGTGGAATCGAACAAGCCCGTCGTGGGCACGCTCACGCTTGTCTACGACCATCACGTTCCCAACCTCGGGCAAAAGCTCACTGAGATTCAGCACGCCGCCGGCGCCATGGTCATGGCAGCCACGCATGTGCATCTCGATCATCACTATTGCCTCGAGGTCATCATCATGAAGGGCCGCGGCAAAGACCTGCAAGCCACCGCCGACGGTATGCTCGCCCTGCGCGGAGTCGAGTTGGGCAAGCTGGTCCTCACCAACTCCGGCGCCAGCTTGAAGCACGCGACCCACTCCCACCCTCACTGACAGCCTTCCTCGTATCTCCAATCTCCACGCCGCTTCCTGGTCCGGTTGCCAGAGGTGACTTGCAGGTGGTATACGGTGTACGACAAAAATTCACCCGGCCGTTTCGGCGTTAGTCGATTCTGACCACTACGTAGTCGTCCTATCTTTTGCCGCCCCTGGCATCGCGCGATCCGCGTTCATCGGCAACGCGAGTTGGCCGGTAGCCGCATGTTGGCAGCCATGCACAGATGAAGGAGAAGCCATGAAAGTTCGAGCCAAGATGTTTGTCACCGCGGGCCTGGCGCTTGCGCTGGGAGCCTGCGCTGCCCAAGCGCAAGACGCAACCGATCCGCTGAAGAGCGGCTTTGAAAATCCCCCGGCCAGCGCGCGTCCGCGCGTCTGGTGGCACTGGATGAACGGCAACATCACCAAGGACGGGATCAAGCTCGACGAAGAGTGGATGCATCGGGCCGGCATCGGCGGCTTTCAGAACTTCGACGCCGCCCTGTTCACGCCGCAGGTGGTGGAAAAGCGCCTAGCCTACATGACGCCGGATTGGAAAGACGCCTTCAAATACGCGGTCACGCTCGGTGATCAGTTGGGCCTGGAAGAGGCCGTTGCCAGCTCTCCCGGATGGAGCGAGACCGGAGGCCCGTGGGTGCCCGCGGCAGAGGGTATGAAGAAGTATGTCTGGAGCGAGACGCGAATCGAAGGCGGCAAGCCATTCAGCGGCACGCTGGCTCATCCGCCCGCCAACACAGGAGAATTCCAGAATCTGCCCGTCAACGACGTGGGCGGCTCGCTGGGCACGCCCTTTGTTCCACCGCAATTTTATGCCGACAGCGCCGTGGTCGCGTTTCGCGTCCCCGACGCCGAAGTGGAGGCCACTGCGGCGCACCCCAAGATCACCTGGAGCAGTGGAACCTTCGATCCGGCGCTCCTGACCGATGGCGACTTGGTGAAGACCGTCGATCTGCCCAAGGCCAAAGAGGGTGAGAGTGCGTGGATTCAGTACCAATACCCGCGGGCGCAGGCGATTCGCGGCATCACCATCGTGGTCGGCGGCAAGAGCCCGTTCGATGCATTTCTGCCGCCGGGCGGCGAAAGTGGCATCGCGCTTGAAGCCAGCGACAACGGCCACGCCTGGCGCGGGATTGCAGTCATCCCCAAGGGCGGATCCACCGAACACACGCTCTCGTTTGCGCCGGTAACGGCCAAGTATTTCCGCGTGACGTTCAAGACGCTTCCCGCGCCGCCCAATCCCTTTGCCGACATGGGCGATGCCTTCGGCCCGCTGCCCAAGCCCTCGCCCTTCGTCGCGCTCTCTGAGCTGGTGCTGCATGCCGGCGCGCGCGTGAACCATTTTGAAGAGAAGGCAGCCTTTAACCAGGTGCCCGATCTCTATCAATTCGCCACGCCTGATTTTGATTCCGTCTATGCTGTCAAGAAAAGCGACGTCCTCGACCTGACCGCAAAGATGCATGCCGACGGCACGCTTGACTGGACGCCGCCCGCTGGCAACTGGGTGATTCTGCGCATCGGCTACTCGCTGCTGGGCATCGCCAATCACCCGGCGACCGCCGAGGCCACCGGCCTCGAGGTCGACAAGCTCAACGCCGGCTATGTGAAGCACTACATGGACGACTACCTCAACAGCTATCGCGACACCGTGGGCGCGGACCTGATGGGCAAGCGCGGCATCCGCTATGTGGTCACCGACAGCTGGGAAGCCGGCGCGCAGAACTGGACCAACAACATGATCGCCGAGTTTACCCGCCGGCGCGGCTATGATCCGCGCCCCTGGCTGCCGGTGCTGACCGGGCGCGTGGTGGAGAGTTCCAAAGCCAGCGACCAGTTCCTGTGGGATCTGCGCAAGACCATCGCCGACCTGATCGCGGATGAGCACTACGGCCAGGTGCAGGCGTCGCTGAAGGAACGCGGCATCGGCCACTATGGCGAATCGCACGAGGAAGGCCGCGCCCTGATCGCCGATGGCATGGAAGTGAAGAAGCTCGACGACATTCCCATGAGCGCCATGTGGACGCAGAAGCCGGGCATCAACAAAGTGCAGTTCGGCTACAACGCCGACGATCGCGAGTCGGCCTCGGTGGCGCACATCTACGGACAGAATCTGGCCGCCGCGGAGTCGATGACTTCATGCGATCCCTCCACGGCGTGGGCCTGGTCGCCGGCCACGCTCAAGCCCACCGCGGATGCGGAGTTCCTGAACGGCATCAACCGCATCGTGGTGCATGAGTCGGCGCACCAGCCGCTCATCGGCAAGGCGCCCGGCCTCACGCTTGGCCCTTGCGGGCAGTGGTTCAATCGCAACGAGACCTGGGCTGAACTGGCGCATGTGTGGGTCACTTACCTGGCGCGCAACTCTTACCTGTTGCAGCAGGGCCGCTTCGTCGCCGACGTGATTTACTACTACGGTGAAGACTCGAACATCACTGCGGAGTTCGCGGACAAGTCGCCCGACGTGCCCGCGGGCTACAACTTCGACTACATCAACGCCGACGGCCTGATTCATGAGCTGGCCGCGGTGGACGGCCGCATCACCACACACAGCGGCATGAGCTATCGCGTGCTGGCGCTCGATCCGTACAGCAAGCACATGTCGCTGCCGGTGCTCCGCGCCCTGCACAAACTTGTTGAAAGCGGCGCAGTCGTCGCCGGCGCCAAGCCCAGCGACGATCCCAGCCTGGCCGACGATGCAGCCGAGTTCGCGCGCCTGAACGACGAACTGTTCGGTGACGGAACCGGTGTGCACAGCGTGGGCAACGGCAAGGTCTACGCAGGCCAGGACGCCGAAGCTGTGTTGAAGAGCCTGACCGTTGCGCCTGACTTCGAATTCAGCAAGCCAACCAGCGATGCGCAAATCCCGTTTGTGCATCGCAAGACCGCCGGCGCGGACATCTACTTCCTCGACAACCGCAGCGACCAGCCCACATCGGTCGACGCCAGCTTCCGCATCGCCGGCAAGGAGCCCGAGCTTTGGTACTCGGAGACGGGCAAGATCAAGCCCGCTTCCTACACCATCGCCGACGGCCGCACCACCGTGCCGTTGCAGTTTGAGCCATGGGGCACGGTCTTTGTCGTCTTCCGCACGCCCGCAAAGGCCGCGTCGCGCACCCTTCCCAAGGAAGTCGAAGCGCCGCTGGCCACAATGGATGGCTCGTGGAGCGTCGCTTTCCAGGAGGGCCGCGGAGCACCGGCTTCCATCACGCTCGACAAGCTGATCTCGTGGAGCGACAGCGATGACAAAGGCGTGAAGTATTTCTCCGGCGCAGGCACGTATACCAAAACGATTCAAGCTTCCGCGGACTGGTTCAAGCCGGGCACGCAGTTGTGGATCGATCTGGGCGAAGTGAAGAACCTCGCCGAAGTTAGCGTGAATGGAAAATCCCTCGGCGTTGTGTGGCACGCGCCATACCGCGTGGACGTGACCGGCGCACTGAAGCCGGGCGCAAATGAGTTGAAGATCGTGGTCACCAATCCGTGGGTCAATCGGCTCATCGGCGATCAGCAGCCGGACGCAACCACCAAGTACACCTTCGCGCCCTCCAAGCCCTACAAGGCGAATTCACCGCTTGTCGCCTCCGGCCTGCTGGGCCCCGTCCAACTTATTGCGACCTCCACGGCAAAGGAGGCCCAGTAGACAAGGCCGCGCCGGAATGCGCTTCGAATGCCGATCGAGAGGATGGCTTTGAAACACAAAAAGACAACCACGCGATCGGCCATTCGAGCGTCCATCTGGGCGGCGCCTGTTGAAACGGCGGGCAAGCTAACGCTCAGCCGCGACGCGATTGTGCACGCCGCTATCAATCTCGCCAATCACGAGGGCCTGAAGGCCGTTTCGATCCGCAGGATCGCCACGGTGCTCGGCGCCAGCCCCATGGCCCTCTACTATCACATCCCCAGCAAAGACGATCTTCTCAACCTGATGCTGGACGCGACCTATGCGCAGCTCACCTTCCCCGACGGCGTTGACATGGACTGGCGCCAGGTGCTGAGTCTCTTTGCCGCGCAACATCGCCGCAACCTTGAGCAGAACCCCTGGTCCATTTCGATTCGTCTTGACAGCCGCGAGTATGGGCCGGAAGGCATCCGCGCCCTCGAGTGGTATCTCGGGCGTCTCTCCAGCTTTGGCCTCGACGTCCCCCTCTGCGTCCGCATTCTCGGCCTGTTGCTCAACTTCGTCATCGGCTTCGTCAGCAGCGAGCCTCCAGCGGCAGCGCGGCGCACACCACGCACACGTGCTGCGAATCCACTCTTTGCCGCGTCCGTACTGGCCACGGGCCGCTACCCGTTCGTGACAAAGTTTGTTCAGGTCGGCATTGAGCCGGCAGATAACCATGCATTTGCCCGGGCGCTGAACTGGCTCTTGGACGGCGTATCGCCTGTGTTTGAGGGACAGCACGCACTGGCACCGCAAAAAGGAGTATCCCCGTGAAACATTGCGCCACGATTACAATCCTTGCAGGGATGATCGGCAGCATGTCCGCATTCGGCCAGTCGACTTCCGCCGTCGACGCGTCCATCCAGCCCAGAACCACGATCAACCTCTACCCCGGCGCCGCGCCCGGCTTTGAGCAGGCGCATCAGAAAGAAAAAGACGAGGCGCTGTTCGGAGTCCACATCGTGCGTAACGTGGTCTCGCCCACGCTCACCGTGTATTTGCCCAACGGCGCACAGGCCACCGGCACCGGCGTTATCATCGCGCCCGGCGGCGCATTCATGATGCTCTCGATTGACAGCGAAGGCCACGACGTGGCGCGCTGGCTTGCCGCCCGCGGTATCGCTGCCTTCGTGCTCAAGTACCGGCTCTCCGAGACACCCGACGACGACACTCAGTTCCAGCAGAAGATGACGGAGTTGCTGAGCCCCGCCATGACGCCTGGCGGCGACCACCACGTCAATCTCGACTTTGACACCATCGCCAAGCCCGGAATCGCAGACGGCCTCCAGGCCATTCGTCTTGTCCGCGAGCATGCGGCCGAGTGGGGCGTCGATCCGGCCAAGGTCGGCTTCCTCGGCTTCTCTGCCGGAGCCATGGTCGCCACCGGCGTCCTGCTCCAGCGCGATGCCGCCGCCCGCCCCAACTTCGATGCGCCCATTTACGGCGCGCCCTTCGGTGCATTGCCTGCAATTCCTTCCAACCTGCCTCCAATCTTTCTGGCCTATGCCGCCGATGACCCCATCGCGGCCGCACCGGTCACGCAGTTTTATCGCGCCCTCACCGCGGCGGGATACAAACCGGAGCTGCATGTATTCAGCGCCGGCAACCACGGCTTCGGCATGCGCCGCCAGGGAACTTCCAGCGATCACTGGATCGACGAATTCTACTTCTGGCTGCAGGCCCTCAAGCTGGCCCGCCCTTAATCCGGCGGCTAAGGCCGTCAACGTTGCGTTGATTGACACTTATTGGGCAGTTGGCGCGCACTTGTCGAGCAGAGTGGCGCAAGGAGGTTGGGGAAAAGGATTGTCCGGGAGCTGTCCGATTGGCTCCTCAGACAGGCTCCAGATCTCAAGGGGTTCTCCGCCTCTAACCTATGGCGAATGAAACAGTTCTACGATGTTTACGCCGATCAGCCAAAACTCGCAGCA
>Ga0182030_10011446_pt1 | contig 17916 bp, 15 predicted proteins | sample 812S3MmetaG_FD_121299 | JGI IMG/M metagenome (GOLD analysis project Ga0182030, IMG submission 121299) | Permafrost microbial communities from Stordalen Mire, Sweden - 812S3M metaG (Illumina Assembly) | ecosystem: Environmental > Terrestrial > Soil > Wetlands > Permafrost | place: Sweden...
CATGAATCGAAGACCCGATGCCTGACTGGGCGCTAGAGAGCCATACAGTTAGACCGTCGGCGCGCAGCCGCAATGCTAATGCATGCGCAAAAGGGGTATCTTGTGCGCCGTGTGCGATGAATATTTCGACGCGAGGTGTCATTCCTGTCGTTAAAGGTCTAAGACTTTAGTCGGACCTTAAACGGCCGTAGCTTATGGTCCGATCGATCAACGGGGGAAGACCATCTGAGCATCTATGGGAGACCATCGTCAAGGCCGACTATTGCTTGAAGCAAGCATAGGCCATTCTTCGAATCGTGAATAGGTTTGCCGGGAGGACATCGATGACCACCTTTTGGGGCGAGAAGATCACTGCCATCGCGATCGAGTCTGTGGCGCGTTGGGCTACGAGTCGTTCAGTGTTTAGTTATTACTTCATAAATAAAAGAGTGGTTCGTTCTCCCACTTTTGCGAACATTCAAAATCGTCCTTTCTTTACTGCCAAGTGCAGGAGAATGGAGACGCAGATCTACAGCTCACCATAGTGACGCTGGTTGAGCTGATTTGATTCAAGACTCGATCTGTGACCGCGCGGCACGGCGCCAAGAATTGGCTCGGCTTGCCGCTCAATTTTGGGGGCGATTAGGCGGCGTATCATTGCAACGTTATCTCACTCTATCGCGACGGAGGATCCCATGCCTCGCATCTCGACCAGAGCGCTCCTCTTTTTGAGCTCGTACGCGCCACTATTCTTGATTCTTGCGATGCGTAGCTGGCGAGAGAATAGGCTCCTCACATTCGGACTGGGAAGCCTCGCGATTCTGTCTGTATTCGCCTTGCTTTTGTTTCTCCGATATGCCTTCAGGCTTCAGAGTGCCCCTGTTTTGGTTACTTCAGTAAAATCACGTGATGGAGACGTGATGAGTTATATTGTCACCTATCTTCTCCCTTTCCTTGCCATAAAACTGAACGATATGATGGATGTATCTTCGCTTGGTCTACTGCTGACAGTAGTCGGCGTTCTCTATGTGAACTCCAACCTGATACACACAAATCCGATCCTGAGCATCATGGGCTATCACCTCTTTGAAATCGAGGATGGAGACAAGAAAACCACAACGCTCATCTGCAAACGCGCCTACGTGAAGGTCAATTCCGAGATAGACGTGGTGTCTGTTGGGGATTATGTACTTCTGGAGAAACCCTGATGCCTGCCGAACAAGCTCTTGAGAGTCTAGTTGCCATCTTTGCAGCTAATCCCGCGGCCAATGTTTTGCTCGTTTCGCAACCCGATGAAGACACCGTTATTCAGCGTCTTAGCTTAGACGGTGCATTGGCTACTGATTTTCGACAGGTTGCGCGAGATGCATGCTCAAACATCATCGGGAACATGCGTCTTCGGCTCTATGACCCGGGATACAAGCCGGATTCAGACGAACTCTCGTATGTTGACCTAAGCGCGAATGCGGAGCTCGCTACGCAGATCCAGGAACTTGCAGGTGTGCAACGGGCTGAGTTGTTCCGTGAAGACGACGAAATCATCGATGCGCTGCGGCTCTATTCGATTGTCGTGAGTCCATCCGCTCGAAGGCACGCGGTTTTTCTTCGGACCTATAGTCCGAAAAAGGAACTCACTCGCAAGAGCGGTTTCGCTGCCATACTTGGTCGCGGCCATTACAACAAGGTCGAAACTAAGATATTCCTCTTTGACTGGAAGGTAGATTGCTTCGCATGGAGTGGCTATTTGTTTATTCACAATATTGCGGCATTTCAAAGAATCTTTAATTACTTCGAAGAACTGCGCGAAAGAGCGAATCAGACTCTCGATATCATCTTGGCTCAAGTTCCCGTGAGCAATGTTGACGAATTTCGCAACTCGTGCACGGGGCAGATTCAGATGATTTCTAAATTGGCGCAAATCGCGCGAAAGCCCTATCTGGCCGCAGTCACGATGGCAGATATTCGTCGCACGATTAACGAGTTTAATCTCGACATTCAAATCGCCGATGTGGGTGGCCGAGAACAGCTTGTATTCGAAGCGACGCCATCGAAACGCTGGCTAATTCTTAAACTCTTGGATGATGACTATCTAGGGTCGATAATGACTACATTGAAGTACGAAGTGAACTCAAAGAGCCCTCTTTGAATTTAGCCCTGCACGCAATTCGCGATTTCGCTGAACGCACGGGCCGAATACATTCAGAAATCCGTCGCGTCACAATATCCAGAATCGCGAAATCATTGTCAAACGAGGCGCGTCTAGACGACGATGCCGATATCCATTCCTTGCGTGCGGGCAGCTTGCCCAGACTGAGCAAGATCCTCTTGCATGGGAGAAATGGCTCTCGCTGGCTTATGCGCACTTTCGTGCGAGATATCTCGACTGAGCACTTCCTTCAGCGTGCTGCGATCATTCGTGAATATCTGCGCATCCCATTGGCCGCGTGAAACTGAAACATAGGCCATACGGTTGTTGAGCAGATCCGTGGCCCCGAGTTCCGTGTCAACGTGAATGAGAACGCGGTCGGCGGTTTGGCCCTGGCCCGAATAGCTGGTGACTGCATAACCGTGGTCGAGATGCGGATGGCGCTGCGGGTCGAAACTCATTTCGCGCCCATTGTCCAACTTGAGAGTGACCGCGCCATTCGGCGAGATGCCTTCGATGCTGCCAAGCTCTCGATTTGCAATCTTCAGCTCCTGGTTGGGCGCAGTGAACTGAATGCGGTCGCCGACGGAAAATGCGCGCTCCTGCTCCCGATAAACCGAAACTCCCATCTGCCGGCGTGGGTCATACGTTTGCTCAGTTCCATCCACGCGAATCACGGTCAGCAAGTTGTTTTTCGAGTCAATGCTTGCTACGCGGGTGTACTCACCCTTCTCGATACCCGTTTCATGAGAGCCACGCGAGTATCGCAGAATGTCATTGACCTGATATTGCTGGGCCCATGTCCGGTCCGCTCCGGTCATCTCCTGACGTGGTACAAGCGTGACCAAAGTGTGCTCGGCGCGGTTCACCATCCCGCAAGATTGCAACTCCTTATGAATCCGTTGATTGATTTCGGTACGAGACCGGTTGTCGGATGAGACGACCAGTGTGCTGTCGGGCGAGCGAGCATACTCCCGAGCGATGGCGTCGATGCGCTCTCTACGGCCCGGTATCTCATGAACTCGCCCCTGGCGGTCAAGGCTCGACAACGCTGTTCCAACATCTCCGCGTGCCAACTCTTCCACAGCACGCTTCAACTCCGGGTCTCGCTGCCGAACGATTTCATCAAGCTTCGCCGTCTTCATCCCCGCTTCCTGGAGCTGCGCGAAGGGGCGGCCCGCTTCAACCGCCTCGTGCTGGCGCGTGTCGCCGACTAATAGCACCCGGTCATTTGGATGTAACCGCACAATGAACTCGTGCATCTGGCGGGTTGAGGCTAATGACGATTCATCGAGCACGTAGAGCTTGCGTTCGCCGGTGTCAGGCTGTTCTCCTCGCGCAAGGTGCCGCTGCAGCGTCGATGTTTCGATCCCAGCTTCGGCGAGCTTTTGCGCAGCACGAGACGTGGGTGCGAATCCCTCTACTCTGTAGCCTTCCGCTTCGGCACCTTCACGGACAGCTGCCAGCGCCGTCGTCTTCCCGGCTCCAGCGAACCCATCGATCCCAACGATCTTTTCGCGCGACTGAAAAACCTCATCGACCGCTTGGCGCTGCGAGACATTCAACTCCGGGTGACGGTTCTCAATGCCAATGCGTAGTTCCTGCGAGACCAGCATCGGGTCGTGCGGTTTACGCACGTTGCCCTCTTGCATACGGCCAACGATATCCTTTTCGAGTCGAATCATCTCAGCGGTCGTATATTGCGGGGCTGCCCGCCCTGCACTATCGTCGAGTCTCCGGAATTCACCATTGGCCACACGTTGCTCAAACTCGCCACGTGCCTGCCCGTAGCTCAACGTCCCCATTCCGCGATCCAACACAGATTGCAGGATGCTTCGCTCGTCCTGAACAGCGGAACGCTCAAAGGTGTGATTTCGCGCATACGTTACCGCCTGCTGCATCACCTTTTCGGGGTTCTCGGCACGATGGAGAGTATGCTCTCTTGCTTGCGCTACCACGCGGTCGGCCTGGTGGCCAAACTGAGCAGCGAGTTCCCGATGTCGTTGCAATACCTCCTGAGGCGAGTGCAATTCCTTGTTGTCCCGCGTTCGATGCGCTGCGACCTGAGCAGCGCCAGCGCCATCCCTTCCGATCTCCTGCAGGTGTTCTTTGATTTGCTCACGGCGAGGACTCGACGCGTCAAGATACTCCTGGGTATAGCCTTTGATTTCTGGCTGTCCGTGCTTGCCTGTTTGGATCTCGTATCCCAACCCTTGGAGCCGAATTGCAAGCTCAGAGCGATACACACTCGTCACATAATGCTGGGACTGGAAGAGGCTTCGCTCCTGGAGTGCGCGGGTTTGGCCATTGTCGCGCTCGGTTACGTTGAAGATGACAGCATGAGTGTGTAGTTGCGGCGCCGCGTATCCCTCAACCGGTCGAGCCGTGTCGTGCTCGAAGCTCGCTGCAACAAATCTGCCGGTGGTCTCCGGCGCGTGCACATTTCCGATGCGGGCTTGCGTGTACCGCTCTAACTCACTCAAGGCGACGCGAACACTTTCGCGGTGGGCATCGCGTACGCGGTCATCTCCGCCCACGAGAGCAGTGAGTGATACGGACTTTGGCGCTGAAAATGTGGCGTCCCATCCGGCGCGATGCTCCGCACTGGTGATCTGCTTGCCGTACTCATTCTCGTAAGTCCGAGCGGGCTGATGTTTGACAAGTTGCGCACTGCTCTCAGGGTGCCGACCCTCGCTCAGATGGGCAAAGTGATCAGCCCGGACGGGCCCGATAAGATTCCATTCCTCTGCAAGTTTGCCCTGCCACTCGCTGTTCGCTCGCTGGTCACGGCTCCAGTAGTTCTGTTCCTCTGAAGCGAATTCACGAGAGTGGTAGGTTTGCGCCTGTCCCGAGGACAGTGCTTTCGAGATGGTTAGCATGCGCTTTCAACTCCAAAATGTGCGCGGCAGCATCTCGCTTCTGCCTACTGAGATTCTATCTCTAACCAAAGAATTATGGGAAACGATCCCCAGACGAAGGCCCATCGCGACTTCAGTGAGCGCCTTGGCCTGATATCGCTAATGGAGCGCGATTAGGGGCTTGGGGTATAGTCGCGACCTATGAGCAACAAGTCGGCCTGACGCGCTTGATTCCGCGGCTTCTGAGACAGCCCGTAGTCTCGCGCGTGCCGACAAATATTCGAACGAATATGAGCGCCACTCAAGCAAACGACAGGCTACATTGGTTTTCTACCTACGCGGTCAATTTTGTGGTGACTTCAAGTGTCCCGCGTTCATTTCCTTTTCGAAGGACGTCAAATCTGAATCCACGAAACCACGAATAGTGTCGTTCCCCTGCTTATAACTGACACTTACCCATGATCCACTTTGGTCGGCGGCAAGCCCAGCAACTGTTAGGACCTGTCCCTGGGCGGCCACGGCCACAATTCGGCCATCAGGATATTCGCTGCGAATCGGTGCCTGTTTTGCAGTCACTGTGATCTTGCCGGAAAGCGGCATCCACATTGAACCGAAAGCGGCACGAGTTCCGAGTGCAACGAATACAAGAAGGCAGACGGTCGTCTGTAGCTTCTTGATGTTAATTCTGTTTTGACAGAGCATTTAATGCCTCCACTGATTTTTGATCTCCAACACCTGCGGCTTTTCGATAGAGGTCCTTTGCCTTGCTCAGATTCATCGGCACACCTAACCCATACTGATAAAGTTGAGCCAAGCGATATGTTGCTTCTGTTACCCCAGTGTCCGAGGCTGCTTGATAGTACTGTGCAGCCTTCGCATAGTCCGGTGAGCCAAGAGTGCCTACTTCGTAGGATTTTCCTAACGATACGAGAGCATCGGCGCTCCCGCGCTTTGCGGCATATTCGAGATAGGTAATTCCCCGTGATCTGTCACTTTCGCGCGAAAGTAGAAAATAATGACCTAGTACATCATTCGAGTGAATATCTCCGAGTTCGGCTGCACGCTCAAAGCGCGCAATTGCTTCCTGTATACGCCCCTCTGCTACCAGCGACCGCGCAAATAATCCATTCGCTCTTGAATCGTCTGGAAATCGGTCGAGAACACGTTGACAGAGCACTCGGGGTGCCGGGTCAATACTCGACGCGTAAGTACTCAAGACATCTGCTTCATCCTCGGCGCTTGCGGTGAGAGCCGCCTCGCACTCTGCCGTTTGAGCTTGAACTTCAACGCCATCGATACCTGCAATCCGGGAATAAACCTTCTGGATGTGTGGAAGTCCAAGTCCTAGTGAAACTACAATCAGAAGCAATATCACCAAGTTACGAATCTTGAAGACCGTTAGCATCGAAACAAGCCAAGGGTTTGTAGGGCGATCAAGAACACCTGATGTAATCTCTCCGCGGCTCAAATAAGGAAGCCAATAATTTCGCACGGCCTCTTCAGCGAAGAAACCGCTATGGCTCGTGTTGAAAAATCGATCCTTAACCCGAGGGTGACCAAATCCAAATCGTCCGGAGGAACCGTAGCCCCAGGTGATCGACATTGCTAGCACCGGCCAAATGTCTCGCATTCCGCAGTCGTTCACAACTTGCCAGTCCCCGTCTCTATCTACGCCCAAACGATGGCCATACCTGCCCCAGTCGAAAGTGTCCTGGACAATACTCCCGCAGAAGATAAGGCGATGGAAACGAATATCGGATTCTTGCTCCAAGATCTTTGCAACAACGAATGTGCCAAAGCTATGTGCAACGATTGAGAGATGGGTTGGCTCCCTGCTGAGTTCGTCCCTAATGAGCCTGACAATCCTGCGAACGGGCCCCTGACGGAACGCGGAAATTGGCAAAAGAAATCGGACAACATCGAGAAATTCGTATCGAATCGGGCGGGCGCGAATCAGCGGATCTGACTCAAGCACAGAAGCTGTGCGCTGCTCCCATTCCCCCTGGGTACGTATTCCGTGCAGCAGGAACACGATGTGTCGTCCTTCGGTCATCGACAGGTTCCTCGTCTGCGCGGACCCATTTAATCTCAGAAAGTGCGAAGATGTTAACGCAACTCTCAGCCGCTTCGCAACTTAAGCATACTCGATGACCTCTTGCGTCTTCTGTCACGATAGACGTCAAAGTCAACCAATCGGATTTACGAAGGGGATCGCACCGACGGGAAGCGAATTGCAGGTTGCCAAATCTCATCTGTTGCCAAATCGCCAATGCGCTCAGCGAAATAAATCCGTGATGATATGTCGACTAGTGGAAAGCCATGAACTGCACTTGGACACCCATTGAAGTCTCAATCAATCCACTCCGATTCGTCCCACTCAGCCGGCTCGGCATTTACGACTTTAGGATTCGAAGCTCCCGGAAACAAGCGTTGCCTTCTAGCGGGCTTCTTTGGGCCTTCGGTCGCAGCAACTGATTCGGATGCTGGGTCGGATGCCGGTGCCTTCACCAGTTCGGGGCGTGGAGCAGGCGGCGGCGTGCGCTCCAGAAATGCCGGTTGTCGCTCGATTACGCCTACATACGGGAATTGAACGGATGCGACTCGGTTCTCCTGTTTAATGTAGCCGTGAAGCGGTTCCAGACCAGCGATCTCAGACGCCATGACCAATGGCTTCGTTGCAATCTCCATCGTGTATTGCTTGTTCACGGGGAGCAAGCTGGCCTTTCGCGACTCTTTGAGGCGCTCGACCTCGATCTCGCCTATTGCATCTGAAACCCACTTCGCGGCATGTGGTTCCGTGGTTTTGAGAAAGATCTTCGTTGCCGGCTGAGACAGCATGGCCTCCGCATCTTTTCCGTAGCGCTTCTCAAGCTGGCTACGACCCTGGAAACCGAGCACAACAGGGTTGCCAGACTTCCGAGCTTCTGTGACCGCCGTATGAAGTTGTGGCAACCTGTTGAGACTGGCAAGCTCGTCCAGAACGAACCATACCGGCTTGGTCCGATGGAGGGACGGTTCCATTGTGCGGAGAATCAGCATGTCAAGCCACGCGCTATGCAACGGGAGGATTTTTTGGCGGGAAGCTGGCCTCGACGTGAGAAAGACCCATTGTCGTCTCTCGACGTTCCAACCTCCTGACGAGAAGACTGTCCGGCTCCCTTCTCTCGGTGGCAGCTGCTCCATGCTCTCGGCAATCATGTTGAAGGACGAAAGAACACCGCCGCGCTGCGCTGGCGCACCAGGGTCCAGAAATGCCGCATACGGCGTCCCTTTCACCATGCGCTCGATTTCCGCCGGATTGCTCATCCACTCGACAAGCTGCTGGGGGCTTGGATGGCGCCGCATCAGAAATGTAAATATCCGCCGCGGTGCATCCGTAAAATATTCTTTTTCGTAATCCTTGTCAGGGAACAGCGCCGCTGCCATCGCGGTGTTCCCGTCATCAGAATTCGACTCGTCCGCGATGTCCCAGTAGGGGCAACGACGATCAAGCGGATTGAGAATCACGTCGCCCCGTTCGGCCGAGTAGAACTCTGGCGTGAACTCAAGAGCGGGATCGTAGACAATAGCTGTTTCTTGCCGTTCACTCACTTGGCGGAGAATCTGGCGCATGGCCGAAGTCTTCCCGCTGCCACTGTCGCCCATAATAAGGATGTGGTTTGGTTCAAGGTTTCGCGGGATCGCAAGATATGGAGCATTCAAACCTGGAATCAGTTTGCCGTATGAACCCAGAAGGCGGCTTTCCGACCTTAACTGAAACCGAATACCGTCAGGCCGCAGTTTTGAATTCCATTGCGCGGCGGTTACTAATTCTGGCCCTTTAGTTCGGCGTCCATGGCGTTCTTCGTGCTTGGACGAAGTGCTCCATTTTCGCTTGATCGCGAGTACCGCTCCAACCAAGACTGTCAATCCCAGAAGACAGAGCAGCACAGGCTTCGCCATCACCCAACCGAATCCATCTCCGTTGTAAAAGTTCTCCCGTAAGAACCGTTCCAACTGCGCTGAATTAACGCGTTGCTCCGAGCTCTGCTCAATTCCAGTCCAGCCATCGTTGATGGCCGATTGCGACAAGCGGACCGATACCTTTTCATTCGGAGCTAACACCGTATCAGGTTCCGTGAGAAGCGCCGGCTGCCGTCCGGTAGCCGTTTTGTACAACCAGTTAACCGGTGTGGTGGCACCAGGCGTTTTTGCAGTCTCCCCGCTCTCGACGTACGCCAGCAAATAGTACCGCTGGAGTGGCGGCTCGACCAGAACAAACGACGCCAACAAGGGCAGAATGGGCAGACCAAAGATAAAACCCAGAATGACAACGACGAACCACAACGATCGGCGGGGGAATCGTAGTGGTCTCACGGTTTCACCTCCGATACTTTTCCGTTCTTGCCTCCGCGCCGGTTGGCGAGGAATTCCTCTGCTTTTTGTTGTTTGATTGAATCCGCGTAGGCGGACATCTTACGGAGCGACTCTTCGGTGATAGGTCCCTTGGAGGCGGATGCAAAGAGGTTCAGGACGAGCGTCCGAATCGCCATCAATTCAGCCAGCAAAATGGGATCGGTCCGGTCAACCTGGGAAGCGCGTGCCTCTGCAAGGGCCGCATCTCGCAGCCATTCGGAGACCTTCTTCCCAGTGCACGCGGCTGCCGCCTCAACTGCTGCGAATTCCGCCTCAGTGACGCGGGTGGCAATTGATTTGGCACGAAAAGTCTCAGCTGCCCGAGCAGCGGGAGCTGCCGGCGGAATTACGCTAGGCGGTCTGGTCTCGGGTGAAGACATCAGTAGGTCGCCTTATTTGCAACCTACGCCCGGTAAAACTGAATGTCAAACCCTTCCAGGCACAAATGACTCCATCCAAAGATGTTCACGCGCGTAATCAGGACACAAAGCCGCGTCGAGGATTGTTCACGCGTGAAAACGTGGAGCGCTAACTAATTGGATTTGCGCATGTTCACACCCGTAAACTCAATACGCTAGCCAGCACCCTGTTGGGGATGACGTGTCACCTTACACCCGCTGCGAAGCAGCGAGCGAGGTAGCTGAAATCGTCGATTCGACCGATATCCAAAGTCATTCTCGGTACAAACAGTAGATTCAGAAGTGTCCCGTCAGCACGAATCAGGTCAGCCCAAACGCTAAGATGGGGTCGCGAAGGCCACTGCTCACAATAGAGTGATCCCAAAGACCGTTTCTCAGGCGATGACTGGGCAAGGGCCGCGAATGCGGAGGAATAATGTTTGACCAGATTTACCAATGGCCCGGAGTGATTGAACGGCATCGCCAAGCTCCACTACGTACGGAGCGCGAGCGATTTCTGCGGCACCTCCTCGATAAGGGCTATTGCCGCAGTAAAGTCCTCGGCACAGCAACCTACATGCTTCATATCATCCGGGTCCTTGAACTCACTGAGTTGCGCGTAGTTCATGAGGAAGAAATTGAGAAGGGCGCGAACTTCTGGGCGGAGTATAGAGGTCCCCTCCGAGACTGTCGGCACCATCACTATGGGGCACCGAAGTGCTTCATCACTGTTGCCCGCTCATGGCTTCGGTTTCTTGGAGTGTTGGGGCTTCCACCAGAGGCTCCCTTTCACGAGCAGGTCGAACTCTATTCGCACTCGTTGAGATTTCATCAGGGACTAGCCACAACCACGATTCGCGGCTACTCCAACCGGGCTCATGCGTTCTTGAAGTGGTTAGCGGCACGGGGCGGTGACCTTCGAACGGTCTCGATGACCGATATCGACGAGTTCCTTGCGCAAAAGCGCGCAGAAGGGTGGACGCGTCGCGGTATCGTTACGCAATGCCAGTCGATGCGTAGTTTTTTGCGCTTCGCAGAAATGCAAGGCTGGTGCGCACCAGATCTCGCGCTCGGAATCCGCGGACCCCGTGTCTCCAAGTACGATGCGCGTCCCAAGGGACCAGCCTGGACACAGGTTCGCCAGTTGCTGAAGCTGGCCGAGGGAACGGAACCCGAGCAACGTCGCGCCAAGGCTCTTCTACTGCTTTTGACTGTGTACGGACTGCGCTGCCGGGAGGTTCTGAACCTGCGACTGGAGGACTTCGACTGGCGCAGCGAGATTTTCACCGTGCACCGCGCGAAGCGGGGCGGCATTCAGCAATTCCCGATCCAGTACGAAGTGGGAGAAGCGATCCTCAATTATCTCCACTATGCCCGCCCGCGCGTCAACGATCGCCACCTCTTCCTGGGCGAGCGTCGCCCCTGGGGGCCACTTCAACACGACGCCGTGTGGAGGACGGTGTCGAGGCGCATGAGAAAGCTTCAAATCGAATTCGACCACATGGGTGCCCATTCCTTGCGCCACGCCTGCGCGACCCAGCTCCTCAAGAAGGGGGTATCCCTCCAGGCAATCGCCGACTTTCTCGGGCATCGAGATATGCATTCTGTGAGCATCTACGCGAAGCACGACATTCGCAACCTTCGCAAAGTCGCGGACTTTCGCCTGGCCGGATTGCGATGAACTTTCGAACGGGAATCGAAGTTTATATCGAAGTCAGGCGGTCCGAAGGCACGCCTTTTGTCAAAGGCGCACAGATTCTACGTTCTCTCGAACGGCACGTAGGAGACGTACCGATGGCGCGGATCAGGGTCAACGATGTCGCAGCTTTCCTCAATGGCCCCCTGACCTCACCAATGAGCTGGTATAAGAAGTACTGCTCCCTGCGCGGGTTCTTTCACTATTGGAAGGCGCGCAAGGAGATCCCCGGTTTACCGCTGCCTCCCGCTCGCCGTTCACCGGTACAAACATTCGTTCCCTACGTTTACTCGCGGACTGAGATCCGCCGGCTGCTCTTGGCCACCGGAGCCGTGCAACGGCAATTTAACTGCGTCATCGAGCCTCGCACCTTTCGTACCCTCCTCCTATTTCTCTATGGAACCGGCGCAATGATCGGCGAGGCAATTGAACTCAAACAGAGCGACGTAGACCTACGCAAGAGGCGCATCAACATTGAGAGCAGCCGCATCAACCGCTCGCGCGTGATCCCCATCGGCTCCGATCTTTACGACATTTTGCTCGGATACCATAGATCGCGCCCTCGGAAAGAGACGCTGGGCAATCCGCCATTCTTTGTGACTAGAGACGACGAGCAAATCAAAGCCGATACCGCGAACCAGACCTTTCATCGGGTGCGTAAGGAGGCCGGGATTGCCCGCCACGACGGATCTCGCTACCAACCTCGGATGCGCGATCTGCGACATACCTTCGCTGTGCACCGACTGACCGCATGGTTCAAACACGGCGCGGATATGAATCGAATGATTCCAGCGCTTTCGGCCTACATGGGGCAACATGACCTAGGTGCAGCGGAGCGGTATCTGCGACTCACTCCGGAGCGGTTTCGGGCGCAGCTGAACAAACTCAGCTCTAAACAGGGCAAGAAGAGATGGCGGGATGACGCCGCGCTGATGAAGTTCTTAGACAGTTTGTAGAACGCCGCTTGTTGGACGCCACTGATCTAAAGTCCGTGAAATATCCATTTTTATCCGTTTCCGCCCGTTTTCATGCTCTGTCTTCCAGATGGGCTTCCAATAATACCGCAATGTCACCGTCGAAGAAATTGAGACGGCTGGCCAAGAAGGAGTCTCCTGGCAGAACAAGCCGCGGCTTAAATCGCGAGAACCTTTAAACGTATACAGTCCCGCTATCATTGCTAATCCTGAACGCCTGCGCGATTACAACTCTTCAAGAAACTTCATCAATTCGGCATCGTCGCGCCATCTTTTCCTTCCTCGCGAAGGACTCAGTTGAGATAGTTGGGGTCGAAAGCGTTCCGCCGTTAGTGAGAGATACCTCTCAGTCGACCCTAGACCGTACTGCCCCATATAGGCTGCCAGTGCAGGTAGCATGCGCTTCAGATCTGCACCGTGTTTGATCCATGAAGTGATTCGATGGACCGCAAAGGTGTGTCGCAGATCTTGCATGCGAGGTTGATAAAACGCGTCATCCCGTCTGACGATTCCAGAACTGAGACGTATCCTCTGAAATGTTTTGTTAATTGTGGGTTTGCCGAGCGCCTTACCCCACTTATTGAGGAAAAAGTGATCGTTGGAAGACGCAACTCGTCTTCGTACAATCAAATATTTGCTTAGCACGCTCTTCAAATCTGGACCCATGGGAAACTCCCGCAATTGATCGAGTCTGCGATCACGGATGAAGATCATTCCTTTCTTCAGATCAACATCTCTTAATGAAAGTCGAATCGCTTCGCTCGGAAGGCACCCCGTTCCATATAAGAAAATGAGAAAGGTGCTAATGGTAAGGGAGCTAATGCAGCGGCCTCCCCTCTGGTAGTTTTGTGCTGACCGCAAGAGTGTTTGAATTTCGGCCTGCGTGTAGATGTAAGGGACAGATGTCCGAGCGGTCGCGTTTCGTTTTGGTGGCATTGGCGAAACTTTGATTGTGCCACGAGCCAACCAGAAATCGAAGAACCCCCGAAGGAATTCGTGTTTCTTTTTCCAAGCCATGGGCGAGATCTTGGGACTATCGAGAAACGTAAGAACCTGACGAACGCTAATCTGTTCCAGCGGAACATCCCCCACATGCCTGGAAAAGTAAATTAGCCGTCGCTCGTGAATGACGTACAGATGTCCGTTTGCACGTTTTCGTTCAACATAAATAGGGATCGCTTCTAATAAGGTCAAAGTATTCCCGCCAAACTGAATGAAGCCACTTTGTGTAGTGATCTCTTGTCATATTTGGCATAAACTCCGACGCACTTAGTGTTCCGATGGCCTAGAAAGGATGCGATCTCTTGCAGAGAACTTCCTTTCTGCAGCAAACGGGTAGCGCAAGCATGACGAAGTGAGTGCGGACCAGACTGGTCTGACTGAATCCCCATTCGCTTCACACGTCTGCCAACGATGCCCCACATTCCTCCGGGCCCTAGCGAGCGATATGGGAGATGTGCAGTCACAAAGACGTGCCGGCTGGCACAATGGGGCCTGCCTTTACGGAGATACTCGAGGATTGCTTCACCAACCTCATATTGAATCGGATATTGCTGTACACCACCATGCTTAGCGCGGCGCACGATAAATGTCTCGTTCTTCCAGTCGAAATCGTCGAAACGAAGACGAGCGACCTCGCTGCTTCTCAAACCATAGATGGAATACAACAGAACCATCGCTTGAGCTCGCAAGTCTTCTGGAGTCTTTTTATTGATCGATCGAATGAGTCTACGAACATCCACCCAACTAGGCCCTTTCGGAAGCTCTGTGCCCTTAGGAAGGCGAGGACTGAGAATCCCTTGCGGAAGGCCAGGCTGACACCAGCCTCGTCCCTCCGCAAAACGAAAGAACGCTCGCAGTACCGTACAGTGAGTGGCTAGTGTAAATATGCTCCATCCTGCCCGGCGTTTGCTCAATATAAAGTCGTCCACATCGCTGACAGACACGATAGAGAGACTGTCGTGCCTTTCGGATAACCAGCGCAGGAAAAGTGTTGTCCGATCGAAATAGTGAATTACGGTTCTAGTCGATAGACCGCGCTCGGACATTAAGAAGGCTTTAAATTCCAAGATCTGACGATCAAAAGGCCCTGTCGGAGCTGGGGGCAAAACCAGGCATCCGAAGTAGCTTAGCCACGCTTTGGCTACTCTTACGAAATTCTCAGGTGTTGTCTGAAGTTGTCCACCTTTTCGTAAAGGTCCTCTGTAATCTGCCCAGCGCTTTCCGGCTCTGATAATTTCCTTGAGTTCCACATTGCGCATGGTCGTGAGCTTCATAACACGGATAATGTGAATGAGAAAGGCGGCGTCTCCCCGTACTCGGTCGGCGGAATAGCCTTTCTGTAGCATATGAGCCAGGTACTGATCTCGTTCCTTCAGGAGAGGCGCCCTTCGATGGCGCAATCGGATGCTTGGGAGGACGGTCACAGTTTCGATCAATACGGTCTAACCTCTCACATCTTCTTTTGAATCTGCATCAGATCATTCTACGGAAGTAGACCAGTACAACGCGCCTGACTCACCATAAGTGATCAGCATCACCATCCGCTCGTTGATAAGGGTGCAAGGCGACCTCGCCCATGTGTCGCAATTGGGCCGTGCTGGTCACTCATTCGGGGTGCCGTTGTAGACTGCATCCCTGTGTCTTCGTCGTCTCGGTTAAGTCCTCGAAGGTATTGCTGGGAATGCAGCCGGCCGCTCCCTGCGCATTGGCAGCGGCATGAACGCTGACCCGGTTGTCTTCTTCAAGCTTGGCAATCCAATTCTAAATGTACGCGGTTGTGTTGCGGTCTGTGTTCTCGTTGGCGATGCCTGCGACAGCGCAAAGAATGCCTATGCCTCCTCCGCGCCGTCCTGCAAAGCGAAGCTTCGCCCCCTACATCTATTCGCAGACAGAGTGTTCGTCAGTTGCTTCACAGCACACGAACGTCACGAGCGAACGCCGCGTACGGCCGGATTGACGCGCGGACACTGCGCACCTGTTTGCTGTTTCTCTATGCCACAGGCGTTTGGATCAATGAGGCATTGAGGATCACACGAGAGGATGTCGATCTCAAACGCAAGCTGGTCGTGATCCGAAATAGTCGGCTAGAGCCATCTCGAACAATTCCAGTCGGTCCAGATCTGCACAAGATCTTGAAAAGCGACTGCAACTCCCACCATCGGAGGAGCCCAGGAACTCGACAGTTCTTTCTTCATATGGAGAATAAGCCCCTGACGGAGCGTTATCTCAATACAACATTCCGGAGGCTCCGGCGCTGCGCCGAAATCAAGCGCCAAGATGGTATCGCTCGACATCCTCGCTTGCTTGATCTGCGATACACGTTTGCAGTTCACAGTCTCACGGCATGGCACAGACGCGGCGCTGATTTCAACCGCGATTCCGGCTCTCTCGGTATACATGGGCTATATGAATCTCAGCGCTGCAGCCAGATTTCTGACCCTGACACCGGAACGGTTCCGCGCGCAGTTAAACAAACTCAGTCCTCGTCAGGGAAAGCGGCATTGGAGAGACGACGCTGCGCTTATGCATTTCTTGTCCACGCTGTAAGAGGCATGCCAGAGCTTTCGCAACCGACTGGTTCGCGAAAACGGGTCCGGCGGCATTCGCACGGTGACGTTGCCCGTCGGGTGGGCCAAAAGAGGACGCCCCGGCGCTCTTCCGGGGCATCTTTAAAGGGAGGGCAGACGGGCAACCGGCCCAAAAAATGCGGAGCCGATCTTGCTGGCTCCGCGAGATGCAGTATTACCTGAGAGCTATGCCGCTGCCTTCCTGCCGGGTTTCGATTGCGTTTTCGGTGTTGCCTTCCTCGCTGATTTCCCTTTTTCCTTAGCCGCGAATTCTTGTTTGATTTGCGCAGTGATCGTCTCAATGTCCACCTTATAGACCTGAGCGGCATCGCGGAGAACCCTTGCGGTGTCGGCTTGATCGCGCATGGAAAGCAGAATTGCCGTCTCGACCAAGGCCCGTCCGAGTGTGCTTTCGTCCGCCTTATGCAGGAAGGCCGCCAGCAGTTTCGCCGGCGTCTCCCCGTTCTTCGGCCTGCCGATGCCGTGCTGACGAACGAGGATCGCCACGCGGCGCTCGTCAAGCATTGCGGCCAGCCGAGCGACGGCAAACAACAGGTCGCGCTTCATCAGCCGAACCGGAACTGCATCGCCGATAGCTTTCAGCACGCGCAGCCCGGTCGCCTGGGCCAGCGCTTCTTCGCGGCGCTGCTTCTCCTGCTGTGCTTTGAAGGCAGCACCGGCCCGTTCCCGCTGCCGCTTCGGGTGATGCACCGGGCATTCGGGATTGGCGCATACCCGGCGCATTTCTCCTTTCTCGCTGCCCTCGGTGACGATGGCCTCGGCGGTGTGCTTGCAGGATTTGAATTCCGGCGAGTCGCGCTGATCTTTCTTCTGCGGTTTGTCCTGCCGGATTTCGACGTATTTGTTGCGTGGAATCGCGGCGCTGCCGTCTTTCGGAGTTCCATAGACCGTGCTGATCTGAACCAGCTTCGGTTTGGCAGCAACGGTTTGTTTTACGTGTGCGTCCACCTTGGCGGCGAAGCAGTTCGGATCGGAGCATGAATCGTGATTCGTTCCGATGCCTTCGAAGAGAAGCGTGTTGTGCCCGGTTCGTTTCGGGCACTCAAGGCAGGAACCGGCCTCGGGCACAAGTTTCGGATCGTCTTTCGAGAACGGCGCGGCGGCAAGCTCCAGCAGAATGTTGTGCTCGATCCATTCCTTGAGATGGCGAACGGGAAGCAGAATCCGTTTCGATTTATTCCCGTTGCCATAGCTTTCCTGCCAGCAGGCTTCGAGGGCTTCCTCCTGTTGCTCGGGCTGAAGTTTCGCGAGCAGAAGCGCGTGACTCACGCCGATCTCATCTTTCGCAAAGGCTTCGACGGCTGCGGGAGCGAGTTCGGTCAGCCGAATCCTCGAAGCCACATACCCAGGCTGCTTGCCGCATTTGGCCGCGATTTGCTCGATCGAATAGGTCGGCTCCTCAAGGCGCAGGAGCGCGGCGAAGCCTTCGGCCTCTTCGAGCGGATGCACGTCGCGGCGTTGCAGGTTTTCAACGATGGCGATTTCGATGCATTGAGAGTCGGAGAGTTCCCTTATGTCAACGGGCACGGATTCGACTCCCGCCAGTTGCGCCGCCCGGAAGCGCCGCCGTCCGACGACAACCTCGAAAGTCTGCGGGGCTTTGGGCCGCACCAACAAACGGGAAATTACGCCCTGAGTGCCGATGGATGCGGCCAGTTCGTTGAGGGCCGCGTCATCAAAGATGCGGCGTGGGTTTAGCGGGCACTCGACAAGCCAGTCGAGCGGCAGGTGGCGGTCTTCGGATTGAACGGAAGTCTGAACAGCAGTAGTCATGGAAAATCTCCTTTTGAGGTTGTCAAGCGTGAAGGCGCAAGCGGGCACACGCTCAGGCGAGCCCGCCTGAGAATGTGCGTTAGCTGGCTGCTCTGAACTCGTCGTCC
>Ga0182030_10011447_pt1 | contig 17915 bp, 7 predicted proteins | sample 812S3MmetaG_FD_121299 | JGI IMG/M metagenome (GOLD analysis project Ga0182030, IMG submission 121299) | Permafrost microbial communities from Stordalen Mire, Sweden - 812S3M metaG (Illumina Assembly) | ecosystem: Environmental > Terrestrial > Soil > Wetlands > Permafrost | place: Sweden...
AAAATACTTTCTCTAATCACAATCTTTTGAACAACGAAAAAGGAAACATGGGTCGAGAAGGATTCGAACCTTCACTGAACTGCTTAAGAGGCAGCCGCACTACCATTATGCTATCGACCCAACAAATGCAGGATGCGCTCGACAAATCGAATGCTACGCTTCGCAATCGAATGCTACGCTTCGCAATCGAATGATACTCTCAACAATCGAACGATACGCTCAACAATCGAACGATCCGCCCAGCCAATGCATAATGCACCAACTGGAGAAAATGGGTCGAGAAGGAATCGAACCTTCACCCTCCTGCTTAAAAGGCAGAGACACTACCATTGTGCTACCGACCCAATATGATGCGAAGCAACAAAACAGTTGCCACACATGGATGATCCACAAACAAATACATGTCTGCGATCGCTAATTACACACGAATGAATTAAGAGCGAATCCCAAAAACACAAAGCCCGTGAGTCAGATGACCACGGGCTTTCAAGCTTGAAGGAGAAACTATCTCTCAATCACCCGCGCAAATTCGACAAAGATTATTTCCTTTGCCATTTCGTTTTTCGCGCTTATTATTTGTGCCGAGAAACATGATCTAATCTTCCTGAGACAATCTAACACTAACATCTTCAGTATAACGGCACGACATCAATTTGAAAAGAGCAATCGCAAAAATATTTCGTGATGCAATTTTTCCATCAGATTCTCGTCTCACGAAATCTCTACTTCAGGAGAATCTAGCTGCCGAGCCTCTAGCTGCCGAGCCTCCAGCTGAGGCAACAAACGGAGAAACAATCGAGCGATATTCCTCGAGTCATCAGCACCAGAATGCAGTCGTCCCTCAAAACGCATCCCAAATTGAGCAAGCATCTTTTCGAGCCCGAGATTCATTTCCCCTCCAGTCACAAATGAAAACAGAATCGAAACATTCAAACGATGCTGACTTAGTTCGGTTGAGAGCATCTTTTCCAAATCTGGAATTTCGTTGCTTGCATCGGAGACCAATAATCTCTTAGCACAACCATAAACAGCAAGCCGCCGTTTAGCTTCCGGCAACGTGACTCCTTGTCGCTTCAGTTTTGCTGTAGTCCAACCGGTAAGCTCAGAAATAAATTCCGAAACCTCAAAGTCAGGTTTGATCGGAAGACTGTGAGTCTGCAATATCGTTCGCTCGCTCAAATCGACAGTGGTCAAGCCAATTTCGATGAGTCGACCATGATCATGTTCGACATCGACAATATTTGCGAGATTGGGAAGTTTCATATTTGAAGATTTTACTAGTTCTATAAAGATAGGACGCAAAGATTATCAACAGCCAGCTTCAGCCGAAACACAACAAAACATCAGGTATGGACGATTAAACAAAACTAGGATTCGCGGATAAAATCAGCGGATCTATATGATCACAGGGCCATCAACTAGCTAAACGTGCACGAATACTTATATGCCGGATATGCAATTGCGTCCGATCCCTCCATTTACTTGCTCGCGGAATGATCGAGCGGCTTATCATACGCTCATGCGCTAGACTCAAGCCAATATCGATAGTTTGCAGTGATCAAGCGGCACTAGCAAAAGTATTTGCGGGGGACTTCCAGTAGAGCGTGATCGCTGATACATTTATATGCATCAACGGTGAGTGATGAATAAGTCGTCGCTTTGAGCCGAGGGGCAATGCAGAAACAGCAGGGATGCGCATCCCGGAAACGACAGCAGAAAGCCCGATATACGTGAAGGATTGGCTGAAGCGTATATAGATACTAAGCCTCCTGCAAGAGGCAGCCAAGAAGTAGCGAAAACACCTCCGCGATTTATCGGGTGGTGTTTTTGTTTGCGAACAACAAAGGGTCCCACGAATGCCGAAAAAAGTACTAATTGCCCTCCCTCATGGATTGCTCGAACAAGTGGACATGGTCGCTCAAGTCGAGCATCGTAATCGTTCAGATTTGGTAAGAGAAGCGCTGCGCCGCTACATCGATGAATTCAAGCGTAGTCAATCAAGTCAGCTGAATCAAGGCGCGACCATCGACAAGCTTATGGTTTTGTCGTCAAACACGGCTGAATAAAGTCGCGGTGCAGAGACAGTCCAGCGTGGCTGCGAATGAGTCGTGTAAGCGTTCGATGTGCACATTACAACCATCTTGTTGCTAGATAGCGACGAACATCCGCGTCAAGGTTTCGTCCAGCGCAGTATTGGGTCGTTTTAGAGCGCAACTGCGCTGCATTACGCGATAGCATTTGCGCGCGAGCGAATAATCGTCGGTGTCCACGTTGCGACGCGAGACCTCGTATTCCGACGCCCTTGAGGCGTCGCTACCATTATGAGATGTGACGGGCGTCCAAATATACGTTTCTCACAGACGTGCGCGTACAATTCTGAAGCGCGCACGTCTCAGAAGCGCGCACGTCTCAGAGTCGCGCACGTCTCTGAAGCGCATACGACTCTGAAACTCGCACAACCCTGAAGCTCGCACTACTCTGCAGCCTCAAAGTCGCACGCGACTCTGAGATCTACGTAATCTCGCGTTTTCCCAAATATCCCTCCTAATTCGAACAGTCCCCCGTGTAAACACAAGGGAAACGATGCGCAACCGGCGCAGGACTGTTCACGGCGTTCTGCCGGAAACAATGTTGGGGGATAGAAAAAGTCCATGAGAAAAACATCTTTATGCGCGTCAAGCTGCAAGGCTCTGCTTGTGCTCCTGGCTTTTCAGCAATCACTGCTCGGCGCAAAAGTATCCGCCGCTCCTATCGTAAGTAGCGCGGGACATTCGCTCGCTCCCGTCTCCGCTGTGAATCTCGCAGTCTCACTCCCCGTCACACCTAATCATTTATCCAATCACACAACAGCAAATTACCCATCCAATTACAATTTAGATCTAGGCTCGCTCGTCCATAGCGTCACAGCCGGTAGCTTGCACAATTTCCAGCCGCTCTCAATTATCGTCAACGGGCAAACGCAATCAATCGGAGCGCAAACGCAACTAACACCAGCCGAAGCGGTGGCAGTCTCGCAAGTGCTCAACACCAACCACCAATCGCTCTTGCTTGGTGCCGGCGCCAACGCAGTTGGTGGCATGCTCACGTTGAACACGACAATGGCAGCGCACCTTTCTGAACTAGTGATTCCACGCGGCGTCACTGTAGTCGATCTATTTAAGAGCAGTTCGACCTTCTCAATAAACGGCAGCCTGCTAAATGACGGTTCTATGTATACCGTCTCTACCAATCCATCTATCACTAACGTTTCTATCAGCGCACTCAATATTACAAACGAGCGCAACGGTTTGATTACAACAAGCCTTCCACAGGGTGGACTAAGCGGATTTGCCGCAGCGCAACCCAACGTCAGCCTCTCACTCAACGCCGCCGACAACTTATCCAATCAGGGCAAAATCGCATCAAGCGCAAACTTAACTTTATCCGCAGGCGGTTCCATAAGCAATTCAGCAGCGGCATCCATCAGCGCAGTAAATAACATCAACCTAAATTCCAATAGCGGAAACTTCACTAATGCCGGCGCCATCACTTCAAACACAGGCAATATTACTTTCGCAAGCGGGCAACTCGATCACGCTCTGACAATCAACAACACTGGTGGAACGATACAAGCGCTGTGCGGGGAAATCAACGTCGGCAACGCAAGTTCAAAGCTGGCATCATTCGCCTTGAACGGCGGCGATTGGCTCAGCCAGTCACTTAATGCGAACACTGGCACAGGTGCGGTAAACATAAATGTCGGACTTCTCAGCGGTGTGGTCAATGTCAAAGGCGGCTCGCTCGCCATCAATGCCGAGACGCCTGATTTAGACATGGGTCTTGTGCAGGTCAGCGGCGATCCCACCTTGCTCAGCACAGGCAGCGTCACGTTGCCAGCCTCTGCAAATGGTGAGCCTTATATCGTCATTGCGGGAGGCGACATCACCGCCGGTAGCACCACTTCGATAAATACCAGCGGAACCGCAAGTGGTGGCAATGTCGTACTGGTCGCAGGCGCAAACTATATAGACAATACCACCCTATCTCGAGTTACAGTAAGCGGAGCTTCAGCCACAGGCGGTCAGATCAATCTCAGCGGCGTCACGACCATCACCACGGGCGGTGGTGATGGCACCGGTGGCAACTTGACCTTAGTTGCCTTCGCCAGCCCCGGTCATGCCAGCTCCGGTTTGATTATTGCAGACAGTTTAAACGCTGCGATAAATACAAGTGGCAGCCCCGGCAATGCCAATGGTCAGGTGACGATCGTCGCGGGTGGAACAAGCAGCGCAGCTAACCCGCTCACGATTAACGTCGGAGACATCGACACCCATGGTGGCACAAGTGGAACCGGCGCAGTCACAATACAGACAGCCACACCAAAAGTGAGCGCTGCCACACCGGTGGTTATCAGTGTAGACCAGCCTGGTAGCGGCACCGGCGCCATTTCGAGTGGAACATTCAGCGGAGGAGCAGTTCAATCCGGAGCCGTTCAATTAGGTAACCTGACTACCGGTGGTGCCGCCATCCAGATCGTCGCTGGAACTAATGCGCAAGCCGCGGCACCAGCAATTAGCACTGGTGCTCTAATGACAAATGCTGGTCTAAGCACCGCCAACAATGCCGGTTCGGTAAACATTTCCGCAGGAAGCGCCGGCACGGGCATCAGAAATATAGCCACTGGATTGATTAGCACGGCCAGCCTCAGCATCAAATCCGACGGTGGAGACATCGGCACCTTCTCGAACCCAATAACAATCCAGAGCATCGCCGGAGGTGGCAGCACCATCGCCTTGACCGCCTCAGGAAACAACGTGTTCATCTCCGACAGCACCGCTGGTGACACCGTCAGCATGGTCGGCACCAGTTCGAGCTCCGCCAGCGGACAGTTCCGACTGGTCACCGACACCGCGTCTAACATCAATATAATTGAAGGCAGCACCGGTGTCATTTCGAGTTCCAATCTGAGCCTTTACTGCTCCTCCAACCTCGGTACGCAAACGGTGCCAATCCAGTTTAAGAGCAGCGCCAATGGCACGACACAGTTAATCGCCACAGGGCAAAGCGCTTTCTTGCAAGATTCCACGACAAATGAAACTGTCAATATCATAACCGGCATAGGTGGCAAATGGAGCTTGAGTGTGACAGGAAGCAACTCCAACATAATGGAGCAGGTTCCCGACGGATTTATTGTGGCACCCACGATCGTTCTAAATGCTCCCCAGGGAAAAATCGGTACATTACAAAACCCGATCCAATTCGATAGCAATGGCTCGGGCACAGTGAGCCTGACAGCCACAGCCGCTGGTAGCGTTTATCTACAAGACCCGGTGCCTAACGAAACCATAAGCTTAGTTGGAACAAGTTCAACCGGCGCAACCGGATTGTTCCGACTAGTCGGCGATACCGCCAACGGTGTCACGATTGCAGAAGGAGCAGGCGGGCTCATCTCCAGCCCAAGCATTAGCTTATATGCTTCGGCTACAGTAGGAACGCAGGCCGCCCCGGTCGCCGTACAAACCAATGCACCCGGCAACCTGACCTTAAGCTCCGCAGGCGGCAGTTCATTCATCATCGACGCCGCAAAAAATCAAAACGTAAACGTGCAAACAGGCATCGCAGAAGCTGGGGGGCAATGGAATCTCAATGTCAGCGGGACGAACTCGAACATTAACGAAGTTACGTCCACAGGTTTCATCGTCTCACCAGCAGTCGCTTTAACCGCAGCAAAAGGCAACATTGGCACGCTGCAAAATCCAATTCTCTTCGATAGCAATGGCAGCGGAACCGCCAGCCTGACAGTAGCAGCTAGCGGAAGTGTGTTTCTAAAAGATCCTGTCCCCAACGAGACCATTAGCATTGTTGGAACAAACTCTGCCGGAGCGGGCGCGCAATTCCGCTTAGTCGGCGATACCGCTGCGGGAATAAACATAACCGAAGGCGCTGCGGGTTTGATCTCAAGCCCGAACATCAACTTATATGCCTCTGTGAGTGTCGGCAGCGCGGCAAATCCGCTGCTTATTCAAAGCGGTGGTGCAGGCACCGTTTCCTTAACAGCGGCAGGGCAAAGCGTTTTTGTAAAAGACTCAACAGCCAACGAAAACGTGCAAGTACTAACAGGAATCGCCGAGCAAGGCGGTCAATGGAATCTCAGCGTCACAGGTGCCGGCTCAAACATCACAGAGCAGCCCTCACTCGGCTTCATTGTGTCTCCAACGATCGTACTGAATTCAGCGCAAGGCAGCATCGGCACGCTGCAAAATCAGATTCAATTCGACTCAAATGGTAGTGGCAACGTAAACCTGACTGCCACCGCCAATGGTAGCGTCTTTCTCAAAGACCCAATCGCGAACGAGACAATTACTATTGTCGGTCAGAACACAAGTCAGACCGGACAGTTCAGGCTTGTCGGCGATACTGCCTCTGGTATCAACATTGTCGAGGGCTCATCAGGTGTAATCGCCAGCCCAACCATCAGTTTATATGCATCAGCAAGTATAGGCACGTTGGGTAATCCAGTTATCATACAAAGTGGTGGCTTTGGAACGGTTACCTTAACCTCAAGCGCACGCAGTTCGTATTTACTCGACTCAAGCACAAGTGAAAACGTTGCAATTCAATCAGGCATCGGCGAGCTAGGCGGGCAGTGGAATTTAAGCGTCACTGGCGCCGGCTCGAATATAACCGAAGTAGCAAGCACCGGCTTCATTGCGTCTCCCGCAATTGTGCTCAATGCAACTCAAGGCAGCATTGGCAGCATGCAGAACCACATTTTGTTTGACAGCAATGGCAGCGGCACTGTCAGTATTACAGCCACCGCAGGCGCTGATGTGTTTCTCAAAGATCAGGTCGCCAATGAGAAGATACAGATAGTAGGCTTAAACTCCAGTGGGGCAGCAAAACAATTCCGGCTGGTCGGAGATGTGGCAGCCAACGTCAGCATTCTCGAAGGAGTTGGCGGTGTAATATCAAGCCCTACAATCAGCCTGTATGCCTCAGGGACTGTAGGCGCACTGGGTAATCCTGTCGCCATCCAGAGCGGCACTGCTGGTGGTGGCACGGTTGCACTCATCGCAGACGGTCACTCTGTGTTTGTCCAGGATTCAACAAACAATGATAATGTAGCGATTTCCACAGGCATCGCCCAGGTCGGCGGTCAATGGAACCTGAGCGTGACCGGCACCACGGCTGGTATCAGCGAAGTCGCCAGCACAGGATTTATTGCCTCACCGGCAATTGTCCTCAATGCCTCCCAGGGCAGTATAGGCAGTATGGCAAACCATATTATGTTCGACAGCAACGGAAGCGGCAGCGTCAACATCACTGCCACCGCCGGAGCTGATGTCTTTCTCAAAGACCCGACAGCACATGAGAACGTGTATATCGTGGGAGTCAACTCTACAGGCGCGGCAAATCAGTATCGCTTGGTCGAAGATCAGGCTGCCAGCGTGAATATATACGAAGGCAACTTGGGAGTCATCGAAAGTCCGACGATAAGCGTGTATGCATCAGGAACTGTGGGCACCGCCAGCAAACCAGTGCTTATTCAAAGCGGTGGCACCGGCTCTGTCACGTTGATTGGCGACGGTAATAGCGTGTACCTATCAGACTCGCGAAACAACGACAGCGTAAATATTCAAGGAGGAATCTCCCAGGCAGGCGGCCAGTGGAGCCTCACGGTTTCCGGTTCCAACTCCAATATCAACGAGATTCCGACCACAGGATTTCTTGCGACACCGACATTTGTGTTGCACTGCAGTTTCGGCAGCATTGGCAGCTTTGTAAATCCGATCCAGTTTGATAGCAACGGTAGTGGCCTTGCCAGCATTACAGTGACCGCAGCCAATAGCATTTTCATGGAAGACCCAGCGCCAAATGACAAGGTGATGTTCGTTGGAACCAGCTCAACCGGCGTTAGCGGTCAATTCAGATTTGTTGGCGATATTGCTGCTGGACTCAGCGTTCTCGAGGGAACTGCTGGGCTTATTTCCAGCCCAACAATTAGTTTGTATACCAATAATAACCTGGGAGCCGCAGCTAAGCCCGTTATGATTCAGAGTGGTGGCAGTGGCACCGTTTCGCTCATCGCGACTGGAAACTCGGTATTTTTACAAGACCCAGCAAACAACGAAACGGTCAGCGTACTTACAGCTATAGCGGAAACCGGCGGACAGTGGAGCCTGACGACCTCAGGCAGCAATTCAAATATTGGCACCGACTCAGGGCTCGGTTTTATGGTATCACCACAGATAACACTTACTGCGCTGCACGGCAATGTGGGCACGGCGGCCTTCCCAGTACAATTCGACAGCAATGGCAACGGAACCGTCGGCATCACCATCAAGTCATCGGGTAGCGTCTTCATGCAAGATCCGATCTTGAATGAGAATGTCAGCCTTGTCGGTTTGAACTCAAGTGGTGCCACTGGACAGTTCAGCCTCCTTGCAAATTCCATGTCGGGAATGAACATAATCGAGGGACTTAAGGGGGTAATCTCAAGCCCGACGATTATGCTTGGCGCCTCCGGCAACATTGGCACAAGCACGACTCCGCTGTCTATCGCAAGTTCAGGAACGGGCAGCAAGGTTCTTGCCTTGACCGCCGCGGCGCAGTCGGTGTTTTTGCAAGATTCGGCAGCAGGCGATAACGTCAGCATAGTGAGCGGCGCGGCGCAGCCTTCCGGTCAATGGAATCTCAACGTCACCGGAACGGCTTCGAACATAACCGGCAGTACTCTGCCGGTCGGCAGCTTCATTCAAGCAGCAAATATTTCGCTGAGTGATGCGCACGGCAGCATCGGCACGGCAGCTTCACCGATCCAGTTCGACAGCAGTGGCGCAGGCACCGCGAATTTAAATGTGGTTTCGGGAGCCAATGTCTATGCCAACGATCCAACCGCCAACGATGTGCTGGTGCTTTCAGGATCTGCAGTCAGCGTACTCAATGTCAGCGCCAATGCGGCAATCTCCACAACAGGCTCAGTTAGCGCAGGTGTTGTCAACCTGCAAGCGAAATCGGGCAATTCTTCCATCACAATTGGAGGCAATCTTACTGGAGAAAGCAGCGTTAGCCTATCGGCAAACGGCAATGGTGGCGTTAGCCAGACCGGCGGCAGCATAACAGGAAACCTTATAACCTTATCTAGCGCTGTTGGAGACATCGGCAATTTTGCAGGTAAGGTCGCGCTTAACACAGCTGCTAGCACTCTGGCAGTCAACAGCACTGGTGGCAATGTCATCATTAATAATAGCGGCACTGGTGTACTCACACTGAATTCATCCAGCGCAGGCGGCACTTTTGATTTATCGACTAATAAGGGGTTAACGCTCAATATCGTCAGCACAGCTAGTGGTTCCATCTCGCTAGGCACCGCGACTGGTGCGCTAACTAGCAACGCAGGATCGTCCTTATTTGCAAATGAAGGTAATGTCTTGTTGCAGAACCAGGACAACGTCGCGGGGTCTATCTCACTTGGGGTCGGCTCACACATAGAAGCTTACACAACCGGTACGCCTGGCTTGGGCAACGTTACGGTTGTCGTCGGAGCCGTGCCCGCCAGTCCAGTCGCCGGCACGAAACCTGCTGATCTGGTGGTGAACGCATCGGGTGGCGGGCAGGTGTTCTTCGGTAGCAAAGGCATTAGCGCCATGCATGCCGTCAATGTTCTAAACGCGATTGGTGGCAATATCACATTTGACACCAACGGCGCTGCGGCAACTAAGATAATGCTAAATGGTGGTGTCACTATTACAGCTGACCCACCTGTCACAGGTCAGGCAGCTACGTCAAATCCACTGCTTGGGATATCGCAATCCTTTAGCAGCAGCCGCGTGCCGAATCCAAACGCATTATCTGACTTCACGAATGTAAACGGATATCCACAAAACGCTATGTTAGCAAACGCAAACACGACAAACGCAACGCCAAGCCATTTTGCAAATGGCAATGAGTTCGTCAGCGCACTTATCAATCAATCCGCACCTGATATCACCCCAATTGAAAATACGCAGACTAACAACAACTCGCAGGTCAGCGTAGTGTCGAATGCGGTGACGACGGCTGGATTGAACACATTGTCGAACCCAGTGAATACCTCTGGATTGAACACATTGTCAAACCCAGCGAACGCCTCTCTGTCAAACACCATGTCGAATCCAAATGCGAATATACAAACTATTGAAGTACCTCAACACGACCATTCAGACTTCATTCTCTCGAATCAAATAAACGGGATGGCTCAGCAAAAGCAGCTCAAAAAGGTTGCTCAGCTCAAACATTCTCTAGTCAAATATCTAAACGATAGCGACTTTAGCCGAATGGATGACGGCGCGTTACTGCTCAAACAAGGCAATATTCTAGTCGCCCCTAAATCCGGCACTCAAAGAATCAATTTACAAGACTTGAGCCTGGAAGTTCCAGCCGGAACAGTCGTTCTGATCGAGCTGGATCAAGATACTACCCACATTTACAATATGTGCGAGACATCGGCCGCTTCAATCAACGTGCGTTTCGCCTCCGAAACACGTTCAATGAATGCAGGCGAAGGGTTAATTGTTCTTTCCGGTGCAAATCGCAAGCTCGATTCACTTCAAGTAGATCAAATTGGGCGCCGCAATTCAAGAATTTCAACAGTGGGAAATCTAACGACCATCCAATCCGAAGTGCCACTGGCTTCGGTCTTGCAGAAATCAATCCTGACGCAGAAGCTAATGCGCAGTAACAACTGTGACGACAAGCGTTTATATAACAAACTGCTAAAAATGGCGGCATGTATGTCTGTTCTGTTCAGAGCAAATGGACCATACATGAGCATGGTGCCCAGATCTACTTGCCCCGCTCAATAGATATCGTCGCCAGATTTCGCTGAGATGGATCATTTACGCCCGCAATATTATTTAGATACTGTGTTTTCAACAAAGAAAAGTCTTCCTCGCCAGCAGATCTTTTGCTCTCTCATCAAAGTATTCACTTATTAGATTTTGCTTCCCACTGGTGGCATTTGAATTATTCGCGCCACCATCCTCATACCGGTGCCCAGCATTTTCCATCGCTATATAACCTCAACAATGGCGTCATATAAGAGCACCATATTTTCACGTTCAACCCACTGAAATCATACACATGGCAAAACGATTCGAAATGGGAGTTCTACGGAATTATTGAAGTTCCACTGTTCTTAGTCAAGCAGTCTTCATTATTATGCATGATCACGGAGGCTTGATTGCACTTAGATACCGTCTTAACTCAAACTTCATCAGTTCAACAAGCTCTGCGCCGTTGCACAGGATCGCGCGCATAGACCTGAACGAAGCAAAGAAAGTCTCCTTCAGCAAATAATAGGTCCGTCCCGAAAGCAAATGACTTTTTGCATGCTCATCAAGTGACCGCCGGGTATTCCTAAACTGACGCATGGACTTTAAGATAAGAAAAGTCCGACTTTACCAAGCCTTTTCCAAATACCCAGTTTAACTGCAACGAGCAGCGTGTTCGTTCGGCATCGCCGTTGCATTTATCCCATTTACTATTGCAGACGCCTGGAGCTTTCTGATGAAAACAACTAACGAAGAATTAAAAGCGCGAGTCGCCGAACTGGAGAACACATTCCATATCGATGCGAAGCACGACCTGGAATATGTTTCGCAAAATCCTTACTATAGATTTGCGTCCGGGCAAGCTCGCCTTGCTGCAAAATCGAGAATGCCGAAATTGGCTAGTATCACTTGCGGATTACTAGCAGCTTCGGTAATGCTCTTCTCAACCTTGAACCAATCAAACCAGCAGCAACAGTATGGTTCATTTTTGCCGTTTGCTTCGCCATTGTGGTATTCAGCAGTGCCGGATCCCCACACCATTGAAGGCGCAGCTGAAATACACAAGACCATGCAGTCCGGCACTGTCAATGTCAGCAAGTCTACGATCACCGGCATTATAGATAGCGAAACAATGACCGCATCGCTTTATTGGACTTTCATATTAAAGAACAACAACAGCACTGACAAAGAAGCCTCGATAATTATCGATCTGCCAAGAAATTCAGCCCTATCGCGCGCAACGCTATGGATAAACGGTGTTGCACAAGAAGCAGCATTCTCCTCCAATACTCAGGTGAAGAACGCATACGACTCTATCGTGGTCAGACATCGCGATCCATTGCTCGTTACGCAAATCGCGCCGAACCGCATAAAAATACTTGCGGCACCGGTCACTGCCAACGGTGGCATTATGCAGTTCCGCATAGGCATCACGGCACCCGCCGAAAGAGCAGACGATGGACACAACTTTGTGCGCCTGCCCAGCATTGTGGAATCAAATCTAAAGTTCGATTCTCAACAAGATATCCATCTGAATTCATTATCGCCCATAAGCGGTGTTGGCACAAGCGAGCAATCTGGCATTTACACACTCAAAGCGAACATACCCGCTAACGAGATGAACCAGGTCCGTATTAAAATGGATACGCCCAGCGCCAAGTCATTTGCCACTCGCCTTACTCATACCAGCCCGCCAGAATATATTGAAGCGAACGTGAGTGGTGGCAAGCTAAAGCTAAAACGCGTAAAGAATCCTCCAAACTGCGAGCTACTCACAGACGACAATGTCGCCTTCCGCCTGTCAAATCTCTGGGCCCGTCAAGAGATCGAAAAGCTTGCCGTCTCAGGCGACATAAATGAAGCTTGCAATGTCGCGAACATCTACCGCATCGTAAGTAGCGTGTCCGGTGCGACCGTTCTAGAAGAGAATTTCGACTATAGCAATAACGGATTGAACCGAGATCAATATAGAACAATTGGACACGAGGCATCGACCGGCTCGAATTTCACGCATGCTGTCGGATTTGTGCCGTACTCAGCAAACGTAAATAGTGTCAATCAAGGCATGCGCGGTGTAGCGATCGGCGCGCCTGGACCAGAAGCACCAGTTTTGCAAGGAGCAAGCTTCGGAACTGCAGCGCCAATGCTGCAAGGCGCCACCAATGGCACCATAGGGCCACAGGGTGCAGACGCAACTGTCATCATGGGCGTCAATACCGCGGGAACTGTCAGAGTCAACAACCTCGTCCTCTTAGAAAATTGGCTCAACGTGATTGCATCTACCGTTCAGATAATAGGAGTTGCATTAGCAGCGTTCATGATGTCAGAGGCTGCCTTAAATAAGGGGCTGAAAGCACCAGTGCAATTGTCTCGAGTCAAAACATTCTGGTTGGCATTGTTCGTGGGCACTTCCGCATACTTCACGCCCACCGGCATAAATGCACTTATGGCTTGGATGAGAGACATGAATCTATTTTCCTGACCTATCAGCACAAACCTGGAGTTAGCAGACGCGCCGCTCAGGCGGCGCGTCTTTTAACGTTAGAATCTGACCTCTTTATTCAAGCTTAAGCTCAATCAACACAGAGTCGATCATGTTCTGGTCAGGAAAGCGTTTTCGCATGGCGCGTTCGAGTTGAACCGCCAGCCACGTTGCAGCACCATCAGTATGGTCCCACAGATAGCTACAATCTTCGATATATGCGGCAGCTTCACTCTCATCGCCAACTCCGATTCGATCAGTATTGTTCTCAGGTATTTCAACGGCTTCTGACAAAAACAAAGGAACAAACGGATTTGCATCAAACGCTTTCAGCAAAGCAGAGTTAGCACCTTTAGACGCGCCCTCATTTTTGAAAAGATGCAGCGCTTTCGTATACAACAGAGCCGCGCTCGGATCATTCGAATAATCCTTAAGCAGCTTATCCAGCTCTGCATCGAGCCCAGCTTCAAATAAACACGGAGCCAACAGATATCTAATTCCCTGGTTATCGCTGCGGGTGAGTTTCAATAGCTTGCGATATAGTTCCAGCGCTTCGTCTAATTCATCCTGCCACTTTAAGCAGTCCGCTAAGATCGCCATCGCCCGCAGTACCGGACGGGTCTCCGTAAACTGCCAGCAAGCACCCTCATATTTCTCCTGCCAACCTGGAGCCAAGGTCCGATTTGCCGCATCAATAGCTTTTCGCAAAACAGGAATACGCTTATCTGGTTTGCTTATTGTCTCTACAAGAAGCAGATACGCATTTACGCAATCGGGAGAGAGCTTAATAGCTTCCTTCGCCAACTTCGCATGTTGCGTCTCCGGCAGACTCCAGGCACATCGTACCAGCTCGTCAGCTTTCTGCAGTGAGTTTCTCTTCGAAACAGCGGTTGCGTCGGCTTTCTGCACTGAGCTTCTCTTCGAAACAACAGTTGCGTCAGATTTCATCACATTTGGAAATTGCAAAACATTCGATTTTGCCACACCGGATTTAATTTGAGCCGTAGTTTTCTTCACAGGCGGATTCTCCGAGTGCTGTGAAACAAACGAATCGCCACCATGCGGCGAACTCCGCAAATCCTCACAATGCGGCACATTCCCCGTCTCAACAGCATGTGCAGAATCACGCGCATCGCTTCGCCCAGCCAGCGGCGCAAGTCCACCGGGGAAAGCGCTTATGATGCCTAATTCATCTGTCGCAGTTTCATCTAAATGCTTGATTCGCTTGCTCATCTGACCGCGCAGGGCTGTCGCCCTTTTCGGTCTTCCGAGAATATCTGCGCATAAAGCGCAAAGGTTCATCGCTGCAATGGTGCAGGTATCCGAAGGTCCAAGCACCTCAGTTGAATACTCATAAGCATAAGTACAAACCTTGTCAGCGCTCTCAAATTGTTCCATCTCCATGTAGACGCCCGCGAGTCCCATAATAATCGGCGCAAACTCAGCCGAGCGAAGGTGACGCTGGCGTTTGATCAAATCGACTGCTTTTTCAAGTTCAACAAGCGCCTTATCCACATCGTGCTGCGCCATATAAAGCATGCCCAGGCACCCTCGAGCGATTATAGAAACTTCACGAAAATCGGAATTATTTTCCGCTCGGCTGATCACTTGGCTGTATGATTTTTTCGCCGACGCATAGTCCTTGGCAAATTTAAACACATCACCAAGACTCAGGAAACTGTGCAGCAAAGGCTCCTCCTCACCGAGTCGCCCAGCAATATCAACAGCCTGTTTCAAGCACGCGGTGGCTTCATCGTAGGCACCAGAAGCCAGGGCCTTGACACCCTGAGTGTATTTCTTTTCCCACGAAAGTATGTTAATCGGCATTTCCATATTATATCGAACAATCTGAGGCTCGCTCACTGGCTTGACATCACTCGGACACTCAACATAGCTAAAAAAACGGTCAACTCCACTCCTGTCGGAACGAAGTTGACCGCCGCTGCTGAATTAGGAAGCATTTCTGCTATCCTGGCGTCATGAAAATCAGAATGATTTAGCTGAACAGGTTTGCATCGCGTGCAGTTGCGACGAGCCAATTCAGACACCCGGGCGTAGCTAGACCGGCAGAACAGCTCGCCGCCCCCCAGAGAACTCGGCGCAAAGCAGCCTGGCTGCCCGCCCCGAATTGCATAAAGCCCATGAGCATTGTGGGACCGCCCCAGGCAATACCCAAAATTTCCATACCGTTAGCCAGGGCATTAAGCAAGCCTCCCAGGTGAGCCAGGTTATTTACCCTAACGGTACCGGCGGTATTAGCTCCGGCGACAGTATTTTGAATGTCCGCTGCAGCCACAGAGCTGCTGTGAGTTCCAGGCAGCTGGGAGAGGCTCTTTTCGGATCCCGCAACTTGTTCGTCACGGTCATTAGGCTCGCCGCTTCCAGTATTGCCCGTGGTGCTGGAAGCATTATTGCTAAACGCATCTGGACCAGGAGCATCACTATCACGATCCAACTTAGCTATTGGCGCGGAACTTGGATTCTCGGCCGAAGCATATGCCAGTGTTTGGTACCGGTCGCGGTGCAAGTTTGTAGCTTTGTAGTCTCTCTCAGTCTCTAACACCACCGCGCCTGTAACATCGGAGACAACGCGATATGCCGTGCCCAGACTTACAGCTGAAGATCGATCCGATTTAGCCAGGCGCTTGATTTCTTGAGCCGCCCAGAGAGTTGAAACGCGATGCGCGGCTTGCTCTGAGCTGATAAACGTGCAATCTGGTTTGCTCAGCACCTTTTCATAACTCAGCTCTGGCTCAGAGTTGCTCCCATTGTCTCTAAGCGATGCCACGATATAAGATCCCGAATCGGAATGAGTCGCACGGGTCGCAAACTGAGCGTGCAAAGATTTCGGTTTTCCCGATTGGATTTGCAAGTCAGCAAGCTCGCTCGGCTCGACATTCCCTTTGAAAATAAAATGACCAGAGCTTCCAGTATTTTTGAATTTCACACTGTTTGCGTAAAGCGGCATCGGTGATTGCAAATGAACATCCTGTTTTGAAATCGTGAAGTTGGAATCATTCACTTGCGGCAGTTGCAAACGAAGCGTATTAGAATTTTTCACCGACATTGGTGCTGTTATACCCAGCTGTATTCTCACCTCTTCACCGCTAGCCGGAACGGGAGACATTTGCACGACGATGTGCCCATCTGGACTTTGAGTTACGAGAAGCGGATCGCGATGTTGCACAGTAATCCAATCATACCCACGCCGTACGGCGTTGGTGGCATTGAAAGCAGCATCCTCGCTTCGACCATTTATCCAGAGAGTGGCACGTGATACCACAGATCCCTTCGGCAATGTCAAATTCATTCTTGCTTCCTGGTTTTGGTGATTTGTCGTCTGATTATTTAGAGTCATACTCCAATAATACGAAGCAGAAAGCGTCTGCGGATCGACGATACCAGTCATGGTCGATCGCGTGGCGGAGAGGCCGGCGACCTTAGTAAAATTAAGTGCAGGAGCTGTTCTCGAACCAGGACGTGTCAGTCCGGCAATAGTGGTGGTATTATCGGTGGTAGGTGCCACTGATTGTTCTGGTGCGCTTGTATTGTTAGTAAACAGTGAAACGGCTGAAGCAAGGGCAAAATTGATGAGCAAAGGAGCACTTAAGCCAATCCCGAAAGCAAGCCACAATTCTCTCTTGAGCAGCTGTCCCTTCAAGTTCATGAAAGACGATGCTTGTTTCCCGCCGTTTGCTTCTTCGAACGGTGCAGGTCGTTTTTCCTCAGCAAAATCTTTCTGAAATAACTCTTCAAGTTTATCCCGTTGCCCATTATGTTTCTTTTCAAGCTCATGCATAATATTATCCTCTGGAAGGCAGACTCAAAGCAGTGGCACACAAAGGCATCAGCCCTTGTACGACATGCCAATGCCCCGCTCGAACCGAGCGGTATTTCAGTTGATTCGATAAAGTCGACGGTGTACTTTTACGTTAACGCATTTGTATTCAAACTGCATCAGTCCAAAGTAAGAGGCCGCGGTGACTTTTGTCACCGTTTCGAACACTCAGACAAATTTTTCGCTTCGGTCCTTGTTTGCATTGCCGGCAGCAAGAAAACGCTATAGAGCCCATCGCGCAAAAACGCATAGAACCCGCCGTTAATTGCTCATTGCGAGGCAACGTTGTCCAATCTCCGCTGCTACCAGGAATGGTTTAGCCTCAATTCAGCAAATAGTGCATGAAGCCTGCATCTAAGTTGATTTTTAGCAACCATTCTTTGCTTTGAGAGCTCAAAACACTTCTCTAGAATCCCACTGCTCCGAGGCATTCCCAGTTAAAGCTTCGTTCGGTGCGCCAATCATTTAGCACCTTCAAGTTAGTCCTTTTTGCAAATAAAGTTCTCATGTAGTGGCAACGCCAGTCGTTTCTTTTGAAGCATTAGTTTGACTCTTCTCATTAGGTTTCACGGTAGACCTTAGCACTACAAATCTATTAAGCACATCAAACCAGAATGGCGCGCCAAGAGAAATTGCAAGCGCACTCACAAGCCAGCCGGCAGAATGAAACAAGATTGCGCGAAACACCGAAATTCGATAGCACGACCACAGCCAGGCGGACATATCGCCATCAAACGTGGGAAGCGAGTTCTTGCTCGGAGTATCAGGGCAAAGGAAATAGTCTTTCATCGCATCCCTCAAATTG
>Ga0182030_10011448_pt1 | contig 17915 bp, 14 predicted proteins | sample 812S3MmetaG_FD_121299 | JGI IMG/M metagenome (GOLD analysis project Ga0182030, IMG submission 121299) | Permafrost microbial communities from Stordalen Mire, Sweden - 812S3M metaG (Illumina Assembly) | ecosystem: Environmental > Terrestrial > Soil > Wetlands > Permafrost | place: Sweden...
CCGCTGCCGAAGGTGAGATCGTTGTGTCCCACCGGCCGACATGTTTCCGGCGCACTCGCGTCCGCCGGCGGCGGCTTATGCGTGTCCACTTCCGAGCGGGTCGCGAGATCTTCGGCATCGGCGATGTGGCGCACATCTTCAACGCTGACGATCATGTCGTCGACGCGTGATGACGGCCCGATATTCGGCTGGCTGGTGTACGTGTACGAGCAGCCCGACATCAACCGCCGCGCAACAGACGATAGCGGCCCACCGCAAAGTCGATGCCATAGCTCGTATCGCAGGGCGCGTAAGAGACTTTGCCGCGCGCTGACTTTCGGCTTAGCCGGTGACTTCGGCGAGTTTTGCTTTCACCTCGGCCGCGCTGGGGTTGGTCAACGTCGACCCGTCGGAAAACTTGACGGTCGGGACCGTCCTGTTGCCGCCGTTCGCCTTGCTGACGAATTCCGCCGCAGCGGGGTCGTGTTCGATATCGACCGCCTCGTAGGCGATGCCGTTGGATTTGAGCACCGTCATCAGCCGGTGGCAGTAACCACACCACGACGTCGTGTATACGGTGATCGGAGCGTTGGCCATAACCCGTTAACGTAGCCCAGCACCCCGCCATTCCGCGCTGCGGGTGCTGTCCGCATCACAAGGAATAGGGCGTGGCGATGTACCCCGTTTGTCGGTCACCGCTGCCAAGATGGACGCCATGCCGATGGTCGCCGACGCATTGACCGCCGGACTGGACGACGAGCAGCTAGAGGCGGTGCTTGCTGCGCGCGGACCGGTCTGCGTGCTTGCCGGTGCCGGAACGGGCAAGACGCGCACCATCACTCACCGCATTGCCAACCTCGTGTCCAGTGGCCATGTCGCGGCCGGGCAGGTGCTGGCGGTCACCTTCACCCAGCGCGCAGCGGGGGAGATGCGCTCCAGGTTGCGTGCGCTCGACGCCAACGCGCGGACGGGTGTCGGCGCCGTCCAAGCCCTGACGTTTCACGCGGCCGCACACCGTCAGCTGCGCTACTTCTGGCCGCGGGTGGTCGGTGACACCGGCTGGCAGCTGCTGGACAGTAAATTCGCCGTCGTAGCCAGGGCGGCCGGCCGCACCAGGATGAACGCCGGCACCGACGACGTGCGCGACCTGGCCGGCGAGATCGAATGGGCCAAGGCCTCGCTGATCAGCCCCGAGCAGTATCCGAGCGCGGTGGCCGCCGCCGGTCGCGACATCCCAATGGACGCCGCGAAAATCGCGAGTGTCTACTCCGCCTACGAGGAGCTCAAAGTCCGCGACGAATCGGTGACGCTGCTCGACTTCGACGACCTGCTACTGCACACCGCGGCCGCGATAGAAAACGATCACGCGGTGGCCGAGGAGTTCCGGGACCGCTACCGCTGCTTCGTCGTCGACGAATACCAGGACGTCACCCCGCTGCAGCAACGGGTGCTGTCGGCCTGGTTGGGCGATCGAGATGACCTGACCGTCGTCGGCGACGCCAACCAGACCATCTACTCGTTCACCGGAGCCTCGCCCCGGTTCCTGCTGGACTTTTCCCGGCAGTTCCCCGATGCCACCGTGGTGCGCCTGGAGCGCGACTACCGCTCCACCCCGCAGGTGGTGTCGCTGGCCAACCAGGTGATCGCCGCTGCGCGCGGCCGGGTGGCAGGAAGCAAGCTGCAACTGTCCGGCCAGCGTGAGCCCGGCCCGACCCCGTCGTTTCGCGAGCATCCCGACGAAACCGTCGAAGCCGCTGCGGTCGCGAAGTCGATCGCCAACCTGATCGAATCCGGCACTCCGCCATCGGAAATCGCGGTGCTGTACCGCGTCAACGCGCAGTCCGAAATCTATGAGGAGGCGTTGACCGAGGCGGGTGTCGCCTATCAGGTGCGCGGCGGCGAGGGGTTCTTCAACCGTCAGGAGATCAAGCAGGCGCTGCTGGCGCTGCAGCGTGCCGCCGATCGCGGCGCCGATGGCCCGTTGCCCGACGTGGTGCGCGCGGTCCTCGAACCGCTCGGGCTGACGGCCGAGGAACCAGCCGGCACCCGTGCCCGCGAACGATGGGAGGCGTTGACCGCGCTGGCCGAGTTGGTGGACGACGAGGTGGCGCAGCGTCCACAGCTGGACTTTCCGGGGCTGATCGCGGAGCTTCGAACGCGGGCCGACGCGCGTCACCCACCGGTGGTGCAGGGCGTCTCGCTGGCTTCACTGCACGCCGCCAAGGGGCTCGAGTGGGATGCGGTGTTCCTGGTCGGATTGGCCGACGGCACGCTACCCATCTCGCATGCCCTGGCGCACGGCCCCGAGAGCGAGCCCGTCGAGGAAGAACGCCGGCTGCTCTACGTCGGAATCACTAGGGCGCGAGTGCATTTGGCGCTCAGTTGGGCGCTGTCGCGGAGCCCCGGCGGACGGCAGAGCCGCAAGCCGTCGCGATTCCTCAACGGCATTGCACCGCAGACCCGCGCCGATCCGGCACCGGCCAAATCCCGCCGCAACCGGGGCGCCAAGACCCGCTGCCGAATCTGCAACCAGGATCTGACGACGCCGGCGGCCATCATGCTGCGCCGGTGCGAGACGTGCTCGGCCGACATCGACGAGGAATTGTTGACCCGGCTCAAGGCCTGGCGGCTCGACGTCGCCAAGGAGCAGAAGGTGCCCGCCTACGTCGTGTTCACCGACAACACGCTGATCGCGATCGCCGAGCTGCTGCCCGACGACGAAGCCGCCCTGATCGCGATCCCGGGGATCGGTGCCCGCAAACTCGAGCAGTACGGGCCCGACGTCTTGGACCTGGTCCGCGACCGCTGAAGGCAAACGCGCAGGTCAGAAAATCGTTTGTCATGACCAGCGGCTACCATTTACTCTCAAAGCATCCATTTTGCGTGCCGGTGAACGCTGGCATGCGCACAGACGGCAGGAGGTGGCCACGATGATCAACTACACGTTCGAGGTAGGCGTGGCCGGCGCGGTGCTGCCCGCGGGGACCTCCCATGCCGCCCACGCCGCTGCACCGGCGGCCGCGGTTAAGCATCGCGCCGCCGCCGCGACTCACGCGTCCGTGGATTGGGGTCTTACCTAACTACCCCCGGTTTTTACCACATGGCCACGGACCCGAAGTCACCAGGATCCGTGGCCAAAGTTTTTGGGTCGATAACCCGCAACCTGGTCCGGATCACCGCAAAAGGACACCCAACCAGGAAGCAGGTGAGCAGAACAATGTCGGCATCGACAGTTCCTAGACAGACGCGGCCCGCGCTGCCTTGCCATGTCGGCGACCCCAACCTGTGGTTCGCCGAGACCCCAGCCGACCTGGAAGAGGCCAAGACGCTCTGCGCAAGCTGCCCGGTCCGTCGTCAATGCCTGGCGGCGGCGCTGGAACGGGCCGAACCCTGGGGCGTCTGGGGAGGCGAGATTCTCGACCGAGGTTCGGTGGTTGGCTACAAACGTCCACGTGGACGTCCGCGCAAAGATGCGGTCGCCGCTTAGATTGCCGCGGAATCAGGTTCGGCGAAACCCGGGACCAGCTCTTCGGACAGCCTCTTGATCGGCACATGCGCGTCCAGCTGACAGAGGATCGCGGCCACCGACATGATCACCCGCATCGGAATCACCAGCTTGGGCGGCAGGTCCATCTGGCGAGCCGTCCTGATCTGCGACACCGACCGGTCGATCTCGACGGTGCTCATTTTCTGCAGCCACTTACGGGTGTAGTGGAAAACATCGACCTCGATGGGCTCGACGTACTGGCGCAGCATCTCATCGATGTCGCGCACCGATACCTGCCCGCCCTTCTGGATGAAGCCGGCCTTCTCCATCGTCGGCAACAGCAGGTCGTAGTTCTTGTCGCGGGCCAACCGAATCATCGTCCCGAGCTCGATCGGTAATCCGTCAGGCAGCGGCGCGACGGCACCGAAGTCGATGACGCCCATCCGGTCGTCGGGCAACAGCATGAAGTTGCCAGGGTGGGCGTCGCCGTGCAGCATCTGCAGCCGGCCCGGCGCGTCGAAGGTCAGTTCAAGCAGCCGGGTGCCGATCAGGTCGCGCTGCTCGGGGGTGCCGTTGCGGATGATGTCGGCCATCGGTATGCCCTGGATCCACTCCTGAATCACCACCTTGGGCGCGCTGGCCACGACTTTGGGCACTGCGAAGTGCGGGTGGTCGCGATAAGCCTTGGCGAAGGACCGCTGGTTGTCGGCCTCCAGCCGGTAGTCGAGCTCCATCTCGGTGCGCTGGATGAGCTCGTCGACCACGCCTTCGATGTCGGCGCCCGGCGAGAGTTGCTTGAACACCCCGACCATCCGCTGCATGGTCTTGAGGTCGGCGCGCAGCGCCTCGTCGGCTCCCGGGTACTGGATTTTCACGGCCACGTCGCGGCCGTCGGACCACACCGCCTTGTGCACCTGGCCGATGCTGGCCGAGGCCACCGGGGTGTCGTCGAACGAACTGAAGCGGCCGCGCCACTTGGTGCCCAGCTGTGCGTCGAGCACCCGATGCACCTTCTCGGCAGGCAGCGGCGGGGCGTCCTTCTGCAGCTTGGTCAACGCTTCGCGGTAGGGCTCGCCGAACTCGTCGGGAATGGCCGCTTCCATGACAGACAGGGCCTGGCCGACCTTCATCGCGCCGCCCTTCAGCTCACCCAGCACGGTGAACAGCTGGTTGGCGGCTTTTTTCAGCAGCTCGGCCTGAACTTCGTCTTTCGACTTGCCGGTCAGCCGCTTACCAAAGCCCAGTGCCGCCCGGCCGGCAAAGCCGACCGGAATGCTTGCCAACTTCGCATTGCGGGCAGCGCGCCCCCGTTTGATGTCTGACACAACCCCCATCATCCACGACGGTTCGCCTGGTGCAGCGTTGATTTAGGTAACACCGGACGGCGAACACCTGCGTCAGCAGGAACACAGCGGATGTCTGGTCCACTGCCGGGCGACGATGGCGCCGGAGTTGAGGTCGAATTCCAGCGTGGCGTTGAGTGCCTGTGGCGGCCCGGGATCGGGTACCGCCTCGCGGCCGCGCACCGCGGCGATTACCCGGTTTATCTGGCTGAGCGCCAGCGCCGCCGTCGCCAATAGGGTGGCCCGGTCAGCGACCCCGACGGTCTCGCGCAGCTGGGCGGCGATAGCCGGCCACGCGGCGTCGCGGTCGCTGCGATGCAAATCTGCACAGCTCAGGCAGCTGGTCACGCCGGGGATGACCAGCGGCCCCACCAGTCCGGTGCCGTCGCGCACCCGCACCGCAAGATGCGGGACGCCCTGGCTGTGCAGGTCGCGCACCAGGCGGGGGTCGGCGACCAGGTAGTCCGACAGCACCACCAAATCCACCGCGGCGGGCGACATGGTTGCGTGGGGCTGGCTGCTGTGCGCTATCCGGGCTCCGGAGCAGCGCAGCGCCTCGACGAGCAGATCGGACAGTGGGCCGCGGCCGTGCACCCGGATCGACGCCGCGCGGCCACCGGATTGCCGGCGCCCACGGGTCGCGACGCCCGCGGTGACCAGCTGCGTGACGAGGTTCGTCAGGCCGTCGGTGTCCCGCAACCCGCGGCTGAGGGCTTGTCGCTGCAGTTCGCCGATCGCGATCGGTGAGCGCATGGACCGCAGGAGCGTGGCCAACTCCGCGGCGGCCAGGCCACCCGGTGGACGGACCAGCACGGCCCGGCGGGGATCCCAGCCCACCTGCACAGCGCCGTCGGGTCGCAGCAGCACCGGCAGCGCCGGGTCCAGCGCGTAAAGAGCAGACCCAGGCCGCGGCATGCGTCCTGACTGTGCCACGCCGTAGAGACCGGCCCGTTCAGTTATCCACAGGACCGCCGGAGCCTTAGCCGGCCCCTGTCGCCAGGTCGGCAGCGAGGTCGGCACCCGACACGCTGCCAGCCCAGTCAGTTAGCCACTCCACGCTGAATTGGGGTTGGATTCCAGCGGTACCCCGCCAGGCCGACCATATAACGGCTTCATAACGTCACGCTGAAGGTCGCCTGTGAAGTGGTTTCTACAGTGGGCAACTCCAGTCATCGCCCGGCTCTTACCGAACAAGGCATCCCTTCGCCCGCAATACTGGTGCCCTGACGGTGTTTCCGTGTTGCGAGCCGAAGGAGTGATGGTTGGTGGACGAGCCGACGCGCAGCGGCAGCACCGGTTGCGGTTCGGGCGCTACGTGCTGAGCCGGCTGCTGGGTCGCCGAAAGACGATCACCTCCGCCGCGCTGGCGCCGATTGCTGCCGCCATTGCCGTCATCGCCGGGTGTAGTTCGACGCCGCCGGCCGCGCCATCGCCATCACCATCACAGGTCGAGCTCCCGTTTAAGGGGTTGATCGGCCCCAAAGGGTTGGCGGTGGATGCCGCTGGCGACGTTTACGTCATCAACGACGGCAGTAGTCGGTTGCTCAAACTGCCTGCGGGGTCGGATATCTCGGTCGGGGTTCCGCTTAACGGCCTGAAAGATCCTTTGGGGTTGGCGGTGGGCACCGGCGGCAACGTCTATGTGTCGGACAACAGCGATAATCGGGTGTACGAACTACCGGCGGGGTCGAACACTCCGGTCGAGCTGCCGTTCACCGGCCTGAAACTTCCCTTTGGGATGGCGGTGGACGCCGCCGGCGACGTCTACGTCACCGACTACACCCCCCGGGTGCTTAAATTGCCGGCCGGGTCGAACACTCCGGTCGAGCTGCCGTTCACCGGCCTGAAAGATCCCCTGGGGACGGCGGTGAACGATGCCGGCGACGTCTACGTCACCGACTGCGACGTCCCCGACGGTAGAGAAAGCCGAGTGCTTAAATTGCCGGCCGGGTCGAATACCGCGGTCGAGCTGCCGTTCAACGGGCTGAAGTGTCCTAAAGGAGTAGTTGTGGACACCGCCGGCGATGTCTACGTCGCCGACGTTGGTGGCAACATCGGTCGGGTATTCAAGCTGCCGGCAGGTTCGAATACTCCGGTCGAGCTGTCCTTCGCGGGCCTGAAAACTCCGTTGGGGATAGCGGTGGATGCCGCCGACAATGTCTATGTCACGGACAACGCCAATAATCGGGTGCTCAAACTGCGGGCGAAGTAGCGCGCTCGCTCAGTTGTCCGCAGAACCGCCGTCGGCGTCGCGGTCGTCCTGCTCGAGCCGGGCGATAGCCTCGTCGATCCCACTGGTGTCGCCACCGATAATCCGGTCGATGAAGGACGCCGGGTCGTCGAGGTCGTCGGCGCCGGGCAGCAGATCCGGGTGCTGCCAGACGGCATCGCGGGCATCCACACCCGCCGCCTCGGTCAGCCGCTGCCACAGAGCGGCGGCTTCCCGCAGCTTGCGCGGCCGCAGTTCCAGCCCGACCAGCGTCGCGAAGGTCTGCTCGGCGGGCCCGGCGCTGGCGCGGCGCCGACGCAGCGTCTCGCCGAGGGCGGCTGCGCCCGGTAGGCGGTCGCCCAGCGCGTCGGTGACCACGACTTGCACCCAGCCCTCGATCAAGGCGAGCAGCGTCTCCAGCCGTTCCAGCGCCTGGGTCTGCGCGGGCGTGGCCTCAGGCTCGAATACGCCCTGCCCGAGCAGGTTTTCGATGGCCGCGGGATCCGAGAGGGTCGCGGGGTTGAAGTCGCGCGCGAGTTCCTCGATGCCACTCATGTCGATCTTCATTCCCATGGCGTAGGCCTCGACGGCACCCAGCAGCTGACTGGACAGCCACGGAACGTGGCTGAATAGCCGGTGGTGGGCCGCCTCGCGGGCGGCCAGGAAGGTTAGGATCTCGCTGCGCGGCTGCTCGAGTCCGGAGGCAAACGATTCGACGGCGTCCGGCATGATCGCGGCCACACCCTTGGGGCCCAACGGCAGACCGATGTCGGTGGAAGTCAGCACCTCGCGGGACAACCGGCCCAGCGCCTGGCCCAGCTGCGAACCGAACGCCATGCCGCCCATCTGCGACATCATCGCGAGCAGCGGGCCTGCCATGCTCTTGGCCTCTTCGGGCAGCGACGACGCCCATACCGTCGAAATCTGCCGGGCCATCGGATCGCACAGCCGCTTCCAGGTCTCCAGGGTGTTGTCGACCCAGTCGCTGGGGCTCCAGCCCACCGCTTTGCTGGCGCCGGCGGGCAGCGCCGTAACGCCGTCCAGCCAGGTGTCGGCCAGATGCACCGCGTCGGCGATCGCCGAATTCGTCGTTGCCGGCACCGGCGCGACGAACCCGATCGAGCTGGTCGCCACTTGTCGGGCCAACTCGTAGTTGACCGGTCCCGACGTCGTGTCCCCGGCGGTCATCGTGCCCGCATTGCTGAACATCTGACCCAGCTGGGTAAAGATCTGCCCCAGATCACCCATGGCGAAATCCCCGCCCATCCCGAACGGGTTTGACGCGCCGGAGCCGGACTCGGGATCTTTCCCGTGCTTGTCGCGGTCAGGGTCTTCTTCCGGGGAGAAGCCGAAAGGCGGGTCAGGCATACCCTCAACGGTACCCACCGCCGGAACAGAAAGCGCGACCTCTGGTCATGCTCGTAGCTGAACGAGACCGAATAGCGTCCGTCTAGTGTAAGCGGCGTGAACAGGCGGATTCTGACCTTGATGGTCGCGCTAGTGCCGATCCTGGTCTTCGGGGTGTTCCTCGCGGTGGTGACCGTGCCGTTTGTCTCGCTGGGTCCCGGTCCTACCTTCGACACGCTCGGTGAAGTCGACGGCAAAGAGGTAGTCGCGATCGAAGGCACTCAAACCCACCCGACCACAGGCCATCTCAATATGACGACGGTGTCCCAGCGTGACGATCTGAGCCTGGGCGAAGCCTTAACGCTATGGCTCTCCGGACAGGAACAGCTGGTTCCGCGCGACCTGATCTACCCCCCCGGCAAGTCGCGCGACGATGTCGACAAGGCCAACAACGTCGACTTCAAACAGTCCGAGGACAGCGCCGCATATGCGGCCCTGGGATATCTGAAGTACGCGCCCGCCGTCACCGTGGCGACCGTCACCGAACCCGGCCCGTCGGCGGGCCAGCTGAAGGCCGGCGATGCCATCGACGCGGTCAACGGCACCCCGGTTACCACTGTCGAGCAGTTCACCGGAATCCTGAAAAGCTCGAAGCCCGGCCAGGTGGTGACGATCGACTTTCGCCGCAAGAACGAGCCGGCCGGCGTCGCCAAAATCACGCTGGGCACTAACAAAGATCGTGACTACGGCTTCATGGGTGTCGCGGTACTCGATGCGCCCTGGGCGCCGTTTGTCGTGGACTTCAATCTCGCCAACGTGGGCGGGCCTTCTGCCGGGCTGATGTTCAGCCTGGCCGTCGTCGACAAGCTCACCACCGGCGGCCTGGCCGGATCGATGTTCGTCGCGGGAACCGGCACTATCTCCTCCGACGGCAAGGTGGGACAGATCGGCGGCATCACGCATAAGATGGCCGCTGCCCACGCCGCCGGTGCCACACTGTTTCTGGTGCCCGCCAAGAACTGTTATGAGGCGTCCTCGGACAATCCATCGGGCCTGCGCTTGGTGAAGGTCGAAACCCTCAGCGAGGCGGTGGACGCACTGCACGCGGTCACCTCCGGAGGCCAGCCGCCAAGCTGCTAGCCCGCCAATATGTGTGCGATGCGTACAGTTATGAACGTCCAGAAAAATCTGCGGCAAACCGATCAGGGAGCGTAGCCAGTGGGGATGCGGCCCACCGCAAGGATGCCGAAGCTGACTCGTCGTAGTCGGCTGCTGATCTTGATCGCACTCGGCGTGATCGTTTTGCTACTCGCCGGTCCGCGATTGGTCGACGCTTACGTCGACTGGCTGTGGTTCGGCGAGCTCGGCTACCGCTCGGTGTTCACCACCGTGCTGGTGACCCGCATCGTGGTGTTCTTCGTCGCCGGTTTGCTGGTCGGCGGCATCGTGTTCGGCGGCCTCGCACTTGCTTATCGCGCCCGTCCGGTGTTTGTACCGAGCAACGACAACGATCCGGTGGCTCGGTATCGCAGCGCCGTGATGTCGCGGCTGCGGACGATAGGCATCGGGATCCCGGCGGCGATCGGCCTTTTGGCCGGCATCATTGCCCAGAGCTACTGGGTTCGCATCCAGCTGTTCTTGCACGGCGGCGACTTCGGGATCAAGGATCCGCAGTTCGGCAAAGATCTCGGCTTCTACGCGTTCGAGCTGCCTTTCTATCGGTTGGTGCTCAGCTACGTGTTCGTGGCGGTGTTCCTGGCTTTCGTGGCGAATGTGTTGTCGCACTACATTTTTGGCGGCATCCGGCTGTCCGGGCGTACCGGCGCTCTGAGCCGCTCGGCGCGCATTCAGCTGGTGAGCTTGATCGGCACGCTGGTGCTGCTCAAGGCCGTCGCCTACTGGCTGGACCGCTATGAGTTGTTGTCGCACACACGTGGCGGTAAGCCGTTTACCGGTGCCGGCTACACCGACATCAACGCCGTGCTGCCGGCCAAGCTGATCCTGGTCGCGATCGCGGTGATTTGCGCGGCCGCCGTGTTTTCCGCGATCGTCCTGAAGGACTTGCGGATTCCGGCCATCGGCTTGGTGTTGTTGCTGTTGTCGTCATTGATCGTCGGTGCCGGCTGGCCGTTGATCGTCGAGCAGATCAGCGTGCGACCCAATGCGGCGCAAAAGGAAAGCGAGTACATCAGCCGAAGCATCGCCGCGACCCGGCAGGCCTATGGTCTGACAACGGATGTGGTGACCTATCGCAACTACAGCGGCGACAGTCAGGCCACTGCCCAGCAGGTCGCGTCCGACCGCGCGACCACCTCCAACATCCGGTTGCTCGACCCCACGATCATCAGCCCGGCGTTCACCCAATTCCAGCAGGGCAAGAACTTCTACTACTTCCCCGACCAGCTGTCCATCGACCGCTACCTCGACCACAACGGTGCATTGCGTGACTACGTCGTCGCGGCCCGGGAACTCAACCCGGACAGGCTGATCGACAACCAGCGCGACTGGATCAACCGCCACACCGTCTACACACACGGCAACGGATTCATCGCATCGCCGGCCAACACCGTGCGCGGCATCGCCAATGACCCGACCCAGAACGGTGGCTACCCCGAATTTCTGGCTAATGTCGTCGGGGCCAACGGCAGCGTGGTATCCGACGGGCCGGCGCCGCTGGACCAGCCGCGCATCTACTACGGGCCCGTCATCTCCAATACCACCGCCGACTACGCGATCGTCGGGAAGAACGGCGCCGACCGCGAATACGACTACGAAACCAACACCGAGACCAAGAACTACACCTACACCGGGCTCGGGGGAGTCCCGATCGGCGACTGGCTGTCCCGCAGCGTGTTCGCAGCCAAGTTCGCCGAGCGAAACTTCCTGTTCTCCAATGTGATTGGCTCAAACAGCAAAATCTTGTTCAACCGTGATCCGGCGGCGCGGGTCGAGGCGGTAGCGCCCTGGCTGACGACTGACAGCTCGATGTATCCGGCGATCGTCAACAAGCGGCTGGTGTGGATCATCGACGGCTACACCACGCTGGACAACTACCCTTACTCCGAGCTGACCTCCTTGGAGTCGGCGACCGCCGACTCCACCGAGGTGGCGTTCAACCACTTGGGGCCCGACAAGCAGGTCTCCTACATCCGCAACTCGGTGAAGGCCACCGTGGACGCCTACGACGGCACGGTCACCCTGTACCAGCAGGACGAACAGGATCCGGTGCTGAAGGCGTGGATGCAGGTGTTCCCCGGAACGGTCAAGCCCAAGAGCGACATCACGCCCGAGCTCGCCGAGCACCTGCGCTACCCCGAGGATCTGTTCAAGGTGCAGCGGATGCTGCTGGCCAAATATCACGTCAACGATCCCATCACGTTCTTCTCCACGTCGGATTTCTGGGATGTGCCGCTGGACCCGAATCCCACCGCCAGCAGCTATCAGCCGCCGTATTACATCGTCGCGAAAAACATTGCTAAGCAAGATAATTCGTCCTCGTACCAATTGACGAGCGCGATGAACAGGTTCAAGCGCGATTATCTGGCCGCCTATATCAGCGCCAGCTCCGATCCCTCGACGTACGGCAAGATCACCGTGCTGACCATCCCGGGCCAGGTCAATGGTCCGAAACTGGCCAACAACGCGATCACCACCGATCCGGCCGTCTCTCAAGACCTCGGCGTGATCGGGCGGGACAACCAAAACCGGATCCGCTGGGGAAATTTGCTCACGCTCCCGGTGGCCCAGGGCGGGCTGCTCTACGTCGAACCGGTCTATGCCTCACCGGGAGCCAGTGACGCGGCCTCGTCGTACCCGCGGTTGATCCGGGTCGCGATGATGTACAACGACAAGATCGGCTATGGCCCCACCGTGGGTGATGCGCTGACCGGGTTGTTTGGTCCCGGCGCGGCTGCGGCTGCGACGGGGATCGTCCCCACTGATGCAGGTGCACCCCAGACCCCGCCCGCCAGCCCGCCCGCGCCGGCGAACGTGCCACCGGGATCACCGCCGCCGACGGCCCTGCCGCCCGCCCCGGATGGGTCGGTAACGTTGTCGTCAGCCAAAGCCGCTGCCCTGCAAGAGATTCAGGCTGCCCTCGGCGCGGCGAAAGACGCGCAGAAGAAGGGCGATTTCGCCGGCTACGGCGCGGCGCTGCAGCGCCTCGACGACGCCATCACCAAATACAACAACGCCAAGTAGCTCAGGCGACGGCTGTCCGGAACCTATCCCGATAGGCTTTCGGGCTGATGCCTAGGTGGTTGACGAACACCCGTCGCAGCGTTTCGCTGCTGCCGAAACCGGCCACGCCCGCGGTCTCGGCGACGCTGCGGCCGGCTTCCAATGCGCCACGGGCACAATCGATTCGAACTAGTTCGACATAGCGCGCCGGACTCATCCCCAACTCGGACTGAAAGAGCCGGGTCAGCTGACGTGTGCTCAGCGATGCCCGCGCGGCAAGAGTTTTCACGCTGTGGTTGTCGGCCGGATTAGCCGCGACCGCCTCGGTGGCCGCGCGCAGCGGCGACTGTGGCGGTGGATCGGCCTCCACCAACACCGAGAATTGTGATTGGCCGCCCGCGCGTTTCAGATAGACGACCAACCACCGAGCCACATCACGAACCAGCTCGGAGCCGTAATCCATTTCTACTAACGCCAGCGCCAGGTCGATGCCCGACGACACTCCGGCCGAGGTGAAGACGTCGCCGTCGCGGACGAAGATCGAGTCCGGTTCGACCGTGACATCCCGAAAGGCTCGGGCAAACAACCGGGCATCGTGCCAGTGCGTGGTGGCGCGCCGGCCGCGCAGCAGCCCGGCCTGGGCGAGGATGAACGACCCCGTGCAGATGGACGCCATCCGCCGAGTCCGTGTCGAGATTGATCGGATGGCGTCGACGAGCGCCGGGTCAATCGGTCGCCTCGGCAGGTCGTCGCTGCCGGCGACCAGCACGGTATCGGCGGACTCGATCGACGAAAGGCTGTCGGTGACACCCAAGCGGGTCCCGATCGAGCTTGTTACGTCATACCCATCCATCGACGCGATTTTGAGCTGGTAGTCGGCGCCGAACCGGTTGGCTTCGACGAAGACCTCAGCAGCTCCTGCGACGTCTAACAACGTCACCTCGTCGAACACGACGATTACCACCACCCGCGAACGCGCTTCGGCTCCAGTCACAGAGCCATTGTGTCGCTTTCTGTGGACAGGAAGGCTCGAACGATCAGGGTGGGATTGCCCGCCCGCCCGCAGACTAGTTTTCAGACCACTCAAGGAGAGAAAATCATGACCGCTAAGTTGACGGACACCATCGCCGACGTCGCCATCCCCGACACCCCGCTGGTGCGTGAGATCACCGAGTTCGTTCGCGATGCCGAAGACGACCTGCTGTTCGACCATTCCCGCCGGGTCTTCCTCTTTGGTGCGCTACAGGGCCGGCGCCGCGGACTGGAACCCAATCTGGAGCTGCTCTACGCCGGAGCGATGTTTCACGACCTGGGCCTGACGCAGCGGTTCCGGACCTCGCAGCTGCGCTTCGAGGTGGACAGTGCCAACGCGGCGCGAGAGTTCCTGCTGGCGCGCGGCGTCGATCCGGCTGACGCCAACAAGGTGTGGCTGGGCATCGCCTTACACACCACACCCGGCGTGCCCGAATTCCTGGAACCCGAAATCGCTTTGGTGACGGCGGGTGTCGAAACCGACGTGCTCGGCATCGGCCGCGACGACCTTGCCCAGGATGCTCTTGCCGCGGTCACCGCCGCCCACCCGCGTCCGGACTTCAAAAGCCGCATCCTGGCAGCGTTCAACGACGGGATGAAGCACCGCCCGCACAGCACCTTCGGCACCGTCAACGCCGACGTCCTGCAGCACTTTGATCCGGCGTTCGTCCGGGACAACTTCGTCGAGATCATTCTCGAGAACACCTGGCCCGAATAACGTTCGCCACCATACGAATTCACCCACACCAAGGAGTTCGAAATGACAATTTCACTGTCCGCCAACCGTCGTAGCGCCGACGAGGTCCGGATGTTTCATGCACCGGCCGGCTTCTTCGAGGACCTGCAAAAGGTGCTCGCTGACCTGATCGAGTTGCACCTGCAAGGCAAGCAGGCGCACTGGAATCTGGTCGGAACAAACTTCCGCGACCTGCATCTGCAACTCGACAGCATCGTCGACACCGCGCGGGAGGCCAGCGACACGATCGCCGAACGGATGCGTGCGCTGGACGCGGTTCCCGACGGGCGCTCCGACACGGTCGTTGCAACAACAACGGTTCCCAACCTGCCGCCGGGCCTACTCGGCGTCACCGAAACGGTCGAGACGATCACCAATCGGATCTACGCCGTAGTGGGCACCATGCGGACCGTGCACGACGCCGTCGACGCCGTCGATCCCTCGACAGCCGACTTACTGCACGGGATCATTGATGCACTGGAAAAAGAGGCGTGGCTACTTAAATCGGAAAACGGCACCGCCTAGGCCGTTCAGTACGACGGCCCACCGCAGCAGGAGGTACGTCAGATGACCGACGTGAATCCAATCGGGGTTTCGGTCCTGCAGCCCGGCGAGGGGGATTCCGTCGCCATTCCGGGCTTCGGAGCGGCCTTTAAGCCGTCCGGCAAGAACAACAACGGCGAGGTGTCTATCGTCGAGCACCCGTTCGCGGTCGGGTTCATCTCCGCCGCGCATCGGCACACCCGCGAGGATGAGCATTCCATCGTGCTGGCGGGCGAGATCGGCTTCCGGTCCGACGACGGCGAAGTAGTCCTCGGTCCTGGCGGCTACATCACCAAGCCGCGCGGTCAGATGCACGCGATGTGGAACGCCGGCACCGAGCCCGGTCGCATCGTCGAGATCATCACTCCCGGCGGCTTCGAGAACTACTTCCGGGAGCTGGGCGAGTTGCTCGTCGAGCATGCGAGCGATGCGTCGGGCAAGCCGCTGCACGAATTGCCGGAATTCGATGAATTGGCCATCAAGTACGGGCTGACGTACGGGGCACCGGACTGGATGGACGGCATCGTCGCGCGATACGGACTCAACCCGCCCTCGCACTGAACCGGGCCCGCCACCCCCCTGAGCGCGCGATTTGGTCGCGGTGACACCGGTTCGGTAACCTGGCATTTACCCAACGCGGGGTGGAGCAGCTCGGTAGCTCGCTGGGCTCATAACCCAGAGGTCGCAGGTTCGAATCCTGTCCCCGCTACTAGCGAACCGGCCCCCGGACATTTCCGGGGGCCGTTTTCGTCAGTCTCGCCGCCTACTGGGTCAGCACGGACTCGATCGCGCTGAGGACCTCGGGCGCGTCGGGTTCGGTCCGGGGCCGGAACCTGTTGACCACCTCGCCGCCGGGTGCGACCAGAAATTTCTCGAAGTTCCACTGAATGTCGCCTGCCTGGCCATCGGAATCGACGGCCTGGGTCAGCTCGGAGTACAGCGGGTGGCGGTCGTCGCCGTTGACGTCGGTCTTCGCCAGCAACGGGAACGTCACCCCGTAGGTCGTCGAGCAGAACTCCTGGATCTCGTCAGCCGTGCCGGGCTCCTGGCCCATGAACTGGTTGCACGGGACGCCGACGACCGTCAGGCCGCGGTCGCCATAGTCCTTGGCGAGCTTCTCCAATGCCGTGTACTGCGGAGTAAGCCCGCACTTAGAGGCGACGTTCACGACAAGCGTTGCGCCGTCGGATAATTCGGCGAGGGTGGTCGGCTTGCCGTCGAGGGTGGTCAGGGCGATGTCGTTGAGGGTCACCCCGTGACGCTAACACTGTGCGCTCGAGCGCCTACGCGTGTCGTAGCGGACGGGGACGCACCAGAGTCGGCCACCAGAACCATGGCCCGAGGATTCGCAGGACGCATGGCACCACGAACGATCGCACGATCAGCGTGTCGAGCAGCAGACCGATACATACGGTCGACCCGACCTGACCGATTGTGCGCAGGTCGCTGGTGAGCATCGCCAGCATGGTGAAGGCGAACACCAAACCGGCCGACGTCACCACACCACCCGTGCTGCCGAGCGCGCGGATGAGCCCCGTGTGTATTCCGGCGTGAATCTCCTCCTTGACCCGGACGATCAACAGCAGGTTGTAGTCCGAACCCACGGCAACCAGGATGATGAACGTCAACGGAAGTACCAGCCAGTGCAGGTGCAGGCCGATGAGGTGCTGCCACACGAGTATGGAAAGTCCGAACGCCCCCGCATACGAGAAGGCCACCGTGCCGGGAATGACCAAGGCGGCGACCAGGCTTCGCGTGATGAACATCATGATCAAGAAGATCAGCACAAAGGCCGCAATCGCCGCGATGAGTAGATCGGATGTGGCGTATTCCTTGATGTCCTTATCGTTGGACCCCGAACCGCCGATATAGACCCTGGCGCCGGCCAGCGAGGTCTCTTTCAAGATCGTGGTGATCGCCCCAGGGAACTTCTCGACATGCTCCACCCCTTCGGGACCCATGGCGTCGCCCTCGTGGGTGACGATCAACCGGGCAGCCTTACCGTCGGGCGACATCAGCAGCTGGATTCCAACTTTGACGTCTTCGTTCTCGAAACCTTCATGGGGGATGTAGAAGAAGTCATCGCTACGCGCCGCGTCGAAATCGAGTCCCACATTGATCTGGTCGTCGAAGGTCTGGTCCGTCTGGGTGGACTGCAGATCTGACTGACCGTAGGTGCTGACCAACAGAGCCGTTATCTGCTCCGTGTCGTCGGCCGTGAGTTTCAGCTGCGTGATGATCTGCGGCAAAATCTTGTCGATGACCTCGAGGGAATTTTTGGCCTCGTTGATATCAGCTGCCAAGTGGTCGATGTTGTCGAGCGCATCGAATACCGATCTGAATGCCCAGCACATGGGAATATCGAAACAGTGCTTCTCCCAATAGAAATAGCTCTTGACCGGTCGGAAGAAATCGTCGAGATTTGAGATCTCCGAATTCATCTGATCGGTGACCTTTTGCAAATCCTCGATCGTGAGAACCGTCTTGTGCGTCTCGTCCGACATCTGTTGGAAAAAGACGATCTCTTTCCGCAAGACCGCGACGCTGTCCGCATTGATCAGCGCCTGCTTGTTGGTATTGGCGTTTTGTTGCCTGCTAAACGGGAGCTGTTGCCCGCTACCGCTACCTTGGGTGGTGAACAAATAGGGGATCTTGGCACGTTCCAGTGCTCGCCCCATGGGCCTGGTAATGCTTTGCACCATCGCGACGCCGGGAAGCCGAATGAGTGCTCTGGCGACCCGGTCCAGCGAGATGAAATCGGCCGAATTTCGCATGTCATGATCGGTCTCGATCATCAGCATCTCGGAGAACAATTTGCTCTTCGGGAAGTGCCGATCCGCCGCCTGGAAACCCAGATTGGCCGGCGCATCGGCCGGCTGATACTGCCGGTCGTCATAGTTCTGTCGGTAGCTCGGCACGAAGATCGCCCCGATCATGACGACGGCGGCACTGGCCGCCAGGATCGGCACCGGCCAGCGCACCACGCTCGCACCGATGCGTCGGTACAGATGCCCCTTGACCGCGCGGCGAGGGTCGAAGAGCCCGAACAGGCTGCCCACA
>Ga0182030_10011449_pt1 | contig 17911 bp, 18 predicted proteins | sample 812S3MmetaG_FD_121299 | JGI IMG/M metagenome (GOLD analysis project Ga0182030, IMG submission 121299) | Permafrost microbial communities from Stordalen Mire, Sweden - 812S3M metaG (Illumina Assembly) | ecosystem: Environmental > Terrestrial > Soil > Wetlands > Permafrost | place: Sweden...
ATGCTGATGAGTGGGTCCTGTAGAACGATACTTTCTCCTCGATGAGCACACAGTTAAAGGGATCAGCGGGCCGGTTGGGCCGGATGGCAGCGTCGGGGAATAAGGTTGCGATATTGAAGCTTTCGGGGATGATCGTGGGAGTAGTGTTAGCGTTGTGGTTTATTTGGGGGTTGTTTGTTTAAAGGGGAGGTCAGAGGTTTGGAGAAAAAGGGGGCTGGTTGTGGACATCTGAGTGGGAGTGTATAATACGAGACATATTGAAGCATAGCATAGGCGTCACGGAAGGGAACACATTTTTTAGAGGCCAATCAGATAGTTGACCTTTTTTTATTTATTTCCTAGGATGTACTTTGACAGGTATCTCTATAATGTGAGCGAGCAGATCTCAACTGCATGCAATTGTGGCCATATAATTCTCCTTCACTCCCTCACTCCCATACATTCGAGAATAAATCCTCACTCGCCGCAAATCCAGGAGCTGGTTTCGCTGCCGCAGTCCCAACCCCAGGACTCTTTGGTGCGGCACTACTCCATCCTCCGAAATCCTCATCTGCACTGACCTTTGGTTGTGGGTGGCTTGCAGTTGCAAATCCCCCAGATCCTCCAGGTACTATGCTTTGATTTGCTAAAGAGCCAGATCCCCATCCAAAATCTCCTGTACTGGCTTGTGGCGGCGCAGGTTTGTTATTCAGCGGTGGACTGGTAGTTGCTGAGCCCCATGCATCATTTGATCCCCATGCATCATGATTGCCCCAGCCAGAAGTCGCAGCTGCGACGGGTTGAGCCTTAGGTGTTGTTGCAGGTTGTGAAAGGTTAAAAACGGATTGTTGTGCTGGAGGAGAGGCAACGGTTTGTTTAGGAGGGGGTTGGGGAGCAGCAGGAGTAGAGAAATCGAAAAGGTCCTCCATGCCAGAACTTTTGTTCACCGGAGCTGGTGAGACACCTGGAGCGGAGTCAAATGCACCGAAGCTGGATGAGCTAAACGCTCTCGATGGTTGAGGAGGTGGTTGAGCAGGCTTTGAGACTGGTTTAACATCAAAGAAGCTGCCTCCACCAAGCTTCGCTGGGGGTGAGGAGACTTGCGAAGGCGTGGATCGATGACCTGAAATATTACCCAGGCTCGAGAAAGCATTGGGCTTTGACTGCGGTGGAGGGGGAGAGGAAGAGAAGCTCAAATTACTAAAAGCATCATTCATGCCTCCAAATTGAGATTGTGGTGGTGATTGCTGGGGTCCTGGAGGGGATTGCATGCCACCAAACGACCCGGAGTGTGTGTGTGTTGGCTGCTGTGGTTGTGCTGGGCGAGAAGCGTACAGAGAAAGAATCGATTGCTTCAAGTCAGGCCTTGACTGAGCTCCTGGAGTTGGTGCTGCGCTGGAAGGTCGATTTGGAGCTGGTGCCGCCTCCCCAAAGAAATCCAATCCAAGTAGAGAATCTGCGGGCTTTGTCTGCTTTGGAGGAGCAGGCTCTGATTTTGGCGGGGGTCGAGTTGTAGGGTGGGCAGTATTTGCTCTCGGCGGTGGCGAAGCATCATCTGCAAATAAATCCGGCTGTGGCGCCCTTCTAACCTGGGACGGTCCAGGCGCGGGACTACCAGAAGCTCTTTGAGAAGTCGATCGCTCAATATTATGCTTCTCCTTCACTAAGCTTAATGGCACATCATCATCTCCTTCAGCATCCAGAGTCGAAGGATCCGGTATTGGGCCTTCCATAACCCATCTCTTCGACTCGTACTTCGTTCTGATAAAGTTCTCAATCTTGGACTCTGAGGGAACATGTCCTGGTGCCAGCTTGGCCTCCCAATATTTGTTCGCTCTTGAATTGCCCCATTTTAACACACTCTGTAATTGCTCGTCTGTCCAGGCATCGAGATCCACGGATTTGACTCTACTTATGTGCGTTCCCATTCCTCTATGAATGCCTGAACATCTAATACAAATGAATATGCCTAAATTCCAGCTCGCCCATCTTGGATCTGCGGTAAAATTGTCAGTAAGCTGTTGTCAACTATGGAGGAATTTATCTCACGCTTATTCCTCTTGCAATCCGCACAGGTCTTATTCCCCTCTAATTTCAAGAGACTCTTAATTGTCTGTGTATTTTGCGCAGCGCGCTCAGCCGCTGGATTCGGGGCTCTGCGCGACATGATTAACTTTTGAAATTTGTAATTATATTTCCTCTCCCAGTTTCGAAAGGTGGAGGGCGTCGCGCTGGAATTGGCGGTTGTGGGTATGTGTTGCCTTGCTAGACGCCCGCTTGATTCCACATCAAAACACATCAAAAACTGAAATTCAAGGCCACAACGCTAAGATTCCAAATTCACAGGGGTCTGCATAGTGACGCAGTTCAAGCCCAATTGGTGGGGGAAGAAGCTTCTCGGAATTGGTATTTGAAATATCTCAGTGCCACCATAAGGGACCCCAAACTTCTCCTGTTTCCTCATCCTCCCATCTCCATTCAAATCTCCTATAAATCATCCATGCGCATCCCAACTTTCCCAACCATCGTCCGCACCTTCTACACACTCAGCAACTACACAGCAACTCGTCTTCCGCAAGCGCAGTTCAAAGCTTTACAACCGTTCACAAGAGGCACGCTCTTGAAATCTATGCCTACTATTCCTTTTCTCTCAAGCTTTTTCAGTACCAGTTCTTCGAGCAAAGATAAGATGTCTTATCCGGTTCAGAAATCAGATGATGAATGGCGGGCTGTTCTGTCAAAAGGTAACTTGTCCTCCCTCCCTTAAACCACCCATTGCTGACAATTCCTCCCAAGAACAATTCCGCGTCCTCCGCAACCAAGGTACTGAAGCTCCCGGCTCCGGCAAGTACGACAAACACATGCCATCGACCGGAGTCTACACCTGTGCTGGCTGCGACGCCCCTCTGTACACCGCAAATCAAAAGTTCACATCGGGTTGCGGTTGGCCTGCATATTTCGATAATATCCCTGGAGCGGTGACAAGACATACGGATAAAACGTTTGGTATGGAGAGGACGGAAATTGTGTGTTCGAATTGTGGTGGGCATTTGGGACATGTGTTTAAGGGGGAGGGTTATGCGACACCAACGGATGAGAGGCACTGTGTTAACAGTGTGAGTATGAAGTTTAGTCCAGAGGATAAGGTGGTGGAGGGGCAAGGGAAGGAGAGCAAGGCTTAGATGGGACTGGGTAGGGTGGCGTTGTAATGATGTGATGAGCTATTGAAAAACACGAATTTTAGACGTTGAACTTCGATCCAACTTATTAATTTCTTCAGCTCGCTCCTGAAAGTTATCTGAGTCTTGGATTTCTTTGCGGCTTACCTCCTCGTACAAATCACCATTCTTTTCGTCAGTGGAGGTCTTTCAGTGATCTACGACAGCAAAGTCTACGTCCTGCGTAAGGGCTATAACTCTAAAGTAGAGTTCATTTTGATAGCAATCGCCAGTCCGATGAAGCTACAAATCCTATCATTCCTCGCCTTGAATAATTCAAGGCCATTCGGATCCGAAACCAGAGTCTGTGCCCCATATAGGCATTAACCCCCCTTTCCAAGCAATGAATATACAGCAGAGTCTCCTTGAGAACCAAGAGCAATACTTTCGGAGTAGAATAATCCTTCGAAATACCTGGCTGTAGTGTCCTGGCTTGAGGGTGGAGAGCTTGTAATGAGTATAGGGATGTGGGAATGGCTCGGGACAGGTTGTATTCGATTTTTGATATTATTTTGTTGAATTAGTGTTGAGTAGTTAAGTTATTTTGCTGACAGGCGGAATTGAAAATGAATCTCAAGATCCCATCGATCTTTTATGAAAATGATGATGATTCTTGTGATGCTATTGATGTGGTTTGTGAGTATTCGACTCCTCAGAACGAAGAGCGGAATTTTGGATTTGCGAAGATTATTTGTTCGGTCATGACTTTGGTGCTCTCGTGAATGGGAAATTTGGTAAGCGGCTTGGATTCGCTGATGTGGTTGAAACTGAACGAGGAGTCGAAGGTCAAAGTATTGGGACAAGGAGAATGATTTGGGAGATGACGCAGCATGAGTAGCACAAGTTCCTGGTCTTGACAGTGGTTAAAAAATATTTCGTGACGATTAGGTCAGTCTGAGGCGAGAATACTGAAGGAAGAAGAGGGAGCCGAGTTTTAGGATACTAAGACGAGAATCGGCATTGAATTTGACGAGGGGTGCTTGAAAGAGGACATAATGGAATGAATGACAAGTTCCAATTTTGGCACATCAGGCTATCAAATCATGTCAAAGTTTACGACAGCGAGGTGATGACAGCGAAGTGGAGGATAGATAGGCCAAGGGCAGCGAGATCAACGACAACAAGGTCTACAGCAAACTCTACGACAGCGAGGCATCAAACAATAGCATTAACGGTCAAGCACAAGATATGTGTTTAATAGCTTCATTGACCGAAACTATTCAAGCAACTGACAAACTTGGCAAACACATCTAGGCCCAACAGAAAGCAGAAGCCACTTCCCAAAAAGAAAGCAGCATCAAACTTCAAAGGCCATAAAAACTAAATACAAGACCCATCCTGAGAACACCGTTAAAACCCTGTGGGAAAGAAAAGGTATATTCTCGACCTGTCCGCTCTTGACAATTTCAACTTCACGATAACACCTATAATAATAATACCTGTCCTTCACGACACCTATAATCTGATATCAGCACGTGGTGTGCGACAATGACTGTGAAATAGGAAAAGTGGGAAGGGAACGAACAAATACAATCTTATATCCAAACCCAAACACTTCCATCTCACATCCCTCAAACAATAGCCTCCTCAAGGGGAAGTAGAATCTCAGCCAAAGCTCGATCAAGCCGTTTCTGGCGAAGGCGTTCCGAGAAGCGGGAGGGCAGAGGCTCGTAGTTGGCTTGTCGGATAGCGGATTTGACGCGGTGTCGGAGGATGATCCGGACTCGAGGTTTTGGGTTGTGCCGAAGGATGATGTTGATTCGTTTGGGCTTCGGCTCGGGTTTTGTGTTGTGCCTGAGGATGATGCGGACCGGAGGCTTTGGATTATGGCGGAGAATAATGCGGATTCTTCGGTTGGCTTCGATGTTGTTGATAGGGGCGGGTGTGGCTAAGCGAGGTTGCTCCCCTATTTGTGTGTTAGTAAGGTAGGGTTAGGTCAGGTTTAGGGTTTGCATCACGCACCCTGAGGAGCTTTTTTTCTCTTGATTTCTTCTATGACACCGGGGGTTTGCTCTGGCTCCTCCATGAGTTGTAGGGCTTGGTTGGCAATTTCGCTTTGTTGGAGGGCGGTTCTTTCGTCACCTATGTTGCGGTTGACGACGACACTAGGATAGGGTGCTGGGTTTCGGTCTCTGTTGACTGTGAGGGGATCAGCCTCAATGGAGGAGACTTCTCTCTTGTAAGACATTTTGAGGTTTCGACTTGGTGATATCGAAGTTGTCGTGGTTGCTGGTGTTATCGTTGGTTGGATTGTGTTTTCGAGTCGATGTGGTCGAATCTCGTATGACTGGATTCTGTGGTGGCTATTGTGTCCAAGTGTTGTTGTTTGATGACTGGAGGCAATAGTTGACTGTGATTGTCGAATATGAGTGTGTTTGTTAGATGTTTGAATGCCTGAGAGTTGAAGATTGAGTGTCTGAAGTTGTGAACGATATGTTTGATGTGGGATGAAGAAAGAAGAGCACTTGGGGATGGAGGAGGGCCTTTTAAACTCGCCTTGCAGTAATTGCTCCGTTCCATGGGAATTCTCTGACTCTTCTGAATTGAAAGATATCATCACGTTTCCCAGTAATTGTTGATGCGGTTGGAGTGACGGTGCGGTCCCAGAAGCTGTTGATCTGGTTCCAGCTCAGATCAAAACGTCTGCCGGAAGAAGTCAAGCCTGGAGCTATCAAAGTTCGAATCACCAGATAGATACTACAATAGAAGATGAGAACCGCCAAATTCATCATAAGGCTGTTATTAGCTTCCTGGTTCATATCATGCATTTTCGACCGATTGTTGATCGCAAAGACGTAAAATTAAATTCAAAATGAAGTGACAGAATCTCACTCATGGAACTTCAACGACATTTGCTCAAGACAATTGTGTTACATTGAATCAACTGAGAAAGCAGTTGGGTCGTCAACGGCTCCGACGCAGTTAAGGTGCGCCGTGAAAAGGCTCAGCCCAGAACGCGAAAAGGGGCAAGCTTAAACTCAAAATGAGGTGACGAGATCTCAACCACGGATCCTAAAAGCAACATGTCTTCAACAATTTAAATTTTACGGTACCAGTATGACTCAACTGACGAAAACCCAGATGTCATCAACGTTTCTCGTTTAAATGAGGTGTGTAATGGCAAATCGAAGCGAAAAGCAAGAAGGAGCTTCGTGATCTCACACATGCTGCTTAAACAATGTAATCCCATTGAGAAGAGTAGAAGCAAGAGAAACGCAACGGTAACAGCAAGAGCTCTTCCTTGTGACTTGCTTCTAATCTTTCGGATTCCAAGAACGGAAAACATGAATAGGGGCAGGTTCACGTGATATCGTTGAAAGCTGTCTTTTACACAATCGCAAACTCAAAAGGAATAGAAGCCATCCATCCTTAGGGCAAAGCATCAACATCGGCTATAAAAGTTCCAAACTAAGCTTGAATATCGATCTTTGAATCGTCTTTAAAGTTTCAGGATGAACGGGAAATGCGATCCTTGAATAATTGAAAACGCGGTACGACCCACGTAATAGAAATGGAAGGAGCAACCCACAATCGAGGTTGGAAGGCTGGGAACTAATCGCCTAAAAGCGCTCAACCCAGTTTTGTTCAACATCTGGATGCGGTTTGAGCAAGGAACGAGATTTGAAGACATCATTATAATTGCTGGAAGAGCGAACATACAGATAGATGAAGACTAGCAGGCAGCAATAAACACTAAGGCTATGCAATTACCAGTTTGAATATGCCAGCAAGGTTGCCCAGCAAATGGCAGCAAAGATCAAATACACCCACCGTGTGACAGTAGCCATGCCCAAGTTACCCCTCCTATAATCTGCTACCTACATCCCAAGACCGATCCTTCTCCAGGCCTTCTCCGTATCCTCGCATAGCAGTAGAAAGTCTTTGTTCTCTAGATTCTCGCAAATAAAGTCATTGATAATCACGTGTCTCTGCTCTTCATCCGCCTCAGCGTATCCAGGTGCCTCCCAAAGTTCCTTTGGAGCTGGTCGTGATTTGTGCTTCGTGACAAACTCGTCCAACATACCGAGGTAACTTTCTGGTGGCGTCACTAGAGGCCTTTCAACGACGATTGGATCTGGTGCATTGGTATCGGGTATGGATCTCATTGCTGCTGTGTGGTCACGTCCAGAGAGGGTTTGGGTCTGGGTACCTTGGTCTACCATCTTCACACGCTTGTTGACTGATGACGGACGTGCTGGAGGAGCACGCTTCTTTGCTGCAGTTGCCTTAGACTGGAGTCCCCCTGCTGAAGCTGGTCGGGCAGCAGCTGCGCTCTTCGCCGCCAATGGAGAAGGTTCCTCAATCAATACGTTTGCCCCAGCAGTTTTGAGAATTTCCCCGGCCATCTTTTTTGCAGGAAGTGCATCCTCCGGGACTTCCTGGTCGACCGACTGTGTGGCAGGTGCTTTCCGTTGAGCTACACGCTTTGTGGCTGGCTTTAGAGCAGGAGTCGGAATCTTCTCCGTTCCTAATCCTGTGGTCTTGGACGGTGGACATGGTGTGGCTAATGGGCTAGCTTGTGGTAGTATTAGTGTGTCCTTTGGAAGAGACGGGGGCTCGGAATTGGAAGAAGAGCTTGCTTTACTCGTATCTGGGCGTTTTGGAAATGGTAACTCTCGTTTTGGAGGGATGTGAAGATCACGAGTATCATGCTCTAGTGGAGTAGAAGCAGGTCGTTCTCGATCAAGGCTCTCAACTTTTTTTGATGGTAAATCAAGCTCCAGGAGATTTGAAGCTAAACTAACTGCAGTACTCTGGGCCGAAAAGAAAGGAGACGTAGTCAACATCCGGTTTATAGAGTTGTCTCTCTCGGAAGACTCGTTCTGAGTTTGCATCTGTGATACATAAAGGGAGAGGTTTGAAGAAGGATTTGCGCGAAGAGGAGTGGGGACTGATGATACTGGATAGGAAAGCCGGCGACTTTGAGCCTGAAAAAAAAGTGAGTTTTGATCCCCTTAATAATAATTAGGAGGTCGCATCACATACATCTCTCTCAATCTGGCTAGCGTACAGAGAAGGGAATTGCTGTGTTGCATTATGGAAAGAAATCTGATTCGAGAGGAGAGAATCTGATGGAATGGAAGATTTATAGGTGCTGTAAGAATGCGCACTGGATGGTCGATGACCATTTAAACTGGACACTTCTGGCCGCGACGGAACTTTGAATTCCGGGCTTGACGAAGACATAGAAGCAGCTATGGCGAGCCCTCTGGAAAGTCTCGGGTCAGATGATGATAGAGGTGCAGAGGAAGCAGGAGCGGTAAGGGTGGCTGTAGAACTCGATGAGAGCATGGAAGGACTGGGCGATGCAGTTGGTCCAGGGTGGGAAGTGGGATTTGATGGAGAAGCTGTAACACGTAGACCAAGTTCCCGCAAAGCATTCGTAGCTCTTGTGAAATCAGAGTCGTTATGGAATTTCAACTGGATTCGCTGAACCTATCAAGTTATTAAATTAGCACACTTGAAAGTAGACACAACAGCAAAATCAACAAAATTCGCCGAGCTTCTATCAGAGGAGGAGCTGTAGATGATGCTCAACCTACTGTGTTTATAGATTTTGGATATCTTAAGGCCAGAAAAGGAGATCTTGTGACAAATTGAATTGGAAATTCTACACCGGATGCTGTATCAAATTCACGAGAAACTTTGACAAGCTCCCCGAGATCTTGTGATTCCTGCAAGAGTTAGAACCAAACTTTGGATGATTCGTAGCAGCATACCAGTACATCGGCTCCGGCTGTGATTTTCATCACAATTCGATTCGCATAGTTCCCGTTCTCGTCAATAACTCTGGTATCCCGAACGATGAAGTCGAGATCATTCCGAACCCCAACATGATTCCAAACAAAGTGGCGAGTACCATAAGGACTAGTATTGTGAGAGTACTTTGCAATGGGAATGGAGACCCAATTTGGGTCCTGGGATGAAATTTGAGACATGAAGTGCAGAAATCAAGGACAAAAGGGAAGATGGAGTTGGGATTAGTTGGAATAATGGTTAATTAAAGTCAATACCGAGTATAGCAATACTTCCAATATTAGTTAGTTCCCAATTGCAACAGAGTTGAGGTCCATTGACCTGAGGATGAAAAATGCTTGAGGAAGAAGAAATATAAATTCAATTGAAGAGAAGAATGCTAATTTAGACTTTCGCTAATACTAGTAAGTGATGCCTCATTTCTCAGGCAGCCTCACTCGTCGTGCCAATTTTGGTCAATTTCGCAGGGCTGAATGAACGCGATAAAAGCTCGAGCATCGCGTCGTCGCATTCGCGGTATCACCACAAGCAATTGGGTCCACAGCGCATGGATAGATCCATGAGATAGACGCAATCATGGCCCCTCCGAGGATTGTCTCTGAATCTACAATCGAATACACTCCCGAGTACAACGACTTCATCGCAAAACTTAAAGAATATCATGAGAAGAGAGGCACTCATTTCGAACCGGAACCACGAGTCGGCAGCAAGTCTGTAAATCTTCTCGACCTCTACAGAGTTGTTAATGAGCGAGGAGGCTACGATAAAGTCAGCGATGAGAAGCTTGCCTGGCGAAAACTAGGACAAGATTTCAACATTGGAACGAACAATCTGCCAGCCCTCGCATTTGCATTGAAGACAGTCTATTACAAGCAGTTGGCGGCATATGAAATATCTACCATTCATGGTAAGGAGCCACCGCCGAAGGAGATTCTCGAAGACCTTACTGCCAAAGGTGGAGGTCTGCTGAGTCGGACTGTGGACACCTTCACACCAACAACTCGCCGGGAAACTGGCGCATTGGGCAATGGGAACGATGAAGCTTCTGGTGAGGATGGCACACCTAGCAGAGATAGAAATGGCAGTGAAGAGACGCCTGGATCTGGTGGTAGAGTAACGAGAGGATTGCGACAGGCTCCACCACAGAGAGTACTTTTTCAACCAGACACTCAACCTTCCCGACAAAGCAGGCACGCCTCTGCAACCTCACACCAACCTCAATCCCAGCAAAGCAACCAACAACAAACTCCTCGAGGAGCTTCCACTTCGTACAATCCCTCCCACAGCTTCGAGAATATGAATTCTGCCGTCGCAAATTACGAGCCTCGAGCTCAAATGGCTCTCAGTCTTCGCCCAGTCATAACTCCCGGTAATAACCCCGAAGAATTCAAGCGGCGTCAGAAGGCTTTGAGCCAGGTCGCTGCAAATGGAAGAATCCCCACCGCTGCTCCCAAGATCATGCTGCCTGGAAGTGAGTTCGTCCTTTACTTTTGAAGTTGGTCTACTGACATTACACAGCTGGATTCGATGGTCCGAACATCTATGTGCGGTGTTTATGTGCATTAAAGTCTGGTATCCCCGCAGAGCAAGATTATGCACTTCATCATCTAGTGAAGATATCCATGGAACGAGGCGATAAGTACCGGTTCGAGTCCTTTCCGGGTCTGGCCGAGGCGTTGATTGAGAAGGTATTGGAGGTCAGCTCGCTCTTCTACAAGATTGACTGGGAGATCTCATACACCGCAGATAGCGGAATAGTTGGTGTAAATCATATTGATGGTTTGGACGGCACGCCAGAGATTCTTAAGAGGATATCCAATCTTGCCAAGATTCCCGTTGATGATAACATACAGACAGAGGCTTTCCGTGATGCCCTACTGCAGATCAACGAGGCGGCTCTGACCTTACGAAATATGGTCATGTTGGAGGAGAACGCGCAATATGTTTCTGAACTATACCCTCTTCGCGATTTCCTCAGCATCGCCCTTAATTTACCTAACCTCGACAGTGTCATTGAGCTCAAGCATTATGCACTCGACATTGCCGAACAACTCACAAAATACATGCCCTTCAATGAACTGGATCCTCTCTACATATCTCTTCTTGGCCAACTTCAGTCACAAGATCGAGGTGCCATCTTGACATCTTTGCGAGCAATCAGCCGGATATCGATGAATCTAGAAGGTCAAAATCTTCTCAAAGGTGTCCCGATTTTAGCTATTCAAAACATCATTGATTGGACTCTGCTATATGACGAGGAGCTTGTTCACGCCTGCCTGGACTTTCTCTACCAATACACAGCAGTCGTTGACAACGTCGATTTCTTGATCACCCAATCGCAAGTCAATCCGTTGATCAATCAACTCGTTCGTCTTTTGAATTACAACGCCAAGACTGTCGACAAGGAATTTTATTATGGACGTGAAACCAAAAGTGCACCACCACCTGAGCTTGCTCCTCTTCCGAAAGATCTACATGCCCAGTTACTTAAATTGGAAGAACCTGAAAGGAGTTCCCAATGGCTGCGATGTCTCTTCGAGGAAGACCGAGACGAGTCTATTACTCAAATCGCTCTTTGGCAAGCATATCAGGCTCGTTTTACTGCTGCTGTTCAAGAGACAGGTCGACCTTTATTACCCGCAGCCGACTTCATCAAGAATGTCAGTACTACGTTTGCAGAGAAGGCAGCCGCACAAGTTCAACCAGGTCCTGTTCAGAAGTTCATCATCAAAGGCATCAGAATGCGATCAACACCCGTTGATTTCAAGGGCGAGGAATATAAGATGTGCCTTTGGAAACCCGACCGTTTGACCGACAAGTCATGCGGCGAGTTCTTTATGAGCCCAGAAAATATGTATCAGCATATTCTCAAAGACCATCTCGGTGCTGAACAGAATGAAGAAGGCAAATTCCTAAATATCCGCAATCATGCTTATCTCTGCCACTGGGATAAATGCCATCGTTTCAAAGCCGGGCCAGCTACCACTCTCGCCCAACTCGCAACCCATATCAAAGTTCATCTTCGCCCTTCCCCAACTTCCGCGTCCAAAGACTCACCAGACTATCTCGGTCCTCCACCAGCTAAGAAATCGAGACCTTCTTACATCATCTCTCCTCGGAAGCAAGCCTTTCCATACCAACAAACAGCAAGCGATGAACGCGGCGAAGCTGCTGGTGTTCCCTTATCCGCAGTCCTAGTTCTACGAAACCTTGCGAGAAAAATCTCTAAGACCGAGGCAGAGGAGACGGCGTTGAAGGAGGGTGGTGTTAGTTGGGTTGAGAGGTTGTTTAAGCCGGTTGAGTTGAAATTATTTGAGATTCTTGCGCATAACAAGAGTTTGGTAAGTGCTTTCCCCCTTCTTGCCATTTCATTGCTGATATCTGGGTAGCAAGGCTATCTATCGGATTTGCTCGGCGCGATTAAGGACTCCTAGGTGGGTTGTGGAGCATTGCATTCAGAGGGCATTTGGATTTGATTTGTAGCGATAGTATGGATGGGGAATGGTGATCTTGTATGGAGTATAAGGCGTATTAAGGACCTTGGATGTACGATAGACAGATATTATGGCGAAAAACTACATCGAGACTTTTTGCACCAAATTTTTTCGTTCCATTATGTATGTTTAGTAATTAGTAAGTTGTTGAGAAGGCTAGATTTAAGTGGGGGTGCTCGATTGTGTAGTCTATTCCCCGCACCACATCATCCTTACGAAAGTCGTTGCCGTTGTGTGAGGGGCTTAGTTTCTATTTTCTCCCTTGGATGTTCGGTGGTTTTCCCGGCTAGGTTGAGGGGGTTTGGGAGGGTTGTTTGGAGGACCGGAGATTACGAGGAGTGATTGGGTAGTATTTGGGGAGAATTAGATGAGGTGGAAATATAGGCATTGATGGATAGTTCTGGTTACATCTGAGAGGACTTGTTGAGCTCTTCGCTGAGGGTTTGTGGGTGTTGCGGGCGCAAGAGCGGTACAAGAGCATCAATAGCCAGTAGAAGATATTTTGTAGAGTTTGGATCAGTCAGTTGAAGTAATTTGCCATAGTACATGTAAAATTGCTGTTTTGGGACTCGCGTATTGGCGGAGGGGTGGATGAATGGCGGAAGCAGAGCCGTATAAGGATGGTGTTTAGAATCAAGCTAATGAGGAGAAAGGAGATTCGGAATTAGGAGTCGAGGGATTGATCTAAAAGGTAGCGAATTTATGCTCCTTTAGAAGTTAGATTGTTGCTTTGCAGCCGGCATGCATGTTGGCTGGTCATTCTCATGTGCCTCAGTGGGGTATTTTGGGTCTGGGTAACATGGCAGTGCCTTATGATTGTTGTCCTAGGGATTGCTTCGGATTTTGAGATAGGATTATTCAAAGAATTGATTCATCCGACCGAGCTTAGAATTGCTATCAGAAGGAAGTGAAGGATTGGTTCCGAGTGGGTGTTTGTTTGACTTTCATAGGATCCGCTGAAACGCTACCGGCCATTCTGCAGAACTAGCCCACAATATAGACACCCCTAAGAACTGATTTCTTTATCTTGAGTCCATTCCCCAGTCATGAACGACTGAAGACGATGGGGATCAAGTTGGAAAGGAGGATCTCGAGTATGCGGGCAAGGCCGAGCCCTTGTACCATAGATATAGGAGTACTCTTTGATGTAATATATGTATAGCAGTGGGCCACTATCCACACGAAAATGTTAGCTCTTTGGGAAAACCTAACCCAAGAGGAGATCCCATGAAGAGATGAGGACCTTCTGCAGCTTATCTTGGCACTGGGCCAGCGCTTTATCCCCTTCAGCACGATCTTGTGAATAGGAGGGGACGCATGGACACTGTCTTGGAGGCATCACCATGGAGTTTTCATATGGATTGGCTAGAGCCAAACACCAAGCATAATCTAGAGAAAAATTCCACAGATACTGCCTTTCTGCTACTCACTGGGTTCATGCAGATAGGGGGACATGAAGAAGGGGTTCTCTGGAAATGACAACAGACAGAAGCACTACTGCATGGGAACTCTCGTTCAAGATGTCTTTTGTCATCGGTATTCATCATTGGCGGCAACACATAGGTACACCAGCCAGTATAATTTGAGCTGTAGATGTCCTTTATCTGTATATATCGTCCCTCCGCAGGTTTATGGGACCTTTATATTGCCTGTCCTTTGATTTCAGGGGTAACTCACGTGATATCAAGAGGCTAGAAATGCTATAGCGGTCAGCCACTTCTCAATCACCATGAACAACACGGTGATGGTGAGATCTCCCTTACTGTTAATCTTTTGTATGAGATCCAAGAAGGCACTCCCGATGAAAACAAGTCACAGAATTGCGTTCGGAGTGCAATTTTACCCAATTCCTTTGACTGTAGTGCGTAAAGAAATGCCAGGCGCTATGGAGACCAAGCTACTGAAAATTGTAATCAAAAAGGTAATAACGCTATCATACACACCCTTATGGAATATCAGATGTGAGTATCATGTATAACATCGTCGTTCCCTGGTTTGAAGCGGTCTGAGGCCGTCGATGACTGAGCAGGCAAATATTTAAGCAGGCCCTCCTGCCCTCAACTGCACGAAACCCACAACAACTTTTTGCAAATCCCTTGGCACTTGCAGACTAGTCAGAAGATACGTCGGCTTTCTTGAAACTTTATTGTCTATATCGGGTAGCTGTAAGCGATTCCATCTGAGCAATGGGCGAGTGAACACCTCCAACAAAGGAAGTCGAAGACAGCGAGCATGTAACAACGACAGCAATCTTACTCGAATGCTCGAAGAGTTGGAGCTATGAGAAATTTCAAAAGATTGATGGATGAGTGAATGAAATTTGCAAAGGAGTAGGAAGAAAGCGACTACTTCAATGTCAAATCTCGTAAGTAGGTACCTACCTACCTTCCTCACCTTGCTAAGCTTGACACGTGATCCGACAAAATATAAATTCTAGGTAAATAAAACTCTGAGTATTTTTCTTTTTTGGTGACAATTTAGGCTTGCGAAGACGATTATTTCTAGAGACTTCAAAGTTCTTTAAAAATTCGTCGATCTTTTAAGTGTCTTCCTTTTAGGACCCGGTGATAACAGCGCATGTGATAACGTAATGCAACGCAGTATCTTGAAAGTGCCAACCCTCCTGTATTGGAGTTAGCTGAGAAACCATTTACCATTTCCAATAATATCAATACTTGTCATCAAGCCATTTCCCGTATATTCCATTCTTATTTCATCAAGCCCTCTTCAACCTTGCCTCAAGTACCGTCTGCGTACCCACAGCAGCCGGCCATACCTTAACCAATTCCAACCCCACTGCATCAAACAGCGCTACAAAATCCTTCTCACTGCGTTCCTTGCCTCCAATAGCCAGCATAACCATGTCCATCCAGTAAGCTTCCAGATCCTCGCCAACGTCAGTTTGTGCTGGAACGATGATTTCTGCGATCAGGAGGCGTGATTTGGGACCCATGGCTGCGGCGATATTCTTGAGGATTGTGATGCAAACTCCGTCTTGGTAGTTGTGTATAATGCGGCGCATATAATAGATGTGTGCATCTGTGACACATTAGCTTCCTAGACCCATCGAGTACTTTTGGGGGTAATTCACTCTTGACAGGCTGCTCTGTGTAGAAATCGTATCCCATTTTCTCAATTCCTGGCACTAGCTCTTGTGGAATTGTATCCAAGACCGCAGGACGATCCTGCAGAATCATCTTCGAGCTAGCACCGAATCCATTTGATGTCTCTTGCTGTATCATCAACAGACATTGACCTCGCCCCCCTCCAATGTCGACTACAAACGCTCTTTCTGGCTCAGCAATAACTTCTTCTTTTAGAGATGAGAAAGGAAACATTCCAAGAGTGGGCGAACCAGCTTCCATCTGCATCATTGCTTTGTTGAACATGTTGAGACGTTCAGGAGTTTCAGTTAGGACCTCGTAAAACGTTTTCCCTTCCGAGTCATACGCGTACGCATAAGGAACCTTTCTGAGATCTATCAAATCTTCAGGTGATTTAGTCCTGAAGTATTCAGGCATTGAACGATAGCAATGTTGCATGTTCACGCTGCGTATTTCTTTAGCACATGAATGCTTAACCTAAGGAAGAGAAGAATCTCACCACAGGTTCCAGAAATCGACGGCTGCTCCTTCGAGATACGCGAGAGATTTTGGTGTGTGCGCGTATTCGTCTTCCCCGGTTAATGCAATAATCCCAGTTGCTGTGAGCATTCGCATGATACGTGCTGAAATCGTCAGGTAAGTTGAGTTGCTCGAAGGGGGGAGGACAGACTAATCACAGTGGGCTCTAAATTCACAAGAGCACCAAGCTCTTTCGCTGTAATACTCCCTTCCTTTGGCATCTTTTCGAAGGCACCTAGTTTGACCATTATATCCAGAGACGCTTCTGTGTTCATCTACTCGCCGTCTTATAATCAGCTCATACTTTGAAAAGAGACTTTCGTCACAGACTTTCTGGAGGTAGCCCTTACAAATGACCATTGCCGAAGCATTGCATCCATTGGATCTTCCAGCTCCACATACAAAAGATCAATCTCCCTCATCAAAGTATGTCGCTCGGTGCGGTCACCTTTGTATTTCTTCGCATTAGTAAGAATTGCTTCAGCCTTGCTGATGATGTCTGAGCTAATGGATCCCATGATGTTTTGACTCCGTATGGGTTCTAGGAGATATATTTTTGAAAAGGACGAATAAAATTTGAGATTATATAGAAGCAACTTTGACACCTCGATTCGAGAAGTTTATCTGTTACCAAGGAGAAAGCGATCCACATATCCTCGGGAGCCAGGTCTCGACAACGGAATGATTCATGTACAATTAGCTCTAGCAATTGCTAATAGTGGTGTCTAAATCTCGCAGAAAACTCTTATCAGCTAACTTGTTGGCGTCCAGCCGGCTCCAAAAAGGAGGAGTCTCCAGCCTATCCGCGGGATTGTGCTGTCGAACGCTTCTCAGTGCAGGGTTTCCAGCGAACTGAAGAAGGAACCAACGCCGAGGTACAGCACATTACGCCTGCATCTATATGCAACAGAGGCCTCTACCACCACATAGAAAGGACACATGCATAACGTCCTGAAGTGGAAGGTCTTCTTTTCTGCGCCTTGTTGCGGAATTGCGCCGTGTAATAGTAAGTGTCCGATACCTGGGGGAGTGAGAATGCGCCGTTGGTATACATGGAAGTTTCCAACTGGCCGAAGAATCATGCATTCCAGTGGCCGTACTATTATACCCCCATTAACCCGTAGCTTCTTCCGACCTTCATATTCTCATCCGTTTGTTTGAACTCTTGATTGAATTTGTGCGCTTTGCTCGACGTTTGGTTTATACCTCAGGTACTACTAGTCCTAGTATGGCAGACCCAGGCCCTGAAAATACCCCTGCGCTCCAGGACGAGTACACCGCCATTGAAGCGGAAAGCAGTGATGTTCGCACTACCCATCCTTGCGCCATTGCGATACAAACCCTGAAGAACGTCATTACGCTCGTCTGACACCTTGTCTAGGACTTCGATGGAGATTCCGCGTATGCAGGGTCATCGTAAGGACCTACAAATACCCCTCCAAAACCCGCACTGACCAAGACGCAAAGGTCGGGGAGTTTGAGTGATACACTGTCTTCGACAATTAGACGCGGCATCACCGAGCATGGCCGGACATATGCGGCCTACGGCAATGAGGGTATGCGGCTTGACAACGGCAGGATGGAATTCTACTAATGTTGGCGTCTCACAGAGTATGGTCTACCGATTGATGAAGAGGAGTTGGAAAGGATTGATATGTCGCATGCGAAATATCTTATGCTTCTCGAGAAACGACTCTTCCTCGCTCCAATTACACCGACCCCGCAACGAATATTAGATATTGGGACTGGCACAGGTAAACACATCATTCAGTCCAGGAGGATTCTGACAGACTGGGGATAGGAATATGGGCTATCAATGTGGCGGACTTATACCCTTCCG
>Ga0182030_10011451_pt1 | contig 17905 bp, 14 predicted proteins | sample 812S3MmetaG_FD_121299 | JGI IMG/M metagenome (GOLD analysis project Ga0182030, IMG submission 121299) | Permafrost microbial communities from Stordalen Mire, Sweden - 812S3M metaG (Illumina Assembly) | ecosystem: Environmental > Terrestrial > Soil > Wetlands > Permafrost | place: Sweden...
CAACAAAACCTCGCCGCCCCAGACAACCCCGCCTGCCCTGCACTTGAGTAGACCCTGTGGCTCACGTATCGCTCACGAAGTTCCCGGTAGGGACGTGAGGCTCGCGGGTATGCACTGCATGAACAATCGCGTGAACCCATGGGTGACGAGGCATCCGCAAATATGGACATCGTTGAATTTCTCTCGGCCATCTTGCCCCACCGCGCCAAGACGGGGCTGTTCGCATTCGTTCTTCTGATCTCACCACCCCTCGCGAGCGCCGCAGACCCGTTCGACCTCGCGTGGGACATGCAAGCTGACCACGTGTCGATGTCGGTCAGTTGTGTTCCCCAATCCGTTAGGATGCCGCCGGAATAATCCCAAAACCACCGCAAGTTGTAGAGGGTGCGCACTCGATTGTAGGGCCGCGCCGGCGCGGGTCCCAGCCAAAGGCCGTAATCATACCAAGGTGGGGCTTGAGTGTCGGGCGGGCATTCCATTCCCTGGGGATATTGGTTTTCGTGGAACCACGTCTCCGCCCGTGTTACCTTGCCGATCTTGCCACTGCACACTAATTCCACCGCTTTCATAAAATGGTCGCCCGAGAGTTGTTGCGTCCCCACTTGCACGACGCGAACGCCGTGCGCCGCCTCTCCACCATTTGGCGGCCGTCCGCCAAGGTGTGCGAAAGGGCCTTTTCCATGTAAACGTCTTTGCCCGCCTGGCAGGCCATACTCAGAGGATGGCGTGCCGGTGGTCGGGGGTTGCGATAATCGTCGCGTCGATGTCTTTGCGATCGGGAACCTGGCGAAAATCGTAGTATCCCTTTGACGCTCCGTTGGTCATCATGCTGGCAGCGTCCCGTTTCGGCACGTAGGGGTCGGCCACCGCAACAAAATCCACCGGGCCTGGGCGCAGAGAATCGTGCAGGTCCGCTTGACCCATTCCTCCTGCACCGATCGGTCCTGCACGGACGCGGTCGTTCGCACCCCTGACATTGCGGGCCATCGGCCCGGCCGACAATGCCAGGCTGGCAACGCTGAGCGCTGCCGATTTGTTGAAGCCGCGCCGACTGATTTTTGAGGTTTCCCCAAAATCGCTCTGCTATGAAGGCCCTTCGTATCGAGAGATTTACCGTTCGATGTTTCTTTGGCGCGGTTCAATGCACTCACGCGGATTTCAAAAGGGTCCGCCTTGACAGAAGAAGGTGAATGAAGTTCAATCAAACTTTCAGTGTTATGAGCGTCGAAACGAGTGAAAGGAAACCCTGGTGCGAACGAGTAGCGTTGTTGCGACAGAATCGCAGTTAGGAAGATCAGGAAACGACACGGCAATTACCCGTCCCTCTCTTATGAAAGAGTTAGCTGCGCAGGGGGTACGAATGACCGCTCAGAGACGTCTGCTTGTCGGCATTATTCAGGACTCACGCCGACACTTGGACGCGGCCAAGCTATTGGAGCTTGCCAAGAAACAGGATCCGCACATTGATCGCGCTACGGTCTATCGAACAATTGCCTTACTTAAGGATAGCAGCTTAATCGACGAGTTGGACCTCATGCACATCGAGGGCGAGAAGCATTATTACGAGGCCAAGACAAATCGCGACCACTGCCACATGGCTTGTTTCCGGTGCGGCGCAATCATCGAGTTCGCCAGTTCGTCTTTCGAGAAACTAAAAAAAGAAATGGCCAAGCAGAGCAGCTTTCAGATTCGTGTCGTGCGGCTGGAAGTTGGCGGGTTCTGCAAACAATGTCGAACGGTTGCGAGTTAGCGCTCAAGGCTTATTTTTTTCCATCTTGTTGCGACCCATTCGCAACAAGATACATTAAGGAGAGAAGCACGATGTCTGGAGGCCGCCACCGTTTTGTCTTTAGTTTTTCTTCCTCGATGTTAAGGTGTGCACGAGGCATTGCCCTATTTTGTTCTTTCGCTTTCCTCATGCTTTTCGGCGTCGATTCGTGCGCCGGATTTGGCGGCAGCGTCTCGGGCACAGTGAAGGATGCAAGCAACGCCGTGGTTCCTGGCGCAACCGTAAAAGCGACCAATACCGACACGGGACTCCAGGTGCATGTCGTAACAAACCGCCAGGGATTCTACTCAGTTCCCGACCTCCCTGTCGGTCGCTACAACCTAGCAATCCAAAGGGCAGGGTTCAGGCCATATCATCGGACCGGTGTCAGCATCGACGCCAATAGCGCGCTCATTGTTGACGTTGTATTGGCAATTGGCGAACAGGCGCAGACGGTCACTGTAAGGGAGAGCGCCGTACACGCGGATACGTCCGATACGCAGATGGGCGAGGTCATCGGCGGCGCGAAAATGGCCTCTATACCCTTGAATGGGCGGAGCTATACCGATCTGCTTGCCCTCCAGCCAGGTGTCGTTCCCGTAACCTCGTTGACATCCAACACCCAACAGGACGTCGGCGTCAGCGCGCTTTCGCCCTCCGGTGGATTGAACCCGGGCACGATTTCGATCAACGGCCAACGAGAGTTTTCAAACGCGTTCATCGTGAACGGCGCCGATGCTGAAGAAGATGTGAACTCTGGGACCGCGATCATTCCGAACCTCGACTCCATCGCCGAGTTCCGCATTCTCACGGGCAACTTGGATGCAGAATACGGAGGATACAGCGGAGGGCAGATCGACGTCGTTACGAAATCGGGCTCCAACGAATTTCATGGCGACGTGTTTGAGTTCCTGCGTAACACGAACCTCGATTCGCGAAATTACTTTTCTCCCACGCGTGGGGCATTTGACCAAAACCAATTTGGCGGAACGTTTGGGGGACCACTCCGAAGGAATAAGGCATTCTTCTTTAATGATTACCAGGGGACTCGACTAACGCAAGGTGTAGATACAGGCCAGATCCCGGTTCCTTCCGGTTCCGATCGAACAGGCAATCTTTCCGATCTGGCAAGCTCGCTGACGGGCACCGTCACTGGCCAGCACTGGGCAAACTTGCTATCGCAAGAACTTGGGTATCCTGTTTCTGCGGGCGAACCCTACTACACGCCCGGATGCACCAGTTTCTTGCAATGTGCTCTTCCGAACGGCCTGATCCCAACCTCGGCATGGTCCGCGCCTGCGAAAAATTTGCTGCAATATGTCCCGCACCCTAATGTAGGGCCCAACTCGTTCTCGACCTCCGCCGAGGAGGAGCGATGGCGGGATGACAAGGGAGCGTACCGTTTCGATTACAACAGTCAATGGGGCCTGCTGTCTGCCTACTATTTCTCGGACGATTACACCCTTAACAATCCCTATCCGGTGGCCCAGAGCGGGGCGAGCGTACCGGGTTTCAACGCCCTCTATCTGGGCCGAGCCCAGTTGTTCAGCCTGGGTGACACGGAGACTCTGGGGCCAACGGCGGTCAACGAGTTTCACTTTAGCTACATGCGGGATCACAACGATCTTGGGAAACCCATCGGTGGACTGGGCGTCAGTCTCGCGGCGCAGGGATTCGGGACCGGCACGGGTACTCCTGGTATTGTGCCGCTCGATCCAGGAGGCGAAGGGGTTGAAAACATCGTCTTCAACACCTACTCCATCGGGACAAACGCCAACGAACTGAAGCAGGTCAACAATACTTTTCAATGGAGCGATAATTTCTCGAAGGTATCCGGCCGGCACACCATCAAATTGGGGGCCGAATTCCACTACGACCAGGTTAACACCAACCCTATCGCCCAATTCAATGGGAACTTCCTGTTCACCGGGAGCGAGACAGGGTCCGACTTCGCAGATTTCCTGTTGGGCATTCCGAGCCAGTACAACCAGAGTCAACTGCAAGCGTTTTACGGCCGCAATAAATACTGGGGCTTATACGGGCAAGACAGTTGGCGCGTACGCTCCAACCTAACGTTGAACTACGGCTTGCGCTGGGATCGCATTGAGCCTTGGTATGAACAAAACAACGGCATTTCCACATTTGATCCAGGTAAGTCCTCTGTGGTCTTTCCCGGCGCGCCTGCCGGTATTCTCTTTCCCACCGATCCTGGCGTCCCTCGGACGCTTGCCCCTCCCGGAAACCTTGATTTCGCCCCGCGTCTTGGCTTGGCCTATTCGCCGAATGCCCGGGAGGGCTCATTGCTGGGCAAGATTTTGGGCGGCCCGGGCAAGACAAGCTTACGCGCCGGGGCCGGCATGTATTCCACCGCGATTGAGGCATTGTCGATCGGGATCCTAGCCGGAAACGCGCCTTTCGGGATCACATATTCAAGCCCAGCCCCTCCACTGTTCGCCACGCCTTTCATCACCGCGTCGAACGGCCAGAATCAAGGTCAGCCTTTCCCTGTGGCGCTTGTTACGCAGAAGGCCTCCCGCAGCAATCCGGACCCGAATATCAATTGGTCGCAGTATGAGCCGATTAGCGGCATTCCGGGATATGCTGCGACGAACCGTATCCCCTACGTCCACGAATACATGCTGTCGCTGGAGCGGCAACTCGGAGCGAACACGGTGTTGAGTGCAAACTACGTGGGCACGCAAGGGCGCCGGCTTCTCGTGATGGTAGAAGCCAACCCTGGCGACCCCGCCCTCTGTCTGAGTTTGAGTCAGCCCAGCGAAGTGGCGCCCGGTTCGGCTACGTGTGGCCCCTTTGGAGAGAGCAATGTTTTCACGACGGCGTCGGGCCAGATCATCAACGGAACCCGCGGACCGCTCGGCCCCAACTTCGGCAGCGACACCAAACAGGGAACGATAGGGAAATCGAATTACAATGCTCTTCAAGTCACCGTAAGACACACCAGCAGGCGCTTGGAATTGTTGGCTGGATACACCTTCAGCAAGTCCCAGGACCTGTCTTCAAGCCTTGGGGAGGAGGTAAACCCGTTCGATCCTCCGCTCAGCAAGGCCTTGTCCGCCTTCGATGTGGAGCACAACTTCGTGATGAGCTATAGCTACCAGATTCCGTTTGAACATCTTCTTGGTGCCGCAAATAAATGGACACAGGGCTGGCAGATCTCCGGAATCACCCATTTCAGCACCGGCCTTCCCGTTACCCTTGTGAATTACGGTGACAATTCTCTGCTCGGAGCCGAACCGAATGGCATCAACAACTATGGTGTTGACGAGCCAGACTACACAGGCGGCCCTCTCAAACTGAATCACCATCTCCGTAATGGACAACCTTATTTTGATACCTCCCAGTTCAGCGAAAACGCCCTCGGAACTCCGGGGACCGCTAGGCGACGTTTTTTCTATGAGCCGGGAATGGATAATTTCGACATGGCCCTTCTGAAAACTGTTCGCTTGACCGAATCCAAATCTCTCCAACTTCGCCTCGAGGCGTTCGACGCTTTCAATCACGCTCAGTTCTTCGGCCCCCAAGCCATTGACGGTAATACCAGCAGTCCTACCTTTGGCCAAGCCGTCAGTACGGGTCCGCCCCGTCTGGTACAATTTGGGGCAAAATTCGTCTTTTGAGATAAGGCATTGCGGATCGCGTGCATAAGTGCCGCTCACTTGGATGTATTACGGCCTGCCCGTAGAAGTACAACCTCTGGCTCCCCCGAAAAGTCCGCTTCGCGGAACCGATCCCCATTCGGAATAGCGTGGCTGTTTATTGGCGGGAAGGTCTGTATTCGAGAGATATTAGTAAACCCTTGGCGACTACCGATTACTTATCAGGGCACAAAACCTGACAGAGACCCAAGCTCCATTGCAGAATCCCCCAAGCCAAAGGGTACCGGCGGACAGCTTCGGGGTCACATGTATAGCATTTAAAACCTATTGTCCGCGCCCCGCTTTGGTGTCTGTGCTGGTAAGCGTCACAACGAATCGGGAAGAGAATCGGAAATCGGAGCTTTGAAAGGGCGCGCCGGGGTGGCCTGTTACCTGGGCAGGGCCCAACAACATCTGCCGGTGATAGGGCGCCACTGGGCCAGATTAGGGGCTTTGATCACCTCGCGCGTGTCGGTGGTGCACTGTGACTATCCCAAACACCTATGACGGACACATAAACCCTATTGCTATCCGCAAAGGGGGTTTATCAGGCCCAATCTTGTTCGGTTGGGCGGAGTCGGGTTGCGCCGTCGATGACCGCAATATTTGCCTCCTGAAACAGGTCTTAGGTTGGACGTTTTGAACAAGAGTATATCGGGAGTTCCTTCGGTCGGTTCGGGGAAGTCATGAGCCAAGATGCATCCTCTAAACCACCCGCGGAGCAGAGCGAAGACTAACCCGGCCATCCCCGGTTCACAAGGATATGAAGTACCGGGAAGCCCGCCGCAAGTAAGCCTGCAGCTTATTCCGGGCGAAGCAGCTCTGTCGGTAATCCCGACGCCGTGGTCGGGAAAACCGGCAACTTCCACTGCATGGGAACGCGTAAGTTGCTCAAAACGTGTGATGGCAGAGAAGTTGCATTGGATGGGGCTGGTTGCTGGTGTTTGCAGACGGGAGGACTCCTGAAATGCCGAAGGATGATTGGGTTTTTTGGTTGAACTTGACGAACATTGTACTGGGCGTAGTTGTGTTTCTGGCGGTGTTGCTTGTGGCGTACGCGGTGGTTTGGGAGTTGGTGAGCAGGTACAAGAAGCCCCGCAATGTTGCCAACCTCGATGAGGAGTTGGTGGCGATGTTGCAGGACGGCCTGCTGGTGCCGGGACTGGGAGTAACCATGCAGGACGGGGGCGAACGGGTCAAACCATTGCCAGAGCAACCCGCAGAGAAGAAACCCAGCTCAGAGTGATACCATGGCGTGTCCATTCCTAAAAGAAGGTCGCGCTCAGTTCTGCCATGCCGCGCCGGCCCGGAAGTTGATCCTCGAGGGGCCCGGAGTATCCGGTGCAGGACGCTGTGCGTCACCCGAGTATTACCGCTGCGACCTTGCTCGAAAGGATCCGTCGAGGGGAGAGCGCTGCCCGCACCTCGAAGAAGTCCGCGTGCAGTATTGCGAAGCTTCATCCCCGACAAAGCTTATACCCTTTAGCGAATCGGGATTTTCGAATTGCGCGGACGGCGGCTATCGCTTCTGCGATTCGTACCTTACGCTGGCGCGGCCGCAAGGTGCTCTGGCCGCACCGGCGGGCTTCTTATACGCCCCGAACCACTTCTGGCTGGCGGCAGATGAGTCTGGCCTCTGTCACATCGGAATTGACGCATTCCTGGCCGATGTGGCGGCGAGCGTTGACGGTGTAACGTTTGTGACCACGCACGGGATCGAGCGCCCCGTCGTCGCGCTAACCCTCCATGGTGTGGAGTGGCCCATGACGTTCTCCAATCCCCTCCTGATCCAAAAAGTGAACGGGTACCTGCGCAGCGATCCCAAGCGCATTCTTGCCGACCCCTACGGCTCGGGATGGTTGTTTGCAGGTTGGGAAATGCCGGAGCGGACCAGAGCCAGTCTAATTGGCGGGCCTCGGGCGGCGGCCTGGCAAGCAGAAGAGCGGGAACGGCTGGCGCAGGAGATCCACGAGACGCTCAAGCTGAGCTGCGACGGCGGCGACCCCGTGCGCGGTGTAGGTCAGTTACTCTCGCGGCAGCAACTGGTGTGCTTGCTCCAACACTTTTTTTCCAACACGCACTGGGGGCCAAAGGAGTGACCGTGAGGAGAATTCTTCTTATTTTTGGGTTAGGAATGGGACTTGCCCTAGTAGCCGGTTGGACCGCTTTCCCGCGTGCGCTCTACGTCCGGCGGGAACAACCTCTGGAATTTCATCACAAAACCCATAGCGAAAAATCGGGGCTCACCCAATGCGATTCCTGCCATGCGCTGGGGAGTGACGGCGAATTCCAAGGAATTGCCGGGGTAGAAACTTGCGCAGGGTGCCACGCCGAAAAGGTCGGAACATCCAAAGCGGAAGCCACGCTGGTTGACAGCTACATCAAGCCGGCACGCGAAACACCCTGGCTGGTCTATTCGCGGCAGCCGGCCAACGTCTGGTTCTCCCATGCAATCCACACACATCGCGCCGGCTTGGCCTGCCAAGACTGCCACGGAACCTTGGGGGAATCGGACCAGGTGCGAACTTACGAACAAAACCGTATCAGCGGCTACAGCCGCGATATCTGGGGCCATTCCATGTCCCGCCTCGGGCGCGCTCCGGGAGACGGCATGAAGATGAGCGACTGCGAAGACTGCCACCATCGACACAATGTCGAGGTGGGATGCCTCGGTTGTCATAAGTGAAGGAGCAACAATGAAGTTTTCACGACGAGACTTGTTGATCGGCGGCGCCGGAGCCCTGGCGGGACTCGCGCTGACTCCCGTGCCGTGGAAGTTGTTGAGTGACGTTTCCATCTGGACGCAGAACTTTCCCTGGATTCCGCAACCGGCGCACGGGCCGGTGGAGACGAAATACTCGGTCTGCACTTTGTGTGAAGGTGGTTGCGGCATTCGCGTCCGCATGGCAACAAAATATCCGGTGGGGGTCGCCGGTGTCAGGGATCATCCTGTATCCAAGGGGGCCCTTTGCCCACTTGCCTTTGCCGCTCATCAGTTAAATTGGCATCCTCGACGATTGCGCGAAGTGCGCCACGCCGGGCGCACGGCGTCCTGGGCTGAGGCTCAGACGGCCTTTGTAAAGGCCTGTGGCGAGGGACCGACAGCCATCGTCGATGCCCGGCCCGGAAGGGCCGTTTCGTCGGTGTTCGAAGCGTTTACCCGAAAGCACCGCGGCAGCTACCAGGTCGTGCTCAGCGCGGAGAGTCAGGCACTCACGCCCTATGCCGGCTGGAGCGGCGTTCCCGTGACATCGCTCGGCTACGATCTGGAAAACGCGCGCACCATCGTCAGCTTTGGCGTGCCAGTTCTGGATGGCTGGGGAACACCCGGCCGGTTCACAAGGCTCTGGAGCGAGCGGGCAGCCGGCGCCGCCGACCCGCAACTGCGCTTGATCCAAATCGAGCCGTCATTGTCCCGGACCGCGGCACGCGCCTGGAGGTGGGTTCCCCTTCGTGAGGGAAGCGAAGCGGCACTGGCCGCGGGCGTGGCGCGCACTCTTCTGGAGGAGCACTTGGTGGGCGCGCCGGGGCCCATGCCGCGATCAACGCTGGCGGAGGCCGCTGCGCAGACGGGTCTCGCCACCGAGGCGATTCGGGACCTTGCGCAGAGGATGGTGGAGAATCGGCCGGTCGTGGTCATCGCGCCGGACGGTAATCCGGCAATCGCCGCGCTGAATGTTCTGCTCGGTGCGGTGGGAGCACCCGGCGGGATCGTTAGGAAAAGGGGAGATGTTCCATCCCATGTTTCAGCTGATCCCCTCCCCGGATCTTTTCGCGCCGTGCTGGTTGACTCCACCGTGCCGTGGGAATTTGCCGCTCAAAATGATGCCGAGGTGTTTCGCTTCGCGGCGTGGGATGGCGGCGGGGACAGCGCGGGTTGGCTGCTGCCGGCTCCCGGATTTCTGGAGGAGCTTACGGATGTGCCCACGCCGCCCACTTCCGCCCTCGAGACGTATGCGGTGGCCCAGAACCTGGTCGCGCCGCCAACGGAAATCCGGAGTGCCGCACAGTTCCTGTTGCAGATCGACCCCACACTGCCTGCGGTGGAAAAAGTTATCCACGCGCGGTGCGATGAAATTTTCCGCACCCGGCAGGGCACCGTTTATGGCGAGCACCCCCTCGCTGTAACGAAAATCTACTCGGCCAAGCATCTCGAAGAGCAACTCCGCAAGGGCGCCGTTTGGATGGGCGATCCGCCGAGTCCCGGCAAGTTCCGGTGCGAGCTGAAAGAATGGCCAGCGGATAACCGCGCTGCGAATGCCACCTGTTGGGCCGCGTCCTGGGCTCCTCCGGTATTTCCGCCTCTCGCTACAAAACTGTACCAGGAGTCGAATTTGCGTGAGCCGCCGGCAGGGAGGCAAGCATGAGTGCCCGCTACGGATTCGTGATTGACTTGGACCGCTGCACAGGATGCGGCGCGTGCATGGTGGCATGCGCGGCGGAAAACAACGTTCCGCCGGCTCCTGCGCGGGCTACTCCGCGAACGGGGTTGACGCCGATGTTGGTTCACAAGGTTTCGAATGGCATGGAGGGAGCGGCCCGCCGTGAGGCGTTCATTCCCATCGCCTGCATGCATTGCGGGAACGAAACACCGTGTGTGGCCGTATGTCCCCAGCAAGCTGTGGAAGTGGACAAGGCTACCGGCATCGTGGTGCAGATGCCGCAACGCTGCTTGGGATGCAGGTATTGCATGGCTGCTTGTGCCTATCATGCCCGTTACTTCAACTGGTGGGACCCTGCCTGGCCTGTGGGTATGGAGAAAAGCCTCAATCCGGGCGTTGCCGTTCGAATGCGCGGGGTCGTCGAGAAGTGCAACCTCTGCCCCGCGCGGCTGCACAGCGCCCAGGAAAAAGCCGCGGCCGCGGGGAGGAAGGAAATCGATCCCGCCGACTACATCCCCGCCTGCGCGGAAGCGTGCCCTACCGGGGCCATCTTGTTCGGGAATCTTGCGGACAAAAACGATCCGGTCTTTTCCGCGGCGCATTCTGCCGACGCATTCCGGCTGTTGGCGCGGCTCGGCACGGAACCCAAGGTTTACTACAAATCCCAGGAGGCTTGGGTGAAAGCGTTGGCGGAGCGCGATTCGGTTCGCCCCACGGAGGCCCAGCATGGCTGATTTGGTTCTGATCGACCGGCGATTAATCGCGCGCGGCGCCGAGCGAACTTCGACGATGCGCTTCATGTTCTGGCTTATTCCCTGGGTTGCCCTGGCCGCTCTGGGAATTTACGCGGCCGCACTCTGTTTATACTTCGGCTTGAACCAGACCCATATGGACACTCGCTTCGCCTTTGGAATGTGGATCTATCTGGACCTGGGAATGATCGCCATGGGCGCCGGCGCATTCTTCACGGGCTTCCTTGTTTACATCCTCAAGCAGGAAGATCTTAAACCCGTCCTGAACAGTGCGGTGGTCGTGGGCCTGATTTGCTACAGCGGCGCAGTAGCGGTCTTGATGGTGGACGTCGGGCAACCCCTGCGCGCCTGGTTCACCTTCTGGCACCCCAACACCCACTCGATGCTCACCGAGGTCACCTTCTGTATTACTTGTTATTTGTTTGTGCTCATTCTGGAATACCTACCCGTACTCTTGCGGAACCGGCAGTTGCGCAAGGTGCCGTCGTTCCTAGTCTTTGAATATCAGCTTCACAAATTGGTTCCCGTTCTCGCCGCCGTGGGCGCCTTCCTTTCCTTTTTCCACCAGGGATCGCTGGGAGGGCTTTACGGAGTATTGCGCGGGCGCCCCTTTGCATTTCGCCAGGGGTTCGCCATCTGGCCGTCTACGTTCTTTCTCTTTATTCTCTCCGCCATCGCTGTAGGGCCGAGTTTTCTGATGCTGGTGACGGCCGCGGCGGAAACACTGACGGAACGCCGACTGGTCGGGGCCAATGTGTTCCGCAAATTGGGCCTCATCTCCGGGGTTCTGCTGGGTATCTATGTGGCGGCGAAAGCAATTGACACTCTGGTTTGGCTCAACATTACTTCGCCCGCCGTGGGCTTTTCTCCCTGGGACTTCTACGCCTACAAGCCTTTTGGTTCGGCCCTTCTATTTCTGGAGATCGTGCCTTTGGGGTTGCTCCCCGCGTTTCTTCTTACCTCGCCCCTGACCACAAGAAGACGAGGCTGGTTGCTGTGCGGCGCGGCCCTGGCCTGCGGCGGCGTGCTGTTGAACCGGTTCGTTCTCACGGTGCAAACCCTTGCCTTGCCGACACTGGCATTCGACGATTTTCTGCAATACATCCCAAGCTGGCAAGAGGTGGCGACCTTCGCCGGCGTTATCGCCTATGGCGTAATTCTTTATTCCTTGTCTTATCGCTACTTGCCGTTGTTTGGGCAAGCGAAGAGGGCGGATAAAAATGTTTCCTTGGATTGATGGATTCCACTGGACTCCGAACCATATCATTTTTCTCTCCTTGTTCTTTGCTGTGGTGTTGACTCTGTTGTCCACCATCGTGGCGGCGGTTCGGCGCACAGTCTCCGATTTCCGCACGCACCGGGCCACCGAGATGTGCTGGCGTTTCAACTTCGCGGAACTGCCGGAAGAGGAACGCTGCTGCCGGCATCAACTCGCCGGCAGAGTGCCGCACCGAATCTGCGACAACGCGTTCGATTGCCGGCAGTGCCCCCAATACGCAGAGTTTGCGAAGTTGCCGGCCAGAGCTTTCCCCCCATATGTGGGCGTCAGCTTTTCAAATAATCAGCTCTACCATCGGGGCCACACCTGGGTGCGCCCAGAAAATGACGGCACCTTGACGGTTGGCCTCGATGAGTTCGCCCATCATCTCGTTGGCCATCCTGATTCCGTCCAATTGCCCGTGCCGGATAGCGAAATCGAGAGCGACGGCCTTGCCTGGCGGATGATGAAAAACGGTCATGAGATTCGGGTTCGCGCGCCGCTTGACGGCACAGTGGTCGCCACGGGAGGGGATAAGGAGGGCTGGTATCTCAAGCTTCGTCCACGTAACCCCGTAAACCTCCGCCATCTGCTGCGCGGTGCAGAGGTACCCGGATGGCTGTCGGGAGAACTCGACCGCCTGCAACTCCAATTCTCCCCGCCCGACGCGCCGGCCTGCCTGGCGGATGGCGGAACCCTCATGCCGAACCTCATGGATGCCATGCCCGCGGCGGACTGGGATGCGGTGCTCGCGGCGACCTTTCAGGAGGGGTGATTTTCCGCTTCAGTGCGCTATCTCATAGCGCTTGAGCTTGTCGTAGAGGGTCGAGCGGTCGATCCCGAGGGCGGCGGCCGCGTCCCTGACATTGCCACGTTTTCGTTCCATCGCGGCCAGGATGACCCGGCGTTCCATCTCCGCCAACGGAACGTCGGGAACCTCCCAACTCTGTCCGGGGCTGCTGCGCTTGTTGAGCCAGGTAAAATCACCCTCGACCAGCGTTCCGTTATGGGAAGTCACAATGGCGCGCTCAATGACGTTTTCCAGTTCGCGCACGTTACCGGGCCAGTCGTGCTCAATGAGCAGCTTAAGCGCGCCGCCGGAGATCCCCGCGATGTCTTTTCCCAGTTCCGACGCAATGCGCTCCACAAAGTGCTCGGCCAGCAGTGGTATGTCTTCACGCCGCTCGCGCAGCGGGGGAATGCGAATCTCAATCACGTTGAGCCGGTAATACAAATCGTCGCGGAATCGCCCCTGTTGGACTTCATCCGCCAGGTTCTTATTGGTCGCCGCGATCACCCGCACGTCCACGCTGACCTCTTCTGTGCCGCCCACCCGGTAAAAACGGCGCTCCTGGAGGACTCGCAACAAGTCTGCCTGCAGCTTCGGCGAGATGTCGCCAATTTCATCGAGGAAGATGGTTCCACCGTCGGCCAGCTCGAACTTGCCTTTCGTTTGGCCTTCGGCTCCGGTGAAGGCGCCCTTCTCATGGCCGAACAATTCGCTCTCCAGCAGCGTTTCCGTCAGCGCCGCGCAACTCACACTGACAAATCGCTTTTCCCCACGCTCTCCGGAGTAGTGAATGGCGCGCGCCACCAGTTCCTTACCGGTTCCACTGTCTCCGCCAATCAGCACGGTGCTGCGAATGCTCGCGATCTCGCGGGTCAGCGCCAGGATCTCCTCCATGCGCGGATTCTTGGTAATGATGTCGCGATGACGATAGTGGCGGCTGATTTTCTTCCGCAGGATCGCGTTTTCACTCTGTAGCTTCTTGAGTTTGAGAATTCGGGAAACCAGCATGGAGATTTCCTGCGGATGACACGGTTTTACGATGTACTCCTGCGCGCCCTCTTTCATGGCCAGGATGGCGGTATCCACGGTGGCGTAGGCGGTGATGATGATGATTGAAGCCTCCGGATGAAGGCGGCGAATTTCCATCATCGTTTCGATACCATCCATGCCCCCCGGCATTTTCAGATCGATGAAGCAGATGGCAAAGTCTGTCGATTTGGCAAGATCGAGCGCCCTTTGGCCGTCGGGCGCGGTGTCAACCCGATAACCGTCTTCGCGCAGCCATGCTGCCATCGATTCGCACATCACTTCCTCGTCGTCCACCACCAAGATGGGCCAGACTTTCTTCATAGGGGCGCTCCATCGCTACCACAAAACATTTTCACTCCGCCTGTACGTGGACTTCCTTCTCACTGGTAGTACCGCTCTTGGCTTTGAGCGGAAGCGTGATCGAAAAAGAAGTGCCCTCGTTCCGCTCGCTCGCCACTTCAACTTCGCCATCGTGATCCTTAACGATGCCGTAAAGTACCGCCAATCCCAACCCCACTCCCTTCCCCTCGGCCTTTGTGGTGAAGAACGGGTCAAAAACCTTTGAGAGGTTTTCGGGGGCGATGCCTTCACCCGTATCGCGTACGCAAAGCTCCACATTGTCTCCGTCAGGGAGAAGGCGAGTGCGGATGGTCAACACGCCGCCTCCCTTTGGTTGCATCGCCTGGGCTCCGTTCAAAATGAGATTGAGAATCACCTGTTGGATTTGCGAAGGATCACATTCAACTAGAGGCATATCTTCCTGCAACTGGAGAGCCGTTTCCGCGTTCATAAGCTTCAGTTTGTGGCCCACCAAACGCAAGTTGGTGCGGATGAGTTTGTTCAAGTCGCCGGGGACGCGCTGGGGCTTGGATCGGCGGGAAAAGGCCAATAGGTCCGTAACAATACGCCCCACGCGGGTGGTTTCGGCGGAGATTTGGCTGAGATACTTGCGGAATTCAGCTTCACGCCCGGAAGGAAATGTGTCGCCGGCCATCAGGCGCTCGAGCAGGCTGGAAAGATTGAGCACGCCGGAAATGGGATTGTTGATTTCGTGGGCAACGCTGGCGGCTAATTGACCCAGCGAGGCAAGCCGGTCTGCCTGGAGCAGTTTGCGGTGGGCAGCCCGCAATTGTTCGGTGCGCTCCCCGACCTTGCTTTCCAGGGTTTGCTGCATTTCGTTTAAATCATCAACGGCCAGTTTCAAACGCTCGCGCATGCGGTTAAACGAGTCCACCAGCTCATCCAGTTCCTGACTCCGGCGTGGGATTTGAAGGGGTCGGTCGAGTTGCATGGCGCTTAGCGCTTTCGTCCCCTCGATCACTTCGCGGATGGGGGTGGCGACGAATCGCCGCGTGAACAAAATAACGAACGCCGCACCGATGATGACAGCGATGACCGTCGAAAGGATCGTCTGCAAGGTAACGGCCCGGGTCTGTTGCTGAACCGGGTCCAGACTCAACGCAACATCCAGAACTCCAAGGACTTTGGTGGTGGCCAAATGAGCGTGACAACTGGCATTACTGCACGAGGGCTCATTATGAATGGGGGTCACGATGTTGAGGGTTTTGACGCCGTCCGGCGAGGTGGCATAGCGGACTCGTGAGTCCATTGCCGGCCTGGCCAGCACCGGCGTCGTACCGTGGCAGCTCATACAGACGCCGCTGGAGGGATTAGTGATGCTGGGCTTCTCCTGCGCATCGGTGGAGAAAACCAACTTGCCCTCGCGGTTGAACATGCGGATGCGGTCGACGCCATGCTTGTCGGCGATGACGCGCATCATCTCGTATGCGGCTTTGCGGTCGTCGTCGAGCATGGCATGCCACGTGGCACTGGTAATGCTGCGCGAAAGCTGGTCTGCGCCCAGGATCATGGCCTCGACCAACCGCTCCTTCTGCATCCGGAAATTAAGATATCCGCTGATACAACTGATCGCTACGATCAGAATGGTAAGCGAGAAAATCAGCTTGAAGTCGAGTCTACGGGGCATTTGGACCCTTCACCCCTCATTGAGATCCACGAGACGTGATTGGTAAGAACCGGACCGTATAGGGTTCGTGTGTGACAATATACTTACGCGCTCATTCGGAATCTCACGGTGATTAGCCTGGCGTCGATTTGCGGTCCCGGCCACAACCTCACCATCTCTGCCACGTCAACCAGCAGTGGGCGAGGATTTCATCTCCCGAGCCGTCATTACTGGGTTTGTCCTAGCAACATCGCGAGGAAGGTACCCAAGAGCCTGGATGTGCAGAATTAGCTTAAATGCCACCCGTGACACGCGCCAAGTATAACTCGGCAAGCCCCGCGCCTTGTAAAATATAAACCGAAAATTGAAATTTCGTTGACTCCCCATAAGCCCCCTTCAAGAAAGTATGTGGTGGGATTGCACTTACTGGGATTGGTTGCGACCAACACCGCGGGTAGCGCTAAGTCGCTCAGTTCTCGTGCTGTCACACTCAGTCTAACTTAACCAGTCCGGGGGCTTTATACATCCCAGTGGATTCTTTCGGATGCGTGTTGTTCGTAAAGAATCTCGGATTGACCTACGGACCCATCTGTAAACACGTATTATAAAATGGCGCCCTTCTGTATTGCGTGCTCACGAACTCCGGGCTTGGGAATCAAACTGACGTACCACCGGCAATCAGTAAACACATCGCCATCAGTCGGGATTTACCCAATATCTCAGATGTCGGCCTCTATTCGCGGGCACCCGATGAAAAAATTGCCGTGCGAGGTGCAGTAGCGTTTAATCGCCGTTTGACTGACCGTGTTGATAGAATTATTCTTGGTTTTCAGCGCCAAGGGTTTGCTGGAGGGGGGATTTCATGATCAACTCTCCTGCAAGGGCTGTCAGCGCTTTCCTCTTGGGCTTGCCAGGAACGGTTTTGTCCAGGCCAGCCTGAGCTTGAGTGCGACCGCGCCACGGCAGTTGCGGCGGAGGAGGAGATTAATGACACGCTTGGCGGATTCGCGTGAAGAAGCTTGGCCGAGCCTTCCTTTGGAGTCCTGGAGCGGCACTTGCGCGACCTTGCACATGTGGATTCAGATCGTCGGCAAGATTCGCCTTGTCCAAAGTCCCTGGGTCAATCACTCCTGGCATGTCACGCTTTATGTGACTTCCAGAGGGCTCACGACGTCGCCCATTCCCTATCGTGCCCGGACGTTCCAAATCCAGTTCGATTTCCTCAGTCATCAACTGGTTATCCAAACCAGCGACGGGCATACCGCTACTCTTCCCCTGGAGCCCCAATCGGTGGCGGGATTTTATCGCCGCCTTACGGAGGAGATGGGGAAGCTCGAGTTGCCGGTGGCCATCCACAAGAGACCTAACGAAGTCCCCGAGCCGATCAACTTCGACCAGGATGAATCTCACCGGGAATACGATCGGGAGTACGCCAACCGGTTCTGGCGAATCCTGGTGCAGGCCGACCGGGTCTTCAAGGAGTTCCGCGCCCGGTTCATCGGTAAGGTCAGTCCCGTGCACCTTTTCTGGGGCGCGATGGACCTGGCGGTGACGCGGTTTTCTGGCCGACGAGCTCCGCAACATCCGGGTGGGATACCCAACCTGCCTGATTGGGTCACTCGGGAGGCATACTCACACGAAGTCAGTAGCTGCGGGTTTTGGCCCGGCGGCGGAGCGATCCCCTACGCCGCATTCTATTCCTACGCTTATGCGGAGCCGGAGGGGTTCCCAGCCGCGTCCGTCAAGCCCCACGGGGCGTTCTACAGCGCCGATTTTCGGGAGTTCATCCTGCCGTATGACATTGTGCGGCAGTCGGAGAACCCGGATCACACCCTGATGGACTTTCTGCAGTCAACGTATGAAGCCGCCGCCAATCTGGCCAAGTGGGATCGCAAGTCACTGGAACGAGACCACGACCCGAAGAGCACCGTCTGAGCGGCGCTGAAGCTGCCGCGCTGATGCTGCCGACGGAAGGCGCTGCAGGGTATCTAACCAAAGGACCCGCTCGACCACTAATTCCTGGCGTTCATACCGCGCACCCAAACGCGGGCATGACCGGCAGAAGTAAAGGAGATTCTCCGTGAGTCCTTCGCTAGTTCTGCTTCTGGCATTTTTTATTGGCGTCGTCGCCGGCCTGCGTTCTCTGACCGCGCCTGCCGCCGTGTCCTGGGCCGCTCGCCGAAACTGGCTCAACTTGCACAATACCCACCTCTCTTTTATGGGGTCAACTGCCGCCGTCGTTATCTTCACTCTGCTGGCGGTCGTCGAACTGGCGGCCGATCAACTCCCTTCCGCCCCCAGCCG
>Ga0182030_10011454_pt1 | contig 17903 bp, 15 predicted proteins | sample 812S3MmetaG_FD_121299 | JGI IMG/M metagenome (GOLD analysis project Ga0182030, IMG submission 121299) | Permafrost microbial communities from Stordalen Mire, Sweden - 812S3M metaG (Illumina Assembly) | ecosystem: Environmental > Terrestrial > Soil > Wetlands > Permafrost | place: Sweden...
GTTCGAAGTCTGAAAAGTTCGAGATGAGGTCGGGTTGGGGTATTCGAGCTAGGAAGAAGATGTTTGTTGGAAGTGTGGCACAATGCGAAAAGGAGTCAAGTCCACGAGGTCATTAGCCATCTTTTTCGTTGATGCCGATTTTGAAGCTGGATGTTAATGTACTGTACAAACCTGACTCATTGTGAACGTTCTATGTAGAGGTTTGGATACAACCACGCTCATTATTGTGGTGAATCATTTTGAGGTCAATGTAGCTAATCGTGGAGTTGATGAATCGCAAACCATGTGCTTGAGCATCACATAAATTTCAATACATGGGGTTATTGCATAATCGATTCTGACTCTATTGAGCATGGTATTAATCTATCTGAAACTTATCCTCTTGGTCGAAAACTCAAGCTATCACCCAATCTTCTCTGCCAAGTCCCCCTCTCATACCCACGCCGAACGTCCACACATGTACAACTCTTCCCAAACTTCTCCCAATGCACCAAGTGACCCCGCATTTTCCAAACCCAGCCCGCATCAGCAACAGTACTAACAGCAACCGCAAGCCAGCTCATCAACGCAATCCACTTAAATTGTTCTGGTTTGTGTAGGACAATGGTAATGATGAATTGTGCCAACTCAAACAATGAAATGAAGCTGTATTCCACGCCAGTGAAGGAGGAGCGTTGTGATGGTATCGTCATAGTTTGTGTCAGTTGTTGGGTGGTGAGGTCGTAGATCCATAGGCCAAGACGAGAGATTGAGAGGAAGAAGAATAGCATGAAGGCGAGTGATGATTGGGAGGTGAGTGGACCGAGAACTCGAGATACGAGTGGTGGTAGAGATGAAGATGTAGGATCTGGCGAGAGTGACCACAATGCGAAAACTACTGGAACCTGAAGTCTGATTAGCCCATATCTCTATTGGTTCCATACAGCACTTACAAGATTGAGAAGCTGCCATGAGATCCCCCAAAGACCTAGACGCTCCAACCCAGTCTCAGTCCTGCCTTCGTTTTCGAGATGAGCTTCCAGTAATGTTGTCGTTGAATCTTCACTACTACTTCCCTGACCTTGGTTCCGACCATGATTAACGGCTTTACCTAGCATTTGGACTCCGACAGGTGTAATAATCGTACTGCTGATCTCGACCACACTTCCGGCAGCCCGAGCTACCGTAATAAGGTCCAGGGAGAACCCAGCATTCAGCAAGTAGGTAATAAAAGTAGCGCTATAAGCTAGAGCGGAGATGTGAAGGAAGGCCAGGGAAAGGGACGGTATCCAGACGGTCGAAGAAAAGTAATTTCGAAAATCTCGAACGTATTTTCGTAAGCATGACGTGATTCTCTTTGCCAAACTCTGAGGGGATGATGCCAAAGGTGGAAGAGAACTCGCCGAATCTTCCTCTTCGTTCGAAACTTTCAGTTCCCTCAATTTAGGATTGGCATTCCAGACTCTTCGTGCACACCAAATTTCGAGTCCCCAACTGATCATACTCATCGCCCCAACCACTATGACTCCAATTTTGATACCTGTTGCCGAGACCACAATCGATATCGAAATCGGTGCAATGAGCTTGCATATCAAGTCGATTCTCCTCATAGCAGAATTAAGATGCATAAGATCGTACGGCCTTCCATCTTGCACCGCAGCTGCCACGACCCAGTCTCGTTCCATGGAAAGCATATTGCCGGAAGCACTCAGCGCTTCCAAAATCCCAAGAGCTAATATCAAAGCAAATATAATGCCCTTCAGGATTGTAGGACGCACTATGCCACCGTTATCTGCGTCATGAAGTGCATTTAGGGTGTCATTTCCCGGCTCAACTATGAGAAACCATAAAAATGAAGCAGTTATTACTGCAACTCTGTTGATAGATATTGTGCTGAGCAAGGTCTTGAGTCTAGATGGGGAGTGATCGACCCAGCGACCAACGATGGAAGAGAAACATATTGAAGCAACGTTTCTCACAATACCGCTATTATCAAAAGTAAGTATTAGTACTCGAGAAATGGGGAAGTAGAAAGGGAAATTAAAGGATCATGTGACTTTTTGAAAATAGTCGGCCTATTCAATAAGATCGTGGAGGAAGACGAAGAGAGAAAGAGCGTACCGTATAGATGCAGCAACCAATGTATCTGGATACGCAGCAGCAGTGAAGATAATCTGTTTTCATCAGCACCCAATCGGACGTGCCTTCCCTTATCCCACACTCACAGCAGCAAATTCATAGGTTCTGACGTTCCAGGTGGCAAGGAAATGGGTCATATAAAGGTTGAAGGCTTGAGACCTAGTCATTCCCTGGAGCTCTGGCGGCGATGTTGAGTCCAATGATGGCGGCAGCTCGGTGACATCTTGAAGGTCGCCAGAATTGGCCGCGGTTTGGCTAATGGACGACATGATAGAATGCGAACCGAGAGAATAATTTCAATTCAAATACAAGATGATCTTGACGATAATTCGCTGCTGACCTGAAGAGATTTCACATTTTGATGGCTCCTACTTAAATGGCTTCGTATCCCATCGCCGTTGCCGTCGTTGTTCACCGCCAGACGCCGACTCACATTGAGCTTGAAGTGATTTTTTACGATCATGGGTAGATTCCATAGAACAATTTTTATCATCGACCTCAGATATTCGTAATTTTTGCACACTGAAAATATTGATAATACAATGTAAAATAATATTCCTTCTCACCGACCCTGAGGCCTCATCCATCAGAAGGTACTAAATAAATTTCCATATACGCCGCCAGAAACCCCCAAACCCAAATCCTATGTACCGTGAACAGTCATGAACTTTATTATCCATTGACTTCGAGCCTGCGCAGTCACCTTCCAACCAACGCCCTGCAAATGTCGAATACCCTGATACCTGTCACCGGTATGAGGAGTCCCTCGTCCATCCCCTCACATGATATGCTAATCGTGATGTATCTCTCACAGAGAGCCCATTCGTTCCTCCAAGCCACCCCAGTAAACAATAGGCCGTGGTTCCAAGACCTCCAGCCCAGAAGCAAAAATCTTTCTCTCCTCATCCATTTCTAGCATTGAGGGTTGTCTGTGCATGATTGCGTTGATTGTGGTGATGGGTGAGGATGTGTTAGACGCATATGAATCCCGGTTGCTCGACATCGAGGAGTTATTGGATGGAGAGGATGCGCGTCGAAGGGATGAGCGGATGGTGGAGAAAGAGAGGGACTGGAATCGTGAAGTGCGCATGGTTGCTGTGAAGGAAGAGGTACGTTCTGGAGATTTTGGGGACGATAGTAGGTGCCGTAGAACTCAAGCGTAGCTGCTCGGGAGTGTAGAAAAATATGAGAATCAATGGAAGCCAAAGATTTTTGTAGCTCGTACTTCGGATCGTGAAGGAGGTTTGATGTAAGAAGTATAAGGGCAAGGTATTGCAGTGAAGTGAAGGCTCAGCCTCAAGGTTGGAGGACGTAAGAATTGAACGAGTGACGAGTCTTCCCAGACTTTTAATTGTAATTAATCGAAGTAGGTAATAGTATCGGGTTAGTAAATGCTCAGCACGACTGGAGAACAATCAATGTGAAGGACGTAAGACCCGGTACTTAAGTGCCACAATGTGGGCCTGTGCTGCTCGAAATAGAAATGAGGAGTTAAAGAGAAAGGGAGGAACACGGCAAGGATTGAGAATCGAGGCAGGGTGAGGCAGGATGATAAAGGGTTAGAAGGAGCGGATGATGCCAATAGAACAGAAAGCAATGCAATATTTGACTGGAACGAGCATGTTGTATGAGGAAGGGGAAGGAGAAGGAGAAGGAGAAGGGGAAGGGGAAGGGGTTGCAGACGAGGGTTTGACCGAGGAGTAACATTGCATAACAATTACCGCATGTCCCTGGTGTGGCTGTTCGCAATGCGTGCCAGTGTTACAAAAAACTGGGCTGTGAAGCCATTGAGAAAGGTTGGACTTGGCAAGGGGTGGAAGTGTACTGTCCAAGGACGGTGACGGTGACGGTGACGGTGACGGTACCGTACTGCGTTATACCTTAGGTGGTAGGGTTCACTAGTTTGTTTTCAGGGGTTCTACTAATACCTAGGTACTAATACCTTACTACCTTAGGAAATACCTTACTAATACTAGTACTAATACTAGTACTAGTACAAGTACAAGTACTAGTACGCGTGAATGTTCCACGTTAACTGATGACGAACCCCTAGCCGAGAACCCCCCCCTCCCGTCTCTCCCATTTCCCAAGGAAAACAAGCCCTTACGCAGGAACGATCTCGGGCCCTTTGGGTCGCCCATAATGAGACCCCGTAAAATATGTCGGCCTCCCCTTTGGCCTTCTCAATAATTGACCGAACGCCAGTGCACTACTACTCTCTATGGTTTTGAGGGAGTTCAATTCGCATCAGGCTTGTGGCAACCGTTAATTGTTGACCACCGCCCGAGACATTCTCACACAACTCCCTCTCTAGTGAAGGTCTATGCTTGGTTTGAGGTGGATGACAAGAACTGGATGAAATGATCTGCGACCACTTATCGCTGTGTACATCAAACCGAGATCCGGTTATTCTGGCCTGTTCCTGAGTTCGTATTGTGTGGCAGCTTTCGTTAACGAGTTTCATGCTCTCCCAAAGAAGGGGCAACCCCCGCGCAGCCTGATCGGCTGTATCAGGTTTAGTCCTTTTCTGACACAGAATTTCAACACGCCAAGGGCCGTGATGTGCGTGCCAACAATATACAAGTCTGTTCTCATTGTCCATTCTCTGCAACGAGCAACGAGCAACGAGCAACGAGCAAAAACGAGTGATTCTGCATTAGTAACCGACCAAACTCGAGCCACTTCTTAAACCGTTGTCTGCGCTATACATCGTCATTAATCGACAGCATCTTGCTCTCGGCTACAAATTTCTATGAACTCCTAGGCTATGCACAACAATAATGAAACATTCTTCCATCTGAACTTAATGATCATCTGCTCCTACCCAATAATGCACAGCAGGATGGAAAGTAACCCATTGTACAGACCCAAGGTCCCATTTATCCTTCGACGATGACCACCATTGACCGTTGACAAACATCGCAAGACCATGTACAAAACCCATCCCTATATCTACATCATGCTGTTTATAAAAATCAGAAACAAAACTCGTGATGCGTCCACGATGCCTTCAAAACGCCTCGCTTGCGCCCCCCAAACCATTATGCGACCGCCAGCACTGCAAACCCCTAAATTTAGGAAGAAACCCGGCCTCTTGGTTTGCCCAAATTCCGAAAATAATCACCCCCTTGCAACAACTTCATCATCATCATGGTGTTTTTCAAAAACGTTGACTCTTCCCTGGACATTATGTAGATCTTCCGCCGTTTGGTCGTCTCATTGTGAAACTGCGTCGAATACTCTCTCCCCAAGCTGAGTTATCGAGGACTTCGAGCACATTTTCAGCAGCACTTCCACGCCTGCTGCTCTGTCCCGAGCCCCCAGGACTGCCAAGCTCTCCGCCTTCGAAACTAAATGCGGAATTTGTTGCCCGGTGGTGAGGTGACAACTGCGGAGAAAGCCGCGGAGAAAGTCCAGGGCTCCCGGGTGAGACAAATCCGCCGAGTGAAGCTTGCGTTCCGCTTCGCACACGCGCGCCATCTAAGCCATGAGTGATGAAAGACCCTCGAGGATCGTTGGCCACTGGCGGCGAAAGCAAGGGAGACACTGTGACTGTGGACCTAGCCTGTTTGGTTATATCATGTGAATCATCGACATAAACTTCAGGCCCTAATTGTGGAATATCGGTCATGCGACCTGATTTCTTCTTCTCCATATGTTTCCTGAATCTCCTAGACCAGTACCTATGTCCATGTTAGCAGAGCAGAGATCTCAGGATATTTGTATCGTACATGGTATCAAAGAAGCCCAACACAATCCGCCTACGGACTTCTTCCTCTACTCTTTGTAGCCGTGCGCGACGGCGTAAGAATTCCTCTAATCTATTAGATGTTAGCAAAGTCTGATGAAGAGGACTAATGAGAGTTGTTTACTTCAAACTCTTGTTATCGCTAATGACATTGTAATGGGCTAGAATCATCAACACCGTCGTGAAGGATATTCCTCTGTCCACATCTGCTGAGACCATGACTTCTTCGAAGAAAAGATTGTATCGTGCCCGAGATCGTCGAACCTCGTGAGGATTTATCTTAGAAAGTCGTTTGTTTAGTGCCTTCAAATTGACGCCTGTGGCTCCACTAGCTGATGACATAGATGTAATTCGACCGCTAGTAGGCTGCGATTGTATGTCTTCCAGAATTCTTCGAACAGAATTTTCTTGGCTGTAAATGCGCATTTCAAACACACCAGAAAGTTCGCCAAGAAGTCTAGGGAATTGCTCTTTTGAAATGAATCCTGTGCCTTCGGGATCCAGTGTGGCCCATGCTTGTTTGAATCGTCGAATTTCCTCTCGACTAACTTTGCCTAATCCGCTCGAGTGCTGGTACACGTAACTGAAGCTTTCGTAAATGAGTGAAACGAACAAACTAGTAAAGATGTACATGCTCAGAATGTTCCAAGAGATGAACAATGCTCTAGCCCATGACAAGCTGCCGCAATCACTGTCGAAGAAAGTATCGCCCATAACACAAACAGGTGGCGAAATGGTAGCGTAATCCTCCATAATCTGATTCCAACCTTCCCCAGTGCTCATTCGGAATAGCAGAATGAGAGCTTTTGGCACAGTCCGGAAATTGATGTTATTGGTTCCTTGAGAGCCAAATCGGGTGAGCCCGAAGGTCTGAGTCATGGCAATCGCAAATACCAAGAAGAGCACAGTCCAAGTTGCCAGAAGATTACCAATGTTAGTCAAACTAGCCGCCGCAGTCTTGAAAAGCTGATCCAGTGCGTCGTTTCGTGGGATGAGGAGGAGAACAATGGAAACCAAGAACAGTTTGTGCAGCTGGTTGTACGTTTGCGAGCCGAAATTCGTAATCAGTAGAATAGTCGATGCGAAAGTTCCAAACACGGCAAATAGCGAGAATACATCCCACGAACTTCTCCTGAATCTCGACCAGCTGAGCCCTATAATTCTGACGACGATATTGCAGATATAGAAACCAGTAAAAGCCAGAAATACGTAAGTTCTTGTTAAATCCCACCAAGCGGGTTCAGGATAGTATTCCACCAACAATAAGATCAGATGAAAGACAAGTACTACCGTCACTGCCCTCTGCCATTTGCCATGCTTCCTTACAGCCCTTTTATAGCACCAATCTTTCCAGCTCTTCCTGTTGGTATTCGACGGTCGTTTTGAAGGCGAGACTTGTCGTAGGAGCTTTCTCAATTCAAGCCACGATCTCTGATCCGATGTCAGGAAAGCCACGCCGGTTTGTTCGGTGTAGTTTCGCATGAAAACAGAGATGAAGAGCGTCAAAACGAAGACAGTCGCCATAAGATTGAAAACGACGAAGAAAAGACCATTCCCCTGTGAAGAGAAATATTGTGGCTGAAGACCCCGACCTGAGATAGACTCGGCGGCCCACATTACGTCAACCCAACCTTCTTGAGAGACGATCTGAAATAGAATGAAGAGAGAGCTCCCGAAGTTATCGAAATTGAAGTAGGGATTAGATACAACTCTTGGTGCGAGTAATGTCCAATTATTGCTATAGGGAGTGCTATTCCATTCTCCAAAACAATCAGATAGGTTGGTGATGTCGCCGGAGATATCGTTGCATGCGTCTAGTTGGCCGTTGAAAAGATTCACGCCGTAGATAGCGAAAGGAATCAAGAGGGATAGAGACACGAAAGCGGCCTAAAATAGTAATTAATAAAAATTTTGTACTGGGGAAAAGCCACTCACAGAAAAAATCTTCCAGCCACCAATGATGATGAGTGAATGAAATGTATCCCTGGCGCTGTCACTGACGTTCAGTAGTCTCAACGCACGCAAAGCTTTGAAAGCTCCTATTGCCCTTGAGACTGCACCGTCGTTCAACAGAGCAGCAATGATATTGACCCAAAATGTGATCAGGACAATGGCATCAATAGCCCCCCATGAGCTTCGGAAATACGCATTCGGTGTCCAGAAGAACCCGTCCGCAATGACCTTTATTGTGGCTTCCACTGTGAATAAAACAGCGAAAGAGAGATCCGCCCAAACGAACCAGTTAGTTACTTTGAATTCATGCGTGTCGAAGTACTCTTTTTGGTATAAAGGCGTTGTCACGCACGCGAGCAGAACCATAGCCACGATTGCAGCGTATATAAAGGCGGAGAAGGTGTACCAGACGGCCCTGTTAGGCTCCACGCCATCAAATCGTTCATTTCCTCGGCCAGGCCCAACGATTCTTTGACAGAATCGTCGGATAGGATTGGTCGGTTTAAATATGAACAGCGCATTGTTGTAATTTGGATGTCGGGCCAGAAACTCACGCTGTGCCCTTTTTCGCTGTGACGTTTGAGAAACCGCTGCCTTTGCCATGGTTCTTGCATCGACCGATTCTTCATTACCCGAGAAATGGATATTGGAATAGAACGGATTCGGTTCTCGATTCCAAACTCGATTGATGAATTTACCCCAGAGCGATGACATAAAGCCAGGCTTAACGGAAGGTATGTCTGCAGTGACGGCCTCGGTTTGAGAATGATCTGGTTGCGTGTTGCCCACCTCGTCATCAAGGAAGTCTTTCACTACTGCATCCTTGAGAAGCATCTCCATTGTCGCAGGACCATAGTCTAAAGGATCTTTCTTCGTCCTAGATCTCCCAAAACGGAAGATGGCCGACAAAGATAGATTGCTTGAGGAGCTTCCAAGCTCTTTTCGATTCAGAAAAGATTTGACTTGATGCATGCGTTTTTCGTCCTCAGAAACGTCAAAGTTCTCCTGAATGACTGCTATGAACATATTGACTAAGATGAAATTAGCGAGGATAAACCAGCCGATGAGAAATAGAGCTCCAATCCAGCCAGTGTTCAGACGATCGTCGTAAGCAGTAATGTTGTAAAGAATTTTCGTCCAATTCTCGCTGGATAAGATCTGATACATGCCGAGGAAAGCGTTGTATATGGTGAAGAATGTAACTTGAATGATATTTCCGTACGGGTCGTATTCTGTCAATTCGCCGCGGAATAGTTGCACGGCCAGAATCGACACCAAGAAGGTTATCAAAAAAACAAAGAGCATGAGATTGCCTATACCACTCGAATTTCCCAGAACAAGAGTGATCAAGCTCTTTGTAATCGGGACTGCTATAATGACTCGATATACTCGAATTATTTGAAACACCGACAGCCACGCATAGGGCTGACCAGAATTTCGTATCTGTGGAATTAGGATAATGGTTGTAATGAGAGCGAGCCCAAGATCGAACCAATTCTTCTTGTCTTGGTGAAATCCTCGCCAGTCTACAGCAAACCTGATGATGATATCAACTAGAAGAATCAGGGTGACCACAATTTCAGAGTCGTTGATAAAATTGGCCCGGGATTGTGACATAGTAGAGCTTCGGAATGCCTGACACAACAGACCGTAAGCGACGACGATAATCCAGAACCAGTATGTTTTATCATAAATGGATTTCATTGTACTGAGCCGTCTGGGTGTTTTAATGTCAAGCTCTTGAACTAAACCTTTGACTGTGGCGGCGAATGCACTCATCTTGCCTTCCTCCCGAACGACCTGGAAGGAAGAAGTGATTACTGCTATCAACAAGTTGAGAAGCCACAGCATCATTATTACGATGCCGCCAGCGAAGAATAGAGCAGTTGCTAGGTAATCGGAGTTTGTTGTGTAATACATTAGATCCGTGTAAGTGTTGGCTGTCATTACGACAAAGACGAGTTCTAGCGACTGAAATATATTGTCAAAGCTGACAGTTCCATTGTATGGAAGCTGGTCAGGCTCAAGCTGAAGACAGTAGGAGCCCCGAGGACACAAATATCCTTTAGACGAAGAGGATCCATTCCTGAGGTTTCCCAAAGTCCCGATTTTCCAAGGATCGTGCGCACCGGTTTCATTGTTGAACTGACCGCCACAGAATTGAAGAACATTAGTATAGGCGGTTCCAGTGGTATTTAGTGGGTCTAATGGGTCGACCCATACGCATTGTCGATCAAAGCTTGATTTGAAACTTTGCACACCGATGATTGCAAAGAGAAGCCAGAAAAATCCAATGAGGAAAGAGACGTTAACAAGCAATGGCGTTGCCTTCTTCAGACTCCGTAATATGATCTGGCAAATTAGCTCTATGTAGGTGAGAAAAGGGGAGAAATCCGGGCTTACCGCAGTGCCATGTGTCAGAGCAAGTAGCCGGAGAATTCGCAAGCAACTCAGCATACGAAAAACATATAGATGGTAGCCACTCTCGATTTTGAGGACACCTACAATGAAGGCGATCCAAAAAGATACGACGGCAACAAAATCAAGTCTATTAAAGGCGTGCCGAAGAAATGCTCGTCTGGCGAGCTGAAGGCGTTGTGCTTGCTCTACTGTACGGATAGTTTCGCCCTGCTTGGCAGTGAACGACCGAAGGATCTCGGGAGTACTAAACGAAGTTGCTGCACGGGGTACTTTAAGGGAGGACTGCCTCTGGGGAGCGAAGACGGTGCGGTATTTATCAACCATTGCAGCTTTGAAACTTCGCTTGCCGTTTCCGGAGCCATATTCTGGAGCGTTGAAGATAAAACCGGATACTATGATGCGTGCGACAATTTCCAGGGTGAAAACCACAAACAGGGCAAGCAGAGTGAAGTCGATTGGGGATCCGCCCCACTGAGTGGGACGTTCGTTTCCAGGCAGGTAAACATTTTTAGACGAATCAACGGCGAGTAAGACGGTCTGCACCATAATAAGAAGCAAAATGGCAGGTTCTGTAAGAGGATAAACCAGAAGATCGCACAGAAAGTTTCTGACTTTGCTTTCAGCTGAGAAGATGCCCAAGGATTTGCCCCTGAGGGGGTTCTCTGGTTTGGTCTGCTCCTGCCCAAAAGAAGGCTCATGCTGAGCTTTACCACCGCCAAAGAATCGCATTGCTTTCTCAACCGGGGCGGTGGGGAGTTGAGCTTGATAATTAGGGCCAGCTCCAAGTGGGTCTTTCTTACGATGAATCTGGGGATCTGATTCCTCACTGAGACTAGATATGTCTGAGAACCCAAAGGACGCATCTTGTGACGTCGCTCGAGACGTTCGGGAAGGACGTCGAGAAGTGCCTTGCGCAGCTTCCCGACGAGCGCTCTCTTCTATAAGCTCAGCTTCTCCGCTCAAATTGACAACACGTTGAGACATCGCTCTCACTATAGATCCAGCTCGTGAAAAAGCCGTTGCAGTCGAGGGTGACCGTGATCTCGGCCGACTATCTGGCGTGAGAGAGACTCCATAACTGTGATTTCTTGATCGACCTCCACGGGGTGGCAATCCAGCTTCGGCATTTGTAAACTCATCTCCAAGCCTGGATTGTCTACGCTCAGGATCTGGTGAGCTGAAGCTCACATTGCGGTCGCGGTACGACCTATCGTGTCGCTGCCCCCCTAGAGCAGAGGCTTGTGCCCCACTGACGGGTTGCACATTTGCTGGGTCAGCCAGGGGTATTCTATCAGACTCAGCCGCGAAAGCTTCAGGTGCATAGTATGAATGCTCATAGTCTCTCATAGCATCCCCATACGGCGAAGGCCCATCAAATTCACCGGACTCGTACGAATGTGACCTCGACAGGGGTGGTTGTGACAAACTGATATCAGGAACCAGAAGACCTGCAAATCCCATAGCAGCCTGGAAATCGGCAGCATTACCGACTGGTGACGACGGAGTCTGCACTTCCTCGTAGGATGATGAATATGCAGGGGGATGCACCGCCAATGGGGTTGGTCCACCCTGACGATAACTCACCCTTTCAGTAGGGCTTGGTGAGGTGTTCCCCAGTCTCTCATATCGAGGCCCAGGTCCATGTCCACTCGTTGGTCGCCCACCACCACTCAAAAGACTCCTTCCACGACTATGTCGATTCGCCCCATCGCCCAAGTCCGCAGAATCGGGAGGCCGTGCAAGGTCCCTCAAAGGTATTGACTGAGGGGGGGTTGAGGGATTCGCTGGATCTTGCGAATTCGATGCGGTCGGAGGCATTTTGGCCGTTGCCAACACCAATGACCCGAAGGTCTACGCAGAAAGAGTTTTTGTCGACGATTCAAGGGATAATTGTACTTTGTGTCAGTTTGGGTGAGACGGCGCAAAGGTGGAGGAACGCGTTATCGTGGGTCTTCGTCAAGTCGTATTCATCATAACTGAAAATCGCATTGAAATCACAAGAGATTGTCCATAGCATACAGTATTGGTATCCGCGGATATTGGATTGTTTAGGTGTTGGAGGGTGCGCTTTTTCTTGTCGTTGTTTTTGAATTGATTCTCTGACACGAGTTGAGTTGGAGCACAGCCAAAAGGGTCGACTATCGTTAACTAGGCCAGGGCAGCTAGACTAGGTACAGGGGGCGGTCTTCTATTTCTGGAAGTATTCAGCTGCAATTTGGTTCGGCCATTTTTTGACTGAGAAAGTTAATGTGGAGGTCGAATTAATATGTGATTTACATGTTTCTGTCCTCATAACCACATCAGTACTTATAAAAAGACTATCAGAAAGGTTGGGTCCTCAAATCATTTTCGCATTGATCTCCTCACTCGCAAAAGCAAAAAAATTACGCTGCGCCGAGACCAGAAGAGGATAAGGTACAACACTAAAGGAGCATATCATGTGATATACCTACTAATAATTGATGCGTTAGTGAATGAGGAACGCGATACTCGTAGGTAAACCTCAATTTTGATGAGGCTTTGCTAGCATCAACCTTCACGCCATACAACAACCCTCTAGCCCTATTACGATTGTTGCTTATTCGGTTTTTGCGCGACAATTTCACGTCTGATAAAGGTTCCTACATTTCCTAGACAACACGCTTGCTTGCAGCTGATCTCATTCGCCGTCGCGAGTTTTCCTTCAACATGTCGAGAAAGCGCGGCAGGGAACAGATGGAGGCCTTCGAAGACCCTCAAGAACCCAGTCTGCTCCAGCAGATTCGAAATATGTGGGAATTTGCCAACCTGGTTCAGTGGATATTTATTTTCGGACGAGCTGTGAAGATCGACGAAAACCTGGATGTTGAGGTAAATATATATCACCACTAGCTGACTTGCGCTTCGCACGCTTTAATACTGATATTTGAATATTCAGGACCTCGAAACTGAGTGCCTGAAGAGTCAGCCAAATCTTTTACCAGAGATCGGGCTTTCTCTCCTCAAATTTGTCTCCTCACACAGGGGCTTGACGTGATTCCTCCATCTCAACGCAGTCTGGTACTTGACCTAACTTTCGCACTCAATAGGCCCGAAATATTTGATGAATACACACGAAGGCAATATGTTGCTAAAGCACCGCATCGAAACCCTTTCGGCGTTGAAGATGAACCAGCAAAATTTGTCGATTTTGATATCTTTACAAAGGTGGGTTCTAAATATCATGGCCCATACACTTTACTCACGCGTTTTCTCCAAGATTCGAGTACTGCAACAACTTACTCAATGGACAATGGGAAATCCCGATCGAATCCGCGAGAAGATGGAGGAACAAAAAGACGGCGAACAAACCATTTGGGTACGCTGATATCCCCTTTATACTCTGCAGGTTGTACTAACATAAATTAACCAGCGGATTGAACCTTTTGGGTGGGATTCCGATGATCGTACATATTTTGTCCTCGATGATAATCGATTATACCGTCAGACCGAGCCTCCCCCACCACCCGCTCCAGCACCGAAACCTAAAAGGAACTCAAAGAAGGGTAAAGCAGCCCTTAGAGCTAGCAAACGCAGAAAATTGTCCGAAGCTGTAGAAAGTGAGGCTGAAGCTGCCGAAGAAACAGATGCTAGGGATCAGACTATTATCGATGAGAAGGAGGATAATGGGCTGGGTGGTTCGAAGTGGGAATGTTTGGCAGTTACCTTGGATGAGCTCAACCAGTTTATTCAACCACTCTACAAGAGCCGTGATCCCAACGAGAAGATTCTCCGCAAAAGGTTGGAAGAAGATCTCTTACCAATTCTGGGTAAACAAGAAGAGGCCAGGAAACGTAAGGCTGCGCAAAAGGAACGTGAGCTGCTAAACCTGGAGAAATTGGCCTCGGCAAAGAGATCCAGTAGAATTGCTGGAAAACTTGAGCATCAGCGACAAGAAGAAGAAGCCAGGGAGGCAGAACGCAAGAAGCAGGCCGACCTTGCAATGGCAAAGAAGGAACAGGAGAAATGGATGAAGCTAGAAAAAGAAAGGGAATCTCGCATGATGACTCGAGAGCAACGGGTCAAGGAGAGAGAAGCTCGCCGTATTCTTCACGAGGAAGAGCTCGCAAATCTCTCAGAGGATAGTAAAAAAATCGAGTCTGGGACGGGCCGGTTATCAGAAAGGCACTTGAAAGCGGAGATAGAAAGGAAGAAGCAAGCATTAGAAGAGCTTGCGGAAGAAGAAGACTGGATTTTCGACTGCATCTGTGGCGCATATGGCCAAATTGATGACGGCACCCACAGTATTGCTTGCGAAAAGTGTAACATTTGGCAACATAGCAAGTGCGTCGGGGTCAGCCAAGCAGAAGCTGATCGAGATGATTTCCACTTCATATGCAACGACTGCCAACGGCGGGCGGAAGATGAGGAGCGAGCAAAGACCCAACCTCCTATCAAGATTAGACTCAATCGACCTGGGTCAGCTTCTTCACCTAAGCCTCCTGCCCAGAATGGCTCACCAGCAAAATTTAATCAACCTAGAGTTATCGGCGGATCTAACCTCTCCCCTCCGAATCATAACCAGGATGCTCCAAATGTTCCTTTACACTCCTCGCATCAATACCACGACAAGGTACCACGCATGGCGAACTGGGAAGTTCCCCATGCTCCCCAGAGTAATGGTATTTCTCGACCCGCGAGGCCATCGCCCGAAGAAAAGGCCTTCAACAGAGTACCTTCTGGCATTACACAGACTCCCCATTCCAGTACCAGAGCTCCCATCCCCACGTCTCAAGGAGGTGCAAAAATACCAAGCGCACATGCCTTTTCCTCACCTCATCAGGGCAGCCCAACGAACCTACCCCCGCCTTCGCAGCTGCAAGCCTATTCATTTGTCAATGGAAACCCTCCACAATACGAGCACCACTCGTCTCATACACCAGATTCAACTGTCGATGCTCATCGCCGGAGCTCTTTTAATCTACCCTCGCCGCTGAACGGTACACCGATATTAACGCCATACAAGTCCAGCGCAGCGACCAAATTTCCGGCATCTAGTAGTCCGCCGCCTAATCCTACACCTAGTGCACAGCCATCGAGGTTTCCAGTGCCACAAACAGCACTTTCTCCCCCCTCACAGATGCTCCCAATACAGCAGACTACAAACGCAAATCAAGCTTCTGTATTACCGCCAGTAGCAACAGGATATTCTCCAACAAAACACTCTCCACCTAGACCGACAACATCGAACGGAAGTGTGGGCTCAGCAACACCATCGGTGATACCACCAGTCGCTTCTCTATCCCCTAGCCCTCGGCTCCAGAATCTTACGCCACCAGTGAAGCCCTCTGAGCCGGATCGGAGCCGAGATTATAGCCAGAGCGTAGGTTCTTAAATAGTTCTCTTGTGTTTGTCCTCAGACCGTCAAGCAATTAGGTTATCACAGTATCCTAGTTGCAAGTGGAAAATTATTGAGCGTAATAGCCATCGTCAATCCATGTACAACTCCAAATGGCCGGGAAATTGATGTGCTTGTCAGAGTATTTTTTATTTTTCTTATGAAAAAATTTTAGGATCTCGCAACAGGGGAGCATTGGGGGGCATAGCAATGTTTCTTGGCGTTGGTTAGAAAGGGATCTTGTACAAAGGATGCATGATCAAGGGGAAGAATGGATAAACCAGCATTGTTTACGGATATGATAAATGTACAACAAATTATTAATGCTGTGTAATTGCTTTTTTTCTTGTGAGAAACTATAAAGGAAGGAAACAAGCAACACAGGCTCGGCCAATGTTCGAAAATATCCTAAAAAGCACATTTCCTTCCAAATTATCTTACAAATTGCGGTACAATTAAACTACGTATCCTAAGATTCACTGTTATATCAACGCAACGGTAGCAAAACCAGAATAAAAAGTTATATTCTTTGTTGCTTCAGTCGTGATAAGCAAGCTGCATTCCTACCATTGCCATTCTCGGAAATTTCCCCAAACCATCGGAACCAGAATTTCACCGGGAATATGTTCTCGAAGGGAATCAAATTTGCATTTGGATATTATGCGATTCTAGATGGAGAGGTGTTACAAAGGGAAATTTGGAGGCGGCAGATTGATCAAAGATGGGCTTAAAGTTGCTATGGAGGATAGAGAGGTGCCGATCATCAGTTGACCGGGAACTAAGCTTGAAGGAGGATGTTACCAAAGTTTTGCTACTTGAATGTGGGGAGAGCTCGATGTCGGATTCGAGCTCGCTGTTCGCTCATTGAAGTACCGATGAAGTGGCTCAGATTGAAGAGAACGAACGGATCAGTTGTCAAGCAATCTAATTCTTACTCACAATCCAACTTCAATTGCCACTAATCAGAACCTAAGTCTTCCGCATAGATTCTTCAATCTGAAATTGGAAAAGAAGGACAACAGCCTCTTCGTATCAGCCACTATTAGACGTGGCTAAATTACACTCCTCTATGCTTCTACTTGCAAAGATGTATCATGACAACAGTGAGACCGACATCCAAACAGTCTCACGTCAGTTCATAAGCGCAGTCCCGCTACTGCAGGTAGCCTTTGAGTTCGCGTTCGCATGGCTTTGCCATGCACAGTGCCGTCAGCGGATGGAAATCAAATATCCACACACATAATTTATGAAAGACTGGCAAGCCCAGAAACAATTAATTCCATATCTTTATGTGGGTGCAGGAAGCCAATAATGAAGTGCTTTCATCAGGTTCAAACCGGCTGGGTGGTGGTGGCTGCATTCCGCAGGTCAGGAGCAGCCATTAACTTTCGGACTGCAAGCATTCCTCACCAACGGCTTTTTAGGAGAGACATTGCAGGGTTCCTCCCTTGCTAGCTAAGCAGCTGCGAACCTGTGCGTGAACTGGTGGAGAAGTGAATCAGAACTAGATTTTCAATTAGGAATATACCCTGCTGTTTGTACTCACATGTAGCCTCGACGGGAACCCAACTTGAGTATGTCTGATGCCTGTCAGCCTATGCGCTAGTAAGAGTCTAGATCAGTAAACCAATAGGTTCCTGCTTCCATGAACGCCGTAAGAAACCTCACCTCGGTATGGAAGCAATTTGTAAATTTCAATCCTGGCATTTTGAACTTTCATATAGTATAATTCCATGATACCTTTCAAATCCGCGTTTAAGGACAAGTTGGAACTTCCGAAGGCCTTAGTATGCGCGCAGCAGTGGTAAGTATATTTTGTACGGATGCAGTGGTTGGCCGAAAGCAGTATCCTGAATTTAACAAAGGGGCCCAACTTGTTGACAACACTGACGAGTGCCAAATACATAAAGTTCAGCACCAAATCCTTTCTTATAATTTAGATTTCAAAACAAAGACTATCTTACTTTTTCGCCGTCACTGTACAATTACTCACAACCTCTTCCATCAGTGTCTTGACACATGATCCGACAAAGAAATACTAAGACCAAGATAGCCTCAGAGTCTCTGCATCACTTTCAGGGGTACTAAATACTGGCCACTCGCATCTCCCTTGCCGGATAGTACTGTTCCAGAACATAGATTTGCTAAGGATAAGGTGCATTGCTGCAAGACGGCTTCCTGCAATAGGTTCGTCCCAAACTCTCTGATACTGCACGAACCGAGAGAAAAGACACTTCATTCCCGCCTGATTCATTTCTCAGACCAAAGTCTAATAATTGGAACTTCAGATGAACTATCTAAAGGTGA